>Ga0224555_1003139_pt1 | contig 17625 bp, 19 predicted proteins | sample 714S23034metaG_FD_180687 | JGI IMG/M metagenome (GOLD analysis project Ga0224555, IMG submission 180687) | Peat soil microbial communities from Stordalen Mire, Sweden - 717 S2 30-34 | ecosystem: Environmental > Terrestrial > Soil > Wetlands > Peat | place: Sweden: Norrbotten County, Stordalen...
ACTCGGCGGTAGCAAATACGCCTGATCCGGACTGTACAACTTGAATCGCGACATACTACTGTTGTCGCCCAAATCAACTGTGAAAATCAAGTGTTTTGTGAAGTTCTCACGCAGACACTAAAGCCCCTGAGGGAATGCTGACTCGCAAATGGATCCGGCTGATGCGCGCATCCCGATGTATGATATGCGCATGAAAAACATGATCAAGTACATGTTGTTGCTTGCCGTCCTCATTGCTCAGCTTGGAGCACAAAGCGCTGCGCCGCCCAATGCGAAGGAAATACACGACAAGTCAAGAGACGATGCGAAATGCGGAATTATGTACGGCAAATCGCATTGGTTCTCGTTTTGCGCTCCCGACGGATGGACTTTGGATAACGGAGTAGGCAAAAAATAGGTCTCTTCGCGATACTCTATCCCAATGGTTCATCCTGGGAATCGGCTCGGGTTTCGGGCACATTCATGTATGTCAATACCGCCGCAAAGAAGGAGGATAACGATACTGTCGCGCAATTCATGGCATCCGATACCGACAATGTGAAAAAGAACGTGCAATCAGCTGTAGTAAACAAAGGCGTGCCGATCAAGATTGGTTCACTCAACGCGCAGGTTAATTTGTTTGCTCCTGGCGGCTATAACCGCTATGAAGCCGTTGCATATATCGACTCCCCAAAAGTCTTCATTACGTACGTGATAAGCTCTGTCAACGAAGAAGCTTTCAAGCGCGACTACCCCGCATTCGTCAGGCTTGTTCAAACACATATATTCTTTGGCACAGAAGTGACTATAGAAGACAAATAAGGCACCACTCCCGGTTTGGGCAGGTGTAGGCTCTCCGGGCTATACTTCCTCTGTCGGATTTCTTTTCGAGAGGGAGTACACCTATGTCATCACCCGCCGTAGCCTACGCACGCCAGAACCATCCCCGTTTTCTGAACGAACTCAAGGATTTGCTGCGCATTCCTTCCATTTCCACCCTGCCCGAGAACAAGGCCGATTGCCGCCGCGCCGCCGAATTCATCCTCCGCGAGCTGACCCGCATCGGCTTCGAGCACGCCCGCCTCATCGATACCGAGAGCCATCCGCTGGTTTACGCCGATTGGCTGCACGCCGCCGGCAAACCAACCGCCTTGTTCTACGGCCACTACGATGTGCAGCCCGTCGATCCGCTCGATGAATGGCTCTCGCCGCCTTTCGAGCCTGCGGAGCGCGACGGCAACATCTACGGCCGCGGCACCTGTGACGACAAAGGCCAGGTCTGGGCGCAAATTAAAGCTCTCGACTCGCTGATGGCTGCCAATAATGGCAAGCTGCCCGTCAACGTGCGCATCCTCTTCGAGGGCGACGAAGAGGTGGGAGGGGAGGGAATTGCCGCTTTTGTCGCCTCCAAGCCGCCCGAGCTGAAGGCCGACTTTGCCCTGGTCTCCGATACGGAACTCTTCGCGCCCGGCCTGCCCACCCTCTGCGTCGGCCTGCGCGGCATGATCTATACAGAACTAGAAGTCCGCGGCGCAAAAACCGATCTGCACTCCGGCATGTACGGCGGCGCGGCCCCCAATCCCTTCGTCGCCATCGCGCAGATGCTGGCCAAGCTCAAGGACGAGGAAGGCCACATCCTCATCCCCGGCTTCTACGACGACATCATTCCTCCCAGCCCCGAGGAGCTCAAAGCCTGGAACAGCCTGCCCTTCAACGAAGAGCACTACCGCATCACCGAAGTGGGCTCCCGCTCTCTGGTCGGCGAGCCCGGCTACACTGTCATGGAGCGCACCTGGGCGCGCCCCACGCTCGACGTGCACGGCATTCCCGGCGGCTTCATCGGCGCGGGCGCAAAAACCGTCATCCCCGCCAAAGCCGTTGCCAAGGTCTCCATGCGCCTGGTTCCCGGCATGACTCCGGCCAAAACTTTTGAACTCTATAAGAAATTTGTCGAGAAGATCGCCCCCGCCGGCGTCGAAGTCGAAGTCCGTCTGATCAGCGCCGGAGACCCCTGCCTGGTCCGCGTCGACAACCCCTACATCCAGGCCGCCACCCGCGCCCTTCACGAAGTCTGGGGCAAGGACACAGTCTTCATCCGCTCCGGCGGCTCCATCCCCATCGTCGGCGACTTCGACCGCCATCTCGGCACGCCCAGCGTCATGATGGGCTTCGGCCTGCCCGACGACTGCATCCACGCTCCCAACGAAAAGTTCCATCTCAAGAACTTCGAGCTGGGCATCGAATCCGTAATCCGCTTCCTCGAAGAAGCCGGCAAATAGTTCAGCCTCAAATCTGGGTGCCCCGGTCCGGATTCTCGGACCTGGGCTTCCGGTCTCCAGAGAACACTTCTCTGCAGCCAGTTTCTGGTGTACAATACGTACATACGGCAAGGGCGGTATGAGCTGCGAATGGCATCCCCGCAAGGATGAGTCAAATTTCAGAAAGCATGGGGTTCGCTTTGCTGAGGCGGAGCCGGTCTTTGTGGACGATTATTCAGTTACGAACACGGACGATGAATCGGACCCGCATGAGTTGCGGTATGTCTCGATTGGAACGGGCGTGAAGGGGAGGGTTTTGTTGGTGGTTTACTGCTATCGCGGATGAAAGATTCGCATCATCTCCGCACGCCCGGCAGAGGCGCATGAGCGCAGGCAATACGAGGAGCAAAGATGAAGGATAGTTACGATTTCAGTAAAGGCAAGCGAGGCCGGATTTTGCCGCCGGAGCCGGAGCCTCAAGGCAAGACGCGCATCACAATTCGGCTGGATGAAGATTTGGTGGATTACTTCCTGAAAGAGTCCGGCGCCTACGGCGGCACAATGGGCTACCAGACGCTCATCAACCAAGCCCTGCGTCAGCACGTGGAAGGCAAAGCGCCGAAGCTGGAAGAGACTCTGCGCCGCGTATTGCGCGAAGAATTGCGGGTGGCAAGCTGAAGCGCTGCGGAGTCCCAGGTCTCAGTCGTTATCTTGTTATCCGGCGCACGGCGAATCATTCCAAGTCATTTCTTGTGTTTTCCCACCCTGAACCGGTAGGATAACGCCAGAAATATCCAGAGGCTGTTTCATAACCTGGTTTTGAAAGGGCACGGCTTTAGCCGTGCCGCTGATGGAGCATTAAAAACGTGGGCTTTAGCCCCTGAGGGAAAGCTCCAGGACGGTCAGTATTCGGTTATGAAACAGCTTCCAGAAACATGGATTTTCCCGCTGAATATATCGGTTCTCTATTCAGTTATTGAAGCACTGGAGTTCTTTTGCTTGCATCGATCATAGGAGATGCGATGAATCGCGTGACTAGTACTTCCTTCCGTGCATTAGTCCTCAGCCTTCTTTTTGCCGTCCTGACCGGATGCAATTCCAACAACGGCGGATCTTTTCCTTCCGCGCAGACGATTACCTTCGCCAATCCGGGAGCGCAGACTGTGGGAATGCCGTTGACGCTTGTCGCCACGGCCAGTTCAGGGCTCACCGTATCTTTCGCCTCGACCACCACCACAGTCTGCACGGTGAGCGGCGCCTCCGCCGCCTTCATCGCCGCCGGGAGCTGCTCCATCACCGCGACGCAGGCAGGCAACAGCACCTATGCCGCGGCCACGGCGGTTTCACTGAGCTTTACCGTCAACGCTGCGAATCCGGCCGCCCCCACCGGGCTTTCGGCCATGGCGGGTAACGCTACTGTTGCGCTGAGCTGGTCCGCCTCCTCGGGCGCTACCAGCTACAACGTCTATCGTGGGACAACCCCAGGCGGCGAGAGCGCGACGGCGCTCGCTACCGGCATCACTACGACCACCTACACCGATTCGACCGCAGTCAACAACACGACTTATTACTACAAGGTCGCAGCGGTCAACGAGGCAGGAACCAGCCCGATGTCCAACGAGGCATCGGCCACGCCGCAGCTTGCCAAGCCAACTATCAGTTCCTTCACGGCCAATCCCGCAAGCATCGCTTCGGGTTCCAGCAGCACACTGAGTTGGGCGACAACCGGGGCGGCCACTATCGCCATTACGCCGGGGACGTTCACATCGACGGCAGCAAGCGGTTCGACGAGCATGAGCCCAGCAGTGACGACCACTTATACGCTGACTGCTACCAATACTGCCAGCTTCGCCACGGCCACGGCAAAAGTCACTCTAACGGCGTCCGGCGGTCCATTGACGATAACCACCACGTCTTGCCCAGGCGGAACACAACTCGCGGAGTATGCAGGCTGCACCATCGTCGCCAGCGGCGGCACTCCACCCTACACGTATTCGCTCAGCACCGATGTTACCGACTATCCTCCGTTGCCGGAGGGGATGTCTCTCGATGCAACAAAAGGGGTAATCAGCAGCTCGCTGATCGGCGGTCAAGGCACCTACATTCCCGAGTTTGTAGTCACGGACTCGACAGGCGCGCAGGCGACTCAGGGCATCAGCTTCGCCATCAATGGCAGCAACGCGTTCCTCGCCACCATCTTTCCGTCCAACTCCATCTTTCACCATCGCGTGGATGCCGCCACCACCGGCTTGCCCGTGGATGCTTCACCCGCGGCGGCTATGTACAGCGGCTATTTGCTGGAGTCGATCAAGCCGTTCTTTGGTGATGAGTATGCCAACTTTCCGAATGGAATACCGGCCATTGAAGTACCTTACAGCCAGCCGGACGTAGCGGTCAGCACCACCTTGTATCAATCGTATTTCACCTCCGGTCCGATTCCATCGTATGCACCGATCGAAGGCACTGCCAACTCGGTTCTATCGGGTGGGGACGGGCACGTTCTGGTCTACCTGGAGGCAGGTGGTGGAAACAAACCTGCCCAATACGAAATGTGGCAGGGAATCTACGAGGGCGGACCCTGGACCGATTCCTCGAACGCGCTTTGGCCCGACGTAACATCGAATAACCTGACGCCGCAGGGGAACGGAACATCCGATGCCGCGGGACTTCCGGTCGGGCCGTTGCTGGTCAATGCCGACGAAGTGATCGGGACGGGCACACCCAGCGCGCCCAACGGCGCGGTTCAGCATCCCATCCGGTTCACGCTCAACCACATGTTGAAATACTGGGTTTGGCCTGCCACGCAGACAGCGGGCACCGGGTATTGCACCATTACGGGAGGGGCTGACATTCCCACGGAATCGGAGATTGCGCAATCTACAACCACGGCAACCGCAAGCATTCCTTATCCCGCAACGTGCAATATGTCGGGAGCCGCCGGCGAAATCTACCGGCTGAAGGCTTCCGTGGCGACTCCCTCTTGCGCAGCCACTAGTCCACAAGCGGCCGTTATCATCACCGGATTCCGCAACTATGGGATCATCCTGGCTGACAATGGCGATAGCGGCGGCCTGATCGGCACGGCCGACGCCCGCTGGAATAACGACGATCTATCTTGCCTGAGAAGCCTCATTTTGTCGGACTTCGAGCCGGTGAACGTATCGAGCCTCATGGTCAGCAATGACAGCGGAGCCACCAGCAAATAGCCACGATTCCGGGCGCCCCAGCTCCGGATTTTCGGACCAGGGAGACGGTCTCCGCGAAAATTCTTGACAACCGTAAACCGTAGCGTTATAGTTAACAGTTGATCAAGTCGTTCCGCCATGCCGGGCTTGAGAAGTTCTACAAGACCGACAGCAAGGCCGGAATTCAACCGCATCATGCGCAGAAGCTGCGACTGCAATTAACCGCGCTCAACGAAGCCAAACAGCCGTCCGATCTGGCAACTCCGCTATCGTGGGGATTGCATAGGCTGCAAGGAAGCGAACGGCACTGGTCGATTCAGGTCAACGGCAACTATCGTTTAACCTTCACGTTTGAAGACGAAGATGCCATTCTGCTGGATTATCGGGATTACCACTAAGGAGAAGATATGCCCACGGAAATGCACAATCCGGCGCACCCCGGCCAAGTGCTTCAGGAATACCTGGAAGGGAAGAACATAACGCACGTGGCCAGGCATCTTCACGTTTCGCGCGTGACGCTTTCCAAAATTCTCAATTGCCGCGCCGGCATCTCCGCGGAGATGTCGTTGCGCCTCTCGGCGGCGTTGGGTACGCATCCCAGCTTCTGGTTCGATATGCAATCGTCGTATGAGTTCGCGCAAGCCATGCGCAAGAAAATTCCCAAGATCGTGCCATTCAGCATCGCCGCATAGACGGGCGGCGAAACCCCAAATTCTAACCAGCCCTGCCAGTTTGTCGTCTGACTAACCACTGACCCTTGTTTTCTGCTATTCTGAATATCGGAGGCTCTGAAATGCAGACTGTCCAGATCGGCAAAAGGGGTACGGTGGTCATTCCCGCCAAGATGCGCAAGCGTTACAACTTCGACGAGGGCGGCGCCATGCTCATCGAGGAGCGCGAGGACGGGATATTGCTGCGTCCTGCCGTCACCACGCCAGTTGAAGCGGAAATCTACACTCCCGAGCGGCTGGCCGAGTTCTTCCTCAACAACGTGTTGACCAAAGAGGGTTATCTGGAGGCGCGCAAGGATGTGGAACTAATGGGCATCAATCCGGATTCCATCGATCATCTCCGGTGGCCTGAATGAATCCCGGCCATGCCCCGCTGACGACCATCTTTCTGGATGCCAACGTACTGATCTCCGCAGCATGGAAAGAGGGCAGTGAGATCGCGCGAATCTGGCGGATGGAGGGTCTTCGGCTGGTCACATCCAACTACGTGATGGGAGAGGTGCAGCGCAACCTGCATCAAATTAGTCAAATTGAACGGCTGCGACGCCTGATGCGCTCTGTTCAAATCCTTTCCTTTGAAAAACTACCGGAGATTCCTCCTGAGATCGTGATGCCGGAGAAGGATCGTCCGGTTCTGGCTGGAGCGATACAGGCCCAAGCGGATCATCTGCTCTCCGGGGACAAAAGGCATTTTGGCCCCTTCTATGGAAAGACGATTCTCGGTGTGCGGTTCACCGCGCCTACAGAATTACTTGACGTGCTACGGCTCAGCCGTTCCTAGCTCCGCGACCTACTCAATATTTTATGAGAAGGGAAGACGGAAACCTCAGCCGCCGTTCCAGTCGCGTAATCTGAATCTAAGCCCATGTCCGATTTCCCCTCCAATGCGGACTCTGCCGACGCGCTCGATCAAGCGACGGAGCCCCTCATCTCCTTCAGCCACGTCGGCATCTCCTTCGATGGCCGCTCCGTTCTGGAGGACATCAGCTTCTATGTCGATCGCGGCCAAACCCTCTGCATCATGGGCCGCAGCGGCGTGGGCAAGTCGGTAGCCCTGCGCATGTTGATGGGCTTTCTGAAGCCGGATGAGGGTTCCATTCGCGTCGAAGGCCAGGAGATTACCACTCTCAGCGAAGAGGGTTTGCGGGCCATCCGCAAGCGCGTCACCATGGTTTTCCAGAACGGCGCCCTCTTCGATTCCCTCAGCGTCCGCGAAAACGTTGCCTTTCCCATGCGCGAGCGCGGCGCCCTGAGCGAGGACGAGATACTGGACAAGGTTGCCCAGTTGATCGACGTGGTGGGCGCCGAGGATGTGGCCGATGCCCTGCCGGCCAGCCTTTCCACCGGGCGCAAACGCGCCGTGGCCATCGCTCGCGCCCTCGCCGCGGAGCCCGAGGTGGTCCTCTATGACGAGCCAACCACCATGGTCGATCCCCTCATCGCCCGCCGCCTCGGCGACCTGATCGAGATTCTCAAGTGCCATATGGGCAAGACCAGCATCGTGGTCACCCACGACACGCGCTTTGCCGAGCGGCTCGCCGACCTGGTCCTCTTCCTCCATCAGGGCAGGGCGTTGTATTTCGGCTCTCTCCATGGCTTCATGGCCTCTTCTGATCCGGATATAAAGCAATTTCTAGCTCTGGATGCCTACACTTTGCCTACGGAATAAGGTGCTTCTCACGCCCTATTGATCGGCACCATAAATAGAAGCACCGTGCCCCATCCATTTCGCAGGCTTTATCGCGAAATGGGTGGGAGGGCAATAACACTGTTGGAGGGCCGGATCAATAACCATGGCACCGGGTTTAGGGAAACTATGATTAAGTCGAAATTTTGAAGGGTACGGGCTTTAGCCCGTACATAAATCCAGCAAAATCAATGCGGGCTTTAGCCCCTGAGGGAATGCAATCTCAATAGAAGAACTTGATCAGAGGTTCCTTAGCTAAGGCTGGCTGCTGTCTCTTCGATTAAACTGGAACTGTGAAGATCGCGCTAGCCCAGATCAATCCCACTGTTGGGGATTTCACCGGAAATCTTGAGAAGATTGTCGCGCTCAGCCGCCGCGCGGCCTCTCAAGGCGCGCGGCTCACCGTCTTTTCCGAGCTGGCCCTCTGCGGTTACCCGCCCGCCGACTTCCTGGAAAAGCCCAGTTTCCTGGCTCGCTGCCGCGCGGCCGTCGATCAGTTGGCCGAGGCCACTCGCGATTTGCCTACCGCCGTGCTGGCGGGTGTAGCCTTGGCTGCCAAGGATGAAAGCGGAAAGCCAGCCGTCAACGCCGCCGTTCTGCTGGATGGCGGCCGCATTCTTCTCGAACAGCACAAGCGCCTCTTGCCCTTCTACGACGTCTTTGACGAGCAGCGCTACTTTGCCCCGTCGCAGCCGCAGAAAGTGGTCGAGTTGGACGGCCTGCGGCTGGCCATTACCATCTGCGAGGATGCATGGAACGACAAGAACTTCTGGCCTCGCCGCCTCTACGCCGTCGATCCGGTTGAAGAGCTGATGCGCCAGCAGCCTGGCCTCCACATCAACCTCTCTTCGTCGCCCTTCTGGCACGGCAAGCGCGCCATGCGCCGCCAGATGCTCTCTGCCATCGCCCTCCGCGACGGCATTCCCCTGCTGCTCACCAATCAGGTGGGCGGCAACGACAGCCTGATCTTCGACGGCACCTCGCTGGCACTCAATGCGCGCGGTGAGCTGATCGCCCAGGCCGCATCGTTTGCAGAGGATCTGGTTCTGGTCGATCCCTTCAATGCGCCGCCCATACCCGTTCCCGAAGAGAATGACACCGAGGCTGCCTACCGCGCCCTGGTGCTGGGAACGCGCGATTATGTGCGCAAGTGTGGCTTCAAGAAAGTCTTGGTGGGCCTCAGCGGCGGCATCGATTCCGCGCTGGTGGCGGCCATTGCTACCGATGCCCTGGGCGCTGAAAACGTCCTCGGCATCGGCATGCCCAGCCCCTACTCCTCGGCCGGCTCCATCGACGACAGCCGCCGGCTGGCCGCCAATCTGGGCATTCGCTATGAGGTCATCGGCATCAGCGGCCTCTTTCAGGAGTTCACTCTCGCCCTGAAGCCTCTGTTTGCGGGAACCAAGCCGGACACCACCGAGGAAAACATTCAGTCCCGGATTCGCGGCGACCTGCTCATGGCCCTCTCCAACAAGTTTTCCGCCCTGGTGCTTACCACCGGCAACAAGTCGGAGATGGCCGTGGGCTACTGCACCCTCTACGGCGACATGGTCGGCGCATTGGCGGTGATCGGCGACCTGGTCAAGACCCGCGTCTACCAGGTTTGCCACTGGCTCAACCGCACGGGCGAGGTGATTCCCGCGGCAATTCTGGAAAAACCGCCTTCCGCCGAACTGCGTCCGGACCAGAAGGACACCGACTCATTGCCGCCCTACGAGGTTCTCGACCCGATTCTGGAAGCCTATGTAGAGCGTTATGAGACCCCTGAGCAGATCGCCAATGCAAACGGATTTCCCCTGGCGCTCGTCCAACAGGTGGTGCGCCTGGTGGAGCGCAGCGAATACAAACGCCAACAGGCCGCCCCCGTCCTGAAGGTGACCTCCAAGTCCTTTGGCATGGGCCGCAGATTTCCCATCGCCGTCAAAGTTCAGGTATAAGTGAGCGGTTTGCATCTCGCAAATCGGCATGAATTGCTTTGAGAGGGCACGACTTTACAGCTTGCGGAAAGACTCATTCGTCGCCGCAAGAAGCGTCAGGGCATGACTTTAGTCGTGCCGCTCAATGGCCAAACTGAGATTCGGGGCTTTAGCCCCTGAGGGAATGTAGGCTAACAGAATGTCTGTTTTTCGTGGGTCAATCTTCTCGAACGTACATCGGACGCACTACACTAGTACGTGGTAGCTTTTCTACAGTTTAAAGGAGAATCAGCTTGATCCGTCTGTCGATTCGTTTTGCCGGTGCTTTGGCGCTGGCTGCTTTATTCATGCCCGTCCACCAGGCCGCTGCCCAGCAGGATGTGCCCGCCGCGCCCGTCGCGCAGGCCCCCTCCGCTCCGGCCCCCGCCGCCGAGCCCGTCTTTCCTAAACCCGATCCCGCCAATTTCACTGCCACGGCGCCTTCCAAGGATACCGTCAACGCCTTTTTACAGGCCAGTTGGGGCTACGATGAGACCCGCGTCTGGGAGATATGGGCCATCCAGAAGACCGAAGTCGATGGCATCAGCAGGGTAGTCTTGCTGGTAGGCGACAAGAGCGGCAAGCAGAAGATCGTTCCTGCCCAGTTCTTCGCCCTTCCCGACGGAAAGCACATCTTTGCCGGCGAAGACATCATGCCCTTTGGCGCGAATCCCTTTGCCGAAGCGCGCGCCATTGCGCTACAGCGCGCCGATGGCCCTTACCGGGGCTCGGCCTCCAAGGACCTGGAGATTGTCGAGTTTGCCGACTTCCAGTGCCCCCACTGCAAGGATGCGCAGCCCAACATGGACAAACTGGCTGCGGATTTTCCCAAGGCCCACTTCGTCTTCCAGAACTTTCCACTGCCCATGCATCCCGCGGCTGCCATTGCGGCTGCCTACGGAATCTGCGTAACCAAACAGGGCGGCAGCAACGCCTTCTTCACCTACGCTGCGGCCGTCTTTGATGGCCAGGACGGATTGGCAAGCGCCGACGGAGCCACTCTGACCCTGAACAGCGCCGTGACCAAAGCTGGCCTGGACCCGGTGGCGATTGCCGCCTGCGCCAAGACCCCAGCGTCCGTTGCCGCGGTCGAGGCTATGGGAAAGCTGGCCCAGGATCTGAAGATCTCTCAGACTCCCACGCTGCTGATCAATGGCCGTTCCGTGCTCGCAACAGCTCCCTACGACACCATCAAGCAGGTCATTCTCTTCCAGGCCAAGCTGGACGGCGTCGCGGCCCAGTAAGAAGGACAAGACAACAAGCCGGAAATTTCGGCGAACAGAAATCAAACGAGGGCAGACAGGGAGTTCAATTCTGCCTGCCCTTGCCGCATTGGACTTAAGCGGTTCCGCTCTTTCTGTTCTGGAAGCGCGGGTGCCCCAGAGCCTGTACTGAGCGAAGTCGAAGTATCCCTCGCATTTGGGGACCTGGGAGACCACCAACCCCATGCGCGAAGTCCGCCTGGCCGCAGGTGGCTGGCAGACCACCAACCACAACCCGCCACATCTCCCGCTAACTTGCTAACTCGCTACGCCCGCGTATGCGGGCGCTGACTTGCTGCATTAGAGGCGACCACCAACCCCGTCCCTAATCCCTAACCCCTGCTTTGCAGATTATTTCCCTTCTTTGTCGCCGGGTGCCCCACGTCCCTCGCATTTGGGGACCTGGGAAACCACGAACCCCATGCGAGCGAATTGCGAGCGTTTAGCCGCACCGCAGGTGCTTGCAGATTATTTCCCCACTCCATTCACAATGAGTCTTGGAAGTCTTCCTTCAAATCATCGTCCTGGCACGTCCTCTTCGCGCCGCCTGTCAGCCGAAAGCCGCCGAAAGAGGCCGAAACGTCCCGTAACTCCTTATCCTGGACGACTTTGCAGGGAACTCCTTTGTTTTGACGACTTTATAGCGCAACCCCGCCTGTAACCTCAACAAAACAACGACTTTGCGTCCAAAGTAGGGGTGGGGGTATCCGAGGTGCCAGCTTTGTCGGCCTATCATGATCAACGAACAGCGATGTCAATCTCCGGCTCTCGGCGAGTTGGCTTATTGTTATTTCCCCTCCCGCGCACAGTCCATGGCCGGGTGTCCCGCCCTCGTTGCGAAACCACGCTACTGCGCCGGACCGCGCTCCACGTGCAGCATCGGCGAGTGGCCGGCGGCCTGCGTGCCCCGAATCACGTGGGGCGTAATGATAATCAGCAGCGTCGAGGAACTCTTCTGGGTGTCATTGCCGGTCAGGTTATTCAGGCCGGGAATCTCGCTGATTCCGGGCATGCCGCTGACGGCGCGCATCTCTGACTTGTCCATCTCGCTCACCACCTCCACGGCCTCGCCCTTCTTCAGTGTCACTACTCCGCTCCAAGCGCGATTGTTGAGCACCGGGTTGCCGTTGATAGTGGTTCCGGCAAGCGCATCAATCTTCAGGTCGATGGTGAGCGCAACATCGTCGTTGCGCAGCACTTTGGGAGTCGCCTTCAGGGTCAGGCCCAGGTCCTGGTATTCCACCTGCGGTACATTCGGTACGCTGCCGCCGTAGGAAGCCAGCAGCGAGGAGAGGCTGCTGGAGGTTCCGGCGCCGGTCAGCCCGGCGATGGAGGCGGTGCTGGATCCCAGGCTGGAGAATGAAGAAGTCTGAATGGGATATTTCGTGCCTGACTTGATGGTGGCGGCCTCGCCGTCGCCCAGCCGCAACTGCATCTCGTCCAACTCGCGCGAGTCCGAGGAGTTCAGGCTCAGGTTGAGCGTGGTCGCGCCCGGAGCCAGCGCGGATTCCGTCAGACCGCCGCCAAACAGGGCAAGGCCGTTGGCAAACAGGGAACTCGATATCTGCCCGGAAGCCAGCAGAATGCCCAGAATCGTCTTGGTGTCGCCGGGGGCGGCCAAACCAGAGGAGATGATCTGCTGCACCAGGCTCTGGTTGGCGTTCAGTATGGATTGTTCCTCGGCATAGATGTTGTAGGCGGAGATGCCCTGCGGCGGCCGCACTCCGGTGTTGCGCATGTTGGTGTGCGCTAGCTGGATCAGGCGTACCTCCAGCATCACCTGGTTCCGCCCATCGAGCAGATCGCTCATGGTGGCGTTGAACGCGTTGATCGCGCTATGGGAGGCGCGGATGGTGATCGTCCCGGAGCCGGGTTCAGACACCACCTGCTGCGCGCTGAATACGTTTTTAGCCAGGTTGACCACGTCGGTCAACTCTGTCGCATTCAATGCCGGCAGGTAGACCGTCTCGAATTCCATGGGTGTAAACTGCTGGCGGTTCTCCTTGGTATCGCGGGCTGCCAGCACATGATGCGCGTCCAGCGGAACGTAAAACGATGCCGTTGCCAGCCCAACCACGCGCGCCGCCGTCTCGAAATCGACGTCGTCCACGTCCAGCCGGAGATGCGTGGTGAGGACGGTGCTGTCCACCGTGGCGTCAATTCCATAGGCCTTGAAGACCTGCGGGATGATCTGGCGTGCGTCGGAGCGCAGGTGAAAGCTGTGTACTCCAGCCGTGGGCTCGAGTTCCACCGCGGCGCCAACCGTGCTCGCGGCTTGCTCGTAGGTGGTCCTGGATTGCCCCAGCAGGGCATCGTCCCCCAGCTCGTACAGGTGTTGGATCACCTGAATGTTTTTTGGCTCCAGTTCGAGCGCATGGCCCAGGGTGGCGCGCGCTCCTGCCGCATCGCCGTGCAGCCGGTCCTTGGCCGCGGCCTGTATCAGCGCTGTCACAGCATGGCTGCGCGCCACCTCTGCCGCCAGCCGGTAGTCGGTGCTTTCGGGGTCCAGCGCGGCCGCTTGCTCATAGCCGCGCATAGCCTCTTCAAAATGCTCGTCAACAAAGAGCTTGCTCGACGCAAGGTAGAGTTTTGCCGCCCTCCGCCGGTCGGAGTTGCGCACCATTCTGCCCGGCTGCATCTCCGCAGTCCGGTCTGTTGCGGTAGCGGGCCTGGGGAGGGCGCTCTGTGCAGGTGGATCTGCTGCCTGGGCCTGGACTCCGCTGCCGGGAAACACCGCCAGAAGCAGTACGGACGCCCAGAAGCGCGCACACCGGATGAATGATGTATGGGGCTTGTCCGTGCGCGCTGCAGCGGCCTGTGGGGAAGTTTGCATGTCATTGAGGAGCGCCGTCAGCCCCGCCCGAAGACCTGGCGTGGTGCGCTATAAACAGGACGTTCGCTGCGTGGCGGACGCTTGAGGCAGGCGCGAACTTCGGTCAGGCTCAGTTCCAGCTCGGCCATCGTCCGGCTCAGAGTATTGCGATGCATCCCCAACTCTTTGGATGCCTTGCACTGGTTTCCCCGGTGAGCCACCAGCACTTCGCGCAGATATTGCTTCTTGAACTCGCGCACGGCGTCCTCATAGCGAATACCGCTGGAGTGCATTTGCGTTACCAGGTCGTCCAGAACTCGTTTCACGTCCACCTCTGCTTACTCTAATAGATTGCCATATTCCGCTGGGTTGTGCATTGGAGAATATCATAATCCGCCGTTGCCGGGGTGCAGCCACTGCGGCGTCTCTTTTTCCAGCGCCCTGAGTGCCAGCCGAATGCGCTCGGACAGAGCAGCAGGGCTCATATCCGTGCTCAAATGACAGGCCCCGAAAAAGTACCGCGGCAGTTGAGCTTCCTTCAGCCAGTGGGCTTTGGGAAAAAAGGCCAGGGTCGCCAGAATCACCACCGTCACCAGCAGCGCTCCCTGAAAAAAGCCGAACGCCGCCCCTGCCAGCCTGTCCAGGCAACCCAATCCCAACTGGTGAAAGACCTTGGCTAGAATTTTTCCGGCAACTCCGGCCAAACCCATCACAACCAGAGCAATCAGCAGAAACCCGATTACATTGGCCACCGCCTCTATGCGCACCATGGGCAACACCTGCGCCGCGATAAGGCCATAGTTCCATGACGCCAGCGCCAGACCCAGCACCAGGCCGACCAGCGAGAAGACAGACCGGAAAAACCCCTGGGTCAGCCCTCCAAACACGGACAGCACCATCACCACCACGATTGTCCAATCCACCAGCGTCATCTTCCACTCCTTCTACATGATCCGGAATTCCTCAAGTACTACAGTTGTAGATCGTATTTCCGGAGGGAGCAGGGGGCTTCAGCCCCCTGAAAAAAGGTCAAAATCTAACGGCCTTTAGGCCCGGAAAGCGGTGATCTGGAACAAATACAACTGTAGTACTAGGCCCTGCAACAGGCCCCGCCTGCGCCCCCACATTCGAGCCTACGCCTTGGCTCGCCCCGGCAGCAGACTGCGCTCGATTCTTGCTCTCATGAACTGCCAGGGAAAGACTTGCCCTGAAAAAACTGAGTCTCCGATTTTCAAAGCAGAAGAACACTTTGTCAATCTATCTTTCGCGGCTATTGAGAAGAAGTAGCTTCCCGCTCTGGTGTGCATTGAGTAAGTCAATGCATAGAATCGGCCAAAAAATAAAACATATTTGAGTATTTGTTCAAATTTGTACAGCAATCAATGAATTTGTTACACGCGTGTGTGATGGCCGTCACGGAACGTCCCCTCTGTATGGGAGACACTCAGTTGTCAACATGGTTCGGAGGCGTGTACGAAAGCCTCTTTGAGCCGGGCGACACGGAGTAGCCGTGGAAAGGGGAAGCCGCAGCTTGCTTCGTTTGTGCAGGGATCACCAGTAGCCGTGTGCTACCGACCTCCAGTGCCGGCTACTGGTCCCCGATTATCTTGTGACAAACAAGCGCCTCCGAGGTGACGCCATCTTTCGGAGGCGTTTTTTTGCCTGTTTCATCTCTCTTCCAAGTCCCCACCGGCGTTGCCGACCCGCGGTGCATGAAACTGTAGCGCCGGCCTCCCGGTCCACGTTTGTTTCTTTGTAGTGCATTTCACCACCACAAAACGGCCATCCTGAGCAGCCCAACTCTGCGGCCTGCCCTCAGTGGCTGGCCTTCACCACTCCCGCCGCACACCGAAGACGTCAAGCTGAGGATCATTGCTGAGCAGCGGCATATCTTCATGAATCGCCTGTGCGACCAGCATCCGGTCGAAGGGGTCTTTGTGCTCTCCGGGCAGAAGGCCGGCTCGCACAGCGTGTTCCACGGAAATAGGAAGAAGGCGATAACCTACGGCGGTCACCCTCGGAATGAAATTCTCTGCCAGGGCACGAGCGAAGTTGAGCTTGCCTAGTCGATACTTGGTCGTAATTTCCCATGCAGAGGCAGCGGATACGAAGACCTCGCTTCCGCGGGTCTGTATCAAATGCCGCGCACGGGGCGAGAGCAACTCCTCGTCGAACGCGGTCCACAAAAGTGTGTGCGTATCGAGCAGGAGCCTCACTCGCCCTCACCATTCCACAGGCGCAGTTCATCTTCGGGCAGCGGATCGAAGAACTCTGGTCCAACGCTGCCTTCCCCCTTCATGAAGCCGATGCGTCGGCTCTCCGGAGTCGGATTGATAGCCACCAGGCGAGCGACCGGCTTGCGCTCGCGGCCAGAGGTAATCTGCACCTCCTCCCCAAGCTGCGCGCGGCGTAGCAACTCAGAAAGGTTAGTCTTGGCTTCGAAGATCGTGGCGCTGTGCATATTCTGTACCTGCTAAGATAGATTAGCTAATATAAAGTGGCAAGTCAAGAACGAAATCATGATGCAAGTATAACAGCAGTAGAATCAGAGCATAGGAGGCTCGCGTGACAAGCGAATCGTGAAGAGTATCATAGGGGCTTCGCACTCAGTCGCGGGGGATTTCGAGGGCTTTGGTGAGGCTGGAGACGCGAGCGACTCCGTGGCTGCGGCACCAGGATTCGAGTCCCTTGGCGAGGCGCTCTACGGCGCAGGGGTCGGCGAAGCTGGCTGTGCCAACCTGGACGGCGGTTGCTCCGGCGAGGAGGTACTCGACGGCATCTGCAGGGGTGATGATGCCGCCCATGCCGATGATGGGGATGTCGACAGCTTGGGCGGTCTCGTAGACCATGCGCAGGGTGATGGGCTTGATGGCCGGTCCGGAGAGGCCGCCGGTGATGTTGGCCAGGCGGGGCTTGCGGGTCTCGGCGTCGATGGCCATGGCGAGAAATGTATTGGAGACGCTGAGGGCGTTGGCGCCGGCGCGGGCGGCGATGCGGGCCATGTGGGCGATGGAGGTCACGTTGGGCGAGAGCTTGACGATGAGCGGGCGGGTGGAGGCGTTGCTGGCGCGGCTCACCAGGTATTCCAACTCAGCGGGTTCGGCTCCGAAGGCCATGCCGCCGGCGTGGACGTTGGGGCAGGAGACGTTCAGCTCGTAAGCGGCAATGCCTTCGGCCTGGTTGAGGCGCTCGATGACCGCGATGTACTCGCCCACCGTGTAGCCGAAGACGTTGACGATGACGTTCGCGCGAGGGTAGCGGCGAAGGGGCGGGAGCTTGCGGGCGATGAACTCCTCGACGCCGACGTTCTGCAGGCCGATGGCGTTCAACATGCCGGAGGCGGTCTGGATGAGGCGCGGCGCGGCGTTGCCGGCGATGGGCTCGAGCGAGATGCCCTTGGTGACGAATCCGCCGATGCTCTCCAGGGAGAGGATTTCTTCAAACTCGATGCCGTAGCCAAATGTGCCGCTGGCGGCGATGATGGGGTTGGCCAGTTCCAGGCCGGCCAGCGACACTTTCATGTCAGGTTTCACGCGCGGATATTTTCCTTTAAGACAGTTGTCAGTGGTCAGTTGTCAGAGGGGACCACAGGTTCATGATACTAGCCGGGATTGTGGGCTGAGCCGAAGACTCTTGTCCAACACAAGATGAGCCTGAAGGCCGACTTTGATTCCAATACAAGATGAGCCTGAAGGGGCGGTCATGCTGGGATGTGAACATCCGCATGGACGACGCAGAAAAGTTGAGTTTGGAGTC
>Ga0224555_1003140_pt1 | contig 17619 bp, 10 predicted proteins | sample 714S23034metaG_FD_180687 | JGI IMG/M metagenome (GOLD analysis project Ga0224555, IMG submission 180687) | Peat soil microbial communities from Stordalen Mire, Sweden - 717 S2 30-34 | ecosystem: Environmental > Terrestrial > Soil > Wetlands > Peat | place: Sweden: Norrbotten County, Stordalen...
CGCGCCAGGCCGCGCCCCAAAGATACGCTCCTGCAACCCATGTTCGGGGAGTGGCTCAGCCTGGTAGAGCACCTGGTTCGGGACCAGGGGGTCGGAGGTTCAAATCCTCTCTCCCCGACCATATTTATCAATAACTTACAGACGTTTTCTCCCGATTGAGAAATCCACTGTAGACGATTTTGTAGCGGTGAAAGCCTCCAAGTTCCTCCTACTCCATCTCCCAACTGAACTGCTGCCCATGATTAGGGCGGAATAAAGGGATCCAATCGCCCTAGAGCGCCCTGTCGGACTGCCACTTGGTCCCCTTGCAAGAAACTGGCGGCCATTGTCTTTGGATGGTCCCTAGTCATCCCGAATAATAACATCTTTCAATCCAAGCGGAATACAATGGTAAAGTGCATGATATTGTGCTCCCTGGGAGGCATAAAAAATGAAAACGTGCTGCCTCTGTTCCACGCTGGCTTCGCCGGCTACCCGTCCTGTATGGGACATCCCTGTTCTTGAATCGAGCAATTTCGTGGCTCTGCCTTCGCTAGGGTCTCTTGTAGAAGGTTGGCTGCTTCTCGTTCCCAGGGAGCACTACATTTCGATGGGCGCGTTGCCAGTTGCGCTTTCGCCTGAGATGGAAGAGATGAAGGCTCAGCTTAGTGACCAGGTCAGAAGCCGGTTCGGTGAGGTTTGCGTCTTCGAGCATGGTCCGGCGTTTGCAAGTCGGAAGGTCGGCTGCAGCGTAGATCATGCCCATTTACATATCGTTCCTCTGACCTTCGATATCGAAGAAGCTGCACGCCCATTTATGCCTCATGATTCAGAGTGGAGTAGAGCCTCGTGGAGCGAATGCCGAGAAGCTTATCTGGCCGGGAGAGATTATCTCTATTTCGAGCAGCCGCTTGGGTCTGGATGCATTTCCATGCACAGGGATTTTGGAAGCCAGGTCTTCCGGAAAGCCATTGCATCTCAAATCGGTCGGCCAGGTGACTTCAACTGGCGAGAATTTCCCGAATTGGACACAGTAGCCAAGACAATCAATGTTTTTGCTCATGCCGCATATTCACCTGAAGGGATAGCCTGTGCACAATGACAAAGCAGAGCAATTCCTCAGCGTTTGGGCAGTCTGAGCCGACCGACGGGCGAAAACCGTTTGAGTGGGCATCGAAATATACTGATCCGGTTGCGATCAAGAAGCAGCGATCTGAGGCCATTTACCTCGGCATACTCCTTTTTCTGACGCCCCTGCTGATGGCGGTACTGTGGCTCGAATTTCCTAAATATTGGTTTCATCTGTCCGATGAGAAATATATTCCTCTCTTGAAGTACGGGTTCGCCTGGGCTGCGGGAACCTTGGGCGGCGTTCTCTTCGATTTGAAATGGCTCTACCATACGGTGGCACGTGGGCTATGGCATCTCGATAGGCGACTCTGGCGAATCTTTACGCCGCATATTTCAGGTTGCCTTAGCTTTTTTGTTCTGGCGCTCATTTCGTCGGGTGCATTGCGGATATTCGATAGCAAAGCCACAAATTCACCTGCGTTAATCGTTGGGCTTGGTTTCCTGGTCGGCTACTTCTCGGATAGTGCCATAGCGAAACTTACCGAGGTCGCAGAGACACTTTTCGGAACAACTCGCTCGAAGGAAAAGCACAAGGAACTGGAGAATGCTTCTCCATCCGAAGGGAATCGGGACGTTGACGCTGGAGAACAATAGAAGTTTGTCCTGTGGTTCCGTGGTGTTCCAGCGGGCGTCTTCATTGAGGTGTCTATTGTTCCGAGGAATGTAGATGTTTTGTTTTCCTGCCGGCCCGTTGATACTGGATGCAACTCACTGCTTGCCGCATCACCTTGTTGTCGGTTTGTTTGGTAGGTTTGAATGATGGTGGCCGAGAACGAGAATGGCTAATCAGTTCCGCAAACCCGCAAAGCGCACACGCAGAACTTCGGTTCGAGATCTGATCCCCACAAACGAAGTTCTCTTGATAGCCAACGATGGATTAGTACACCTGACTAGCGACAGACTGGATATGGTGGCTGTTGGAGCGAAGGCATACGGGCTTTCGTGCTTACCGCAGGCATGGGTGCTGCCACATTTCGTCGTTAACGGAAGCGTTATCGGTGATAGCCGTTTGCAAGATTGGATCGACCTGGCAATTCAAGAATCCGGTCTTAAGACCCGCGTGATCGTTCGTTCCAGCGGGACATCTGAGACCATGGAGCATCGTGGGCGTCTCGTGTCGGAGGTGTGTAGCACGTCTGAAATAGTCCAGACAATTCGAGCATTGAGCGAACGGCTGCGAGATGATAATCCAGCCGATGTACATTGGCTGATCCAAGAACATGTCAATCCCGTTCGGAAGGGTCATCTGTCAAATGAGCGACGAATGAGCTACGAACCCAGAGACTGGGTAGCGGAATTCGAACTTCAGGGAGATTTCCCCGGCTTCACGATACCAGTTTCCATTCGGCACTGGCGAGTCGGTGACAAAGTTACGAACTTCGATTTGGATTGCACTTCGGAACCGGGTGTAACGCTGAAGCTCAAGACGGTAGCCCTCTGGTCTACCGGTTTTTCATCTCGGTTGCATTTTGAGTGGGTCTGGAATGGAACCAAACTGTGGATTGTCCAGGTCGATGTTGCGAAGGCTCCTGAAGGCGTCAATCCACTATCATTATTTCCTGCAACTATCCCGTCGATAGCCCCCACTTCGTTATTGTTGTTCCGAGCAGCAACCGCAGCTGATTTCGCAAAGTTTGGGAAGCTGCGTAATGCGCGGACCTATACGCAGCTCGGCTATACCATGCCGGAGTTCTTCGTTTTGGATGATCCTGCGACTATCCAGTCGATTCTGTCAGGAACCATGCCGGCTGATCTCGCGAACGATTTGTCGGAATTGACCAAAAGACCGCTGATGATAAGAACCGATGGGACCAATATCCCTAAGGCGCAGCGGGAGATGCTTCCTCGCAGCGACGAATTGCGAACAGATGCCGACGCAATAAGTTGGTTGCAGAGCAGATTTCGGACAGAGATAACCGCCAATTCGTTACAGGATTCGACGCTCTGCCTTGTAGCTCATCATTTTATTCCGTCGGCTGCAGCAGCCTGGGCTCGGGCAGAGCCCGGAAGCCGCTTAGTTAGAGTTGAATCGCTTTGGGGACTTCCGGAAGGTCTCTATTGGTACTCGCACGACACATTTGAGGTGGACACTAAAGACGCCAAGAACTATGAAGATATGAGCCAATATTCGGTTAATCCACGATTGCGCTACAAAGGCACCTTTGTCTTTTCTGATTCCAGCGGTAAGTGGATTCCATACAACACGGCTGAGCCGTTTGATTGGAGGAAGAGCATTCGGAGGAAGGAATGGCTCCCGGAGATTGCGAGGGCAACCCGGCAGATTGCCGACCTCGATGATCGGCCGACCAATGTGATGTGGTTCATTGACAACGATGCTCGTGCCACTTCGCATCAGGTATTGCCGTGGTATCACGAGAAATCGCAATTAGATGAGCCCAAGGCGGCCCCACGAAGGAAACTTACAACAGCATCAGACTTTGCCATCAGGACGAACTCAGATTGGGAAATGTTGCAGGCAAGAGTTCAAGCGGGTCAGAGAGTCGAGAGAATCATGCTCGAGCCAAGAGATCCGGAACTGATTCGTAATCAGGAATTCGCAAAGGCGCTCGGACAGTTTGCAGCAAAGAACAAGATCGTGATCGAACTTGCGGGAGGCGTTCTGTCCCACGCCTACTATATGTTGCAACGTCATGGTGCACAGGTGGAGTGCATTGACTTATTTGGCGCTGGTGAGGATATTGTTGAGTACAACAAGCTCGTTCGAGACAAGATTCCAGGCGTCATAAAGCGTAAGGGAGAATTGGTCGAGATCGTTCGGCTAAAGGGCGATGCTTTGCTTTCTGCGCTACGCCAGAAGCTTGTAGAGGAGGCATTTGAGGCGCTTGATGCAAAATCATTTGATGAGCTTATTAGCGAGTTAGCGGACGTTCAGGAGGTCATCGACGGGATCTGCGACGCGCTTCCGGCCTCAAAGGAACAAGTTAATGCTGAACAGGTCGATAAACACGAGCGACGTGGAGGCTTCAAACAGGGATTCATGCTTGAGAGGACCGCAAGCCCCCATACCTTATCTCAAAAGAATGCAGATCGTCAGGCAGAAACACTGGTCCCTCAAAACGATATTGAGCGGGTAATTGATAGTGCGAAGCGTTTGCCGGAAGCGCGTATGAGGTTTCGGCCGGATCTCCGAACCTTGGATGATGGACAGGAAAACCTTCTCAGCTTTGAGTCAGAGCTCCCCAAGCTAAACTCCCTGACTGCCTCCACGACGTTCAAGATATTGCTAAGCGAGTCAAAATCAGATGTCTTTCGGCTCACGGTGGAGTTAACGCGTAATCGACTGTCGGTTTGGGGCCAGGCTAGGCTACGCCGTGAGCCGTCACAGATGAAGATGCCGCTTTTCTTGGAAGACCAACTTCCATTGGCATTCGAGGCAGGCGTTGGATATCAGGAAAAAGAACTTACGGCGGAATTCTCCAAGCAGGATGCCAAGGTTCGACCGCAACCTGTAGCGGTTCAGCCGACCGTTCGGCCGGAGCGTCGGAAAAGGGATAAGAAATCCTGATTCCATGGCGGTGCAGGTTCGTGAGACTTTAGCAGTGTCGTGTCGATTCCGAACTAGGTCTTTGACCGCTTGTTGTTGTATCAACTATGGGTGCCCCACCCTCGCCGCGTACCTGTTTTTGCGGCTAGGGTGGGAGACACAAAATTACGCGGTCAGAACCTAGGCCATCTTCGGCAAGATTCCAGCGTGATCTTCGGTCAGTTTTATCGACCCAATCAGGGGGGGCACCTTCAGTCCATCACAAAAGAACATCACCTCTGACCCCTGCGAAGCTGACCGCGCGCTATAGCCGATGTCATAGGTAATGTAACGTGAGCCAGGATAGAGATCACGAATCGGTTGGACATTGTCATAGGAGATGATCCACTTTTGCCGGATAACAGATCCATTGATGAAGTCTGCGATCCGCTCGTGGTCTTCATGTTCGTAGAAGTCGTAATATAAATCCCGACCTTTCACATAATACGGAGGATCAAGATAAATCAGTGTTTCTTTGGGCCACTTTGAAATGCCAGCTTTCAAGAATCTCAATGCGTCCTGACGCGTGAGCTTGATCCTATCGCGCATCCGGGCTATTGCTTCGATACGGCGTACCAGCTCCTTGGCGTTGTATCGGGCGTCAATTTTCCAAGGACCCGTCTGATCACGCCCACCGATTATGCCAGCATTCAGAATCCCTGAGTGATTCGTCCGGTTCAGAAAGAACATGGCAAACCCTAGTTCCACACAGTCGTGGTCATCAGGGTTACGCAGGACCTTCTTTTGCTTATCCCATTGAGCCACCGTGAGCGGCTTCTTCGAGACGAGCTTGCAAAACTCCTCCGTATCTTCCAGTACGCTTTTCCAAAAAGCGTACACTGGCTTGCTCACGTCGTTGATATGGATACAGGAGACGTATTCATGAAACAGAAGCTCAAGGGCTATGGCTGACCCCCCGGCGTACGGTTCGACATATTCGCCGTCGATGAGCCGGTTCGCTTTCATCAAGCTCTTGACGTATTCAGCCAGTCTTGCCTTGCCCCCCGGATAGCGTAAAGGGGTGAAATGGATTAGACGATGCGGTTCCGGTAGAGCAGGCTCAGTCATGGCCATATCTTCTCAAAAAAGCGTTGGGCGTTGTCCCATCCCGTCACCAAATGCGTGTCGGTCGGCGTGAAGAAGCGGTTGTGAATGTATGCATGCAGCGTGTCTATCGAGAAGGGATTTTGCGGATCATTCATGGCGGTTTTCACGCCTTTCAGATCCTTTTCAACGGTGCCATTGGCAACCATGTGGTCTATTGTCTCTTTGACTTTTTCCTTCAGCTTCTTGTCCAGCACATGGTTACTGTTCGGGTCCTTAAAGGTGAGGGTACTGCCAGCCTTGTTCTCAAGATAGTCGTCCACCGACATCTCTAAAAACACTCGCATAAGCACGCCAATAGCGTGCACGTGCTTCGCGAGCTGGAGCGTTTTGAGTTCGTTATAGATGCCCGCAATTTTTGCTGTCGGGATATTCAGCTTGCAAGACTTGGGTATCACCGTGAGACGCGCTGCAACGCGACCTGTCCTGGTCCTCTTTAGGGCCGTAGCCGGCTTGACTACAAAGTCCTTGTCAGTCATGCCCTCCACGGGGAGGACCGTGCCTGTCTTCATTGACAGGTTCGGCTTATCTGTAGTCTTTAGTTTTCCGATATAGGCGTTCTGCTGTTCCTTCGATTTAAGTTGTGTGACCGTCAGTTTGCCTGTGCCGAACCCGGCCAGGTCAAGGACGATGCGTTTCAGCGGCTTCAATGCTTCCTCTGCCGGTAGCTCAGTTTGGAGCTTCCCACCGGTGATCTCAAAACCAATAGCAGTCCGGACGCTGGGCGTAGAGAGAAGCCGGTCCAAAGTCGTCAGCGGGAATTTCCCCGCAATCGTTTCTTTCTGCTCATCGGTCAACTCGCCGTGTTCCATGACGAAATCAAGGGCTTGCAATGCCGGGTCTCGGCCACGGAACCGCGAACCGGCGATCGCTGACCAATTGACAATGCCACGGCCTTCATCTGCTCCGTTATGGCGCTGACGTATCCAGTCGTTGCCTTCCGCCCTGTCGGCAACCTCATAGCAATCGACCGGCTCAATCCTTTTGACATTAAAACCCTGCGAAGCCCTCAGAAGTCTTTTCTTATAGGCATCTGGCATCTCCAGCGTGGTTATTAGAGCAGGATTCTTGAGTAGTTTTGCTGCTAGAAGACGTCGATTGCCTTCCAAAACAATGAATTTGCCCGCTCGAATGTCGGATCGCCATACGAGGAAGCGGTCCATGGGGCTGAATCCTCTTGCCGCAATGCTTTCAGCCAAGTTGATTAACCGGACCTTTTGTTCATTGAGGATCTTCTGCATCGCATCGCGTTGATCACTGGCGAGGGTAATCCGCGGATTTTCAAGGTCCAGGTCGAGGCTGTCGATCTTGAGCGATTTAGCTGACATTTTCGTCCCGGATAATCATACAGCACTGGGGTACCTTAACGCTTTATAATTCAAAGCCGCCTGCTAATGCAATGCCTTTGCTGTTGGCACATCGGTGGGAAAGTGCAGACGTCACACCGGGAGCTTCTTTGACACGGAACTTCTGGAGCGAGTGGAACGGCAGGAACTCGCATCGCGCCAGTTCCAGCACCAGGGTCTTGTTCACCGAGGGGATGGCCAGGAAGTCGAAGCTGTCCATGGTCTTGACGACCGGCAACTTCGCTTGCCGGATACGGCGTTCTGTGGCCCGGCGCTCTTGGATGTTGCTTGGTTTTCATCTTTGCCTCGTCGCGTTTGTATTTGAAACAATCGAGCTCTAGCAAGCCCTTTCGTCGGCCTCTCAAAGGAATGTGACGGACGCAATAATTGGTCTATACGTCACCCGAGAGGCCAGCAGAAGGGTTCAGGACAAACGCCGCCCCGTACTGCGTCATTCAGGCGGGACTGACAGTTTAGTGCCTTGATGCTGCCAGTACGCTAGGCCTAGCGCGATAGCGTCGAACATGGCCATGCGAGGATGCCGTCCTTGTCCACGTGCCGGTCCAGAATGTATCCTGCCTGCTTAGAGGCGGCGACGAAGTCCTGAATATCATGACCGGTGACGGCGTGGTTGCCCGCGCTTTCGTGCACTTCAATGATCTCTGGACGAGTGCCGCTGGTAGACGTATGATTTGGGGGATTCCACTGAATTCCCCAAGACCTGCATTCTCTGGGCTTAGCGGCGCTCTCTAGGGATCACCTAGGTGGCAACAGACCAATTATGTTTGAACAAACTTTCAAAAATATCGATGACGTTCTCTGGAAAGAGGCGGGGTGCTCCAGTGAGCTGGACTACACTGAGCAGTCTTCGTGGTTGCTCTTCCTGAAATACCTCGACGATCTTGAGCAGGACAAGGCCACCGAGGCGGCGCTCGACGGCAAGAAATACACGCACATCCTCGACGCGCCATTTCGATGGGGAACCTGGGCTGCGCCCAAAGGCAAGGATGGCAAGCTCGACCACAATAAGGCCTCGACCGGCGACGACCTTCGCGACTTCGTGAATGGGAAGCTCTTTCCCTACCTGCACTCCTTCAAGCAAAAGGCGAGCGGCCCGAATACCATCGAATACAAGATTGGGGAGATCTTCGGGGAGATCAAGAACAAGATTCAAAGCGGCTACAACCTACGCGAGATCATCGACCAGATTGACGAACTGCGCTTCCGCTCCCAAACCGAAAAACACGAACTGTCCCACCTCTATGAAGCCAAGATCAAGAACATGGGAAATGCCGGGCGCAACGGTGGGGAGTATTACACTCCACGCCCGCTCATTCGTGCCATCGTCCAGGTTGTAAAGCCCCGGATTGGCGACCGCGTCTATGACGGCGCTGTTGGCTCGGCGGGATTTCTCTGCGAATCGTTCGATTACCTCACTGCAAAGCCGGGCCTGACGACGAAGGCCGCGAAGACGCTTCAAGAGCGCACCTTCTACGGCAAGGAGAAGAAGTCCCTGGCCTACGTCATTGCGATCATGAATATGATCCTGCATGGCATCGACGCGCCCAATATCATCCACACCAACACTCTTACCGAAAATCTCGCCGACATTCAAGAAAAAGATCGCTTCGATGTAGTGATGGCCAATCCGCCCTTTGGCGGCAAGGAACGCAAGGAAGTGCAACAGAACTTCCCCATCAGGACTGGCGAGACGGCATTTCTATTTCTCCAGCATTTCATCAAAATGCTCAAGGCCGGCGGACATGGCGGCGTAGTTATCAAGAACACTTTTCTGTCGAACACCGACAACGCCGCTGTCAATCTGCGTAAGCTTCTACTGGAAAGCTGCAACCTCCACACTGTGCTCGACTGCCCCGGCGGCACCTTCCAAGGCGCGGGTGTGAAAACTGTGGTGCTCTTCTTCGAGAAAGGTGCGCCCACACGGAAGATCTGGTACTACCAACTTGACCCCGGTCGGAACCTTGGCAAAACCAACCCGCTCAACGACGACGATCTCGCCGAATTCGTGAAATTGCAAAAGACCTTCGCCGACTCGCCGAAGTCATGGAGTGTGGACGCCAAGACTATCGACAAAAAGACCTTTGATCTCACCGTGAAGAACCCTGATGGCGGCGAGGAAGTAAAGCACCGCAGCCCACAAAAAATCATGGATGAAATTGCCGCGTTGGACGCCGAGAGCGCGAAAGTGTTTAAGTCCATTCGTGAATTGATATGAAGGACAGATGGCCAACCAAATTGCTAGTGAACGTCTGCGAGGTTTTCGCAGATGGCGACTGGGTCGAAAGCAAGGACCAGTCACCGGAAGGTATTCGGCTGATACAAACCGGCAATGTTGGCGAAAGCGTTTTCAAAGCCCGTGGAGAGAAGGCGCGTTACATATCGGAAGAAACATTTAAGCGCCTGCGTTGCATGGAAATCTTCGAGGGCGATAGCCTCATTTCACGGTTGCCAGACCCAGTTGGTCGAAGCTGCATTCTGCCGGACACCGGCGAGAAGATGATAACTGCCGTCGATTGTACGATTCTTCGCTTTGATCCCGAGCAAATACTTCCGGAGTTCTTTAATTTCTACTCGCAGTCGCTCGACTATCTCAGATCGGTTGATGCAGAGACGACGGGAACGACAAGGAAGCGAATCAGCAGAAGCAAGCTCGGTCAAGTTGCGATTCCCACCCCACCGCTTCCCGAACAGAAGCGGATCGTCAGTATTCTCGACGAATTGTTTGACGGCATTGGGACCGCCAAAGCCAACGCCGAAAAGAACCTCCAGAACGCCAGGGCTATCTTCGAAAGCCATCTCCAATCCGTCTTCGCCCAGCGTGGACAGGGGTGGATAGAAAAGAAATTAAGTGATGTTTGTGAGATCACATCAACGCTCGTTGATCCTCGTGAGAAGAAGTTTCTCGATTTGACCCATGTCGGGGCAGGAAACATCGAGTCAAAGACAGGTGTTCTTGTTGATCTCAAGACTGCAAAAGAAGAAGGGCTGATATCTGGGAAGTTTCTCTTCGATGAATCAATGGTGCTCTACAGCAAGATTCGTCCTTACCTTATGAAGGTTGCGCGTCCCGAATTTAAGGGTCTGTGTAGTGCAGATATGTACCCCCTTGCACCAAAGCCAAACGAAATTACGCGAGGCTACCTCTTTCATCTTTTGTTGAGCAAAGAATTTACTGATTACGCAATCCAAGGGTCTGCGCGCGCAGGTATGCCCAAAGTCAATCGAGAGCATCTTTTTGATTTCAAAGTTTGGCTCCCAAATGTTAAGAAACAAGAGGATCTCGCAGCAAAGCTCGATGAACTGCACGAAGAAACCCAACGACTCGAATCCATTTACAAAGGCAAGCTCGCCGCGTTGGACGCATTGAAAAAGTCGCTGTTGAACCAAGCCTTCTTGGGCAAACTAAAAGAATCCCATGAACGAAGCTGAGACCAGAGCCGAATATATCGATCCCGCGTTAAAAGCTGCGGGGTGGGGTGCCGTTGAAGGAAGCCGCATTCGACGCGAGTATCCAATTACGCCCGGTCGCATTGAAGGCCAGGGGCGGCGCGGTAAACCGCTCACGGCGGATTACGTGTTGGAGTATCGCAACACCAAGCTTGCCGTCGTCGAGGCTAAAGCCTGGGACGAAGCACTGACCGAAGGTGTGGCGCAGGCCAAGAATTATGCCGGAAAGATGGCGATTCGTTACACCTATTCCTCCAATGGCCAGGGCATCTACGGCATTGACATGGAAACCGGTAAGGAAGGCGAGACGCCGAATTATCCGACGCCGGATGAGCTTTGGAAGATGACGTTTGCCAAGGCAAACGATTGGCGCAATCGATTTGCCGCCGTGCCAACTCCAGACAAAAGCGGTACATGGTTGATTCGCTTCTATCAGGAGATTTCAATCAATCGTGTACTGGAGGCTATTGCGGACGGACGGGATCGCTTGCTTCTAACGCTCGCCACCGGAACCGGCAAGACTTCCATTGCCTTTCAGATCGCATGGAAGCTCTTCAACGCGCGCTGGAACCTGATCGACTGGAAAAGCGGAGAAGAACCCAAACGCCGCCCGCGCATTCTCTTTCTTGCCGACCGCAATAACCTCGCAACTCAAGCGTATAACGACTTCACGTCATTCGCGGCGTTCCCTGAGGACGCCTTGGTTCGGATCAAGCCGGATGACATTCGCAAGAAGGGCAAGGTTCCGAAGAATGCCAGCCTGTTTTTCACCATATTTCAAACCTTCATGAGCGGCCCGCCGAAGGACGGCAAACCCTCACCGTATTTTGGCGAGTATCCGCCCGACTTCTTTGACTTTATCGTCATCGATGAGTGCCATCGCGGCGGCGCAAACGATGAAAGTAACTGGCGCGGCATCATGGAGTACTTTGCTCCCGCTGTTCAGCTTGGCCTAACGGCAACGCCAAAGCGCCAAGAGAACGTAGATACATACGCCTACTTCGGCGAACCCGTCTATATCTACTCCCTTAAAGAGGGAATCAACGATGGATTCCTCACACCGTTTCGTCTCAAGCAGATTTCCACAACCCTCGACGAGTACGTCTACACGCCGGACGACAAAGTTGTGGAGGGAGAGGTTGAGAGCGGAAAGCTGTACACGGAAACCGATTTCAACAAGATCATAGAGATCAAAGAACGCGAGGCGCACCGCGTTAAGACGTTCATGGAGATGATCGACCAGAAGGAAAAGACACTTGTCTTCTGCGCCACACAGGACCACGCACTGGCTGTGCGCGACCTTATCAACCAGATGAAGACGAGCACAGAGCCAAACTATTGCCAGCGGGTCACCGCTAACGATGGAGAGCTTGGCAATCAACATCTTCGTGAGTTTCAGGACAACGAAAAGACCATACCGACAATATTGACCACTTCGCAAAAACTCTCGACCGGCGTGGATGCCCGGAACATTCGCAACATCGTTCTGATGCGCCCGATCAAAACCGTTCTTGAGTTCAAACAAATTATTGGACGCGGCACACGGCTTTACGACGGTAAGGACTACTTCACCATTTACGATTTCGTGAAGGCGTACCTCCATTTCAGCGATCCGGAATGGGACGGCGAGCCTCTGGACCCGGAACCATGCTCGAAGTGTGGTTTTCATCCATGCCAATGCGTTAAGCCAACACCGCAACTGTGCCCGGTGTGCGGGAAAGCACCTTGCGAATGTCCGAAGGAGCCTTGTGAAGTTTGCGGTCAGCGCCCATGCGTGTGCGAAAAGAAGAAAAAGGCAAAGGTGAAACTTGCAGACGGGAAAGAGCGTGCCATTCAGCACATGGTGTGCACTACATTCTGGCACCCGGATGGTACACCCATGTCCGCCCAACAGTTCATGGAATTATTGTTTGGCAAGCTGCCGGAGTTCTTCAAAGACGAGGCTGAATTACGCGCACTCTGGAGTGTTCCGGAAACGAGAAAGATGCTCCTGAATGGATTAGCAGAGAAAGGTTTTGGGCACGAACAACTGGCAGAAATGCAGAAGATCATCGACGCCGAGAAGAGTGATCTCTTTGACGTGCTGGCCTACGTTGCGTATGCTCTGCCGACGCTCACGCGCGAAGAACGTGCCAGTAGAGCGAAGGTTGCCATCAGTGCGCACTTCAATAGCAAGCAGCAGGCATTCCTTGATTTCGTCTTGGCTCACTACGTGGGCGTCGGGGTGGATGAACTTGCCCAAGAGAAGTTGACCCCTTTGCTCCGGCTGAAGTATTTCAATTCCATCTCGGACGCCATCAAGGACCTCGGTATGCCTGAGGAGATAAGCAAGGTGTTCGTGGGATTCCAAAAGTATCTGTATCAAGAAGCCGCATGAGTCGATAATTCTCGGTCCTCGATCTCAAGCTCTTTCGTCGGCCCCTCGTTTGGTTTGTATATTGGCGGACTCATCGAAGAGTCCTCGGCCAACTGGGGAGGGGCCGGCGAAAAGGCTCGGACGCACAATCAAATCGGTGGCACGACCAATCTGTCTTGGAGATCGCCGTGTAACGTAGGTTCGCTCATGAAGCAAGCGATCCCAATCGCAGCCGCGTCGAAAATGCTCATAGAGTATCTCTCCGCCTGCCACAATTTTCTCTTTGATCCTAACCGGGGGGAAAGTTCCGGATAACGTGTGGCGATCATGGTAGCAATTTGATATTTATTGTGATTGTTATCGGGAAATGCTTTTCGCACGGAAGTGTTGGAAATCAGTCGCACGGGAATCCTGCGGTACTGTGCCAGCGCTTCAATCGTGCGGGTCACTCTTTTGAGTCCCTCTGTCCTCGGTGTTTTGATAACGATTATGTCGGGTCCGTGTTGATCAAGCAGCAAGGCGAGCTTCACATTAAGAGGAACTCTTACGGCATTCACTCCGTGTCGAAAGCTTTTTATTCCCCAATCAACCAGTTCTTCAGGCCTTTCGAATATGGCAAACCCGAAACTGAGAGGGTGCAGGTCTAACGCGAACACTTTCTTGGATGCAGTCGGTGTCATGCGGGTCGGTGTTCGTTTTGTATGCGACCGTGGTGGTCATCTAGCCAGTGCAACTGCCTTGATATCAAAGCAGGTGCTCGACCTGCACCTCGCTTGTACTCGAGTTTGGAGCGCAATATTGAAATTCGCTCGGTGATATTTCTTTCTACTTGCTTTTGAATACCGCCAAATAGCGTAGTAATGGATACGTCAAGAATCACTGCAAGCTCCAAAGCCGTGCGGAGCGAGGGGAGTCGGTGACCTTGCTCATATCGGCATACGTTTCCGCGATCCTTGCTTCCCAACAAAAAGGCTACGTCTTGTTGGCCGAGGCTTGATCGTTTCCTATATGTCCGGACATAGTTGTGGAGCCTTGTAGACATGGTAGTTGCTCAAATGAATTTGCAACCGCGACTGTATGCCTCTCAGCGTATGCAAAAGCCATCGCTCAAAATAGACGGGAGAAATTGCCGCAAGCGACAACAAACAGATGCCCAGAACCAAAGACGGCGCTTGTACCAGCACTGTGTCCACGCTCTTAAATGTGCGGCTTTGCACCTTCCTTAAACTACAGTTCGGCGTACTTGTCAAGGGCTTCCCCGTGCGATGGAACTGAGGAAGCTTTTGATCTTTTGGCGAGTCGGTCTCTGGGTCTGTTGTCGCCTTGAACAACTCATCCTCTCTTTCTTACGAGCCACCGCGGAGATAGCGTGTATCTGATGAACACCGAACGCTTGCGAGCCATTTATCCAACTCTGACTGATAAGGAACTCAAGGAAGCAGAGGAAAACCTCAGCCGCTATTTTGCCTGTGCGTTGCAAATCGCACGCGAAGCACATCCCGCACCAGTTGACAGTCTGGAATGCCCAGTTACGATAAAGGAAAGGTCGAGTAGTTCATTAAATAACATTCCGTTTGAACATGGGTAACGTATTTGCCTACACCCGTGTTTCGACGGTCAAACAGGGGGAGAAAGGCGTTTCTTTACAGGAACAGAAAGACGCGATACTCCGGTACGCGCAACAGCACGGCCTTGAGATCGTCCGCTGGTTCGAAGAGCGAGAGTCTGCCGCCAAAACAGGTCGCCCGGCGTTCATGCAGATGTTGCAGCTCCTACGCATCAAGGTAGCCCAAGGCGTTGTGATCCACAAAATTGATCGCAGCGCTCGCAACCTTGAGGACTGGGTGGACGTCGGCAAACTTGCCGATGCCGGTGTCGCGATTCATTTCGCGAACGAGGGTGTAGACCTGGCAACCGTATCAGGTCGTCTCTCTGCTGATATTCAGGCAGTCGTCGCGTCCCATTACAGCCGAAACCTTCGAGAAGAAGCCAAGAAGGGTATCTATGGGAGATTGAAGCAGGGATTCTATCCCTTCCGTGCTCCCATCGGGTATACCGACCAAGGAGCCGCGAAGCTCAAACTGCCCGATCCGGTGATGGCACCGCTCGTTCAAGAGACCTTTGAACTGTATGGCGCGGGGAAGTTCTCGCTCATACCGCTTGCGGATCACATGTACGAACGTGGACTCCGCAACCGGCGCGGCGGTCCGGTCACCTTGAAAGGCATCTCGACAATTCTCAACAATCCTTTCTACGTAGGAATCATGAGAATTAAAAAGACCAGCCAAGACTTCTCCGGGAATCATGTGCCGCTCGTAAACCGAGACCTCTTCGAGCGGGTGCAGGCGCTCCTGCGTGGAAAAACAGTGGACCGAGTGGTGCGCCATTCGTTTCTGTTCAGCCGTTTGGTGCGGTGTGCGAGCTGTCACTATTCCCTTATTGGCGAACGCAGAAAAGGGCATACGTACTACCGTTGTCACAATCGCCCTTTCAAGTCACCCCCTGTGTGCCCGAGAACATTCATCAAAGAAGAACAGTTGGAAGACGCAGTACAAACTATTCTTGAGAAACTCACGCTCTCAAAGGCGGAAGTCACTTACTTCCGCGAATGGATCGCTGACTATCGCCTTAACGCGGGAGCTAAGCGCGAAGAGGAGAAGCGCGTCGCCACGTTGCAACTAGAAGCGCTACGTGCGCGCAAGAGCCGCCTCACCGATCTTCTCCTAGATAGATCGGTTGAGCAGGCGACGTTCGATGAAAAGCAAAAGTCGCTCGTTTGGGAGGAATCGCAACTGAAGCAGAAAGTCGCAAGACTCGACGCAGGATGTGACGATGCCCTCAAGAAAATGGAGAATACTGTCGGACTCGCAAAAGAGGCGTCATTGCTATATAAACAAGCGAGTTTGGAAAGAAAACGCGAGTTGCTGCGAATTCTACTGTCGGACCTTACCGCATCACGGGAAAACATAAGCGCAGAGCTAATAAATCCGTTTTCTGTGATCGCCGAAAGATCAAAAACTTCTTGTGGTGGACCATATCGGCGGACTTGTCGGACCATGGATAACATCATGAAACAAATCCTTGAACACATCCTGAAGGCGGGCTCAATGGCCTGGAAGTAATCCACGGGATCAGTTTAGTCAACTTCGTCCCATCGGAAAAGATGGGCGGAGTTGTCGTTCTCGACAATTAGACCCAATCGGGGCGTACCTCGAACTTGGAATTCGATTCTGAAAAAGCTCGTGACGCAATTCGAACACGAAGAAGTCGCGTGATGTAAGAATCGTTCTTCCATTCTATGCAATTGTGCCACCCTTACAAGGTGGCACAATTTGCGTGGAGAGCAGAGATGATCTCTCATCATTGTTGGCATCGAGAGGTTTACGATAGAAGTCTGCCACGTCAATATTCTTCCGGATTTGGGGCAGTTGTTTTTGATTGTTGACTTACTAGGCAACGGGAGTAGCATTATTGACATAAACTCAGCTCACAATCCCTTGGGGTCCAGTTTGCCATGAAGATTTCAAGTGTCAGGATTCAGAACTTCCGAGCTTTCCTCGACGAAACGATCAACTTCGACGATTACACGTGTCTGGTCGGTCCTAACGGTTCTGGTAAATCAACCGTCCTTACCGCACTGAATATCTTTTTCCGCGAAACAGAGAACGCGACGACCAACCTTGTCGAGCTCAGTCGCGAAGATTTCCATCAATACGAGACCAATCAGCCAGTGAAGATCACTGTCACTTTTACTGATTTGAGTGCTGAAGCAGAGGAAGATCTGAAGGGATATGCCCGACAAGGAAAATTGATCGTATCTGCCGTTGCGGAATGGAACGAAAAGACTCAATCTGCTCAAGTTCTTCAATTCGGCGACCGCTTAGGAATCGAAGACTTCAGGAAGTATTTTGAAATGGACAAGGTTGGTGCCAAAGCACCGGAACTCCAGAAATTCTATGGAGAAACCTTGCGGTCGAAATTCACGGAACTTCCCGCGGTCAAGGTAAAGGGACAGATGGAAGATGCTTTGCACGCATTTGAGGCTGCGAATCCAGGTCTCTGTACCTTGATCCCGAGCGAAGACTGGTTTTATGGTGTCTCGCGGGGTGCAAATAAAATCGACAAATACGTGCAATGGGTGTATGTGCCAGCCGTCAAAGATGCCGTGACCGAGCAGGTTGAAACCAAAACGTCCGCCATCGGGAAACTCCTGGCCCGTCGTGTCCATTCGCAGTTATCACTAGATGGCTCTGTTGAGGAAATTAAGCAGGAGGCCCTCTTAAAATACCGAGAGCTTTTGGCATCGAACGAAAAAGTGCTCGACGACCTCAGTGCTTCACTAAATAAGCGTTTTCAGCAATGGGCGCATCAAGATGCATCACTTTCTCTGAAGTGGCAAGATCAGGATAAGGCCGTTTCGATTGCAAAGCCCACGGCGGAAGTAAAAGCAATCGAGGGTCTATTCAAGGGCGATCTCACGAGGTTTGGCCACGGCCTTCAGCGCTCATTTATTTTTGCGCTCCTTGAAGAGGCTGCAGAGTATCAAGACGCCGGGCCTAGGCTTGTACTTGGTTGTGAAGAACCGGAACTTTACCAACATCCCCCGCAAGCCAGACATTTGGCCGACGTACTCCAGAAATTGAGTGGACAGAACGCCGAGGTGGTGGTTTGCACACATAGCCCGTATTTCG
>Ga0224555_1003141_pt1 | contig 17612 bp, 14 predicted proteins | sample 714S23034metaG_FD_180687 | JGI IMG/M metagenome (GOLD analysis project Ga0224555, IMG submission 180687) | Peat soil microbial communities from Stordalen Mire, Sweden - 717 S2 30-34 | ecosystem: Environmental > Terrestrial > Soil > Wetlands > Peat | place: Sweden: Norrbotten County, Stordalen...
AACATACTGTCCTGAACTCGCTCGTCTCCACGCATACTCAATAGACGAACCACAACCGAAATCGGCCGAAGACCAGAACCAATTTCAACAAGTTCCTAGAGCATTGCGCACACTAGCGATTCAACGGTACTGCCCCTCTGGGGAGCAGCTCAGCGTTCCGAAAGTTATTGTAAAGTCAGATAGATAGGTCGAGAGGGAGGTAAACTCTGCTAGGCGTCACAATGAGATAACCCGCGACCGTGCGGATTCAGCACGTCGCGACTTCCGTGCACTCGCCGGCCTACCCGATGCGCGGCCTCTGCATTTTGAGGAGAGCGTGCTCACAACGTTCCTGGTGAAGAGATTCGATCGTACCGCAGAGGGGAGACGCCATGCATTCGTTTCCGCGATGCCCCTCACGCAGCATAAGGATGGAGACGAGGGTAGCTATCTCGAGCTTGTCGAACTCCTCCAGTCAGGAGGTGCAGACACCGCAGCCGACTGTGAGCAGTTGTTCCGTCGCGTTCTCTTCAACATTCGCATTCACAACACGGATGACCACCTCCGCAATCACGGTTTCTTTATCGACGTAAACGGCGTCCGCCTTTCGCCGGCTTATGACATCAACCCATCTGTTGATCGCAATGAACTCTCCGTTGCCATCGACGAGACGGAGGCCACATGCAATGTCTCGGTAGCAATGAATGCAAACAAAAGCTACGGTATCTCCGCCGCGCAAGTGGACGAGGCTCTACAGGCCGTCGAAGCGGCTGTCGCCAGTTGGAGGACAGAGGCGAACAGGTTGGGGATTCCCAAAGCAGAACAATCTCTCATGGCAGCAGCGTTCGAAGGTTGAGCAATGCGGTTGAAATTTTGCTCACGGATAACGCTCGATCCAATCTGATTCGAAAATACTGCCGCCTGGCAACGAGCCTCCCGCTCGATTGGTAAGTCAGGCTTCCTCTATTCAATACCGGAGGTCACCAGCTCTCCTTCTTCTGCTGTTTCGACCAGAGATAGTCGGCGACCCGTTGGATATCCTCGTCGCTGAGCACGTGCTTCCATGAAGGCATGTAGAGCGGCGGAGTCGGGCCTGCCGGGTTGTCCAGCGGAGGCGCCTTTCCGTCGCGGATTATCGCGATGACTTCATCCTTGGTGTAGTCGTCGGCGACGTGGAGAAGAGATGGCACCTCGCCGCCTTGGGCATTGGGATTGGGCACGCCACCTTGCAGTTCCGTGCCGTGGCAACCGACGCAACCGAAGCGCGCGAAGTCCTGCTTGCCTGCCTCGATGGCGACATCTTCGGGTTTCAGTGCGGTCTTCCTGCCCGATAAAATCGACTGTGCGTCGTCGGGGGTGGCCGTTGTCATGAAGGCGAGAAGGGCCTTGCGCGCATTGGTCTCAAGATCGTACTCGGGCATCGAACTTCCGGGATAGACGAGCTGAGGATTCACGAGTTGCTCGTCGAGCCATTCGGGCGAGTGCCGCTTGGTGACGCCGAGCAGGTCGGGACCGGTCTTTGCACCCACACCGCCGACATTGTGGCAGGCAATGCAGTTCTTCTCGACAAAGAGTTCGCGGCCATATTCAGGGCTGGGAATCAAGCGCACGCTGGCGTAGTAGCTTCCCATGTCTTCGTTGGTCAGCGAGAGCATGTAGTACGTAAGGGCGCGCGCCTGGTCCTTCGTGAAGTGGAAGTTGGGCATGGCCGAGCCGGCTGAGACCTCGTTTGGAGCCAGGAAATGTTTCTCGAGCCATTCGGGAGATCGGAGGCTTGCGCCCTCTTCCGAAAGGTCGGGGCCGATGCTGCCGCCTACTCCGTTCAGCTTGTGGCAACCGCGGCAACCCTGGGTTTCGAAGAGGTGGCGTCCTTCGGCGAGTTCCGGAACACCGGGCACGTCGCCCTCTTTGTGGCAGCGGCCGCAGGAGGCGCGGACGTAGTCGGCAGAGAGAAGCGGATTTGGCCAGAACGCGACGTCGCCGTGGGCGCTCTGCTTGTCGGTGGCGAGGCCTTGGCCGCCGTGGCAGATGGTGCAGCCGAACTTCGACGGAATATGCGGCCCGAGGTTGGCGTGATAGCGGAAGGGCTCCGGCGCATTCTTCAGCGTCGGGTCGTCCACGCCGAGATGGCAGGTGGTGCAGCGGTCCACGCGTTGCAGGCCCGTGAGCATAACCTGGTGGATCTCGAGCGGTGTAGCGAGAACAGCGGACTTGGCGGCCGCGTTCGGTTCGTCCTGGGCCTCAAGTTGCAGAAAGTTTCGCTGATAGGTCTTCCACGACGGTGTGTTGGCCTGCCATTCGGCTGCCAGGATAAGACCCAGAGCAAGAATGCTGAGAGCGAAGAAGGCTTGTTGGAGCTTGCGTTCCATTACTCCACCCCCCCGGAAACATGCACCCACGGCGGAACCAGCGCCCAGCCTGGTCCTCGGAAGAATGTGCCCACGATGATGAGGACGATGTTTGCGACGACGAACAGTGTGAAGACCCAGAGAATCCACTTGCGATCGGCGGGACGGCGGCTGGGGTTCCTATCGAGGTATGGGATCAGGAGCAGCGCGAGCACCATCAGGGCCGGCGCGACTACGCCGCCGAGTAAGGCGGAGTGGCTGACCAGTTCCTGCAGTCCAAGAAAATACCAGGGGGCCTTGGCTGGATTGGGAGTCTTTGCCGGGTTGGCGAGTTGCTCAAGGGGCGCGTTCAGGAACAGTGACATCACCATGACGGTGGTAACGGTCCCCATCAAGACGACCGCTTCGCGCACAAACGCGTAGGGATACGAGAAGACTGTGTCTTCTTCCTCTTCCGGCGTAATCGTTTCGAAGATGGGCTTGCCGGTGACGACCTCCATCAGGCCGTAAGTTTTGTCCGTCGACGCGGTTGTCGATTGCATTGGCGCGACTGCGGGCGGAGCGCCGATGGTGACCAGGGTCTCAGTCTTCGGCTTCAGCTTCCAGACTGGGCGTGAGAGGCCGCCATCCTTGCGCACCCGCCAGAAGTGGACAATCGTGAGGAGAATCAGAGCCGACGGCAGCACTGCGACGTGCAACACATAGAACCGCAGCAGCGCTGCTTCGCCAACGCTGTGGCCGCCGAGCAGAAGTTCGCGCAATTGCCCGCCGACGATGGGTGCGTAGCTGCCGATGTTGCTGCCGACCGTGATTGCCCAGAAGGCCAGCTGGTCCCACGGCAGCAGATAGCCCGTGAAGGAGAGGCCCAGTGTGAGCAGCAGCAGCACAACCCCGACGACCCAGTTGAACTGGCGCGGCTTCTTGTAGGAGCCGGTGTAGAACACCCGGCACATATGCAGGAAGACGCAGACCACCATGGCGTGTGCCGCCCAGCGATGCATGTTGCGCAGGAACGGCCCCATGAAGACGACGAACTGGAGGTCCTTCATATCCTGGTAGGCCTGGGGCGGGTACGGCCGGTAGTAGCACATCAGCGCGATGCCGGTCGTGAGCAGAATAAGGAAGAGAAAGAAGGTGATGAAGCCCAGGTAGAAAGAGTGCCTGAACTTCATGTTCTCTTTCTTCACTTTGGCCGGATGGATATGCAGCCACACGTTAAGAAAGACCAGCTCGGACTTTCCCTTGTCGGTGGAGAGCGGGTCCCGTCGTACGATCGATCGCCAGATGTCGCGGATCAGATTCATCGTTACACCATTAGCCGATAGTTGGGTGGCACTACCTTGTCTTTGTCGACGCGAAGCATACCGTCGCGCGCCAGTGTCACTTCAAACCACTGCAGGGGTCGGGGCGCTGGACCATGTTGCACGGCGCCGTTTGGGCCAAACACGCTGCCGTGGCATGGACAGTGAAAACGCTGGTCGCTCTGGAAGTACGCGACGGTGCAACCAAGGTGGGTGCAGACTGCGCTGGCCACGGCGAAGCCCTTGTCGCGATCGCGAAAGACGAAGATCTTTTCGTCCACCATGAACGTGGGAGGGCCAAAGGGAAAGTCGGCTGGGTCGCCAATCTTGAATGCCTGCGGCGGCTCATAAAAGACGCTTGGCACAAGGAACCGGACAACCGCTGCGAGGCTGACGCCGACCGCTGCAACGAGGGCGCCCAGACCTACCGTGCCCCAGCTGAACTTGAAGAATGTTCGTCGATTCATTCCATTGCTCCCCTATTCAAAGACTTCCCGCTCCTGCTGTTCGAGCGACTCCATGGTGATGGCGCCGGTTGGGCAACGGTCGGCGCAGAGACCACAGCGAATGCACTTCTCTTCGTTCTTGATGATGGCGCCGGCCCGGCCGGTCTGGAGTTCCGCGGCGGGCACACCGTAACGATTCTGGATCAGAGCGTCGTATCGTTCGTCGCCGCTTACCTGCGCGAGGTCAACGAGGCGCAGGCAGTTCTCCGGGCATACGTCCACGCAGCCGGCGCACAGAATGCATTTCGAGCCGTCGAAGATGGTGTTGACCTGGCAGTTGAGGCAGCGGAGGCCTTCGGCGCGGCCCTGCTCCTCGTCGAATCCGAGTTCGACTTCGGCGATGCCGATGCGGCGGTTAGCCGCGAGCACAGGCATCTTCTGCCTGGGCGTGGTGAGAAAGGCGCGCGGCATAGACCAGTTGGGCATGATGCGAAAGCGGCTGCGCACGGTCTTCTTGGTTTTGCCGCTGAGGTATACGTGAATGGAACGCGCCGCACGGTGGCCGTTGGCGACGGCCTCGACCAGGACGCGCGGGCCGAAGGCCACGTCGCCACCGGCGAAGACGCCGGGAAGGGTGGTCGACAGATCCTCGTCGATTTTAAGAATTCCACGGGGGGTGATCTGAACCCCCTCGTCACCGCCGAGGAATGACAGGTCGGCTTGCTGGCCGATGGCAAGGATGACGCTGTCGCAGGGAATGATCTTTTCTTCTTCGCTGAAGGCTGGATTGAAGCGGCCATTCTCATCGAAGACGGTGAGGCAGCGGCGAACCTTCAGGCCGATGACAACGCCGTTTTCGCCGACGATCTCCTTGGGCCCCCAGCCGTTATCCACGACGATGCCTTCCTGCTGGGCCTCGTCAACCTCGCCCTTCCACGCCGGCATCTGTGCGCGGGACTCGAGGCTCACCAAGTCAACTTCTTCCGCGCCTGCGCGCATCGCCAGGCGGGCCGCGTCCAGGGCCGGCTGAAGGCTCTCACCTGCCGACTCCATCGATCCTTCCTGCACCAGGCGTACAGCCGCTCGGGCGACGTCGATGGCGACATTGCCACCGCCGACAACCACGACGCGCTTGCCTAGTTCGATCTCGAAGCCGAGGTTGACGTTGATGAGGAAGTCGATGCCGTTGTAGACGCCGGCCAGGTGCGCGCCCGGAATATTGAGTTCGCGGCCTTTGTTCAGGCCGGTAGCGAGAAGGACGGAATCGAACTTCGATCTGAGATCGGCGAAGGAGATGTCGCGCCCGATGGTCACGCGCGTGTGCAGCGTGACGCCCATGGCGAGAATGTTGTCGACCTCCATTTTGATAATCTCGCGGGGAAGGCGGAACTGGGGGATGCCGAGGTAGAGCATTCCTCCGGGGACTGGAGCGGACTCGAATACTTCGACCGTGTAGCCGAGCAGAGCCAGATCATGGGCGCAGGTGAGGCCGCAGACGCCCGCGCCGACAATGGCGATGCGCTTGTCGCGTTTCGGTGCGGGAGCGAGCTTCTTTCGCGCGGGGTCGTGTCCGGTGCCGAGGTTGTGGCGATCGGTGGCGTAGCGCTTCAGCGCGCAGATCGCGATAGGCTCGTCGATCTTGCCGCGACGGCAATTGTCTTCGCATGGATGCGCGCAGATACGGCCCAGCACGTACGCGAACGGATTGGGCGCGCGAGCCAGGAGATACGCTTCTTCATCCTTTGAGATCCCGATGGCCTGCACGTACCGTCCGCATTCGGTGTGGATTGGGCAGGCCGCGCGGCACGGAATATTCTTGTCGAAGTATTCCTGGTCCGGGACGGTGATGGCGTAGCGCATGAGGCCCTGCTCTGGCATGTTTATAGCTACTGCAATCTGAAAAATCTGTTTCCACACACAGCCAATTGGTTGAGATAACACCCCGGCGAGCGAGGCTGGTGCCCGCCGGGGAGAGATACCACACAACCGCGCACCTCTACGGGAGCGCGAAAGCACCCCTTTAGTGCTGCGCGGCCTTCAGCTTCTCGATCTCATCATCGCTGAGAGACTTGGAGAACGCGGACGGGTTCTTGTCCTTGCGGTTCTCCTGGTCATAGGCGAGGAACTCGAAGATCGTCTTGCCCTGGCTGTCGCTGATGCCGGAGTTCGGCTTGTGCATCATGCGCTTCACATAGCGCTCCCACTCATCTTTGGTCATCGTGGTGTTGATAGGGCGGGCAATGGTGTGACACTTGGCGCATTTGTCCGCGAACACCTTGTATCCCTGCTGCTGTGCCGCCGGGTATCCGGAGACATCGATTTTGGCGGGTCCCTTGTCCTGCGGAAGCGTTACGTTGCCGCTCTGCGCTATGAGAATCAGGGGGATGGAAAGCGCGGCGAATGCCACAATTGCGAGTGCTTTATGCATTTCAGTTTCTCCTTACCACATGTATCGAACATCGAATCGGAAGAGCTTGTCGGTGGTGCCCATAAGAGCGACCGGATCGCCGTCGTGCTCCTGCGTGTAGGCGGCCCGAAGGACGACATTGCCAAGGTCAGTGAGGGCATGTTCGGCGCCGATACCCCAGGCACGCGTGTGCATGACCGGTTGCGGGGCGATGCTCTCGGTGCCTCGATCGATGCGTGCCATGATCACCGTGCCGGTCTTAATGTAGTAGTCCGCCTCTCCGCGGTAGGTATTCGCGATGTAATTTGTGAGCGGACCGTTCTGCACCCACTGCCAGTCGTCCTGGCTGCGGATGTAGCCGCCGAGAATGTCCAGCTTGTCGAAGAATAGGTAGTTGCCGAAGGCGCCCGTCCGCCAGATGGTGGGGGTATATGTGAACTGATTGTCCATGCCCGCATTCTGTATCTGGTCCTTCGACCCGCGATACATCATGACGGTTACGCCGCCGTCGGGCCCGAACCAATAGTCGGCGTCGGCCCACACGTCTTTAGAGGTCTTGGTCGAGCTGTCGAGAATCTCGCTGCCGTCCGCGTTCAGCCCATTGGTAACCTTTGCCGAGACGGCGAAGACCCGCTTGAAGTAAGGAGAAGCCCAGGTATAGCCCACATCTACACCAACAGGATGCTGATCGAGCGAGAAGCTTATCGGATCAACGTTGGTCAGAGTGAAAGCCGGGTCGGAGAAGAGGTTATAGAACATGGCTGCCCGCGTCCCTTCGCCTTCCTGCATGTGCATCTCGCCGGCCTTAATGAAGTAGCTGCTGTTGGCACGGCCGCCCGTGTAAACGCCGAATCCTTGCTCCAGATCGTTGTTGCCCCCCTGATACAACTCATAGTGGCCGAAGTAGGAGAAGCCGGTATCGGGGATAGCTCCGGCGACGAACAACGCTGCTTCGTCCAGGTTGAAGCTGGTGCAGGAGGAACTCTGCTGGGTGCCGGCTGTGCCTCCGTTGCAGGATGAGACGGGAGAGGCGGAGGTGGTATTGCCCGGGTCGGCTACGGTCTTCTCGGCGGTGAAGCTGCCCTGTAAGACCAGTGCAAGGGCGTTGGTCAGGTTGAACTTGATGTCCTTGTCGAGTTCCGTGATCTTCGGCGCCGGCTTGGTGCCATCCATCTCGTCCGGCGGCATCCGGTAGCCGAGCCGCTTGAACATGTAGCCGTTCTTGTTCAGCGCCGGTGGAATTGTGTGGCATGCGTAACACTTGACGCCGTACTTGCGGGCAAACGCGGGAATCGCGTGCGCCGGCTTCGGCATGGCCAGGGCAAAGCAGAAGACTAAGAGAGTTGCCTTTACAACTGGGGTCCAGACTTTCATGTGCGGGAGCTCCTGCCAGTTCTATAAGCAGACTCCCTGCCAAACGCGGAGGGTGTGATGTCAATCACATACACTTCGTGCACAAGGATGTTGGGGATCTCATTCCCCGGATTCTGGCACCGATTGGGGAATCGGCTCCCCATTCTGCTGCTCCTTTTCGCGCTTGAGCAGTGTGTAGAAAGTCTTCCGGTCCACCCCAGCTTCACGGGCAGCCGCACTGACGTTGCCGCCGCAACGCGCCAGGACCGCTTGCGCGTAAGAACTCTCAAAGCTGGCCAGGTACTGTTCCCTGGCGTCCTTCCAGGGGAGCGCGGAGAGGTTGCCGGCAATCTCGGCTCTGGGAGAATCCTCCTGTATGTCTTCCGGTCCGAGGACTCCTCCCGGATGCAATGCGGTCAGGCGCTCCATCACGTTCTTCAGTTGGCGGACGTTGCCAGGCCATAGCTGCTTAAGCAGTGCCTCGTAAAACCGCGGCGATCCGGAGAGGCTCTTGCCGTAGCGACGGGAGAAACGCTCCAGGAAGAAACGCGCCAAGCGGGGAATATCCTCCGGCCGCTCGCGCAGAGGCGGTAGCTTGACCGTGACCACGCTCAATCGATAGAAGAGTTCTTCGCGAAAGGTTCCCGCCTTGATCTTGGCCGTCAGGTCCTGATTGGTTGCGCACACGATGCGGCAGTCCACCTTGACCGTGGAAAGCGCACCCAGACGCCGCAAAGCCCGCTCCTCTACAAAGCGGAACAGCCGGGTCTGCAGTTCCACTCCAAGGTCACCAATCTCGTCCAGGAAGAGCGTGCCACCATCTGCCGACTCGATGAGTCCTTTCTTCGTTCGCTCAGCGCCGGTGAAGGCGCCACGCTCATAGCCGAACAGCTCGCTCTCGATCAGCGAGCCCGGCATGGCGCTGCACTCGACGGGCACAAATGGGCCGTCCTTGCGCCGGCTCTGGCTGTGGATGAACCGGGCGGCAACCTCCTTGCCGGTACCGCTCTCCCCCAGGACCATGACGGTTGCGTCGGTGGCCGCGGCCCTGCGGCATTTGTTCATCTGATCCAGCATCGCCGGACTATGGCTTTGTGCTGCATCGGCCTCCCCGAGAGCCTCCAGACGGCCTTTCAGTGCTTCGACCTCCCGCTCCAGCTTGGCGTGGGACAGTGCCCGATTTACAACCAGCACCAGTTCCTCGCGCTTGAAAGGCTTTTGCAGGTAGTCGAACGCGCCATTGCGCATCGCAAGCACCGCGCCCTCCACCGATCCGAAGGCGGTTAGGAAAACGATGGGGAGTCCGGGATGCGCTTCGTGCAGTCGCGTAAAGAACTCTTCCCCAGACATCCCGGGCATGCGTATATCCAGAAGGACCAGGTCGGGCGGGTTGGCCAGGCATTCGGTCAGTCCTTTTGCAGGGTCAACGAAGACGGAGACCGTGGTTCCAGGCAGGCGAAGCATCCGCTGGATGTTTTCGCCCAGCGCAGCTTCGTCGTCGACGACAAGGATTCGACTCACTCCGTTGTTCCTCCGGCGAACCAGTGATATGGCTGGCCCCGCGTAAAGCGTGCCGGGGGCAACTCGATCACAAAGCTTGCCCCGCCGCCGATCCTCGGCTCATAGCGAATTCGGCCATCATACATATCCAGCAAACTGGCCGCGAGAAAAAGTCCCAGCCCCAACCGCTCGCGCCTGCTGCTGTGCGAAATAAACGGTTCGAAGAGATGCTCCCGGATACTCTCCGGCACACCCGGTCCATTGTCCTCGATTCGGATCACGACCTTCGCACCCGCGGTGCGGTAGGGTTCCAGGCGCACCCAGACCGCCGCGTCGTCTCGCCCTGTCAGCGCTTCCAGCGCATTGCTCAAAAGGCCGCGAACGACCTCACCCACAACATGTTCGGGCACATCCACGCGCGGGGCTTCGGCTATCTCCTGCACCAGCCTAACCGCCTTGCCGATTGCGGAAGGGCCTAACGCGCCGAGCGCATCCTCCAGAGCTTTCTGCGGGATCGAGGCATCGAAGACTTCTCCTCCCCGCTCGCGTCGAAGCGCCTGGAGCAGAGTGCTCGCGATGTTACTCATGTAGCGCGTCTCTTTCAGCATCTCCTCAAGATCGGCGCACAGCGCTGGATCCTCTTTGCGTTCGTCTAGCAAGACCTCCAGGCGGCCTGCCACAATCGCCAGCGGGTTGTTGAATTCGTGCATGAAGCCCGCCGTGAACTGGCCGAGCAACGTGAGTTGGTGGGACAGCCGTGCCTGCCGGTCCGCGGCCTGTAACTCCTCGCGCAAACGCGACGTGCGGTACCGCACCGTCTCCAGTTGCAGCTTCAGTTGCGCTGCCTGTTCCTCGGCGTTCGCGGCACGCGCGAGAAGGCGGCTTCGCTGCCTGCGCGAATGAATCAGCGCCGGAAGAGGGGCGAGCAGGACGGCAAGAATCATAAGAATGGCGTCGGCTGATGTGGAGACGGGGCGCATCCAATACACGAGTCCCAACAGTGGAAATACCCAGAATCCACCCACCCAGAGCAGAAGTCGACCTCGCTCTTTGCTCCGATTGGACTCGCCGCCTTCTCCTAGCTTCCCTGCCATATCGCACAAGTGTAGTGCGTTGAGCTGCAATCGACATGTTTCGTTCGTTCACTGGTCTTTTCAGTCCAAGTCGCTCTAGCCCTGGTGCACTGCGTACGACGGCTCACTGTGAAGCGCCGTCCCATGAAATGCGAGCAGCGGTAGCTCTTCTTGAAGAGTCGGCCGGCGGTCTTGGTCTCGTTTCCCAACCCACGCCTTCTGCCGGCAACCTGCGCCGCATCCGCACGCGCGCCACTCAATCGAAGGTTTGGATGACGGATCGAACCTAGAAGTTTGCGCCGTCAAGCGGGACCACCGGAATTCATGTAGACAACGTGGGTCTGGAGGTATTCTTCCAAGCCGTGCTTGCCGTCGGCGCCGCCGATGCCGGATTTGCGCCATCCCGCGTGAAAGCCTTGCATGGCCTCGAAGTTTTCGCGATTCACGTAGGTCTCGCCGAATTTGAGCTCGTTCGCGGCACGCATGGCTGCGTCGAGAGAACGGGTGTAGATGGAGGAGGTAAGGCCGTACTCGCAGTCGTTGGAGAGAGCGATGGCCTCGTCGAGGGTTTTGAAGGTGGCGATCGGAAGGACCGGGCCGAATGTCTCCTTCTGCATGATGCTGGAGTCCTGCCGGCAGCCGCTCAAAACCGTGGGCTGGTAGTAATAGCCGGCCTTGCTTTCGTGCCGCGCGCCGCCGCATCGGAGCCGGGCGCCATCGAGCAGCGCGACCTCGACCGCCGCGCCCACCAGTTCAAGCTGTTTCTTGCTGACCAGCGGGCCCATCTCCGTGGCGGGGTCGAAGGGATCGCCGACAATCGTTCGCTGCATCGCATCGGTGATTCTTTCCGTGAACTCCGCGGCGGCGGACTCCTGGACATAGACGCGTTCGGCGCAATTGCAAACCTGGCCGGTATTAATGATGCGCGAAGCCCGGATCGCCTGCACTGCAAGATCGAGGTCCGCGTCCGCCATCACAATCGCCGGGGCCTTTCCGCCCAGCTCCAGCGACACCTTGGTAACGTTCTCCGCGGCGGCACGCATCACGGCAACTCCGCCCTCGACGCTGCCGGTAAGCGAGACCATGCCGACTTTGGGGTGACTGGCAAGCGCATTGCCCACCACCGATCCGGCGCCGGAGACCAGGTTGAAGACCCCTTTGGGCAGGGACGATTGCGCGACCAGCCGGGCGAACTCGAAGGCGTTATTCGGAGTTTCGCTGCTCGGCTTGATGACAATGGTGTTGCCGGTCACCAGCGCCGGCGCCATCTTGCGCACGATCAGGAAGAATGGGAAATTCCAGGGCAGGATGCCGGCGATGACGCCGATGGGCATTTTGAAAAGCAGAATGTTCTCGCCGGGGCGGTCGCTCTGGATGATCTCGCCTTCGTAACGGCGCGCAAACTCCGCCATGTAGTCCAGGTAGTCTGCTGAGAAGTCGACCTCGACCTGCGCGAGCGAGAGAATCTTGCCTTGTTCCTCCGTGATGACGCGAGCCAGGGATTCGCGGTTGGCGCGAATCAGCGCGGCGATCTCGCGCAGATGGCCGGCGCGGCGGATCGCGGGGAGCGCGGCCCATGGCCCTTGTGCGCGCTCGGCGGCGAGAACGGCTGCGTTCACATCTTCAACGGTGCAACTGGGGACCTGGGAGATGATCTCCTCGGTGGAGGGGTTGACGACTTCGATGGTCTTCCGTGAGCCGACGAACTCTCCGTCAATCAACATTTCATAGCGCTTGAGAATTGCGACCGTTGAGGCCATAAGTGAACTCCTCTTTTCCAGCGTCGATCTACCGACGGTAGCCGGACACCAAACCTGAGTCATGATAGTTCTTTCTGCTAGCCGGAGAAAGTCAGGGCGAGTCCGTTCTCCGTAGCGATTTCGGACGGCCGAGCTAGGCCGTAAAGACGTATGACCCCGAGAAAAGTCATTGACGGATAAGGTCGCGCTGAAGGCGCGCGCTATCCTAGCCTGGGGCGAAGCCCCAGGACTACCCGCCAAATATCCCCTGCGGGCTGAAGGCCCGCGCTAAGATCACAAGGAAGGCCATATTTTCGTCAATCCCCATATGTCGATACGAACTAGCGCAGCAGCGGGATGTAGGCGGAGGTGCCGCGGCGATATGCGCGAAATTCCTCGCCAAAGCGATCGGCCAGCAGCCGGGCCTCGACCCTTACGCGAATCTCGGTGCCCGCGATAAAGAAGATCAGGCCGACGACGAAGTGCAGGGGCGGTGCCACCATGAAGCCCATGCCCAGGAACACGCATAGCATCGACGCATAGATGGGATGGCGGACCAAGCGATAGGGTCCGCTGCGAATGAGTTGATGGTCCTCGTCCACTGCCGCCCCAAAGCGAAGATAGCGCCCAAGCGCGCTTGTACTGGTCCACGAAAGCAGGCTGGCCAACGCCAGGAACAGCACGGAAAGAGCCACGCGCCAGGACGGCAGCGACCGGCTCCAGAATGGTCCCTGCCAAAGGACCACGTAACCGGCAGCTTCCGGCAGCAGGCCCCAGCGCCATCGGGAATCGCGCTTCTGCGGAGACTTACGGCTCCAGCCTGCGAGCGGAAACGGCAGAAACCAGACCGCGAATCCGGCGATGAGAATCACATAGGCGTAAGCGGGCAATCAGGTCTTCACGCTGGCCATTCTATAGGGAAACGTGAGCTTGCCGTCGAATCGTGCCAGAATGAAACTATAGGCAATCATGACCGACAACGAAGTCTCAGCAACTCCATCCCCCATCGACGTTCCCTCCGAAACCGCAGAGGAATCGACAGAGTCGTTTGCCGACCTGCTTTCGCAGTTTGAGCGGAGCCACCTCCACAAGTCGGAAGACAGCCCAAAGCAGTTGGAGGGGACTGTCGTCTCGGTGACCGCCGATTCGGTGTACCTTGACATCGGCTACAAGACCGAAGGCGTTCTGCTGCGGTCGGCCTTCCCTGACAATGCCGACGCCGTAACGCGGGGCGACAAGTTCCCCGTTTCGGTCAAGGGCCGCAATGTGGAGCGCTATTACGAGCTCTCGCTCCAGCGCCTGGCAGCCGTCAAGGACTGGTCTTCGCTGGAGGAGGCCTTCGCGCAGAAGTCCGCAATCGTCGGCACCGTGACCGCACTGATTAAGGGTGGCTTCAGTGTCGATATCGGCGTGCGCGCCTTTATGCCCGCCTCGCGCAGCGGAGTCCGCGAAGCCGGCGAGATGGAGGACCTGGTGGGGCAGGAGATCACCTGCCGCATCACCAAGCTCGACGTCACCGACGAGGATGTAGTGGTCGACCGCCGCGCCATTCTCGAGGAGCAGGCCCTCGCCGCCAAGGAAGGTCAGTTTGCCGCGGTCAGGGAAGGCGACGTTATCGGCGGCACGGTGCGCAGCCTCGCCGCCTACGGCGCCTTCGTCGATCTCGGCGGAATCGACGGCCTGCTGCACGTCAGTGACATCGCGTGGAGCCGCGTCGCCAATCCAGAGGACGTGCTCTCCGTTGGCCAGCAACTCCAGGTCAAGGTGCTGAAGATCGACCCGGCCAACCGGCGAATCTCGCTCGGCCTGAAACAGCTCCAGCCGGAGCCCTGGGAGACCGCGCCCGAGCGCTACACGGTCGGCCAGCGGATTACCGGCGCCGTCACGCGCGTCACAGATTTCGGGGCCTTCGTCGAACTCGAGCCGGGAATCGAAGGCCTCATCCACGTCTCGGAGATGTCCTGGGCCAAGAAAGTCCACAAGCCCAGCGACATCCTCAAGCAAGGAGACGTCGTCGACGCCATCGTCCTCGCTATCGATCCCGGCCAGCGTCGCATCTCGCTCGGACTCAAGCAGGCGCTCGGCGATCCCTGGGTCGACGTTCCGAACAAGTTCCCCGTCGGCTCGGCGATCGAAGGCCCGGTCGTTCGCACCACTAAGTTCGGCGCGTTCGTGCAGATCGCGGAAGGCGTCGAAGGCCTGGTCCACATCAGTGAAATCAGCGCCGAAAAGCGCATCAACCATCCCGAGGATGTGGTTCGCGTCGGCCAGCCGGTGAAGGCCCAGGTGCTGGGCATCGATACGGAGAAGCGGCAGATCAAGCTCAGCATGAAGCAGCTTGTCCCCACCGGCTTCGACGAATATCTGGAGGAGCACAAGGTCGGCGACATCGTCTCAGGCCGCATCGTCGATCAGTCTCCCGAGCGGATCATCGTGGAACTTGGCCAGGGCATTCGCACCACGTCCCGCGTCGCCGCCAGCGCTCCCGCCGCAGCCGATGCTGCCGCCGCACCCCAACTGGATATCTCCTCGTTGACCTCGATGTTGCAGTCGCGCTGGAAGGGCGACACCAAGCCTGCTCCTAAAGCGGCCGATCTTCGCGTCGGACAGATCGCCAGTTTCCGCATCGTCACGCTCGATCGCGAGGCGAAGAAGATCGAGCTGGAGCCGGCATGAAGGCGCTGCTCCTGTCCGAATACAACCGCCTCAGCCTCACGGAGCAGCCACGCCCCAAGCCCGCGCCCGACGAGTTACTCATTCAGGTGGCGGCCTGCGGCATCTGCGGCAGCGATGTGCACGGATTCGATGGCTCGACCGGCCGCCGCATTCCTCCCATCGTCATGGGGCACGAGGCGGCAGGAGTCGTCGTTGAGGCGGGCTCTGCTGTCCGGGACTTCGCGCCCGGCGATCGCGTCACCTTCGATTCCACCGTCTACTGTGGCGCGTGCAGCTTCTGTCTCAGGGGCGAGATCAACCTCTGCGACCGGCGCCAGGTCATCGGCGTCTCCTGCGGGGAATACCGGCGCGCCGGCGCCTTCGCCGAATTCATCGCCGTTCCCGCGCGCATCGCCTACCACCTTCCCGACACCTTCTCCTTCTCCGATGCAGCCATGTTGGAGGCCGTCTCCGTGGCGTTGCACGGCGTCGCCGTTTCGCACCTGGCCGGCGAAGACTCGGTCCTCGTCATCGGAGCGGGAATGATCGGCCTGCTCTTGCTGCAGGCCGCACGGGTCAGCGGGGCGTCGCGCGTCTTCGTCGCCGACGTGGATGCGACCCGCCTTAAACTCGCGGCAGACCTTGGCGCCGATTGCACCATCCAGGCTACAGGCGCGGCTTTGATCGACGAGGTCTTGCGGCTGACCGACGGCCCCGGCGTCGATATCGTTCTGGAAGCCGTCGGGCTCAACGAAACGATCGCTAGCGCGATCGACTGCGTACGTAAAGGCGGCACCGTCACCCTCGTCGGCAACATCAGCCCGCAGGTCACGTTGCCGCTGCAAAAAGTCGTCTCGCGCCAGATCCGGCTACAGGGATCGTGTGCCTCCGCCGGAGAATACCCCAGGGCAATTGAACTGATCGCCGGCGGCAAGATCAAGGTCACGCCGCTGATCACCGCCATTGCGCCGCTCAGCGATGGCCCGTCCTGGTTCGACCGGCTCCACGCGCGCGAGCCCAACCTGATGAAGATCGTGCTCGACCCACGAATCGACCAGATCGACCGGATAAACCAGATCGACGCCGCACCGGCGAACAGAGAGCAGCCGCGATGACACCTCTCTTCGACCTCACCGGTCAAGTCGCGTTGGTCACCGGCGCCAGCCGCGGCCTGGGCCAGTATTTTGCTCGCGCGCTGGCCACAGCGGGCGCCGATCTCATCGTCACCAGCCGCCGCAAGGATGACCTGCTCCCGTTCGTCGCGGAGATTGAAGCACTCGGCCGCCGGGCCATCCCGCTGTCGCTCGATGTGCGCGACCAGCAGAGCATCCTCGCCATGGCCGAGGCCGCCGAGGCCGCCTATGGCCGCATTCATATCCTGGTCAACAACGCCGGTTGCAATGTGCGCAAGCCGGCCCTCGACGTCACCTGGGATGATTGGAACCTCATCCTCGACACCAATCTGCGCGGCAGCTTCTTTGTCGCCCAGCAGATCGCCCGGTGCATGGTCCCGCACCGCTATGGCCGCATCGTCAACATCGGCTCCGTCACCAGCGTCTTCGGCTACGCAGGCCTCGCTCCCTACACCGCCAGCCGCGGCGGCATTCGTCAGTTGACCATGAGCCTCGCCGACGACTGGGGCAAGTACGGCATTACCGTCAACTGTCTTGCTCCGGGCTGGTTCAAGACCGCGCAGAATCAGGTCCTCTACGACAGCAAGGACTGGGTCGACTATCTCATCGATCGCATCCCACTCAAGCGTCCCGGCGAGCCGCACGACCTCGACGGCGCCGTCGTCTTCCTCGCATCCGAGTCCAGCCGCTACATTACCGGGCAAACGCTGCTGGTCGATGGCGGCATCTCCACGGGCGCCATGCGCGCAACCGTCGCGCCTCCCGCCCCGAGTTGAAGCCGGCGGTAGTGGCGCAGTTTGCACTCGCTTTGAAAGGGCGCGGCTCGTAGCCCAGGACTTTAGTCCTGGGTCTCCGCGCCGATAAGCGCCGTGAATTGACGGGGCTTTAGCCCCCGAGGGAAGGCCCGCTTTTCAAACTACAGCACTACCAAATCGCCAGCACACTGGCCCCGCTCGCTCATGCAGCCGCGGCCATCGGCTCCGCTTCAATCCGTTCAATTCTGCCCAACAGGAAAGTATAGCTGCTGATCCCGATCCCGAGGTAGATCGCAGAAATCACGAAGGCCCACGCGTAAGCGTGCGTTGCCGCCACAACATATCCGGTGACGATCGGAGCGGCAATCCCGGAGATCTGGCCGGAAAAATTCACGATGCCGGCCACCGTTCCCACGCTGCCGCGCGGCGCAATCAGCGACGGAATCGACCAGCCAATGGGCGATGCAGCCGACAGGCCGCCGATCGACACGCTGATCCAGAGCAGCGCGCTGGCCGCGGTGTGCGCATGTGCGGCGCCAAGAATGCCCAGGCCGAATACAGTCCCGCACACCAGCACCGTTCGCCGCACATGGCTCGCATTCCACCCGTGTCGGGTCAGCGCATCCACCAGGCCCCCCGCCGAAAAACCCATCACCGTCGCAAACAGCCAGGGCACGCCGGTATAGAGAAACGAATGCAGCAGGTCGATGTGCAGCGCGGAGGAAAAGTAACTGGGCAGCCAGGTCAGCAGCAGATAGAACACGTAGTTGTATGCTCCCATCCCCAGGGCCAGGCCGAGCACTTTGCGCTGCTGAATCAGGTAGCCAAGCGAAGCTCCGCGCGGCTCCGGATCATTCCGCCTGCCCGCCTCAATATCCTGCAGTATGTGGCCGCGTTCCACCTCGTCTAACCTCGGGTCCTCG
>Ga0224555_1003143_pt1 | contig 17599 bp, 13 predicted proteins | sample 714S23034metaG_FD_180687 | JGI IMG/M metagenome (GOLD analysis project Ga0224555, IMG submission 180687) | Peat soil microbial communities from Stordalen Mire, Sweden - 717 S2 30-34 | ecosystem: Environmental > Terrestrial > Soil > Wetlands > Peat | place: Sweden: Norrbotten County, Stordalen...
GCCAGAAACCGCGTTACGCCAGAGTCCCGCGGCAAACGGGCAAACCGCTCCGCCAGCAGCCGGCTGGCCGCTTCCGCAAGCCTTTTCAAATCCTCATGCGCGGGTGAGAGCACCTGCTCTGGCTTGAAGCAGGGCCACAAGCTCCAGAGAAAAAAACGAATGCGCCGCGAATCAAAACCGTGCGGCTCAACTTCCAGGGACTCGTTCACGATCAGCGGCAGGGGTGTGCCGAAGCATCGCCGTTGATGCGTCTCGACCGTGCGCCACAACCCGATGTCGTTATGAACGTCTTCCGCCCACTCGACCAGCAGGTCCGCCACGTCACTCCAGGCGGCGCCCGGCAAACGGCAGGTGGGAAAGCCAAAGGTGTTCTGTGTCTTCAACAACACCCGGCGCAATTCCTGCGCCATCTCGCCCAAATACTTGTCCCCGCGCCCGGTGAATCCCGGGAGCCGGGCCGATAGAAAAATGCGTTTGGACGCGCTGCTCATTATGGGCTTGAGGGTATGATAAACGCGGGATGAAGGGGCAAGCGCACGAGGAAACAGGTCCTGTTTCTGTTTAGTTTTAAGCACCGGCGGCGGAGAGCCGTTCAGTCGCATCGCCTTCAACACCTTTGGAATGCCTGTGCCCCGCCTTCGGTGAAGCTGAGTTTTTTTAAAACCTTGCCAATGCGCCGGTTGCGATACCGCCACCTTACGACCGTCCAGCTTAAAGATTCTTGACGCTGCGCGAAACGCTGATTCGTGCTTTGAGAGCAAACCTCACGAAGGAACGGCTTTGGATGATTGAGTTGTCGTTGCCGGAATTGTTCTCCGCCAATTTGCGCAAGGTCGGCGAGGTCTTGGTTCGGGCCGAGCTCTTGCCCGCAACGGATCGTGACTTGACCAGTTTTGTTTTGGCGCGACTGCCGGGCTATTTTTGCGCTCCTTGAAGGCGGGACTCCAACCGATCCGCAGTATCAGTTCATCCCGTCCGGCGCGGACAGCCACGTCCAGCTTATCGGTTGCGAAGGTGACAGGTGAGGCGGTCTTAGCGATGATCAGAGCACATGAACATTTTCAGCCTCCATTCCAACATCCTCGGCGACTACCGCGACTTTGTCCGCTCGTTCTTCAGCGTTGCGGACGACCGCGCCCGAGAGTTTATGGAAAATGAACTCAGGGGCCCAATCCAGGGTTTGGCCGGAGGCGTTGCTCCAGGCCAGCCCATCCTTCGCCCGCGTGTTTTGATCGCACAGTGCGAAACTTTGCTCGCACCCCGACAGACTTTGTCAACTTCGTAAACCACGGCGCATACAGCCGATTGGCCGTCCTCGCCCCCGAAGTCACGAACACAATGAAACCGCCAAGTGCTCAAGAACCCCGGCCACGAGTTTCTCCGTGACTTGGGGATATTCGGCCAGGAACTCTGCGACGTTTTTGCCGCGCGCCAAATCCCTGAACAAGAAATCCACGTCAACGTCCGTGCCCTTGAACAGGCAGCGAAAAACCGCGGCGAGTTCCGGCGCCAATCGCCCGGCGACAAGTCCTCGGTTTTCCTGAATTTCGCCGTGGGAAAACCGCGACCAAGCGGACTGTAGGCTACGAAGCCGATCCCAAGTTCCTGACAGACTGGACGGATTTCCGCCTCCACGTCACGCGTCCACAGGGAATACTCGGTCTGCAACGCGCTGATCGGAGGCACTTTCATCGCGCGGCGGATCGTCACGGGGGCCGCTTCGGACAGTCCAAGGTAATGCACCTTCCCGGCGCGAACCAATTCGCTCATCGCTCCGACGGTCTCTTCAATCGGCACTTTCGGGTCCACCCGGTGCTGGTAGTAGAGATCGATTGCATCCACCCCCAGCCGCCTCAGGCTGGCATCGCAACAGTGGCGGACGTATTCGGGAGCGCCATTGACACCCAGGAAATTTCTGGACATTTGAATGGATGAAGCGACGGACCCTCAAACGACACCTCCACGGCCATCAATCAGAACTGCATCACAACATTTACGTCGTACTGCTTGCCCCGGCAGTCGGCAAGATCCGAAAGGTCCGGGCTGACAATCCAAATTGCGATCCAAAGAAGCCCTGCGTTTACGTGGGGATGACGGGGTTGACCCCGGCAGAACACTTCGCCAAGCACAAAGCCGGCATCAAGGCAGCATCCGTAGTCAAACGATACGGCATCCGCCTCCTGCCAGAATTGTACGAGCACCTCAACCCGATGCCATTCGAGGCGGCAGCTCAGATGGAAACGGATTTGGCGGAGGATTTGCGTCGGGCTGGATACACAGTGACGGGCGGGCATTAACCCGGCCCCATCAACCGCGCTTTGAATTATTCCCTCAACATTTCGATGCGGTTCGCGGCAAGCTGCCAGTTGGAGTCTCACGTCTTCAACGGTCTTTTTAACAAAAGTCTCTTTTTGAAATCCACACGGCAAAAAAAAAACATTCAAAAACACCTTCACAAAAAGCATTTTCCGCTTTGACCGCGGTGAGCAGGAGCCGGTAGCATTTCCTAGTAATCATGACTCTTGCAGAAAAGGTCAAACAGGCCGGCGTGGTCGGCGCGGGCGGCGGCGGATTTCCCGCACACATCAAGCTCGCCGCCAAGGCGGACACCGTCATCGCCAACGGCGCGGAATGCGAACCGCTTCTGCACAAGGATGCAGCCGTGATGGAGCATTTCTCCGCGCAGGTCGTCCAGGGCATGTTGCTTTCGATGGAAGCCGTTGGCGCGAAGAAAGGCGTTGTCGGCATTAAAGCCAAGAACAAGGCCGCAGTCGAAGCGATGCAAGCCGCGTGCGAAGGCGCCGCCGTGCGCGTGCAGTTGCTCGGCGATTATTATCCGGCGGGTGACGAATACGATCTGGTTTACGCGGTCACAGGGAAATTGATTCCGCCGGCGGCCCTTCCGGTCGACGTCGGCTGCGTGGTCCACAACGTCGAAACGCTTCTGAACATCGCCGCTGCTGCCGAGGGCTGGCCGGTGCTTGAAAAGACTTTGACAATCGCTGGCGCGGTGAATCATCCGGTGACGGTCACGGTGCCGATTGGCACGACGTTCCGCGAGATCATCGAAACCACTGGCGGTTTGGCCACGAACGATCCGGTGTTATGCCTCGGCGGTTTGATGATGGGCGAGACGACCGACAATCTCGACACCCCGGTCACGAAAACAAGCACGGGTGTCGTTGTGCTGCCCCGCAAGCATCACATCATTGAGCGCAAGCTCAAACCCGCGAAAGTGCAGGCGAAGATCGGCAAGTCCGCGTGCGATCAATGCCGTTACTGCACGGAGTACTGCCCGCGCTTCCTGCTCGGCTATGACGTTCAGCCGCATGCCGTCATGCGCCGCCTGGCGTTTACTTCGACGGGCGTGGAGTTTTGGAATCAGCTTGCGTCACTGTGCTGCTCTTGCGGACTTTGCACGCTGTTCGCCTGTCCCGAGGAACTTTATCCGAAGGAAGCCTGCGACAATTCCAAAGCGGAGATGCGCAAGGCGAATTTGAAGTGGACCGGCAAAATGGAAGTGAAGCCGCACGGAATGCGCGAGGGCCGCCGCGTGCCAATCAAGTCCCTGATGCGCAAGCTGCACATCGAGCAATACGATGCTCAAGCGCATCTGGAGAGAATTGATTTCAAACCGAAGCGGGTGCTGGTCGCGCTCAAGCAAAACGCCGGCGCATCAAATGTGTCGCTGGTGAAAGCGAACGAACCCGTTTGCGCCGGGCAACAAATCGGCGAGATACCTGAGAGGGGGCTGGGCGCGATCATTCATGCGCCGTTCGCGGGCGTGGTTGAGTCGGTGACGGACAAACATATTATTTTGAATCGAGCATGAACGAACGATCCATTGGATTGATTGAGTTATCGAGTGTGGCTGCGGGTTTTGCCGTGGCCGACACGATGTTGAAAGCAGGCAACGTGCGGCTGATTTTGTCGCGCTCGATTTGCTCCGGCAAATACATGGTCTTGATCGGCGGCGACACTGCGGCAGTGCAAGCCGCCGTCGAAGCCGGCGCGAAGGCAGCCCATGGCTTTCTCATTGATTCGTTTGTCATCCCCAACGTGCATCCCGACGTGTTTACGGCACTGGGCCGCACTACGCCGGTCGAACCTAATGGCGCTTTGGGCATCCTTGAATCATTCAACGTCACAACGCTTATTCAAGGCGCGGACGCGGCGGCGAAAGCGGCGGCGGTGACGCTGCTGGAAATCCGTCTGGCAATGGCGCTTGGCGGAAAAGCCTTTGTGACGATGACCGGCGATGTTGGCTCTGTTCAGTCCGCAATGGCCGCCGGTCGCCAGGTCATCGGCGATGCCGGCGTGCTGGTGAACGCGGTCGTGCTTTCCCGTCCGCACCCGGACGTTTACCGCGAAGTGATTTGAATCAACTCCGCGCCAAACCCATTTAGCTCCAATTCAACGACGGAAGCTGATCGAAATCCTGCCCGCAAAAACATCATAAGATAGTATCTTTCCGTGGGCATGAAGTTCGTTCGTCTTCGTAACATGAGGGTGGTTTGATGTACTGTTGTGGTGTTGACGATGAACCGGGTTAACCACGACCCTGTGCGCCAGCCAAACCCCATTTTCGATGGTATATGAAATATGAGCAACTTCCCCGACTGACAATGCACTCAAGCTGGCCATGGTGTTGGTGCCGAGGTGGATCTTTGCATCACTTGCCAGCGTGAAGGTTGCGGTGGAAGTGGCGCGATGTGAAAGGACAGCGCCAAACGCGGATGTGGTCACAGCCATCCCCGCCAATGCACTGAAAGCGAGCACGAGTAAACCTAACGGAATCCTGATCAATTTTGATTTCGCGTTCATACTTGAAATCATCAGACGCTTTGGAAAGCTTGATGGTTACGGTCCCATTTTGAATTTGGCCGCCAGCGCCGACTTTTCGATCCGAATGGGCGTCCCAATTCGTCCTTATGCCGGGCCGGTTGCACGGTCACGGGCGGGCATTGACCCGGCACGAGCAACCGCGCCAACCGCCCTCAAAATCGGTCGCAAGTTCTCCACCCCAACGCCGTATTGAAAAATACATGAAAACCGTGCTCATCGTCATCTGCGTCGCCGTTATCGGCTTGGCCGCAACTATTGTCTTCTCTGGAAAATGCAGGCACTTCCACCACCGTCACCCGGCCATTGTCCGGATGGTGTTGGTTCCCGGAGGGGTGCCCACCGATAAATTGTGGTTGCTTGTGGGCCATCCTGGATGGCGGGGAACGGAGCGCAGTGATTTACACCTTGCTGCTGATTTAGCCATGAAGCAACCGTGCCTTGAGTTGTTCCTTTAGCGTTTCGGTGCGGTTGGCAGCAATCTCTGGTCGAAGGGTATTCAAGACACCGAGACGACGTGGTATTCCACAAGTGTTCCTCCCAGCTTGGCCGTCCACCGCTGGTCCGCCTTTTTGCCCATCAGATTCTGCCCCAAGGGAGATTGAGGCGCAATCACCGTGACCCCCTTGCGCTGGTGTTCGATTTCCAGCCCGCCATTCTTTGGACCAATGAAATAGATGGAGCGCGTTCCGCCAGCGTCCACTTCCACCAGAGCCGTGAGATCAATGGGCTCATCGGGGGCGAAATCCTTGGTCGTCAAGGTTTCGTAAAGCTTGATCGAGTCCATGATTTCCTTGGCCTGACGGGCCTGGCCATCCGCAAGATAAGCCGCTTCGAGTTCACGGGTGTCGTATTTGCTTTCCGCCTTGCTGCTTTCATGGGTGGCCTCGGCATGAGACGCCCGGGCAGCCTTTTCCAAAACGGCAAGGCTTTCGGCCAGACTGGCAACGATTTGTTGAATCAACTTGGCTTTGTTCATTTCGAAATCTCTTCGTTGCTCTTGATATACAACTCTCTTAACGGCTCAAGCAAGGGCCGTGTCGTTCAAGAACCCGGCGCCATCAACCGCGCCAACAACCCCGAAAACCGATTTTCCGTCCTGTTGTTTCTCACCGCCATCCCCAAAGCCTTCCGTTGTCCAATCAGCACCACCAACTTCTTGCCCCGGGTAATGCCGGTGTACCCCATTTGGGAGCGGCCCCGGAGTTGGACGCAAAGGCATTGTTCGAGCATTTGCTGCTGGTTTGTCCAGAGCACGTGCAAGTGGCACAGTTGCGAACATTTCAACGACGGGTGCGTGAATGGCGTCTGCCGAGGCTCAGGTTGATCGGGTTGGCGCCGCCATTGATGGCGGCCAAAACGCCCTCCATGACTTCGTAGGTCGTGGTGCTGTCGCCGCTGCCAGAGACATCCACCGGCAGAATCTTGCTTGGATCGCTTGGCATCGCTTCCAACATGCTGGTGCCGCCCCGTTAACAGCGGAAATGCCAGCAACGGAAACACCGCCAGCAATCCGTAAAAGCCGTTCAGCGAAGTGGCGGCCAATTTGCCCAGGACCACGTCGTATCCCTTCAAATCGGTCAGGAAGATCAGCCCCAAAGTTCCCTCCCTCTTCTCCCGGCTCAGGGCTCCGGCCTTCAAACCCTAGAAAATCGTCCTTTTGCAGGCAGCGTGCTCTCGCACGGCAATCCAATCTGGTCCATAATAAGAATTGCTGACCATAAACTGCTTGCATTGATGGATTCCTGTCGCCAAGTATATGTTCCTACTAAATATGAACCTGATGATTAGCCATCGCCTTCAGCAATATAATTGGAAGGTTGGAACGGTTCGGCGTTTCCCTGGTCGTCCCGGCGATTTGGTTCAAAGCACCGGCGGGCGGCCACTGTATCTTGATTAACCGGAACCAAACCACTCATGAAAACTGAACAAATTCCAACCGATTATGAACGAGACGGAGTCGTGCGCCTGCATCAATTCTTTTCCCCGGAGGAAGTAAAGAGGGTCCGCCAGGAACTGGAAAAATACGCCCGCGACATCGCGCCGCGCCTGGCCGCCAGCGAGGTCACGTTTGAGGCCGATGGCAAAAGTGCCCGCAACCTCTGGCGCATGGAACAACACTCCCCGTTCTTCGCTGAACTTGCCCGCAAGCCCGAAATCCTCAACGTGATTCGCCCGCTCGTGCATGGCGAGCCGGTGAACCTGGGTGTCGAGACTTTCAGCAAGCCGGCGCGAATAGGCTCCGACGTGCCGCCACATCAAGACAACGCCTATTTTTGCCAGCAGCCGCCCGATGTGTTGACGGTCTGGGTGGCGATGGATGCGGTCACCGAGGGGAATGGCCCGGTTTATTACGCGCGCGGCTCGCATAAAATCGGCATGTTGCCGCACAAAGCCTCCGGCGTAAAAGGCAACTCGATTGGCTTGGCTGATAAATTTGAACACACGAACCCGGTCATCGGCCTGCTGGAGCCCGGCGACGCGCTCATTCACCATTGCCAAACCATCCACTACAGCGGGTCCAATCGCACCGATCATCCTCGCTGCGGCTTGCTTATGGTTTATCGCGGCGCGCACACCGAGATGGATCCGGCTCTCAAAGCTGCGTACGATCAGGCGCGGGCCATGGTCTAAGCCATTGCCGGTTCGTTTTGGTCCCGTGACCCAAAAATATGGTTTGTTTCATCTCACTTTCACACGAATACTCCGAATGACAACACGCGAGCGGATTTTGGCAGTTTATCATGGGCAAACCCCGGATGCAGTTCCATACATGCTGGATTTGTCCCACTGGTTTTATCACAAGCACCGACGACCTTGGGACTTGAGCGTCAGTTACGAAGAGCCGGAATTTGAACTGATCGCCTTTCACAAGCAGGTCGGGGCCGGGTTTTATCTGCCGAACCTCGGCGCGTTTTTTTCCACGACGCACGCGCCGGATGTCCAAGTGTCGGCGACCAAGGATTTTCCCAACGGTGTTCCGCGCATTACCTGGCGCTACGAAACGCCTTTAGGCGTCATCGAGCGCAAGCGGATCTGGCAAGCAGGCTCCTACTCCTGGGCCATCGAGGATTGGGGCGTAAAGGATGAAAAAGATTTGAAAGTCCTAGGCTGCGCGTTGAGCGGGCGGCAGTTCGCGCCCCGATGGGACCGCTGGCGGGCCTGGGCGGACGCGGTGGGCACGATGGGGGTCGTCTATCTCCCGGTCGGATACAGCGGGATCGGGCAATTATTGAATTACTGGATGGGGATCGAAACCACGATGTTTGCGGTGGTGGATTACCCCGGCCTGGTGCGCGAGGTGGTGGACCAAATCAACGAGAACAACCTGGCGTTGATTGATCTTATCGCTGGTTCCCCGGCGGAGATCGTGTTGATGGGAGATAATTTTTCGGGGGACATTCAGCCGCCGCGTTTCTTTGAAGCCTGGTCCAAGCGCTACTATGCCGAAGCCATTCGGCGATTGCACCAACAGGGGAAATTCGTGGCCGTGCATATTGACGGACGATTGCGGGGAGCGCTGAAGATGATTGGCGCGGCGGGCGCGGATTGTGCCGACGCAGTGACGCCGACGCCGATGGGGGATTTGACGCCGGAGGAATGCCGCCGGGAAGCCGGGCCGGATTTCATCCTGTCCGGCGGCGTTCCCCCGAACCTTTGGCTGCCCCACACGCCGGTCCAGGATTTCGAGCAAGCCGTCCTGGCCTGGCTCGAGTTGAAAAAACACGGCCCCCGCTTCATTGCCAACGCCGGCGATCAGGTGCCTCCAAATGCCGTGGCGGAGCGCATCGAGATCATGCGCGACTTGGTGGAAGCGCATGGGAAATATTGAGACGCATTATGCGGAGGGATCCGTCTCTGGACCAATAAGACACGGCCAATAATGAAGTGTCACTTGACATCTGCCGTCCATTGAATACCATAGCCGCATGATGAGCGAGTCTATCGTCTTTGAAACTAAACAATTGTCACGGAGTGCTTATGCTGCCTGATCAAACGTATAAAAAACTGAAAAACATGATTTATTGCGGGCGTTTGCAGCCCGGCCAGCGTTTGGTGGAGGTCGGTTTGTCGCGAGATCTTTCCATCAGTCGAATTCCTCTGCGCGAGTGCCTGATTCGCCTGGAGAGCGAAGGGCTTGTCCGCCGCGTCCCAAACAGCGCCACTTTCGTCGAGGAATTTTTGCCGGTGGATATATTGGAAATGTACTCCATGCGGCTGTTGCTGGAACCGCTGGCGTCACGACTGGCCGCCTTGCAGGTCAAGTCTTCACTGGTTCGTCGTCTGTATCAACTCTGTGATCAAATGACTCAAAACACGCAGACGGAGGACTGGGCGAAACTCCATCGCACGGATTACGAATTCCATTTCACGATTGTTAAAGCCTCCCAACATCAGAGGTTGATTCGAAGCTATCGGAATTGCCATATTCAGGTCACTTGCTTCTCTGGAGGCTACGCACATCCCAAGGCTTCGGCGCCGGACGTCACGGCCCAGGAACATCTGGAAATCGTTCAGTGCATCGAGCGGGGCGATTCCAAGGGTGCTGAAACGGCCACTCGCCATCACGTCGCCAAGGCGCTGAAAGCGATTGGAGCCCATTTAGGGATTCATCCGGACGACCTGCCCAAACTGCGGGCCTCAGCAAACGAATTGCCTCACATGAAAAGGCAACCGTGATAACATCAGCCATCCAGGTCGCATTTGCTCGCCACCCTGAGAATGGCCTGATCAATTGTGAACACGTGTAAGAATTCAACCTCGATCAGACTGGTCTTCATTCTAATTTCAGTTCTTCTGGCGTGGAGTTACGCAGTAGCTGGAACGTCCTCGGTTTACAAAGTAGCCGTGAGGAACCGATTGGAGCCTTTGCCACCCGGGGCCGTCACGATAGGCGGTCATCTGGGCCACAAGATCGCCCAATGCATCACCAACCGCATCATGCTCCAGGAGATCAATCCGATGTTGGACTTATTCTTGACACGGACCAATGATACTGGGGATTTCAAAGGAGAGTTCCTCGGCAAATGGCTGACGGCCGCTGCTCTAAGTTGCAGGTACCAGGAGAATCCCGCCTTGCAGGGAAGCGTGGACAGAGCGCTGGAGCAACTCATAAACGCCGCCTCGACCGGGGGCTATATCACAACCTATCAACCCGGCGCGGAATTCAAAACCTGGGATGTATGGATTCAAAAATATGTGCTGCTGGGCCTGATTGCCGAATATGATCAAACTGGGAAACGGGCGGTTCTGGATGCAGCGAAACGAAGTGCCGATTACGTGTTGGGTCGCAACGGCCCAGGCAAGCTAAGTATCGAGGAATATGGGCTGCCATTTCACGAGGGCGGATGCAATTTCAGCATTCTTGAGCCGGTCGTTCTTCTCTATGAACGAACCGGGGACCAGCGGTATCTGGACTTTGCCAGGTATATTGTCGAGGCCTGGAGCAAGCCGGGCAAATACGCGCCCAATGGAATCCGGTTGATGGAAAATGCGGAGGCGGGAACTCCTTTGGTTGAATCAGAACTGGCGCATGCCTACGTTTTGATGTCCTGTTTCGAGGGGCTGTGTGAACTATACAGAGCCACCGGCGAGCAGAGGTATTTGGCGGCCTGCCTGAAGTGTGCGCAGATCATCCTGCGGGACGAGTTGATGATCACCGGCTCGGTATCGAACGAGGAGTTGTGGTGCAACGGAGCGATGGAGCAGACTGAAATGCTGGAACAGCCGGTGGAAACCTGCGCCACGGCCACTTGGATGAAGCTTTGCTACCAGCTCCTGCGCCTTACCGGAGACTCGAAGTGGGCTGATCGCTTGGAGGTCTCCCTTTATAATAACCTGCTCGGCGCCATGATGCCGCAGGGCGAATGGTGGGCTTACAATTCTCCTCTGACCGGCGAGCGGGTCCCGAGCCGGCAGCAAGGGGTGCATCTAAGCTGCTGCGTGTCCAGCGGTCCCAGGGGATTATTGATCACGCCGGAGTGGGCTGTGATGAGAAGCGCAGCCGGTGAACCGGTGGTCAACCTGTATGCCCCGGGGACGGCTTCTCTGAAACTGCCCAATGGAAAGAACCTGAATATTCTACAGGAAACCGGCTACCCGGTCACCGCCCTGGTAACGTTGACCCTGCAGCCTGAGGAACCGTCGTCTTTCGCTTTAAAGTTGAGAATACCCGAATGGAGCAAGCAAATGGTGATCAAGGTCAACGGGGAACCCATCAAATGCCAGCCGGGTTCTTATGCCAGCATCGAGCGAAATTGGAAGGCAAACGACAAAGTCACCTTGGAATTGGATCTTCGGGGGAGAATCACCCGTGCTCCCAGCGGCGCCCCTGAGCAAGCCGTCATGCGAGGGCCGATTGTGCTGGCGTTTGACAACCGGTTGACCCAGGCGGAAGACACCACCGTTTGGCTGCTCTCTCAGCCGCTCGTGTATAATGATCTTGTCAAAACAAAGAATTACAAGGGCTCCGTCATGGCCAGGCACAACTTCCCGCCTCCAGGCGAGCCAGGTTATGTCGAGCTTCAACCCGTTGCTTCAAAGACCGGTGACGTTTGGATGGCGTTCGAGGTTCCCTTCTTTGAGCGGCCTTCGCATGTTTCGGGGCACCGGCCCAAGAATCTGGTCATGTGCGACTATGCATCCGCCGGGAACGGATGGAGCGAAACCAATTTATTCCGGGTGTGGGCGCCCCAGCCTATGTTCATGGGGAATTTGTATGCAACCAACACCTGGAAGATCCTGGCCGGCAGTAAAAGGCCAGCCGTTCCAGAGTATATCGAACAAGGCCTGGGCAAACATTAGCAGGTCTTGTGCCACTTTTCAGACATGCTCCAAGGATTTGCGACTAAAAAAAGTTAAAGGTTTTTCTTGCATCCTTCGTTGGACTGTATACAGTTTGGCTTGTACACAAATAAAACATGAAATGGAAAAATGTTATGTTGTTGACCATGTTGACGTGTTAATGCCCAAATCGAATTCAAATAAACTGATCTAATTTATGAAGAAAACCCCAATTCTTGCGCTGTTCTCCGCCGTCCTGTTTCTCACCGGAAACCTGCAGGCCGCTCAAATCCAGGGCGTCACCATTAATGCCGTGTCGGGACAATACTCCAATTTGGGCACCAGCAACCCGGACCGCCGCGGCGCGACCAATCTAGTCGGCACCACTGGATTGTTCGGCGACATGGTCAACACCGTTCCCGGAGGGTCGATGTGGCTCTCGGCCACCGCCGGCAGCGTTGGAACCAATTTCGTCGTGTTTGACTTGGGCGCCGTTCACACGGTGAACGCGATCAAAGTTTGGAACTATAACGAGAACGGTTATGCGTACCGAGGCATTAAAACAGCGAGTATTTCTTACAGCCCGGATGGCGTGACTTTCACGACCAACCAGTCAAATCCCGGCATTTCAACAAATTACACTTTCAACGAGGCGCCGAACGCTTTCGGCGCCTTTGGCCAAACCATTACAAGCGATCTGGGTTTTTCCGCGCGCTATGTTCGCATTGATGTTGTCACCAATTGGTACACGGCAGCCAATTATGTCGGTCTGTCCAAAGTGCGATTCGTTGACAACACCGTTCCGCCCACGATTCTGTCCGCCACCGAGAATTTCGGCAGCAACCAGGTGACGGTTTACTTCTCCGAGTCGGTGGATCCCACCTCCGCAACTACCCTGGCCAATTATTCCATTACGAGCGGCGCGGGGAACGCCACGATTGTGAGCGCGGCAATGGGGGCATTCAACGACCGGGTCGTCCTGCAAACCTCGCGGCTGACCAATCAAAACTACTCGCTGGTGGCGTCGGGCGTCTATGACCTGGCGTTGACGGCGACCATCACCAATACCACGATGCCCGTCATGCCGGAGTTGATTGTGTGGCTGGATGCCAACACGGGAGTCGTGACGGACGGCAGCGGGAACGTGACCAATTGGGTTGATCGGTCCGTTTACGGGCATAACGCCATGACTGCCACGGTCAACACATACACCGCGCCACCGACGCTGGCTTCGGGCGTCGTGAATGGACTGCCGGCGGTGAGTTTCGCCACCGGCCAGTTGATGAAGATTCCAAACGATGCCAATCTGGCCATCAATGGAGACGTGACCGTATGCGTGGTCTTGGATAAAACAACGAGTGCGGCTGGCGACGTCATCAGCAAGACGGCGGGACAGGGCAATCCATATACCGGCACACCACCGCATGGTTACACCAATAACATGCCCGCGCCCTTCGATTATCAAATAACTGCCGCGCAGAAATCGTCTTGGGTTTGGGGAAACGCGGGCACTGGCACTACTTATGGGAGCCTGAGTTCATCCGGCGCATTCGTCATCAATCAGTATTACATTGTGACGGCTGTTGTGACGCAAGGAACGAATTTCTCGTGGTATCTCAACGGCGCTGTCAATGGAACCACCGTCTTCCCGGAAGCGCCTGCGGATGGCGGAACTCCTATCATGCTCGGCGTCCGGGCGGACAGCGGCAATCCCGGCGACACAGGCTTAACGTTCGCAGGTAATCTTGCCGAGGTGATGGTCATTCGCGGCACGGTCACGCCGGCTGATCTCGTGGCTATGAACAACTACCTTGGCACGAAGTATGGCATTCCAATCACTCACCTGGCCATTACCGAACAACCGGCCAGCACCACGGCCACAAACGGGCAAACCGCCACGTTTTGGGTCAATGCGGTGGGCATCCCGCCGCTGACTTACCAATGGTACACCAACAACGGCGCCACCAACTCCAAGGTGAGCGGAGCGACCAGCGCTGTCTATACCACGCCCCCGGTCACGGCCACGTATAATAACTTGAATTACAGCGTGGTAGTCACTACGCCAGTTGGCGCAATTACGAGCAGCCCGCCGGCGGTCTTGACGGTGGTGGCGGACACCCAGCCTCCAACTGTTTTCTCAGCCACCAAATCTGCGACCAATGCGACCAACATCGTGGTAGTCTATTCCGAGGCCGTCAGCAACGCAACGGCTCTTAACACCGCCAGCTATTTGTTGAACGGCGTCGCCCCATTATCCGCCGTCGCAGGCAGCCAATCCAATGTGGTCATTCTCACCGCCTCCGCCGCCTTGAGCACGAACACGACCTATATTCTGACAATTCAAAACGTGAAGGACTTGTTTGCCAACACCATCGTCACCACAAACATTCTGGTTCTCCCGTCCGGCATGTCGCTTTGGCTCAGGGCCGATGTCGGCGTGGTGACGGATACTAATGGCAACGTCGTCCAATGGCTGGATCAAACGGTCAACACCAACAACGCGACGCAATACAGCGGCGGCCCATCAGCAAGGCCGACCCCACAATCCAACCAGATGAACGGTGAACCCGCGCTCCTCTTCAATGCAGGAAGCAGCAACTATCTCCAGGCGGCGTCCACGCCGAGCCTGGCCATCACCAACGACATATCAATTTATATCGTGGCGAACATTGCCGACACCAACGCGGCCCGGGAATTTCTTGGCAAAACGGGAGGGACGGCCGGGAACTATCCTGCGCCGTACGACTTCTACGACAGCGGGACGACTCGATTCTTTTGGGGAAATGGCAGTTCGTACGCGTATAATATCGCAACCATGGCGCCTACCCTCGGGGTTCCGCACGTGCTTGCTCTAACGAAGCAGGGCACAAACTTCAGTAACTTCCTTGACGGCAATGCCAATGGAACCGGCATCCTGGCCACCAACGGGGCCGATACCGGCAATCCCTTGCGAATTGGCACACGCTACGATTTCGCCCAATTCATGAATGGCGACATAGCCGAAGTCATGATCTTCAGCAACGCGTTGTCTTCCACCGACCGCATCAACATTGATAATTATTTGGGCATTAAATACTTCCCGTTCACCATTACCCAGCAGCCGGCGGACGTGTCCACCAACGAAGGAGTGACGGCGACATTTTCTGTCGTGGCCAGCCAGGGCAGCGCGCATTTCAATTATCAATGGCAGGAGGGCACCACCAACAATCCCACCGCCACCAATATTGCCAACGCCACCAATGCCTCCTATACCACAGGCATCCTCTCCCCTGGCGACAACGGGGACACATTTGTCGTGCAGATTACCACTCCCGGTATTTCCGCAAATTACACAAATTACAGCAACCCGGCGACGTTGACGGTGAACAACGTGCCTCCTGTAGTCGTTTCAGCGGGAATAGCGATTTGGAACCAATCACAAATTGTGGTGATCTTTACCGAGGCGGTTGATCCCACCACCGGGACCAACCCCAACAATTACTCGCTGAACCCTGCTGACGCGGGTGTCCTTTCCGCCGCGATCGGCGACATCCCCAACAAGGTCATCCTTGCCACATCGCCTTTGACCCCAGGCATGGCGTATTCCGTGACGGTTTCAAACGTGATGGATTTGTTTGGCAACACCATGGTGGCCGCCGCCACCCCGGTCGGCGTCTATCCGGCCAGGGTGGCCCTTTGGCTTGAGGCCAATCGGGGTGTGACGACGGATGGGGGCGGTTATGTCACCGAGTGGGACGACCAGTCTGGAAATGCCAACAACATGTTTCAGCCGGGTGGGGATGCCTATGCGCCCCTGCTGGTTCCCAATGCGATCAACGGCATGCCCGCCCTTTATTTTGAAGCGACCAACCTCTATAATTATATGTACGCCCAGCCGTCTGCGTCCCTTGCGATCACCGGCGATATGTCGGTCTTTGCCGTGATGAACTTCAATAGCTTAAACGCTTCAGGCAGCACTATTGTTTCAAAGGCCACCGTCAGCCTGCCGTCGCCCTACGACTATTACGTCCGGTCAACGGCTGTTCAATTTTACCGGGGAAACGGCTCCGTTTACGGACTTGTCAACGGCACCAGTGTGCCTTCCACCGGCGTCCCGCATCTCCTTGGTGTCCTGATGCAGGGAACCGGCGTCCTTCACCGTCTGGACGGTACGGTCAACGGGACCGGCACTCTGTCCACCACCATCGCCGATAATCCAGCGCAGTATGTTTACATTGGCGCGCGTGATGACGGCACCAACCAGTTCAATGGCCAGTTGGCGGAGATGATCGTTCTCGGCGCGACTGCGTCCACCAATGACACGGTTGCCATTGAAAAGTATCTTGGAGCAAAGTACGGCCTTTCCGTCGCCCCCACCATCACCCAACAGCCGGTGGCGGCCACGAATGCGGATCAAAACGGCACCCTGGTCGTTCCCGCAGCGGTGGCTGGCGCGTCCCCGATGTTTCTCCAGTGGTATGATACGAATAACGTGGCGGTGCCGGGCCAAACCAACGCCACGCTGGTGATCAGTAACATCTCGGCCAACGACAGCTACTATTTGTACGCGTCCAATGCCTTTGGTTCGGCCAATTCGACCACGGTGGCCGTCACCCTCGTCTCAGGCCTGACGGTGAATCCTTTGACGCCCGCCAGCCTGACAACTTTTGCGGGGAGCATCATGACGTATGCGGTCACGGCCATCGGCACCGCGCCCATGTCTTATCAGTGGTTCACGGATGACACGCCCGTTGCCAATGCGACCAATTCCACCTATGCGCTGGTCGTGCAGCCCGGCACCAACACCTACAGTTGCACGGTGAGCAATGCCTATAATGGCGGCACGTCTGCCTCCAGCGGCGACGCCACGCTGATCGGCCTCAGCCCCGCGACCAACCTCTATACGCTGACGGTGTTGAGCAACAATCCGATTGCTTATTGGCGGCTGGATGAAGCCAGTGGTTCCGCCATCGCCCACGACCAAATCGGCGGGCACAATGCCTCTTACACCAATGTATTGCTTGGCGTGCCGGGTTTCGACCCGACGCTCAATCCGGACACGGCAGCGGAGTTTGGACTATTGGCCACGTCGAACAGTTTTGCCGGCGAAATAGACAACTCCGCCAATGCAGTTCCGAACATTGACTTTTCCCAGCCGCCGGGTGGGAATGCCGAGCTTTCCGTGGAAGCCTGGGTCAAGAGCACTAATGCGCAAGTGAGCGGCGCTGGAATTGTCACCAAAGGCTATGGCAGCGGTGGTGAGCAATTCGACCTGGACCTGTATGGCGGGGACTTTCGGTTCTTTGTGCGCGACACCTCCGGCACCGTTCATGGTCCGACCTCCTCGGTTGTTCCGGCAACCGGCCAGTGGTATCATGTGGTGGGGGTTTGGGATGGCGCCAACGGCGCCGCCCGTCTCTATATTGACGGCGCGCAAAGCGCCGCTATCACCAATATTGCCACCGGATTAGGGCTTCAGGCGGCGCCGAATGGCGTTGGAGTCTCGGGCGCTAATTTGGTCAGCATCGGCGCACGGACATCGGCGAGCAACTCGATCAGTTTCAGCCTGCAGTTCCAAGGCGTGATTGACGAGGTGGCGCTTTACAACTACGCTTTGAGCCCCAGCCAGGTGCAGGCGGATTACCAGATTGGAAGCCTTTTGTTGCCACCCACACTTACCATCGCGAATGTGGGCGGCGGACAGGTGCAATTGAGTTGGGATGCCGGCATACTGCAAAACGCCACGAATGTGGCTGGACCTTACAATAGCCTGACCAACGCGGCGTCACCTTATACGATACCGGCAAGCAATGGGCAGCAATTCTTTCGCGTGCTGGATAACTAGACCCATGCAAAAGACTTGTTTGAGCTTTGGCGGCCAGGTAAATTGATGACTTTTGGCCAGCTAAATTGATTCCGCCCGGCAGGGCTGGGGGCGGTGGTTCATCTTTCCAAGTAGTGGCCCTTTTCCAGGTAGTGAAGGCGCGGTGAGTGC
>Ga0224555_1003144_pt1 | contig 17595 bp, 15 predicted proteins | sample 714S23034metaG_FD_180687 | JGI IMG/M metagenome (GOLD analysis project Ga0224555, IMG submission 180687) | Peat soil microbial communities from Stordalen Mire, Sweden - 717 S2 30-34 | ecosystem: Environmental > Terrestrial > Soil > Wetlands > Peat | place: Sweden: Norrbotten County, Stordalen...
ATGCGGCGCAGCCCGTGCCGGTGCCGCATGCCAGCGTCACGGCTCCAACTCAAGCTACGGAACCGGATCAGCCAGAGCCGCAGCAGGCACTGCCCAAAGCCAAGGCGCAGCGTAACTTCACCGATTCAGAGAGCCGGATCATGCCCGACGGCGCCAACAAGAGTCAAGTCCGAAAAGTTCTGTAGATTGTCTTTCCTTGGGGTAGTTGTTGCTTGTTCTTGTTGGTTGAGGGGCCGGCTCGCGGAGGGCGTAGCCCGGAGCGAGTTGGCCCCTCAGGCGGCTATTGCTGGGGGTTCTGTCGCGATCGCCTCCTCCATGCTCAGGTAGATTCTGCTCACCGGCAAACCCACTATCTCCGACAGACTCCTAGAAGCACAAACGAGCGCCAAGAAGTGCAGGCCTGGTCAAGCGCAGGTACGGAACCTATTCTCAACCCGATAAAGATTTACCTGCTGCGCCGTTGGATACCGGAGAAACAGCAGAGGCGGTGTAACTCGCAAGCCAGGCTCAGCGAGGGCGCGCATATCGATAAAGCCAGAAGGTATTCCAGACATATTGCGTCCACCACAGTGCTGCACGCATTGGAGGTAGCTTGGAGTATTCACGATAGATCTTCCATGTGTCTTTCACCGCCCTCACCTTATTGGACGACCTGCTATGCGCCGACAGCCGGTAACGGCCCAGATCGAGAGGGAGCCGGTGGCCGTTTTCGCCCTGCTGGATGATGCTTAGCCAGCCGCAGAAATCCTCGTGGGTATAGCGATAGTCGTAGGGAAAGTGGAAGCCCGGGACACGTTCGCGATCGATGACCATGCTGAGGCAACCGCCCGTGCCGCGGCGGGTATGCAAGGCACGCAGGTCCAACTCTTCCGGGCCGGTGATCAGCGCACCCAGGTGTGCCCCATCGTGGGAGATGTGCCGGTAGTCGTGATAGATAAAGCCATAGTCGTGCGTCGTCATCCACTCCACGGCGCGGGCGAGCTTTTCGGGGTGCCACAGATCGTCGGCATCCAGAAAGGCGATGAACCGTCCACGAGCGGCGCTCAGCGCCATATTGCGGGCTGCGGAGGGGCCTCCATTGGAAGGCGTGCGCACAGAGCGAAAGCGCGGATCCTCCTTCGCCGCGGCCTCTATGAGAGCCAGCGAGTTGTCGGTGGATCCATCATCGACGAGTATCTGTTCCCAATCCGTGAGGGTCTGCGCGCGAACGGTGGCAAAGGTCTCCGGCAACCAGCGTTCGGCGTTATAGACCGGCGTGACGATCGTAACCAGTGGCATGATGCAACCTTTCCGCGATTACCCCAAGTCGAGCGGTGCGACTGGCGGCGTTTAGGACTATGGAGACATGCTGGCGCCGCGATGAGCAGAGGCAGATCGAGCATGGCCGTGATGATGAAAACTGATTCGGATAGAAGTGGGAGTCCGTGCATTCCAGAATATCAGCACTACTAGGAGTCTGTCGGGCATAGATCAGCGACGGAGCGTACAGCCGGGGCAGCAGATTATGTTTTAATTTTGTTTTATGGGCCAGAACTTCTATCCTGACGCTATCAACCAGACGCTGATGTTCCCTCCCTCTCTTCACGATTGGCTTCCGGATGCACACTTGGCGCGGTTTCTGGTCGATGTGGTATCGGCGCTGGATGTGAGTTCGATCTACAAGTCGTATGAGGAGAAGGATGGCCGTGGTCAGGCAGCCTACGCGCCGGAGATGATGGTTCGCCTGCTTCTGTACGGCTATGCGACGGGCGTCTACAGTTCGCGCAAGATTCAGACGCGCACCTTCGAGGATGTGGCCTTCCGTTATCTTTCCGGCGACCAGCACCCCGATCACGCCACCATCGCCGAGTTCCGCAAACGTCATCTGGATGCACTCTCGGGTCTGTTCACGCAGGCACTGCTGCTGTGTTCTGAAGCTGGCTTGGTGAAGCTGGGCCATGTGGCCATCGATGGAACGAAGATCAAGGCCAACGCCAGCAAGCACAAGGCGATGAGCTACAAGCGCATGAATGAGACCGAGACGCGCCTGCAGCAGGAGATCGATGCGCTGTTGCGCCAAGCCGAGGCGACCGACGCGGCCGAGGACGCGCAGTACGGTAAGGATCGGCGCGGTGACGAATTGCCTGCCGAGTTACAGCGGCGTGAGAGTCGGTTGCGGAAGATCCGCGAAGCCAAGGCGGCGCTGGAACAAAAAGCAAACGAAGAGGCCGCGCAGCAACGCGTCGAGACAGAGCAGAAGTTGGCCGAACGCGCAGAAGAAGAGCGGCGTACCGGCAAGAAGAAGCGTGGCCGCAAGCCGGTAGCGCCCGATCCCGAGCAGGCCAAGCCAGACGATGCGGCGCAGCGCAACTTCACCGATCCGGAGAGCCGGATCATGCCGGATGGTGCCAACAAGGGCAGCTTCGTGCAGGGCTACAACGCGCAGATCGCGGTCGATTCCGCGTCACGAGGTGACGCAAGAGACGAACGACAAAAAGCAGCTACTGCCGATGCTCGCGCAGATCGAAAAGAATCTAGCCAACAAACCGGAGAAGTTCAGCGCCGACACGGGCTACTTCAGCGAGGCGAATGTGACCGATGAATCGGTAAAGGACGTTGACCTGTACGTGGCGACGGGCCGCGACAAGCATGGCGACGTGGTGAAAACGATCAGCGGTCCGCCGCCACCTGAGGCGTCGCCGCAAGAAGCGATGCGCCACAAGTTGCGCACCGAAGCCGGACGCGCCGTGTACAAAAGGCGCAAGGCGATCGTCGAGCCGGTCTTCGGACAGATCAAGGAACAACGCGGTTTTCGCCGCTTCAGCTTGCGTGGCAAAGAGAATGTTCGCCGCGAGTGGAGACTGGTGTGCGCGGCGAGCAACCTGCTGAAGCTGTTCCGGGCCGGTTGGGTTCTGGAAATGGCATAAAACGACGGGAAGAGGAGCTGTTTTACCCGAAACTGCACAGAAATCCTGCTACTAAGCTACCAACAGGATGACTGCCTGCGCGCCCCAGTTCGAAAACCAGTCCGGCAAACCGCTGCTTCGGCCTTGGCAAAAACGCTATAACCGACAGACTCCTAGACAAGCCATCCTCCGGTTCCTCTGAGCTGCAATATATCCCGCTGGATTGGCCGCATGCAATCGTCCTGGAACAGAGGCGCGAGCCGCTACAGGGCTCGCGACCAGCGAGATGGTGGACTGGTAGACTACGCTTGCGGTGACCAGCCTATCGCTCTGAGGGGAACTGAACTTTGCACGGTGAATCAATTCCTGAGGAACGGGCGGAGCAACCACTCCGCAGACTTCATCTTCTTTACCATGAGGTGAGGTTGTGCCGGAGCGACTACTCGTACGCGATTGAACGAGAGCAGTTTGAGCGGCATGCTGATCTTTTCGTCGAGATGCGGAAGGGTAAGACCGCCAGCTTGTGGCCGGAGGTGACGTTCGACGATGGGCACCTTTCGAATTTCGAGTATGCTCTGCCCGTCTTACAGTCGCGCGGCCTGACCGCACGGTTTTTTATCACTGCAGGCTGGACGGGAATGAAGCCGGGTTACATGGGGTGGCCGGAGTTGCGATCACTGCATGCGGCTGGTCAGTTGATCGGTGCGCATGGATGGTCGCATACGCTTCTTACTCACTGCGCCGGGAAGGAATTAGATAAGGAACTGAGCGGTGCGCGACTGCTGCTGGAGGATAAGCTTGGGGCCGCGATCACGACGATGTCCTTACCGGGCGGCCGCTACAACCAGCGGGTTCTTGCGGCCTGCCGGGAGGCGGGATATTCGAGGGTTTATACGTCCGAACCCAGCGCGGAGCCGGTGCCAGCGGGATATAGGGTTGGCCGGCTGAATATCCGCGGGGATATGACTCTGGAGTGGATTCGGAGTGTGCTTCAACCGGGGAGCCGTGTATTGTCGGGTTTGGAGCGCCAATATCGGGTGAAGGCCGCTGCGAAGAGAATGCTGGGCGACCGGTTGTACGAAACCTTCTGGGCTGTATTCAATCGAAAAGAACCGGATCCTGAAGACGGTGAGAAAGGCGCGGAATGAGGGTTCTACACATCATCAGTAGCTGCGGAATGTATGGCGCGGAGGCCGTCATCCTGAACCTGTCCCGCACGCTCAATGAGGGGCCGCATCGGAGCACGCTGGGAGTGTTCCTGAACTCCTCGAATCCAAATCTGCAACTGCATGAAAGCGCCTCCAGGGAAGGCATTGAGTCGCACCTGATCCCATGCGAGGGGAGACTTGACCGGACAGCGATTCGCCGTATTCGAGAACTGGCAGCACAAACGGGCGCCGATGTCGTCCATGCCCATGGCTACAAGGCGGACTTATATGTCTATTTTGCGCTGCGAAGATCGAACGTTGCGCTGGTATCGACGTGCCATACCTGGTACGACGTTGTTGACGCAAAAGATTACTTCTACGGAGTCATGGATCGATTGATCCTGCGCAGCTATGGGAAGATTGTGGCGGTGTCGGAGGGTGTGCGTGAGTACCTGCTCAGAGCGGGCGTCCGCGCGGACAAGATCAGCATGATCCGGAATGGAATTGATCTGCGGACTTTCGATCGTGTATCGGCTGGCGTGAAAGATGAGTTGGGGTGGAGCGCCTATCCACTGGTTGGGCTGGTGGCTCGTCTTTCTATAGAGAAGGGCGTGGATATTTTTCTGGCTGCTGCAGCCCGCGTCCTTGCGGAAGTTCCGGAGGCAAAGTTTGTCGTGGTGGGAGACGGTCCTGATCGCGCCAAGTTGGATGCGCTGATCGACGAACTCGGCATTCGAGGGAGGGTGCGCATGCTTGGCCGTCGTGACGACATGCCCGCTGTATATGCTTCGCTGGATTTGATGGTGTCTTCATCGCGAAGGGAGGGCCTGCCGATGGCCATTCTGGAAGGCATGGCCAGCCGCTTGCCGTTGATTGCAACGGCTGTGGGCGGGGTGCCGACGGTCGTTCTGGACGGCCGCACGGGAGTGCTGGTGCCTGCCGAAGATCCGGCAGCGCTGGCGACGGGAATCATCGAGTTGCTGCGAGATGATGCGCAACGGGAGCGACTTGGCTCAGCGGCAAGGCAATTGGTGGAGGACGAATTTTCTGCGCAACGGATGACGGCGGATTATCTCCGAGTGTATGAGGCGGCAGTCGCGAAAGCAGCGAAGCGCCGAGGACGTTGGGGGAAATCTTCGGTTGATCCCCGAGGAAACACGCAGTGAGCGAACGGCGACCACGTGTTTTCATGATGGACTTGTGGGCGACCGTGCCGTATTACACGGCCTATCTCTCGAGGGCCCTGCTGGCGGAGGGCGTCGATGTGATGGTGGGGTCGATCACCTACTACCTCGATCCGGATTGCTTCTCAAGCCGCGGAATCAAGGTCGATCCGGGGCTGCTGGATGTGGTGGGAAAGTTTCCCCTGCCGCGCCTGCCGCGCAGAGCGCTGAAGCTACTGGAGGCGCTCGTGAATCTGTCTGCGCTGACGGTGCGCTTTCTGGTCTCTCCGCCGGAAGTGATCCATGTCCAGTTCCTGCCCATGTTGAAGTGGCATCTGCCGCTGGATCTCTGGTTCCTCGAGTTCTCTCGCAAACGAGGCGCGAAGATCGTGCTCACAGTCCACGATCTGCTCCCCCACGATACAGGCGAGACCTTCAAGCAGACCTTCCTTGAGCTGTACCGCATGGTCGATCGGATCATCTGCCACTCGGACCACATCAGGGCGCGGCTTGGGGCGGAGTTCTTTGTGCCCGAGGACAAGGTTTCGGTGATTCCGCATGGGCCGTTTTTTTATGACCTGCCTGCAACCGGCTCCGAACAGCCGCCGCCGAGTTTCGAGGCGGAGCCGGGCAGCGTGCAGGTGTTGTGGCAAGGGATCATCTCCCCCTACAAAGGGGTCGATCTTCTGCTGCGCGCGTGGCAGCAGGTGGAAACTCACGGCGGCGATTGCCGGCTAGCGATTGTTGGCACCGGAGCACCCGAGTTGCTGGAGCAGATTCGCGAGCAGGTGAAGAGCCTGGAACTGAAGCGCGTGACGCTGCAACTTCGCTTCATTTCTACCCGAGAGTTGGTGGCGCTGTATCGAGCCGCGGATGTGGTCGTCTATCCCTATCGTGCGATTACGACCAGCGGAGCGCTGGCGACGGGGCTGGCCCTGGGAAAAGCAATCGTGGCCAGCGATCTGCCCGTGTTTCGCGAGTTGCTGACGGACCGGGAAAACGCGCTGCTGGTTGACCCGCAGAATTCCGCGGAGCTGGCCGGCGCACTGATGGCATTGGCCCAGGATGCAGCGTTGCGGGAATGTCTCGCGAGCAGGGTGCGCGCGATGGACTTTGGCGACCAATCCTGGCTCTCGATTGCGAAGAAAACTGTGCAGGTATATAGAAGCGCGTTGATTTCCCCCGCTCCTCTGTGAGTGTGGGAGCAAATGGATAGTCCGCCGCACCGGCCCGGTTGATGGGCGACCCTTAGACCTCCCGAGCGTTGTGGACGCGCGTTACGAGAAGGTTCGTCGCGGCGGCGCGGTGGTGGGCCAGGGCGTGCCGGTAGTGTGCGGCATGGACGTGTGCGGCATGGACGAGTGCGGCTACCGCGAGGCGCCAGGTCCGGGGTGGGTGGCGGAGCCGGAGGCCAGTTGGGGCGCTCGCGAGCAGACCATCATAGACGCCTTGCCGCACATCACCTCGCGCAACGCTGCTGCATGGTTCAGGCTATGCAACTATCGGGTGTAGTTACTTTAACTCCGCTTTAGGCTTGTCGGATGCGGCTCGCCCACCCGATAGTCTCCACTCAGCCTCACGCACAAGCTGAGCAAGCAGCGCCTTCGTCTTGCTGCCAAGGTTATCCATCAGGGAAGGTGACAAAAAAGCCTTGAATGCGGCCTCGCGCGATGCTGCAAAGTCCCCCTGCTTTCTGAGCAAATAGGCAATCGATTCATACCGCCGGCCCTTCTCGGCGCGAACAACCCTATGCCACTTGGATGGAAGATTGCTCTCAACATAGTCATAAAATCGCACATGCATCTTGAGCCAAAACATGTCGCCTTTACTCGAGCCGGCGCTGTCTGGGGTTAGTACGTAATCAGCCATCACACGGTCGAGTAAAACGATGTCCCCGGTAAGAGCCGCAAACACATAGATGGGCCAATCGGTGGCGGGAGCAAGATCAAAATACCACAGTGGAAGATCGCGCTGAATCCCATTCCGAAACAGGACTGAGGGCGTAGGTATAAAGCAAGAACGAATAATCTTCTCAAATCCATATCGTCCAGCAGGCCTGAAGGGAAAGCAGGGAAATCTGTCTCGTTCTACTTTCCCATCATTCGTAACATGTCGGACGAAATGACCGCACAGGCTAATCGATGGATCCGATTCCATTGCTTCTACCTGGATCGCCAACTTCTCCGGGTCCGTCCAATAATCGTCCGCATCCAACCATGCAATGAACTTACCCCGGCATTGTTCAAAGGTCTCATAGTAGTTGCGCTGAATGCCGCCATTCTTGCTTCGTTCCAATATCCTTATGACGTCTGGATGTCGTTCCTGATAAGAATAGGCAATAGCGACAGTTGTATCCTGAGAGCAGTCATCGCCGATGACTATTTCGATCGGAAAATCTGTCTGCTGCTTGAGCACGCTGTCAAGGGCCCTCGGCAGCCAATTTGCTGAATTGAACGTAGTAATCGCCACGCTCACCAAGGGGATAGGAAGCGGCGCCGAGCTCATCTCCAGACTTTCCATGATACCAGTCTCCTCCCAAATTTCCGGGCTGTCCAGAGGCTTGACGCACTCATCAGAATGCACAGCGGAAGGCCCTCTCAGTACATAGCTCACATAGGTTCATAGCAGGAATAAGTCGAGGCAGAACATTCCGATAGCCAGTTCGAGCGTCTCATGATTGCTTGCCGTAATATCGTTCAATGCGAATGAAGTACTTTCCATAAATGAAGCCAAGAAGCTCCCAGGATGCCAGTTCGTCAGCAAAGGCCTGCCCGGCTTCCCTGGTGAAAAACCGATGTCGCGGGAGGGAAGCCATACCCCTGAGTGCCCGGCCTATCTTGTAACGAGGAATTCCCAGTATGTGACGGACGGCTGCTTTGACCTCCCTGTCCGAAACGCCATCGGATATTCCTCCCCATAACGCATGGCGCCGGTAGTACTTTCGCGTAAGGCGGTCCGCTGGAATATGGTGGTAGATGATCAGATCTGGAACGTACATTCCGTGAAGGCAGGCGTTGAGCAGCCTGCGATGGAACTCCAAATCTTCGTTCGCCAGCAGACCCTTTCCAGTGCGGCCTAACTTTGTGGCGTATGGACCGATCAGGTCGAACACGCTGCGCCGAATGACGGCGTTTCCGCTAACGACAATTCCCGGGAAGGTTTCTCCGTAAGGCGACCGGACTCTTGCAGGGGTTACGCCGATGACGCCGTGGTAGCCGGGAGGCAGCCAAGGCGGGGCCGGGACAGCCCAGTTGGGTAGATAAACCCCTCCGATGAACTGTGTTGCCTGGTCGGCAAACTCGCGCGCGACCACGTTGTACCAGTTTTGGTCGATTTCTTCATCGTCGTCGATGAAGCCAATGATGTCTCCATGTCCGTTGCTGATACCTGCGTTGCGCGCATGGGAGGCACCCTGATTTGTTTCCTTTATATACGCTAGAGGTCTTACGGCCTGGGACTGGATTTCGCGGACCACCTTCTCTGTGTCATCTTTGCTGTCGTTGTCGACAATGAAGATTGTCACGTCCAAGCCTGCCGGAATAGGGGCCAGGAGCAGGCTGGAGATGGTGCGGCGCAGCAGTTGGCTGCGATTGTAGGTAGGCACTACGACGTCGAGTTTCACCGTGACCCTTCCCGTGAGAGATTCGCTGGGCAGGATCTGAGTCTCATCATTGCAATTCGATAGATACTACTTAGCATCTGCATAAAAGAGCGACCTGACTCTCGGAAGAATCTGACGTTTGACGTTGTCCCAAAACATGAGGCCAATTGCGATCCCAAAGATGGGGAGCAGGGCCATCGTTTGCAGGGCAAATATTACCATATTGTGGGCAGGAAAGAATACGTCGACTGCATACGAGGCGGCGGCGAACGGTACTGCGCTGAGAAAGACAGGTCCCCAGACATTCAAGAAGACTTGAGTCCAGCTAACGTCCACAAGCCTTGAGACATAGCGCGGCCACAGAATGAGATTCACGGCCAGGCTTGGCACAAGTGTCCCAATGGCTACTCCATAGATTCCGAACTTACGCGCGAGAATAATGCTGAGAGTCAAGTTCGTAATGCCCTCTCCGATTGCCCACATGGCAAGCGTCTGATGTTTTTCGACTCCAAAGGCGATGGCTGCCGCGGTGTGGTTCGGTACAGAAAACATGAGTGCCGTCGCTAGGATCGCCAGGACGGTTCCCGATGTTCTTGAATACTGGGGCCCCATCCACACACCGATAAAGCTGCCACCGCGAATGATCAGGGTAATCGCGATGGGCAGGGAGACCGCCATGGTTGCCCTGGTGCCGTTATAGTAAAGAGCGCGTAAGCTTGATGAATTGCCCGCAGCCTCGTACGTGCTCGCGGCGGAAATAAATGTCATGGTCATTGCGTCGATAATCTGTTGCGTATAACGGCACAAGGAGTTTCCGATCGAGTAGAAGGTTACCGCGGAAGCCGAAACAAATGCGCCCACGACCATGTTGTCCGTCTGATAGATCAGTTGGATTGCAATTGTATTGAGGAAAGCATAGAAGCTATAGGACCAGATCTGACGAAGAACCTCCCGTCTTGGTTTTGTCAGCCTAATTCTCAGTTCGGGGTAGATTCTAAACGCAGCGTATGCCAGCAGGCCGTTGCCGACCACAGCCGCGAGCAGTTCACAAAAAGCGATGGCAACGATTCCATATCCGGCAAGCAATACCGAGACAACCCCAACTACGCGCACGCATAGCTGGGCCAGCGTCACATAGCTCTTCAGATCGTATCGGTTCAGAGCGGACAGCGTGGAACTGAAACCTCCGAACGTCATGGAAATTGCGGTCGTGACCCCGATGACAACTATGGCTTCACGTGCATCCAGGGCCAATGCCGGAGGGACTTTGAAGAGCAGCGGGAACACCGCCGCGAGTACTCCGCTTAGCACCAGGATCAAGACGCTGATTTGTAACCGAACCCACATTGCCGCCGAAAGCGCGTCGGAAGCCCCTTCGTGATCCTGTGTAGTATGTCCTTTGGAAACAAAGCGCACTACGGAACTGCCGATGCCCAGATCGAGGATAAACAAATAGTTGATGGAGGAAATAGCGAGAATCCAGACGCCATAGGCGACATTTCCAAGCCGATGGACGATGAAAGGAGCAAGGAAGAAACCGACAGCCAGAGTGGCTACCGTTGCAAACCAGTTGGAGAGAACGCTCCGCGCAATGTGCCAAACGCGCAACTGCAAGCAAGGCTCCTTATGCCCCCGATTTCAGGCTGTGATGAAAAAGTTCGACACGTGATGATTCCAGAAGTCACAACGTTCAAGAACCACTGTCTATCCTTGCGTGCTAGAGTGATGCTAGCATTGTTCTGGCCAATCCTGAAGATGACGGCATACGATATGCGCTCTGCCATCCTTGATGAGCCGACCGGAAGCGGATTCGCCCGAATGAACCCGAAAGGCGCACCACGGGCGAAGCCTTAGTTTACTTGGGCGTAAGGCAGTTTGTCGAACCGAACGCAGTCATAGAACACGCCTTCTATTTCGCCCGTCCGCGGGTTGGGGCAGTCAGCGGCGAGCCTGTTCTTCATACTCCTGCGGACGTCATGGAGGATGCACCTTGGGCACAGGCATTGGACACTTCATACCGCTGGTTGCCTATATGGGCTTCTGGGTCATGTGCATCGTGTCGTTAGGGGGCCGGCCTCTTTGGGGTCTCTACTATGCGATCCCATTCCTCCCATATCGCACGATGCGTGATCACTTCCTCGACTATCCCCTAGGCGGAAACATGATGACCGTCCTGGTTATTACAGTGATTGTCGGAGCTCTCGTCCACGGCAAACGTCTGCCGAAATCAAAGCTTTACCTGATCTGGTTAGTCTTTGGAATCTATCTATACGCTTCAATGTGGATGGGTGCTGCGCTTGGAAACGCTCCTTATCCGCTCTGGGGCACAGACCTTAACTTCCTTCAATGGAAGGGTTATATGCTCATCCCGCTGGTCTTCGTCGCGACGTGCTTAGTCGTCGAAGACAGGAGAGCCATCAGGACAGTCATCCTTATCACTGCGATTTCCCTTTTATTCATCGACAGGAGTTGCATTCTGGAGAGCACGTCGAGAACCTGGACAAATTTCGATGAGAGCAAGCGAGACGTTGGCCCCCTGGCCTATGGCTCAAACGAAACAGCCGCGTTTCTGGCCCAGTTCGCCATGTTTTTCTGGGGATTTCTCCAATTTGTCAAAAGGAAGAAACTCAAACTCCTTGGCTACGCACTAGTGGCCACCACCTTGTTTGCCACGATGTACACGTTCTCGCGTGGAGGATATCTGGCGGTGCTGTTCAGCGTGTTGGTCCTTGGCTTATTGAAGGACCGGAAACTCCTGATAATTCTTGGAGTCTTTCTGTTTACATGGCAAACCATCGTTCCCGTGGCCGTACGTGAACGCGTCATGATGACTGAGAATGCGAACGGGCAACTCGAATCCTCTGCACACGAGCGTGTAGAACTCTGGCAGAATGCAGAAGAGTCGATCATCGCGAATCCAATTTTCGGGAACGGCTTTGCTACCTTCCAATACGGCCAGCATGTAGACGACCTAAGAGATACTCACAACTGGTATGTCAAAGTGATGGTCGAAACTGGGATTATTGGACTCATCATAGTTTTTGTCCTTCTTCAACAAATGCTTTCAGTATCTTACCGATTGTTCAGACGGGCCAACGATCCGCTATACCGAGGTCTCGGTCTTGGTCTCTTCGTTGCAATGTGTTCCTGCATGATGGCCAACTGTTTTGGCGACAGGTGGACTTTGCTTGAAATAACCGGGATGCTCTGGGTACTCGTGGGAGCAGCGGTTCGCGCAAACCATCTCATGGCGCTGGGACCGACGCCAGAACTCACTCTAACTCTAGTTGAGGCAGATTTGCGCACTATCCGTTGCGATACTGTTTCGCAGTAACTCTCAGACGGACCTTGAGAAGTCGCGGGAATCACGATAGGTTCAGGATAGGTTGCACCATGAATGGACACCTACGCTTTACGCTGCTCACCAACACATTCCTGCCACATGCGGGAGGATCGCGCGTCTACTATTACAACCTCTTCAAGCGAATCGCCAGTTGTGGCGATCCAGTCACTATTCTGACGGGTAAACTTCCGGGCTGGCAGGAGTTTGACGCACGCCAGCAAACAGCAGAATTTAAGATCAAGCGGCGATTTACGCCGTTGCGTGACGCAAGCTATTCGCAACTGCCAAAGATTGTGGGGCGGTTGCTGACTGCAGGATCGGACGGTTTGTTTCGTCGTCCGGACATTATCCATTGTGGAGATCTATACCCTGAAGGCCTGGTAGGCGTAATGCTGAAGAAAACGTTAGGGATACCTTTTATAGCCTATTGCCATGGTGAAGATATAACTCTGGTGGATCAGAGGAGGTTTCAGCCCAGGTTGAGAGACTTCATTTATCGGACTGCGAACGCAGTGATTGCCAATGGAGATTTTGCCATCGACAACCTTCTGCGGATCGGTATCGAGCGGGAGAAGATTTACAAGATAACTCCCGGGCTGGATACAAGTGTGTTTTATCCTGAAGATTCTGACGCAAAGCTGCGAGACCACTACGGGATTGGAGAGAATGATGTGGTCCTGATGACGGTGGCGCGGTTGGTGCAGCGCAAAGGTCATGCGCGAATTATCCGGGCGCTGGCTGGACTTCGAGAAGATATTCCGACCTTCAAATATGTCATTGTCGGACGCGGGCCGATGGAGGCAGAGTTGCGCGCCCTGGCGACCGAATTGAACCTGCTGGACAAGGTCGTCTTCGCTGGCTTTGTTCCAGATGATGAGCTGAATCGTCACTACAACCTTGCGGACATCGTGGCGATGCCGAACACGGAAGAGGCGGGCGATATTGAAGGCTTCGGCATGGTTTTTCTTGAGGCGAATGCTGCCGGGAAACCAGTTATCGGCGGACGTTCCGGTGGCACATCTGAAGCTGTCGTCGAGGGTGAATCAGGTTTTCTGGTCGGTGGCGATGACGACCGGGAACTCGATGATGTTTTGCGGAAGTTGCTCACGGATCGCAGTCTCCGGGAGAGCATGGGCGCGGCCGGGTTGCGACGAGTGCGTGCGGAGTTCGATTGGGACTCTCGGGCCGCGATGCTAAGAAAGATCAGCTACGATGTTGTTGCTGCGTGTCGATGAAGCTGCGATTCGCGCCCACAGCAGGCCTGAGGGAGCCTCTGATCCAAGTTCAACGCATGGCACCCTGCCCGGGAAGGGTGATGAGTCGAGGGGGACCCGCTGCGCCAACGCGTGAAGAAGCGGGGCTCGAGTTGATCGCTCCCCACCAGGTCGGCCGAGTCCGCACGCCAACCCAGGATGGACGGTCGACCAGGCGTTATCGCAAACGCCGGAAGATCGAACGAACGAATGCCTGTCTGGCAACTTCCGCCGCTTGGTAGTCCGCTACGACCGCTCCGTTCGCATCGACCAGGTCTTCTTCCGCATCGCATGCTTCCTGATCGCCCTCGGAAGTCTACGAAACGGCTTCGGGGAACATGGGCGACGACCTCGCCTCCGACCACTCTCAAGGTGCGGAAGCCGAAGAGTGGAGGACGAATGGGGCGAAGGAGTAGTGTCGGAGAGCAGGGTGAGGAGCCGTCTCGCATACGGCAGATGCGTCCAAAAGCGCGCGGAATCGCTCGATTCTCTTGACCACCGAGGCGGGTCAAGGCGGGTCAACTCAGTGACGCCGCCCAGGGCCGGTATAATCTGGGTGTTTAGAGCCGAAAAAGGAGCTTCTGGCCAAAGTCAGCTATGGAAAGCCCAAAACTGAAAGTCGCATTTCTTGTAGGCCGCGATAGCCCTTCAATCAGGCAGAGCATTGAAGGGGTGTGCCGCTTGCAGGGCTTGGAGCCTATTGCTGTCCTGCTGGATGACGAGGTTGTCTCCTTTCGTCAGCGTACAAGGAGCTTTCTTCGGAGTATCCGCGCCAATGGCTGGTCGTATCCGGTTTTCAGCATCGTCGAAGCGATTTGTACGGTGACAACCACCGCAGTGAACCATGCGGGCGTCTCAGACACAGAAGTAAACAGGGTTCTAAAGAAAGCATTTCCCGATACGTGCTTCTCCCTGGCAGAACTGGGGCAAAAGTACGGCATGACGATTCACGCTGTTGGAAAACTAAACAACGCGAACGCTATTCGCATCCTGCGTGAATGCGGTGCTGATATCGCGGTTGTGCTGGGGATCCGCGCTCTCGAGGCCGGTACATTTACTGTCCCAGGAATGGGATGTATCACCCTCCACAAGGGGAAGGTGCCTGAATATGAGGGGATGTCGCCCGGATTTTGGGAGCTTTACGAGGGGGCATCGTCAGCCGACGTCAGTGTGAGCCTCGTCGAAAAAGGTTCGGGCACCGGTTACATCGTTGCGACGAGCGCAGTATCCATTCAGAAGATGGAGACGCCCGAAAGCCTTCTAGAAAAGCTGCACGAAGAGGGCTCGCGGGTGTTGGCCTCGGCAGTTGCCTTGATCCGTGATGGGAAGGCCACTCGTCAATTGCAAGGAATGTCGGAGAGCAAGCCCCGGTCCGAGCCCACCAGAGCAGATGTGGCTTTCCTTCGACGGCGTTTGCCCCATTGGAAAAGGAACAGCGCCGTTCCCACGATCGTGCGGAATCTGTACGTCCTATTTGTCTATTACTCCGGTCTCTACTTCCTGGTCCGCCAATGGCATCGTCTGTCGCGGTCCAGAGGTGCGATTGTTCTGTACCATCGAGTCAACGACTATTCGAAGGATACCCTGACGGTGGACTGTAGAACCTTTACCGCTCAGTTGTTGGCGATCTCTCAACGCTATCCCCTTTCGTCGACGGCCGACGTCGTTGATCGTATCCTCACCAAGAGACCGCTCGAGCCGACGACGGTTGCTATCCACTTTGACGACTGTTACCGGGATATTCTCACGAATGGTGCACCCATCATGAGAGCTTTAGGCATTCCGGCTTGCGCATTTATTAATAGTGGTTTCGTGGATACCAGCCGGTCGTTTCCTCACGATGCAGGGTACCCTTTCACGTATGAGATGCTCCGGTCCTCTGATGTTCAGACATGGAGAAGGATGGGTTTCGAAGTTGGGGCGCACACGGTCAACCACGTGGATCTTGGGAAATGTGCCGTTGAAGCTGCAGATCAAGAGATTGTGCAGTGCGGCCAGGATTTGGAGAAGATGATTGGCAAACCCGTCGATCTGTTCTCGTTTCCATTTGGACGTCCGGACAACATTCGCGCTGCAACGATGCAGATTATTCAATCCGCCGGCTACATCGCAAATTTCTCTGCGCACGGTGGATTCATCGGCCCCGGAACAGATCCTTACTACATTCCAAGGGCAGGAGCACACTACGAATCATCTCCTGTTTATTGCTTGTTGCAGATCGAGGGACTGACGCTGAGTCGCATAGCCAGAAAAGTTCGCAGCGCCTGGCATAGTTCTACGCGGGTGGCAACTCAGCCGTAATTCGCGTAGAGCGCCAGTGGCCCTTCAGGCTTGCTGGCCGGATCCTCCGTCAGAGCCTTCCAAGCGCTCGGCTTTACCATCTTCGATCTGTTTTATTCCCCGTTCCCGAGGGCCAGGTTTGGCAGCATAAGGGTGCCGCGAAGAGGCATGCGCACTGAATCACGGGGGGTCCGAGGTGGTGGCGAGATCGGATGTTGTAAAGCAGGAACCAAGATGCTTCACGCAGCACGAGACTTCATTCCCTGTGTGCAATGTATTCTTGAATCTGTTTCCCCTCGGTGTTGTAGCTCAAAGGTTGGCAAATGATTGAGATCGCAGCTTTACCGTCAGAGCCGCAGTGTATAGCGAATGCGGCACATGGCGATTTGCCCCACGTCCTGCTCGTACTGGATGAGTTTCCGAAAGCGCTGGGAGGCGCAGAACTCATCGCACTCAAGCTCGCGGCCCTTCTGCCACACTATGGATACCGCGCATCCATCCTGACGTTTTCGATCTATCCCAATCTCCCCGAGTTGAAGTCCCCTCCATGCCCCATTTATCTGCTGCCCATACAGCGCACCTACGACCTGACCGCGCTTCGAGCTGCGCTGGAATTGGGACGATTCCTCAAACAGCAGAATGTCCAGATTGTGAACACGTTCTTTGAGAGTTCCGATCTCTGGGCAGGTCTTATTACCAGGACAATGTCAGACGCAAAGCTGGTATGGGCTCGCAGAGACATGGGAATTCTCAGGGCACGCAAGCACAACATTGCCTATCGGCTCATGGCCGGCGCCCCCGATGCGGTGTTTGCTGTCTCGGAACAAGTCCGTCGGCATTGCATCGAGGTGGATCGAATCGACCCGGCCCGGGTCCAGACCATTTACAACGGCCTGAACCTTTCCGATTGGGATACGACCTCCAGACCTGCCAAAGCTCCGGGTGAGTTCCTGGTCACGACTGTAGGTCATGTCCGCCGGGTGAAGGGGCATGACTTGTTCATCAAGGCAGCCGCGGCCATCGTGCCGCTGTTCCCCAACGTCTCGTTTAGCATCGCCGGCGATGTGCTGGAGCCCGACTATTTCACGGAATTGCAAACTCTCATTCGGGATTTAGACCTCTCCGATCATTTCCGTTTCGATGGCGGCGTAGCAAATCTGCGCCAACATCTTGCCGGGGCTGACATCTTTGTTCTTCCCTCGCGCAGCGAAGGTTTCTCCAATGCCATTGTCGAGGCCATGGCCGCATCCCTCCCGGTTGTTGCAACCGACGTCGGTGGAAACGCGGAAGCTGTGAAAGATGGAATCAGTGGATTCGTTGTCCCATCGGAGGATCCTGCTGCGCTTTCGACAGCCATCGTTCGGCTGCTCTCCGATCCGTCTCTGGCTCAAGCAATGGGCTCAGCGGGAAAGGACCTGGCAAGAGAAAGGTTTACGACCGAGACCATGATGAGTCGAATCGCCGGCGCTTATGGAAACCTGCTCTCCGGAAGGTGAGCAGCACCTCCCATCCCTCCGTCCGGCAGGATTCCCATACCCCAATGGAACTGACCTGCCCCCTTTTTCTCAACCATTCATAACTGGAGTTTTCTCTGTTGTGTTGATAGTTGTGGTTGGCGAAGGTATCCGGGCCGTGGCCCGGATACCTTCGAGGGCGAGCTTGAACTCTTGGGGCGTGCGGTAGTCCGTAAGCGTCTCCGATTGGCCGTCTCGACAGGGAGTTATCCGGCTGTCATTCTCTTTGCTATGCATGTCTTGACGGCGTGTAAGTGAGGGAGCATGGAAGCGGCTGATGTGATTGTTGGAAGAAGGACCCGTCAGTTCAGGACGACGGAGGAGAAGCGGCTCATCGTGGAAGAGACGCGGAGGGCTGGGGTGTCGGTTGCTACTGTGGCGCGAGCGCATGGGGTCAACGCGAACCAG
>Ga0224555_1003145_pt1 | contig 17592 bp, 18 predicted proteins | sample 714S23034metaG_FD_180687 | JGI IMG/M metagenome (GOLD analysis project Ga0224555, IMG submission 180687) | Peat soil microbial communities from Stordalen Mire, Sweden - 717 S2 30-34 | ecosystem: Environmental > Terrestrial > Soil > Wetlands > Peat | place: Sweden: Norrbotten County, Stordalen...
CAAGCCAGCCCGGCAACCCTGCCGGTCGATGGGACGGCATGGAGGCTGCTGTCCGCGGAGGTCGCGACCGGCTCGTCAGCGGCCGGCTCGATCTGCATCGCGACGGCTTTGGGTTTGTCCGCCCCGACGCCAGCGCAGCACGAAACGTAGCTAAAGGTGCCCCTGCGCAGCACGAAAGTGGGTTGAATGCAGCCCAAAAACAGGAAGACATCTTCATTCCGCCCAATGAGATCAACGGCGCCATGCATGGCGACTTAGTCCTTGTAGATGAAGCACTTCCAGGGCGTGACGGACGCCGTTCCGGGCGCATCGCCCGCATTCTCACCCGCCGCAATCCCACCGTCGTCGGCATCTTCCACTACGCTCGGGCACACCATCGCTTTGATTCCATGGCACTTACGAGCAATTACGTAACGCCCCTCGACGAGCGCATCGGCGGCGCCATCGCCATCGCCGAGGGCGATGAGCAGGTCCCGGACGTCGCAAATTCGCCGCACCGCATGCTCGGCGACGAAGCTCGCCGCACCCTCCAAGCCATTGATTCCAAAGATTCTCGCTCTCCCCTCGAAGGCCTTGCCGTTGATGTCGAGATCACCAGCTTCCCCTCGCCAGGCCGCCCCGCGCGTGGCCGCGTGATCGAAGTGCTTGGACCGCCCGACGCCTTCGGCGTCGATGTTGAGATCATCATCCGTAAGCACCACATTCCACACACTTTCCCAGCTCCAGTGCTCGCTGAGGCAGCCGACCGCGCGCTTGAAACCGTCGCGTCGATTGAACCGGAATCACTTGAAAACAGGGAGGATTTCCGCGATCTCCCTATCGTCACCATCGATGGGGAGACGGCCAGAGACTTCGACGACGCCGTCCTTGTGCGCAGTTTGCCTAATGGAAACAATGAGTTGCAGGTGCATATCGCCGATGTGAGCTGGTATGTGAGGCCGGGGTCGGCGCTGGATACGGAGGCGCTGCTGCGCGGAAACAGTGTTTATTTCCCCGATCGCGCCGTGCCGATGCTGCCGCATGCGCTCTCCAGCGGCCTGTGCAGCCTGCTGCCAAATGAAGACAGGCTTGTACTTAGCTGCATTATGGAGATCGATCCGCAGGGTGAGATCGTGGGCTATCGCATGACCGAGGGCGTGATTCGCAGCGCGCGGCGGATGACCTATACGAGCGTGCAGCACTGCATCAACGCCGGGGAATTGGGGGAAAATAGTGCACATAAAACCCCCTTTCGTGCTGCGCGAGAACCTGTTCAGCCTACTTCCGAGGATATCGCCGAGCGAGAGCGCATCGACCTCGAGCATCCTGAGCTTCCGGCCGCCTTCGACGCCATGCTCGACCTTGCGCTGCGGCTGAACGCGAAGCGAGTCCGTCGGGGGTCGATTGATTTCGATCTGCCGGAGCCGATCGTCGAGTTCGATCCGGATGGGAACATGAAGGCCATCGTGCGATCGGAGCGGGGGTGGGCGCACCGGCTGATCGAGGAGTTTATGCTCTCGGCCAACGAGTGTGTGGCGACCTGGCTGGAGCAGCAGGGGATTGCGTCGATCTATCGCATCCACGAGATGCCGGACCCGAAGCGCATCGTCGACTTCGAGGAGACCGCGGCGGGGTTTGGGCACTCGCTGGGGCTGGGAAATCTGCCGGTGCGAAAGCTGACGATGAAATCCGATCGGCGCGACTCGAAGCAGCGGTCGGCGCGCGGGAGGGATTCACGGGCGGCGCAGCAGCATGAGGTTCCGGAGAGCATTCCGGTGACGCCGCAGATGTATCAGAAGCTGGTGCGCAGGATCAGCGGAACGCCCGAAGAGCGCATCCTCGCCTACCTGATGCTGCGGTCGCTGAAGCAGGCGCGGTATGCGGAGAAGAATGAGGGGCACTTTGCGCTGGCCAGTCCTTCGTACACGCACTTTACGTCGCCGATCCGGCGGTATCCGGATCTGATTGTGCATCGGCTGGTGCGGGCGATGCTCCTGCGTGGCGCGGATGCGCGGGGTGGTGCGATCCGGTCGGATGATGCGCAGCCGTGGTCGACGGAGTTGGCGCGGTCGCGGGGAAAACATGCTGCAACCCCACCCCTGCGCGCTATCACCCCATCGAGCAAAGACCGCTCGCGGGGGACCCCAATCGCTGCGCATGAATGGGTCACCGAAAAAGTTGCCGAGACGGTTGGGCCGATGGCGGCGGATGAGCTGAATGACATCGCGGTGGAGAGTTCGCAGGCGGAGCGGCGCGCGGCGGATGCGGAGCGTGAGCTGATCGAGTGGAAGAAGATCAAGTTCATGGAGGATAAGGTTGGCGACGACTTCGCTGCCGTGATCCTTTCGGTGACGAAGTATGGTTTCTTCGTTGAGCTGGATGACATGTTCATCGAGGGGCTGGTGCCGCTGGCGTCGCTGGTGGGCGATTCCTACACCTTCCGCGATACGGATCGCACGATCGTCGGCGCGCGCACGGGGCATATATTCGCGCTGGGACAGAGGGTCCATGTGCTGCTCGACCGCATCGATCGCCAGCAACGGCGGCTGCAGTTTGCGCTGCTGCCGGGAACCGAGCCGAAGGCGAACACGGGTGCGGCGAAGGGTTCGCTGCGGAGGGGGGAGAGTGAGGCGAAGAAGAGCAAGGCGAAGGACAAGAAGGTAAGTGGTAAGGCGAAGGCTCGCCAGCGGAAGAGCAAGCGCGGGTAGATTACTGTGCCCTGCACTGGTGCGCAGGCAGGAACCGCAAGACAGGAATTTAGATTCCGACGTACTCCGGGGTGTAATCCGCGAACAAGCCTGTGCCGGTATACATGATGCGAACGGGCATGCCCTGATCGTGCGGATGCATTCTCACCCAGTGCCAGGCGTGGGCGATCTCGGTGGAGTGGAAGTAACGCGTCTCGGCCTCCAGGCCGCTGGCCGTGGCGACGACCATCTCGGCGACCTCCTGCCAATCAATGTCACTGATTACCGCCATCCGGGCGATAAAGTAGGAGTGACGATGCAGAAAGTGCATCTCGCCCCAGCGGGCTGCCCAGCTTGCGCCTTCCATCTCCGTCAGGTCAGCCAGCAGACCGATGGGCTTGCCGCCGTGGGATGCAATGGCTGCGTCAATACGCGTTACAAGCTCGGCGACATCGCCGGTGGTGAGATTGCCCACGACCTTAAAGCCAAACGCAGGGCCGTGACTTTCCTTCAGGGTTTCGATCATCGCTAAAACGCCTCCGCACATTGGACATCACCGGTTAGACGTCCCAATCGCCAGCCGCGCTGTATTCCGGGCGTTACATAAATGACAAAGGCCGCCCGGGTGGGCGGCCTTTGCTGGTTGGTTGCGGGAGCGGAGACGAACTACTCGGCGTCTTCGTTCTCGGACTGCTTCCACTTGAGAAGGTCGCCGAGGGTCGTGCTGCCAGAGTTGCTTGAGCTGGAGGAGCTGCTGCTGCCGTGGCTCTTGCCTCCCTTGCCCTTGTTCGACTCCTTGTAGTTTTCGACTTCGGCGCGGCTGGCTTCTTCGCCAACGGCCTTGATCGAGAGACCGACCTTCTTCTCTTCCTGATTCATCTTGACGATCTTGAACTCGTGCTCGTCGCCAACCTCGAGGTTGAGCTGCTTGCCGGTCTCGTCGACTGCCTCGGAGACGTGGCAGAGGCCCTCGACTCCTTCGGAGATCTCGACGAAGGCGCCGAACTGCGCGGTACGCAGAACCTTGCCCTTGAGGACGTCGCCGACGCGGTGCTGCGCGAAGAAGGTGTCCCAGACATCGGGCTGCATCTGCTTGACGCCCAGCGAGAGACGGCGGTTCTCGGGTTCGACACCGAGGACGACAGCCTTGACCTTCTCACCCTTCTTGAGGACTTCAGAGGGATGCTTGATGCGCTTGGTCCAGCTGAGGTTCGAGACGTGGACCAGACCATCGATGCCGTCTTCGATCTCGATGAAGGCGCCAAAGTCGGTGAGGTTGCGGACGCGGCCTTCGATGACAGCGCCGACGGGGTACTTGTCCTCGAGCTGCTCCCAGGGATTCTCCTGGAGCTGCTTCATGCCGAGCGAGATACGGCGGTCGGTCGGGTTGACCGAGAGAATGATGGTCTCGACTTCGTCGCCGGGCTTGACCAGCTTGGACGGGTGCTTCATGCGCTTCGACCAGGTCATCTCGGAGACGTGGACGAGGCCTTCGATGCCCTGCTCGAGCTCAACGAAGGAACCGTAGTCGGTGACCGAGAGGACGCGGCCCTTGACGTGGGCGCCAACCGGGTAACGCTCGGTGGCGTCGAGCCATGGATCAGGCGAGAGCTGCTTGAAGCCAAGCGAGACGCGCTGCTTTTCCTTGTCGAACTTGAGCACCTTGACCTGGATCTCGTCTCCGACATTCACCAGATCTCGGGGATGAGTCAGGCGGCCCCAGCTCATGTCGGTGATGTGGAGCAGGCCATCCAGGCCGCCCATGTCAACGAACGCGCCGTAGTCGGTGAGATTCTTGACGACGCCGGTGAAGACCGAGCCCTCTTCGAGGGTCGAAAGCGTGACCGCCTTCTTCTCGTTCTGCTCCTCTTCGAGGATCTCCTTGCGGGAGATGACGACGTTGCCGCGCTTCTTGTTGAGCTTGATGACGCGGACTTCGATTTCGGTGCCGATGTAGCCGTCGAGATTGCGGACGGGACGAACCTCGACCTGCGAACCGGGCAGGAACGCCTTGATGCCGATGTCGACGGTCAGGCCGCCCTTGACGCGGCTGACGACCATACCCTTAACCGGGGTCTTGGTGTTGGCAGCCTCTTCGAGCTTGTCCCAAACCTTGTGGCGCAGAGCCTTCTCGTAGCTGACGAGATAGCCGCCCTCCTTCTCCTCGCGCTCAACCACCACCTCAATCGTGTCGCCGACGTTGAACTTCGGCGCACCGGTATGGTCCAGCACCTGCTCCAGCGGAATGAGACCCTCGGACTTGAGGCCGATGTCGACCACCGCATGCTTGTCGGTGATCTTGACGACGGTGCCAGTGATGACGGCCTCTTCGGTCGTCAGCGCCTGGGCGGCGTCTTTCTCGGCGGCCTGCTCGCGATCGAAGCTCTCGAGGGCCTTGGCAAAGTCCTCGGCGTCGTACTCGGGCTCGGCATCGACGATTACATCGATCGCAGCTTCCGGCTGCTCAGCATGCTGCTCAGCGACGGGAGCATTGCTCTCGGGAGTCTCGGTGGGGGTCTGGATCTCGACTTGGTTCTCGACTGGGGTGTCAGGGTTGAGGGAAAGGTCGTTCGACGCCGAGGTCTCGGTCGTCGCATCAGGGGCGGTTGATTCCAATGTTGTGTTCAGGGCTATGCTCTCGGGATGGAAAGAATTGTGGTCGTGGTCGGCCATGGATAAGACTGCTTCCGGGTTCCAGTACTCGCTCGCACGCATCGGTCGATCAGCCTTCAGAGGGCAGCGAATCCTGCCTCCCGAAAGAGGATTGGTCCTAAGCGATGATGTCAGCGGGAGTGAGGTGAAGCATGGAATAAAGAGAGCCTGCGACTGGATCCCGCGCGCATGGCTTCAATTGAAAGTATAGCAGACAAACACCAACGGTCAACGCGAGTGGCCGATTTTCGGACGCTGAGGGCGGTCTGCTGTGCGTCGGCTCTGAAGATTGCACGCGGAGAGCACGCAGGAGAGGACGCATCGGCTGCGTCTTCTGCGCGAATCGCAGCGTTGCTGAAGCGCACAAGCGCACAGCCTATAATACTGCTGCGATGGATCATCTGTGGACACCGTGGCGCTACGCGTATGTTACTGGCGCGGATAAGGCGAGACCCAAGCTCGGTGTGCCCGAGGCGCTGGCGGCGTGGCCTGGGGAGTTCCAGTGCGTATTCTGCAACATGATTGCGGCGGTGGACTATGCCATCGCGAACGGCATGGCCCGCGAGGAAGCAGAGGCTTCGATGTACCTGCTGGAACGCGGGCAGAGCTGCTTTCTGGTGCTCAACGCCTTTCCTTACAACGGCGGACATCTGATGGTGGTGCCGTATCGCCATGAGCCGTCGCTGGCGGCGCTGCCCCTTGAGGAGGCCGATGAGCTGATGCGGCTGACGCGACGGGCGGAGCGCGTTCTGCAGAAGGTATATCAGCCGAATGGTCTGAACTTCGGGTTGAATCTTGGCAAGGCAGCCGGAGCCGGTGTCGCCGAACACCTGCATTTGCACGCAGTTCCGCGGTGGCTGGGGGACAACAACTTCATGAGCGTGCTGGCGGAGACACGGGTTCTGCCGGAGATGCTCGAGGAAAGCTGGCGGCGATTGCGAGCCGCGCTGGCCGCAGATCCGATCGAGCACCCTTCAGTGGCAAAGCAGAATTGAGGCTGCGCTGCAGCGGCAAATAATAAGGCAATACCACCGCGGGTGCCGTTACAGGCTAGACCGCGCGCTTATCACTCGCTCGTCGATTTGGTCTGGACAACTCCCGGCGCGGTGCTCTCATCAGATTGTAATGGCAGTCGTGAAGGAAGTATGAAGCATGAGGACTGTCCCGGGAGGCATTGTCATGACAACTCCGCTTTCACCGACTAGCACCTGGACCAGCAAAACGGGCGAAGTGACGCGCATGCCTGTGATGACGACGCGCCGCGGCGGGCATGGTGGAACCGCCTGGTCGCTCCCATTTGCAGAGCAGATGCTACTCCAGCCACAGGACGGGGCTGTGGATCCACGGACGCGGCTGGCCAATATCAGCTCGCACCAGCACAGCGATGTATTGAATGAGCCGGAAGACGCCAGACTGACGGGCGGCACGCGTTCGCTGACGCGCCGATTACTAGGATTGAATGTCGGAACGACGCGTAAGGCACCCGAGGCGGTCACCGAAGTTATAAAGCGGACAGAGGTTGCCTAGCGTCCACCGTGCCAGCGCTGCGTCCACCTGTACAGAGTTTCTCGCGTGATCCGGGCCAATTGGCCCGGATTTTTTGCAGGTCGCCCGATCTAGTTCTCCTGCGGGGACGCCAGGGCACGCAAGCGGGTGGTTCGTGTGATCTCGAAGCTCGTAACCTTCCAGATTCCGCCGGACAACCGCTGGTAGACGCGTGTGTAGCGAAAGGCACCGTTCAGAGGTTCGCCGTCTGAGGAACCCTCCACCTGCGCCAGCGAAGTCACGATAGCAACATTGCCGACCAGTTTGATCTTGAGTTCGGAGGTCTGGAGCCTGGTGAGGACAAACTTCCGGTCGCTCATGCGATCGAGCTGCTGTGCCTTGGTGAGGACCTCACCGCTGGCGGTGATGCCGAGGTAGTCCTCGGAGAGCAGCTTGTCCATGGTGGGTACGTCGTCGGCCAGCACGGCCTGTTGCCACTGATGTTCGAGCGCCACAATCTGCGCGCGCTCAAGACGCTTGTGCTCCCGACGCTGCGGATTCTGCGGACGCTGCGGACTCTGCGGACTCTGCGCGAAGACGTGCGGCACCGTCGCCACCAGGAGTGCGGCGAACAGAACAGCAGCAACGCGCATTGGCAGCCGACGCAACATGGGCGTACCGGATGTTAGACCGGAATTCGAAGCCACGTCAAAGCGTTTGTTGACAATCGCGTGAATTAGCATCGTTTCTCCGTGCTCCATGCGCGGTTTTGATGCAAGTCGGCGGTACACGGAACAGAGTTGCGTCAGGCGATGGCGGTGAGGTTCTCCACGTTGCGCTCGAGCATCTTCTGGTAGAGACCGCCGACGGCGTACTTGGCGAAGTGGGGTGTGGCGCGGTGGTGCTCCGCTGCCGCCTCATCACGATACTGCTCATAGATGACGATCGTGTTGGGATCGCTCTCGACGAAGTGGGGAATGTAGCTCACGCAACCGTCCTCCTGGCGCGAGAGGCGGGTGAACTCGCGGAGGATCTGGAGGATCTCATCGCGATCGTCGCTACGAAAGGACATACGTACGGTAAAGCTGATCATGCGGTTCTCGGTTCCTGGTTCCTGGTTCTTGAATCTTGATTGCTGGCTCTCAGTTCCTGCGGACGGCTGAGAACGGATAGCTCCTAGCCGAACATCTCATCGAAGCCGGGCATGGTCATCGTCTGCACGCGGTCGGGGCCGGTGGAGATCATGCCGATCTTCGCTCCACTCTCGCGCTGGACAAACTCAAGGTACTCCTGGGCGAGCTTCGGCAGTTTGCCGTACTCAGTGATGCCCTCGGTGGAAGACTTCCAGCCCTTGAGCGTAGTGTAGATCGGCTGGATGGACTTGAAGCCGCGCACGTCGGCGGGAATGATGTCGGTGACCTTGCCGTCGATCTCATAGGCGGTGCAGACGGGAATCTCATCGCACTCGTCCAGGACGTCCATCTTGGTTACAACCAGCCACTCGGTGGCATTAATCATGTTGGAGTAGCGCAGCAGCGGGAGATCGAGCCAGCCGCAGCGGCGGGGACGGCCGGTGACGGCGCCGTACTCCTGGCCGCGCGCGCGCAGCAGCTCCGCGGAGTAACCATCGACCTCGGTTGGGAAAGGACCTTCGCCGACGCGCGTGACGTAGGCCTTGGTGACGCCGATGACCGTGTCGATCTTCGTGGGGCCGACGCCGGTGCCGGTTACGGCTCCGCCGGCCGTGGAGGAGGAGCTGGTGACGAACGGATACGTGCCGTGGTCGATGTCGAGGAGCGCTCCCTGGGCGCCCTCGAACATGACGTTCTGGCCGTGCTTGAGCGCGTCGTTGAGCAGATAGGCGGTGTCGGTGACGAAGGGCGCGATCTGCTCGGCGACGCGGACGTAGTCCTCATACATGTGCTTGGGATCGAGCGGCTCGGTGCCGAAGAGCGCGTGGGCGATGGTGTTCTTCTCGTGGCAGGCGTTGTTGATGTGCGTGCGCAGCAGCGAGGTATTGAGCAGGTCGACGACGCGGAGGCCGTTGCGATGGATCTTGTCCTCATACGCGGGGCCGATGCCGCGGCGGGTGGTGCCGATGGTCTGGCGGCCGGGCGCGGTCTCCGCCGCGAGCTCGATCATGCGGTGATAGGGCAGAATGACCTGGGCTCGGTTGGAGATGAAGAGCTGCCCGTCGATGGGCAGGCCGGCGTCCTTCAGCTTCTGGACCTCGCCGAGGAAGGCCATGGGATCAAGCACGACACCGTTGCCGATGACGCCCTTGCAGCCGGGGCGGAGAACGCCGCAGGGAATGAGCTGCAGGACGAACTTCTTGCCGTGGATGACAACCGTGTGGCCGGCATTGTGGCCGCCGGCGTAGCGGGCGACAATGTCGAACTTTTCCGAGAGGACGTCGACAATCTTGCCCTTGCCCTCATCGCCCCACTGGGCTCCAAGGATGACGGCGGACGGACGCTTGGCTGACTTCTGATCGACGCGGTTATTCTGGCTCACGAGAGGGTTGGCTCCAAAGGGTACTGCTCGGGGGGAAGTGCGCGCAGCGGATGTCGTTCGCGCCCATGAGTCATTTTATACTCGGGGGCCGCGAAGCGATCGAAGATCGTTTATCGCTTGCGCGGCGTGGAGAGATCAAGGTCGCTGGCGGTGAGCTGCTTGGTGAGCAGGATGATCTGGCCGGTGTGCAGCTGAACGTGGCCAACCGCCAGAAAGATCGCTTCGAGGATGGTCGCATTGCGCCACTTGCTACCCGGCTGCGGGTTGACCACGAGGAGCAGACGCTCGGGTGGCAGCGCGGCGATCACCTGACACGCCTCCTCGAGGGTCGCGTTGAAGCGAGCACGGGCGTCGGCCGGCCTCGTCGACGGGGCCAGTGTGAACTCGCCGTCGCGCTGGCGCACGTCAGGCTGATCGTCTATGCCGTGCAGAATCCACTGGCGCAGATTGCCCTCGAGATGCAGCAACAGGTTGGCGACCGAGTTCTCGTAGTCGCCACCACGCTGCCAGATCTGCTCGTCGGAGAGCTTGTCGAGGCAGTTGGCGATGTCTTGCTGCGAGAGCTGCAGACGCTTGTAGGCGAAGGCGAGAAAGTTATCGGCGACGGCGTTGGAGGGCATGCGGCCATTCTACGGCTGGCCTGCGTATCCTAATGGCTGATGCCAGAACTGCCTGAAGTCGAGACCATTGCGAAGGGTGTGGATGCGCGGGTGCGCGGGCAGCGCATCGAGCGCGTGTGGACCAGCGGCAAGCCGCAGACGTTCAAATCGAGCGAGGCGGAGATCGTCGAGACGCTGAGGGGAGCGCGGATTGAGCGCGTGCGACGGGTTGGGAAGACGATTGTGATGGACCTCGCGCGCAGGGGCAACAAGGCGGCGCAGTTCCTGGTGCATCTCGGAATGACGGGCAGGCTGCTGGTGTCGCAGCCGGAGGTGGAACTGCCGCCGCATACCCACGCCGTGCTGTCGCTGGGCGATGGCCGCGAGCTGCGGTTTGTCGATCCGCGGCGGTTTGGGCGGCTGTCGGTGGTTACCGAGGCGGGTGGTTATACAGGGCCGGGCGCCGAGCCGACGACGATCTCGGCCGAGGAGTTTTCGAAGCTCTTCAAGGGCCGCAGGCTGGCGATCAAGGCGGCGCTGCTCAACCAGTCGATCCTGCATGGCGTGGGAAACATCTACGCGGATGAGAGCTTGTTTCGGGCCGGGATTCGCCCACGCAAACAGGCTGGGAGGCTGACCGGGGCGGAGCTCGCGCGGCTGCACTCCGCGCTGCAGCAGGTGCTGGCGCATGCGATCGAGATGGGTGGATCGTCGGTGTCGGATTACGTGGACGCCGATGGGGTGCGCGGGTTCTTTCAGCTGGAGCACAAGGTGTACGGGCGCGCCGGCGAAGACTGCCTCGACTGTGGTTCGGCGTTGAAGAAGATCGTTGTCGGTGGACGTACGACGATCTATTGCCCGAAGTGCCAGCGATAGTGCCCGAAGTTGCCCGCCGATCCAACTCCCAGCATCTACACTTTCACCATGTTGCGCTACGCCATTACGAGCGGCAATGACACGGGTTCGTGCGAGGCGTCGATCGCCCAGGCGCGGCGCTGGGCGGCGGCAGGCGTGGACTATGTGCAGCTTCGCGAGAAGCAGCTCGAGGCCGGAGATCTGGTTCGGGTGGCGACGGCGATGCAGGCGAGCTTGCGCGAATATGGGCGCGAACACGGCGGCAGGACGAAGCTGCTGGTGAATGGCCGCGCCGATGTCGCCGTGGCGGCGGGCGCGGCGGGGGTGCATCTGACCTCGCGGCCGGGCGAGTTGACGGCGGAGCAGGTGCGGCGGGTGTTTGCTGCCTCCGGAAGAGTCGAGTCGGTGGTGAGCACGTCGTGCCACACGGTCGCGGAGGTGCAGCGGGCGGTCGCCGGGCGCGTGGATCTGATTCTGTTTGGGCCGGTGTTTGAGAAGCGTGTTGCGGGGGGAGTGGTGATTGCGGGCGCAGGGCTCGACGCGCTGCGGAAGGCTTGTGAGATTGCGGGCGATACGCCGGTGCTGGCGCTGGGTGGCGTGACCGGTGAGACGGCCAGGCTGTGTGTCGAGGCCGGAGCCTCGGGTGTGGCGGGGATTCGGCTGTTCCGCTTCCGCGGCGATGCGGGGGCGAAGGAATAGCCGCTGGTTCCCTGCCGTGCGGTGGTTCATTGACTCAGCCTCCGCATCGTCCTACGGTTAAAGCATGTTGATTACCCCCGCACAACTCGTCGACGAGCCGCTGAAGCTGGATGAATCGCTGCCCGCAGGAGCGATCGAGTATGCACCCGATATCCGCCAGATTGGGCCGCTGACGGTCAAGGGCCAGGCGGAACTGATCGTTGAGCATCGTGGGCCAAAGGATTTTGTACAGGATATCCGGCTGCGCGGGCACTTCGAGGGCAACTTCGAGCAGCTCTGCGCGCGGTGTCTTGAACCGGTGCGGCAGCCGCTTTCGGGAACGTTTGACCTGATCTTTCGTCCGGGTGGTGTCGATGCCGAGCCCGGCGAGCGTGCAATTACGGAAGATGAGACGGAAATCGGGTATTATGAACAGAGCGGCCTACTGCTGGAGGACGCCGTGCGTGAGCAGGTGCTTTTGACCCTGCCCGGACGGACCCTCTGTCGAGAGGACTGCAAGGGTCTTTGCCCGCATTGCGGCATCAATCGCAACCTCGCAACATGCGAGTGCGTAGAGAAGCCGGTCGATCCACGGTTGTCAGTTTTGGCTGGAATCGCGGTTGGGCATAAGGCCTGACGCACGAACGTTTGAGGTTAAACGCACGCAAGTTTTTATTTTTCACAGATTTCGGCCGCATAGCCCTGAGCTGGCTGGCCAATTAGAAGAGGTTTCACCATGCCTAATCCGAAGCGCCGGCACTCCAAGCAGCGCACTGCAAAACGCCGTAGCCACGACTTCCTGACGCCCACCGGCGTCTCCGACTGCCCGAACTGCGGCGAGAAGAAGCTGCCCCACCGGGTGTGCAAGAAGTGCGGCGAATACAAGGGTCGCGCCGTCGTTGCCGTGAAGGGTGCTGCGTAGTTGTATCCGCCACTGCAGCATCGTTATCGTTGACGCTGCGCAGCCTAATTTTCTAACCAAATAAGAGAGTCCCGAGCCTACGCGAGCCATGCCGATCGACATCGTCCTCGATGCCATGGGGTCTGACAAATCCCCCGAGCCGGAGATTCGTGGGGCCATCCTGGCCTGCCGCCTGCTGGACGTTCGCGTCCACCTGGTGGGGCCAGAGGATTTGCTGCGCCCGAAACTGCGCGAGGCGCTGAGCAACTACGCGCGCCCCGGCTTCGCTGGAAAGAAGCCGCGTCTACCGATCTTTATGGTGCAGGCCAGCGAGTGGATCAGCATGGAGGATAAGGCGGCGCAGGCCGTCCGCTCCAAGCGCGACTCCTCGATGCGGGTGGGGATGAAGATGGTGCGTGAGGGCCGGGCTGCCGGGTTCATCACGGCGGGCAACACCGGAGCGGCGATGGCCACGGCGAAGATGGTGCTGGGATCGCTGGCCGGAGTCGATCGCCCGGCGCTGGCCACTGTACTTCCGACCAGCAGCGGCCAGCCCTGCGTTCTGCTCGACGTGGGCGCCAACGTGGATTGCGACCCGGAAAATCTGGTGCAGTTTGCCGTGATGGGACACATGTACGCGAAGAATGTGCTGCACGTGGCGCATCCGCGTGTGGGGCTGCTCTCGATCGGCGAAGAGGACTCCAAGGGCAACTCGCTGACGCGTGATACGCTGCCGCTGTTGCGCGAGCTGCCGCTGAACTTCATCGGAAATGTCGAGGGCCGCGACCTGTACAACGGCCAAGCGGACGTCGTTGTCTGCGATGGGTTCGTTGGGAATGTTGCACTGAAGACCAGCGAGGGGCTGGCCAAGCTGGTGAACTCGTCGCTGCGTGAGAGTCTGAAGTCGACGGTGACCTCGCAGGTGGGGGCGATGCTGTCGAAGAAGGCGTTCAAGGCGTTCAAGGACCGGCTGGACTACTCGGAGTACGGCGGAGCGCCGCTGCTGGGAGTGCGCGGCGTGTGCATCGTTGGGCATGGTTCGTCGAATGAGCGCGCCGTGATGAACGGAATCCGCGTGGCTGCCGAGTTCGCGGCCGCCGAGGTGAATTCCGGCATCGAAGCAGCACTCGCGGCGCGCTAGTTGCGCGTTCGTTATGGGCCAGGCATAAGCTCTAAGAGAATCACTTGCTTCATTTGATGCGTCAGGAGCGTTTTTTATGGCATCCAATAAATTTCTCGATCCACCGCCCGCCGCCAGTCGCGACAAGGCCTCCTTCGAGCTGCTGCGCGTGTGGGTCGCGCACGAGGCTCAGCATGTCAGCATTCGCACCGACGCATGGGAAGACCCGTTTGCCTGGGGCATTGTGCTCGCCGATCTCGCGCGCCACATTGTGAACGCGGAGTCGATACATCACAAGGATTTGGATGAGGTTGCGTTTCTGGAGCGGATGCTGGAGGGCTTTCAGGCGGAGATCGACTCGCCGACGGATGAGCCCGAGGGCGAGATTAAGCAGTAGTAGTCCGTCGCCGACGGAGAACTACATGGCGAGGGCGACGCGTTCGAGCTCAGCCTGAATGTGCTCTGCGGTGCAGCCGGGAACTTCAATGCGCGACGCCGCCGTACGCGCCTCGTGATTCGATACCCCGTACCCGCGGCCGCTGAGAAAGTTGGCCACAATCTCGGCCGCCTGGAAGGAATCGACGCCGGACTGCAGCAGCTCGTTACGCAGCGTCATCAGGTCGGTCGGCGTGAATTGTTCAACAAACGTCCGGTCATCAGAATGGCTCACCGTCGACCTCCTTTGGTCCGCGTCTGCATCTTGCGGGTTATGTAGGTTAGAACGCATTGGGAACGCTTAGGTTGCAGGAATACGACAATTCTTTGCGCTGCGATCAACAAATCTGGTTTTTGTCTGAACGGACGTTCATCGTCTAATCCTCGGGCGGTCACGATATCCTATGTTCATGTCCTCTGTCACCACAGCGCCGTTCATCCTTGACGGCATTGCTATCGCCTCGCAGATTAAGTCGGAGTTAGCCGTGGAGGTCGCTGCAGCTCGCGATCACGGCTATATACCGGGCCTCGCCGTCATTCTGGTCGGCGAAGTTCCTGCTTCCCAGATTTACGTTCGCAGCAAGGTGAAGACCTGCGCCGAGCTGGGTATCTACTCGGAGATGCACACCCCCCCGGCGAGTTCTAGTACCGAGGAGCTGCTGCACCTGATTGCTTCGCTCAACGCGCGTGAGTCGATTGACGGCATTTTGATTCAGCTCCCACTGCCCGCGCACGTCGATACGCCCCGGCTGCTGGAAGCCATCGTCCCCTCGAAGGACGTGGACGGATTCCATCCGATCAACTCCGGACGGCTGCTCAGTGGATTTCCAACGGCGAAAGTTCTTGCGCCGTGTACGCCGGCGGGCATTATGGAGGTGCTGCGGCGGAGCAAGATTCCGATCAGCGGCCAGCGGGCGGTGGTGATTGGGCGGTCGAACATCGTCGGCAAACCGGCAGCCGCGATGCTGATCAATGCGTCGGCGACCGTAACGATCTGCCACTCGCAGACGCAGAACCTTGCGGCGATTACGCGTGAGGCCGATATTCTGGTCGCGGCGATCGGGCGGCCAGGGTTCGTGACGCTGGATATGGTACAACCAGGAGCAACGATCATCGATGTCGGCATCAACCGCATTACGACCGAGGCTGAGCTGGAGCGCTTCTTCCCCGGCGATGCAGCGCGGCGTGCGAGCTTCGACAAGCGCGGATCGACGCTCGTGGGCGACGTGGATCCTGCGGCGTTTGCAGTCGCCGGTGCGTATACGCCTGTACCCGGCGGTGTCGGCGCGCTGACCATTGCGATGCTGATGGCGAACACCGTGAAGGCCGCACGCCTGCGGCGGGGCTAAGCGGAGTGCTGCGCGTAGGACTCACAGGCGATCTTGGCAGCGGGAAGTCGACGGTTGCGCGGATGCTCGCGGAGCGCGGTGCGGTGCTGTTCTTCTCCGACGATATGGGCCGCGCGGTGGTGCAGCCGGGCGAGCCGGCGTACAGGGAGATTGTGGCGAAGTTTGGCCCGGAGGTTGTCGCTGCGGATGGCTCGCTTGATCGCAAGAAGCTCGCGACGCTGGCCTTCGATCCTGTACATCCACGCGTTGAGGAGCTGAACGCGATTATCCACCCAGCGGTGATTGGGGCGCAGGCAACGCAGCTAGCGGAGCTTGCGGAGAAGAATCCACACGCGATTGCGGTGGTTGAATCCGCGGTGATCTTTTCCAGCACCCATGCGCCCCAGGGACGATGGCGCGACCGCTTCGATCGCATCCTGCTGGTTGAGGCGCCCGAAGCTACGAAGATTGTGCGCTTCGTGGACCGCCTGGCCGCTGGACGAACGCTGGCTTTTGAGGAGCGCTCGGAGATTGAGGCGGACGGTCGCCGCCGCCTGGCCGTGCAGCACAAGACCCCCTATGGTGCCGACTGCCTCGTGCTGCACAACGATGGAGACATTGAGCAACTCGAACAGCAGGTGGATGCTGCGTGGCGCGAGCTGAAGCAGATCGAGGCCGCAAAGGATCCACGCTAGGTGATCTTCAGGCCATCGAATCACCACGATACGACGCTCTGCCGCAGCAACCGCTCGAGCTCCGCGGGATGCTCTCCGGGTTCATGAAGACGGCGCATCCACATTCTGTTTGATATTCTTAACCTTGATTCTGTTTGATATTCTTAACCTTGATATTTTCAGGAGAACTCATGGCCGCAGCGACATTGGAACAGGTAAAGGCAACATACAAGGTGGCCGACATCGGCCTTGCGGAGTGGGGCCGCAAAGAGATCATCATCGCCGAGCAGGAGATGCCCGGTCTGATGTCGATTCGCCACAAGTACGCCGCGGGCAAGCCGCTCGCTGGTGTGCGCGTGATGGGATCGCTGCACATGACGATCCAGACGGCCGTGCTGATCGAGACGATGGTCGACCTGGGCGCCGATGTGCGCTGGGCCAGCTGCAACATCTTCTCCACGCAGGACCACGCGGCGGCAGCCATCGCGGCGACGGGCGTTCCCGTCTTCGCGTGGAAGGGCGAGTCGCTCGAGGAGTTCTGGTGGTGCACGTATCAGGCGCTGAGCTTTCCAAACCCCGATCCAGCGGGTAAGGGCGGTCTGCTCGGGCCCCAGCTCATCATCGACGACGGCGGCGATGCGACGCTGCTCATCCACAAGGGCGTCGAGATGGAGCGCGGTGACAAGTGGGTGGATTCGCCCTCCGAATCGCAGGAAGAGGGTGTCATCAAGGACCTGCTGCAGAGGGTTCATACCGAGTATCCGACCCGCTGGAGCGACGTTGCGAAGCAGTGGCGCGGCGTCTCCGAGGAGACCACGACCGGCGTTCATCGCCTGTACAAGATGATGGAGAAGGGCACGCTGCTGGTGCCCGCGATCAACGTCAACGACTCGGTTACGAAGAGCAAGTTCGACAACCTGTACGGCTGCCGCGAGTCGCTGGTCGACGGCATCAAGCGCGCCACCGACGTGATGGTTGCGGGCAAGGTCGCGGTGATCTGCGGCTATGGCGATGTGGGCAAGGGCTCGGCGGCGAGCCTGCGCGGGCTGGGCGCGCGCGTCATCGTTACCGAGATCGATCCGATCAACGCTCTGCAGGCGGCGATGGAGGGCTACGAGGTGACGCCGATCGAGGAGACGCTCGGCCGCGGCGACATCTATGTCACCTGCACGGGCAATGTCGACATCATCACGCTCGAGCACATGAAGCGGATGAAGGACCAGGCGATCGTCTGCAACATCGGGCACTTCGACAACGAGATCCAGATGGAGCCGCTGAACGCCTACAAGGGCGCAGTACGCGAGAACATCAAGCCGCAGGTGGATAAGTACACCTTCGAGACCGGCAATGCGATCTTCATCCTGGCGGAGGGCCGCCTGGTGAACCTGGGCTGCGCAACCGGTCATCCGAGCTTCGTGATGTCGAACAGCTTTGCCAACCAGACACTGGCGCAGCTTGACCTGTGGGCGAACAAGGACACATACAAGGTCGGCATCTACATCCTGCCGAAGAAGCTCGACGAAGAGGTCGCCCGGCTGCACCTGGAGAAGATCGGCGTGAAGCTGACGACGCTTTCCGAGAAGCAGGCGTCGTATCTGAGCGTGCCGGTTGAGGGACCGTACAAGCCGGACCATTACAGGTACTAAGAAGCAGGAAATAGGAAGTAGGAAATAGGAAGTAGGAAA
>Ga0224555_1003146_pt1 | contig 17585 bp, 11 predicted proteins | sample 714S23034metaG_FD_180687 | JGI IMG/M metagenome (GOLD analysis project Ga0224555, IMG submission 180687) | Peat soil microbial communities from Stordalen Mire, Sweden - 717 S2 30-34 | ecosystem: Environmental > Terrestrial > Soil > Wetlands > Peat | place: Sweden: Norrbotten County, Stordalen...
AACTGGAAAGAACTGCCGACCCAGAAAATTACGGCCGCCGTAAAAGCGCCAGCGACTTTGTAGTGCCTAAAAAAGTCCAGCGTTGATTATCAACAGTTTGCAGAATAAAAAAACGAAGTCAGGCTAATCCGCACGCTGGAGGGGGACGAGATTAAGATTAGGATTAGGAGTAAGATTAAGAGGGGAACCCAAAAAAGTGAAATGCACCCGGCATCCGCTTGCCAACCGGCGCCGGGGCCAAAGCGGAACTTCCGCAACGTCGTCAGTAACTTCTCGATTCGCCGCCGCGTCTCCTGTATCTGAAAGCTTGTGCATGCAGCGCCCAAATCTCCTGCTTCGGCGGAGACAAACCGTGCCGGCGGCGCCGTCTTGCGCGGCCCCTCCCGGCCCGATCTCTTGCGCCAGGAATGTCTGGCGGACATCCTGACCGCGGCCGCGCGGCGGCGGCCCGGCCATCCGGCATTGATCTGGGGCGCGCGCGTTGTGACCTACCAGGAATTGGATGCCGCCAGCGGAACGCTGGCCGCCGCGCTCCTCCGCCGCGGCGCGGCGCCCGGACGCGTGCTCGGCTTGTTTTTGCCGCGCGGGGCCGATCTCTTGATCGCCCAGGCCGGCATCACCAAAAGCGGCGCAGCCTGGCTGCCGTTCGATGCCGACACTCCCTTGGAACGGGTTCAAGTTTGCCTCACTTCGGCCCAGGCGGCCGGTTTGGTCACGTGCCGCGAGTGGCTGCCGCGCTTGCAAGCTTTGCCCATGCCGGTTTGGGCGGTGGAAGACCTGGCCGCGGAACCATGCTCCAACGAACCCCGCGCGCCGGCCAAACCTTCCGACCCCGCCTACGTCATTTACACCTCCGGGTCCACCGGCCAGCCCAAGGGCATCGTCATCAGCCAGCGGAGCATCTGCCACTTTCTCAGGGCTGAAAATGAGCTGCTGGGCGTGCGGGAAGACGACCGCGTCTATCAGGGGTTTTCGGTGGCCTTTGACATGTCCTTCGAGGAAATCTGGATTTCCTACCTCGTAGGCGCGACGCTTTGGATCGCGCCCGCGCCGGTCACGCGCGACCCGGATTTGCTGGCGCGCTGCCTGGCGCGCGAAGGCCTGACGACGCTCCACGCCGTGCCCACCTTGATGGGGTTGGTGCATGACCCGCTCCCTTCCGTGCGGCTTATCAATCTGGGCGGCGAAGCCTGTCCGCCCTGGTTGGCGCAACGGCTCGCGCGCCCCGGACGAAAAGTGTTTAACACTTACGGCCCGACGGAAGCCGCCGTGTCGGCCAGCCTGGCCGAGTTGCGCGAGGGGCGGCCGGTGAGCATCGGCTGGCCGCTGCCCAATTACGGACTGCTGGTGGTGGACGAGCAACGACGCCCGTTGCCGGCGGGCGAGACGGGCGAATTGTGCATTTTCGGGCCGGGCCTGGCTCTGGGCTATCTTGGCCGGCCGGACTTGACGGCGGAACGGTTCGTGGCCAATCCGGCCGCGGCCGGCCCCGGCGAGGAGATCATGTATATGACAGGAGACCTGGCCCGCCTGGAGCCGGGAGGGCCGGCCTATTGTCTGGGGCGCGCGGACAACCAGGTCAAAATCCGCGGCTTTCGCGTGGAGCTGGATGAAATCACGGCGGCGCTCACGGCCCAGCCCGGCGTGGCGGCGGCCGCCGTGCTGGCGCGTCCGCTGGGCGCGACGGAGGAAATCGTCGCGTTTGTCGTGCCCGTCGCCGGAGGAAGTCTTGAAGCCGGCCCGTTGCGTCAGCGGCTGGTGTCGTGCCTGGCGCCTTACATGGTGCCGGCCCATTTTGAGATGGTGTCGGAACTGCCCCGCCTGGCCTCCGGCAAAATTGACGCCAAGGCCTTGCGCGCGGCGCCCCTGGCCCGCCTCGCGCCTTCCGGCCAAACCGCCGCGCCCCGCAACCTGGATGAAGCCGCCCTGCTGGCCGCGTTGGAAGCGCTTTTTCCCGGCCGGACCTTTCCTCTCGAAGCCGATTTCTTCGACGATTTGGGGGGGCACTCGTTGCTGGCCGCGCGCCTGGTTTCGATGCTGCGGGCGCGGCCCGAATACGCCGGCCTGAGCGTGCGGGAGATTTATGAGGAACGGCGCCTGGTGCGGATGGCGCGAGCGCTGGAGCGCCAGCGGCTGGCCCGCCGCCCGGCCGCCGCCCGGCCCCGCGCCGCCACGCCCCTGTTGCGGCGCTTCCTTTGCGGAACGGCCCAGGCGGCGGTCGCGCCCTTTTTGGTCCTGCTGCACATCGCCGACTGGCTGGGGCCTTTTTTCGTTTACCATTTTCTCACGGGCGATCCGGGAGACACCGTCGCGCGGGCCGTGGCGTATTCGCTGGGCGTGTTTGTGCTGGCGCAGTTCGGCAACTTCGCGGCGGCGGTCGCCGGAAAGCGGTTGTTGACATGGCGGCTCAAACCGGGGCGGCATCCGTTGTGGGGCGTAGTGTATTTCCGATGGTGGCTGGCGGGCAAATTTCTCGAACTGCCGGATGTCCATCAACTGGCGGGCACGCCGTGGATGCCGTGCTACCTGCGGGCGCTGGGGGCGCGGATCGGGCGTGATGTTATGATTGACAACATTTCGCTGGGGGCGCCCGATCTGCTGACGGTCGGGGAGGGCGCCAGCATCGGCTCGTTTGTCAATATTGAGAACGCCCGCGTCGAAGGCGGCGAACTGATTCTCGGCCCGGTGCTCCTGCAACGGGAGTCGGTGGTGGATTCCTACTCGGTGCTGGAGGAGGGCACGACGGTGGGGGAAGGGGCGCGGCTGCGCGGGCAATCGGCCCTGGCGTCCGGCCGCGCCGTCCCCGCCGGCGAAATTTGGGAAGGCGCGCCGGCCGCTCCCTCGGGGCGGCGCGACGATCCGTTGCCGCCGCGTCCCCGCGTCTCGTTCGCCCGCCGCTGGGCGATGGCGGTTTTCTCCGCCGCCACGGCGCTGCTGGTGTCGGCCTTGTTTTTTCTGCCGACCTTCCCGGCCTTCATGCTGATAGACTGGCTGGACGTTCACACTTGGAATATATTTGACTCAGAGGCGGGGCCGCTGGCGTCCTTCGGGTTGTTTTTTCTGCTGGCCATTCCGGCCAGCGCCCTGCTGGCCGGCCTGACCATGCTGGTGGCCGCCGCGCTACGGCGGTTGCTGCCGCGCCAGGTGGCCGGCATGGCCTCCGTGCATGGCGTGGCCTTTTGGCGCAAGCGGTTGATGACCCTCATCCTGGACGGCAGTCTGCACACCCTGCACGGCCTTTACGCCTCCGTGTTTGCGCCGGTCTGGCTCCGGCTGCTGGGCATGCAGGTCGGACGCCGCGCCGAGGTCTCAACGGCCGAGGGCATGATCCCGGAACTGTTGTCTCTGGGCGACGAAAGTTTCATCGCCGACGGCGCGATGCTGGGCGACGAAGAAGTGCGCGGGGGTTGGATGATTCTCAAGCCCACCCGCATCGGCAACCGCTCCTTCATCGGCAATGGCGCTTACGTCCCCGACGGCGCGGTCGTGCCGGAGGACGTGTTGATCGGGGTGCAAACGCGCGCGCCCGAAAATGACCAATTGAAGCCGGGGCAGACCTGGCTGGGGTCCCCGCCCCTGTTGCTGCCCGCGCGGGAGCAGACGGCGGGTTTCCCGGAATCGCTCACGTTTCGGCCATCGGGGTGGCGGCGATTGGGGCGGGGATTGGTGGAAAGCTTGCGTATTGTTCTGCCCCTGGCCTTTGTCATTGCCGCCGGGTACCTGATCGTGGCGCTGGTGGTGCCGCTGGCGGACGACGAGGCCTGGGTGGTGGAAATCACGGGCGCGCTGGCTCTGGCCGGCTGTTTGTTTGGCGCGGCCTCGTTCCTCCTGGTGGTGGCGCTCAAATGGTTGCTGGTGGGCCGTTACCGCCCGCGCGCCGCGCCCATGTGGACGCCCTTCGTCTGGATCAGCGAAGCGGTCACCAATTTGTACGAATCGCTGGCCGCGCCGAATTTTCTGGATATGTTGCGCGGCACGCCGATGCTGCCGTGGGCCATGCGCTGGCTGGGTGCGCGCATCGGCCGGGGCGTGTATATGAACACGACCGACGTGACGGAATTCGACTGCGTGCGCATTGGCGATGGGGCGGAGTTGAACGCCTGGTGCGGTCCGCAAACGCATTTGTTCGAGGACAGGGTCATGAAGATCGGCCTGGTGGACATCGGCGCCCGCGTGACCGTGGGGGCGCGCAGCACGATTCTTTACGACACGCACGTGGGCGATGACGCGCGGCTTGGCCCCCTGACGCTGGTGGCCAAGGGCGAACGCCTGCCCGCCGGGACGCGCTGGGAAGGCTCGCCCGCCAAACCCGCTCGCTAAGAAGCGGATGGGACGTTCTTGGCGGGACTCCGTTCGATTTTCTCGCGCAGATAAGTTATATAGACGCGCAGGTAGTGGGTTTTTTCTTTGATTTGGGCGAACCATTCTGGTCGCGAATGCCGCGCACCACGTCGAGATCGGCCGCGGAAGCGGAAGTAGCCACGTAGAGGTCCGGCTTGCGTCGGGGCGAACCGTTCTGGTAGCGAACGGCCCGCACCAAGTTGCGATCCGCCACGGAGGCGGAGGGCGCGAGGCACAAATCCGCCTTCCTTTTGGGCGAGCCGGACTGATGGCGGATGTGGCGCGCCAAGTCGGGATTCGTTGTCTGCGAAGAGGCGGATGCTGATTGCAACGCGGAATCGTCTTTTTGAAGGGCATGAGCAGAGGCAACCCCAAGCGAAACAACCAAGGCCGCTGCCAAACCTGACATGTGTTTCATTTTCATAGGCTTTTTCATTTTCGAGCAAAGGGTGACGACACATCACCAAGACGCATCTTATTGAATCAGCGAATCCTCGAGTCAGCCAATTAAAACACTGCCAGTAAACACTAATATATTCCTAAAACGAACCGGGGCGGAAGATGGTGTTTCCAGCGAGAAGTTCCGGCCGCTTTTTCCCATGAAAACGGTAATGGAAGCGGAAGGGCCACGGGCACCGGGCTTTGATAAGATGGCTCCATGCACATTGAAGCCAGCCCATCGCAGGGGAACAACCCGGCGCCCGAATTTTCGTCAATTAGAATTTGTAGATCACGTTGGCCGCAAGCATGAGTTCGTTCTTTTTGTCGGGGGCGGCGCCGGAGCCGACAACGCCAGCGCCTCCAAAGGCGGCCGCTCCATCGGCCGCATGGTCCCAACGGACTTCAACCCGGCTGATAACATTGGCCCATAGGTCGTACTGCAAGGTTGCGGTCAGAGCCACGACTTTGTCGAATTTCGTCCCCGCGCCAGGAGCAAGCCCGTTGGGCTGCCCGTCGTTCGCGTAGAGAAGCCCTTCCAATCCAGGGCCGTTGGCGTACTCGGCGCGGCCATTGAGGGTCAGCTTATCGGTCAACTTGTAGGACACATAGCCTGCAACCGAATCCACATATTTGGCGGAATACGAGGCGGTGGCGGCAGGGGCGAGCGCGGTGTCAAGGTATTGAACGTCGAAATGATGGATCCAATCCCAAGACGCGCCAAAGGTCAGATTCGTGACCGGTGTGTTGATGGTCGCGCCAACATACCACTCGTTGCGGTCGTGGCCGGTGGCGCCATTGATATTGGCGCCACTATTGCCACCGCCGTAGTCAAACCCGGCATACAGCGCGGAGCCTTTAAAGCCGCCCCAACTATCGGGAGCCGTCAGGGTCACCAAACTTACCACCGACTTTTTGCTTTCGATGACCGGACTGCCAGGGTCCGAACGGGAATTCAGCCCCAAGGTAGTGACTGTATCGGCCACCCCTGCCTCAAGGGTGAGGGCGTCGCAGACTTTGTAGGTGGCTAACAAACCGGTATGTTCAGTCGGTTCGAATGAGTAGCCGTACGAACGGGTGTAGTTCGGGTTCTTGGACGAATCACTGGATTCGTATCCGAGCAGGTTGTCCCAGCGGCCAAGTTGCCAATCGAGGCCGTTGCCCAGAGGCATCTTCAGCTCGACGTAGGCCTGCCGAATGGGAGCCGCCCCGCCGTCAATGGCGTTGGCGTCGGGGCCGTAGCTCAATTCGACGACATAACCAGCCGCCCATGAGGTTGCGTCCTCGGCCTTGGCGATTTTGACATCCGCGGCGTTGAAGTTAAAGCCGTCTTGTTTGCCGGCGTTGAAGGCGTAGGGCGCCGGATTGGCGTTGCCCGTGCCTGGATTCCATACCGCCGACGTGTCCACGTAACCACTGATGGTGGTGGCGGACAAAGCGGTCTGGAGTGGAATTATTTGCGGGATCGCGTTGGTCGTTTGAGCGGCCAGCGCGGGCGGGAGGGCGAGCAGCCCAGCGGCGGCCAGCCCTTGTGTCCATTTTTCTATTTTCATGTTCCTGGTGCGATTTGCTTTTATGTTGATACGTTTTTATGTTAAAAGGGTGAATCCGGTTCACCCCCGGTGCTTCGCAGGCCGCTATTGCAAAGTTTGTGCCGTCTTTCGGCATCATTCTATTTAAGTTGCTGATTAAAAACATGTTAGGCTTTAAGAAAATTTTAATCAAAAGAAATAGCCTGGTGATTTATGACCAGCGTGAGCAAAAAGGCTTAAAAAACTCTTAAAAAACAACAAACTTCCAAACTGCCACACTCATTCAGTTTTCCGTCGAAACGAGGCCGGCCCGCATCGCGAAGCGCACCAAAGCCGGAACATCATGGACTTTCAGGCAGGCCATTAACTTCATGCGGTGGTATTCGATGGTTTTGGGGCTGACTTTCAGGATGCCGGCAATGCCCTTGGTGTTCCGGCCTTCGGCGATCAATTGGAGAATCTCGCGCTGCCGGCCCGTTAACTGTTCGAGCGGAGTTAAGTGGCCGGCGATTCCATGCAGGGAAAACGTCCCGGCGAGTCGCGTGGATATTTCCTGGCTGAGATAGAATTCCCCCTGCATGACCCGTCGCAAGGCGGTTGCCAACTCGGCTGCGGCCGCCATTTTAAGCAAATAACCGGCCGCGCCCGCCTTGAGCGCGCGCCAATAATACTCTTCGGTGTCATGCATGGAGAGAATGATGACGCGCACGTCCGGGAAATCATGGGCCAGGCGCGCCGCCGCCTCCAAGCCATTGAGACCGGGCATGGTAATGTCCATCAGGACCATATCAGGCCGGAGAGTCGCAACCAGGTTTAGAACTTCGCGTCCATCGCCGGCCTCGCCCGCCACCTCGGTCCCGGGCAGTTTCTCCAGCAAGGCGCGGATGCCCGCTCTGACCAGCACGTGGTCATCGGCCAAGACGACGCGCACAGGTTTGACGGGGTGGTTCATGGGGTGGCGGCCATGGAGTTTGCCGGCGCGCCATCCGGGGCCGAGGGGGCCGGCTGATCGAGCATTTCCCGCACTTTGCGCGCCAGGGCGGATGGGGTGAAGGGTTTTTGCAGAAGCGCCATTCCCTTGTCAAATACGCCTTGCTGGACAATGGCATTCTCGGTATAGGCGGAGGTGAACAGAATCCGGGTGTGCGGAAACAGGGCCTGCACGCGGTCCGCCAACTCCTTGCCGCTCATGTGCGGCATGACCACATCGGTAAACAACAAATCAATGTGTCCCACGTGGCGCTGCTGTTTCAGGCTGAGGGCTTCGACGCCATTGGCCGCCGCCCAAACCTGGTAGCCTATTCGTCTTAACAAAGTCACGGCCATCTCGCGCAAGGCGGCATCGTCCTCGACCAGCAGAATGGTTTCCGTCCCGCGCGGCAAAGCAGGCGCGGCGAGACGCTCAACGGAAGACTCCGCCAACTTATCCGCTTGCGGCAGATAAATTTTGAAGGTGGTGCCGCGGCCAATCTCGCTATAAACACTGATATGCCCGCCGCTTTGTTTGATGATGCCGTAACAGGTGGACAATCCCAAGCCGGTTCCCTCGCCAACGGCCTTGGTTGTGAAAAACGGCTCGAAAACGCGCGCCTTGACTTCCTCGCTCATGCCCGTGCCCGTGTCGGTGATGGCGAGCATCACGTAATCTCCCGCCTTCAATTCCGGATAACGGCCCACGCTCTCTTCGTCAAACGAAACGTTGGCGGTTTCCAGCGTGAGTTTGCCTCCATTGGGCATGGCATCGCGCGCGTTCATGACCATGTTCATGATGACCTGCTCAATTTGCCCGGCATCCGCCGTGGCTGCTTTCAGATCGGGGGCGGGCACGATTTGCGCCGCCACGCCACCGCCCATGAGATGGCGAAACACGCTTTCCATGCTTGTGATGACATGGTTCAGGTCGAGGATTTCCGGCTGTAGAACTTGCTTGCGGCCATAGGCCAGGAGTTGGCAGGTCAGCGTGGCGGCGCGTCCGGCCGCCCGGCTGATTTCAGTCGCATTTTTGACCAGCGGACTTCCCGCGGGCAGGTCCCCCAGCAGCAATTCAGTCTGGCCGATGATGGCCGTAAGGATGCTGTTGAACTCATGCGCGATGCCGCCGGCTAATTTGCCAACGGTTTCCATTCTTTGGGAACGAATCAATTGCGCCTCGAACCGTTTGCGCGCGGTAATGTCGCGCTGGATGGTTACATAGTGCGTGGTTTTTCCGCCGGCATCGCGAATGGGGGCGATCTGCCATTCCATAGTGAAGGGCTGGCCGTCTTTGCGGTAATTGATGGCTTCGCATTCGAACGTCTCGCCCCGCAGAAGGTTTTGGTGGAGCCGGCTCAAGACTGTTTTGTCGGTCTTCGGCCCCTGCAAAAGCCGGGGTGTCTTGCCGATAACTTCCTTCGCCGGGTAGCCGGTCATCCTGGTGAAAGCGGGGTTGACAAAAACAATTCTCGGGCCGGGCGGGTTCAGTTCCGCGTCGGTGATCACAATGGATTCCGTGGACTGTTCCACCGCGGAACCGAGCAAGCGCAACGATTCTGCCGCGCGCTGGTGTTCGGCCACTTCGGTCTGGAGCGCGCGGTTGGTCTGCCGCAACTCGCGGGTGCGCTCGGCCACCCGGCTCTCCAGTTGTTCCATTTTTTGCTGGAATTGCTGGTGCAACCACCATTTCTCCGTCAGCGCATTGGCCAATTGGGACGCTTCAATGGAATCAAACGGCTTTTTGAGGATGAGCAACCCGTCGCGCCGGCCCAGTTTTTCAAACATCTCGCCCCAGGAATAGTCGGAGTAGGCAGTGCAGATAACCACCTGGATGTCGGGGTCCAGTTCCCATATTCTCCGGGTTGTTTCCACGCCGTCCCAGCCAGGGGGCATGCGCACGTCCACAAACGTCATGGCATAAGGCCGTCCCGCGGCCAGGGCTTTTTCCACCAACAGCATTCCTTCCTGTCCCTGATAGGCCGAGTCCACCTCAAATCGGGTCTGCGGGACGGCAGCCGCCAAACTCCCAAACACCGCCGTCTCCGTGGCGTCCAAGGCCGCGGCCGTCTCGGTGGCGGGGGACAGAATCTTGCGAAAGTCCTCGTGGATGGCAGGATTGTCGTCAATGACCAACACCCGCCGGTTCTTGTCATGATTGAGTGGAGTCATGCCTGGTTCAAGGTTTTAAGACAACTCGTTTCCGTTCTCGCAACCTCCGGGTCCTGGCCGCACCGGCCGGGAAAATTACATCGCAACAACTTCTTGATCTCCTCCAGCTTCACCGGTTTTGAGATGTAATCATCCATGCCGGCCCGCAAACAGCTTTCGCGGTCGCCTTGCATGGCCGCCGCCGTCATGGCGACGATGCGGATGGGCGCCAGCGAACGCTCTCTTTCCAAAGCGCGAATTTTCCGCGTGGCTTCGAGTCCGTCCATTTCAGGCATCTGGCAATCCATGAAAATAATATCGTGCGCGCCGCGTTGCCAGGCCGCCAGCGCCTCCCGTCCGTTGCAGGCCAGTTCGATTTGGCAGCCAAGTTTGCGCAACTGGTTGGTGGCCACGATCTGGTTGACCGGATTGTCCTCCGCCAAAAGAACCCGCAACGACGGGCCGCCCACGAAGGCATGTTGCGCCGGCGGGTTGGGCCGTTGGGCTGCTTTGACGCCGCCGGAGGCCGGGCGCCTGTCCAGGCGGACGTCGAACGAGAAAGTGGAGCCTTTGCCTTCGGTGCTGGTGACCCCGATGGTTCCCCCCATCAATTCCACCAGCCTGCGGCAAATGGCCAGGCCCAGACCGGTGCCGCCGAACTTGCGGGTGGTGGAAGAATCCGCCTGGGTGAAGGGTTGGAATAGTTTCAGGCGGGACTCTTCGGACAATCCGATACCGCTATCGCGGACCGCACAATGAAGTTCAGGCGCCTGGCCGGACTCAGTGCGGCTTGAGAAATCCACGGCCACTTCCCCGTGCTCGGTGAATTTGATGGCGTTGCTGATGAGGTTGAGAAGCACCTGGCGCAGGCGGTTGGGATCCCCGCGCAACGACTCGGGTAATTCCGGGCCCACCGACCACAATAATTTGATGCCCTTTTTTTTGGCGCGCTCGGCCAGCAGGTCCACCACGCCCTCCACGACCTGGCGCAGATTGAAGTCAATCGCCTCCAAAGTTAACTTGCCGGCTTCGATCTTGGAGAAATCGAGAATGTCGTCCAGGATGGCGAGCAAGGCTTCGGCGCTCTGTTGAACGGTCCGGGCGTAGTTGCGCTGGTCGTCCGCCAGGTCTGTCTCCAGCAGCAGGTCAATCATGCCGATGATGCCGTTCATGGGCGTGCGGATTTCGTGGCTCATGGCGGCGAGGAACTCGCTCTTGGCCTTGGTGCCGGCGGAGGCGGCCAGCGCGAGTGTCTTGGCGCGCTGGGACTCCTCAAGAAGACTTCGGTTGGACGACGCGAGTTCGACGTTGGCGCGTTGCACCGACTCCGTTCGTTCCCGCACCATGTTCTCCAATTCTCCCATTTTCCGCGCCGACTGCCGGTGCAAGCGCCATTTCTCCGTCAGGGCGTGGGCCAGTTGAACCGCTTCCACGGAGTCGAAAGGCTTTTTGAGGATGACCAACCCGTCGCACTTGCCAATCTTCTCAAACATCTCATTCCAGGTATAGTCGGAATAGGCCGTGCAGATGACGATTTGGACGTCCGGATCAATGGCCCAAATTCTCTGCGTTGTTTCCACGCCGTCCCAGCCGGGGGGCATGCGCACGTCCACAAAAGCCAGCGCGTACGGCCGCCCGGCTTCCAGCGCCTTTTTGACCAGCAACACTCCTTCCTGTCCTTGATACGCCGAGTCCACTTCAAACGCGGTTTGCAAGGCGGCCTCGGCAGGATGTCCGAACACCGCCGCCTCCGTGGCGTCCAAGGCCGCGGACGTGGCGTTGGCCGGCGACAAAATCTTGCGAAAATCGTCGTGGATGGCGCGGTTGTCATCAATGATGAGCACCCGCCGGTTTTTGTCGTCAGGCAAATTATTCATGGGTTTTCTCCGGCGCCGGGCAAGGCAGTTCCAGGGTGAAGGCGGCGCCTTGGCCGTGGCCGCCGCTGCAAACGGTCAGTGAGCCGCCCATTTCCCTGGCCGCCAGCGCGCTGCCATGCAGGCCAAAGCCGTGGCCGCCTTTGCGGGTGGTGAAGCCGTAATTGAAAATGCGCGTCAGATTTTCCGGCGGAATTCCAACGCCGTTATCCAGGACAGAGATTTTCACCCGGCCATCTCCATTGGCCAGGCGCACCGTCAGTCGTTTGTCCGCGCGCGCCGAATCATCGCAGGCGTACTTGGCGTTGCGCACCAGATTCACGAGAATTTGCAGGATTTTGTGTTTTTCAACATTCATGGGCGGCGCCTTTTCCAATTCGCGGACGATCTTCACGCCGTGGCGGTTCAAACCACCCTCGTTCAGGCGCAGGCTGTCTTCCACCAGACCTGCCAGATCGGTCATTTCATTGACCCCGCCGACGGTCGCGTAGTTCTGCTGCATGGCCACAATCTCTTTGATATGCTCGACGTTTCGCCGCAGTGAATCCAATTCGCCGGTGATTTTCGCCTCCTCGGCCGCCAGGTGTTCAGAAAGCCGGGCCAAATGAGCGGCCACGTGCCGGCCATTCGGGTCCTTGGTTAAAAATGGCCCAAGGTCATGCGCGTGTTCCTGCAGCAGCAGCACCACTCTGGCCAGACTGGAGGCCTTGGACTTCTTGACGCTATCCACGATCAAGTCGGTGGAAACATTGACGCTGTTGAGCGCGTTGCCGACGTTATGGAGCACGTTGGTGGCGATTTCCGACATGCCAGCCAGCCGGGAAGACTCCATCAGTTGCTTGTGGAGGTTCTCCAGTTCCACCTCCGCTCGTTTGCGCTCTGTGATGTCGCGGACGGTGCCTTGGAGGATCACCTTTCCCACCTGCTCCATCCGAGTCACCAGCACGTCGGCGCGAAACTCCTCGCCGCCGAGCCGCCGGTACGTCCACTCGAAGAAGTGGGAGCCTTCGCGCAAAATCGTCTCTATTATCTCCTTGGCTTTCCCGGCGGAAGTGCGTCCGTCCGGCTGGAGATCGGGAGACAGGTCCCCGATCCCGTGCAAAATGAACTCCTCCTCGTTCTTCGCCCCGAGCATCTTGACCGCAGCCGGATTTCCGGAGGTGAACCTCCAGGAAGGAGGCTCTATGGTCACGATGGCGTCGCGGGAACTCTCAAAGAGGCTCCGGAATTTTTCCTCGCTCGCCCGCAAGGCATTCTCCGTCTGCTTGCGCGTGGTGATGTCCAAATACGTCCCGATCACGCCGCTGATCTCCCCCTTGGAATTGCGCAGAGGTATCTTGCTCGAAAGGAGCGTGATGATGTCACCTTCGGGGGTGGTCTGGGGTTCTTCGATGAGCAGCTTGGAGCAGCCGCTCTCGATGACTTGGCGGTCATCCCCGCGGTACTTTTCCGCTTGAGCGCGCCATCCCATCTGGTTATCATTCTTCCCGATGATGTCCTTGGGATTGGCAAACCCCGCATCGCGCGCGAAGGCCGCGTTGCAGCCCAGGTAAACGAGATTCTTGTCCTTCCAGAATACCCTCACGGGTATGGTGTTGATAATCTCGTCCATGATCTGCTTTGATTCTTGCATCGCCTCTTCGGCTCGCTCGCGCCCGCTGATGTCTTGTTTGATGGCGATGTAACGAGTGATCCCCCCTTCGGCATTCCGCAACGGGGTGATCGTCATCTCTTCTTCGTAGAGGCTGCCGTCCTTGCGCCGATTGGTCAGTTCGCCGCGCCAGACCTGGCCGACGGAGATCGTCTGCCACAGGTTTCGATAGAACGCCTCATCCTGTTGGCCGCTTTTAAGCAGGCGCGGGTTCTTTCCGAGGATGTCCTGTGCGGTGTAGCCGGTCAGAGCCGTGAAAGCGGCATTGACCCATAGGACGTTGCCCGACGGGTCGGTGAAGACAATGGCATTGGCCGCTGCTTCCAAGGCGGCATGCTGCAACCGCAGGGTCTCCTCGTCCTGCTTGCGCTGCGTGATGCCGGGCTGTGTCATAAGGGCGTTGCTTCCGGAGCGGCATCCAACATCTGGCGCACTTTGCAGATCAGACGGGCTGGCGTATAAGGTTTGGGCAGGAACTCCGCTTCTGCCTTGAGCATTCCCCAGCCGGTGACCGCGTCGTCGGTGTAACCCGAGGTGAAGAGGATTCTTAGATCGGGATTGGTTGTTTTGAGCCACTCTGCCATGACTTTGCCGCCCATCCGCGGCATGATGACATCGGTGACCACCAACCGAATCGGGGGTCCTTTATAGTCCCGCGCCGTATGCAGCGCCTCCTGGCCATTAGAGGCCGAGAGCACTTGGTAACCTTGGGCTTCCAGAATTCGGCGCGCCAGATGCCGGACGGCGGGCTCATCTTCCACCACCAGCAAGGTTTCCGTCCCGCGCGGCAGCGGCCCGGCCTGGATCGCTTGGGCGGCGACCTCCAGCGGCTGCTCGACTCGCGGAAAATAGATCTTGAAGGTCGTGCCTCGGCCGACCTCGCTGTCAACGCCGATGTGGCCGCCGGATTGTTGGACGATGGTCTGGCAGGTGGCCAGGCCCAATCCGGTGCCCCGGCCCTTGGGCTTGGTGGTGAAAAAGGCTTCAAACATGCGTGCTTTGACTTCGTCCGTCATGCCGGTTCCCGTATCGCAGACGCTCAACATGACATAGTCGCCCGCCACCGCGCCCGGGTGTGTCCGCGCGTAGCTTTGATCGAGCGTGGCGTTGCTGGTGGCGATGGTCAGCTTGCCGCCATTGGGCATGGCATCGCGGGCATTGACCACCAGGTTCATCACCACTTGTCCGACGTAGCCGGAGTCGGCCTTGACGCATCCGATCTCTTTTCCGGGAACAATCGTCATTTCGATGTTCTCGTCAATGAGCCGCCGCAGCATTTTGTCCAGGCCTTGCACCACCTCGTTGAGGTCCAGGACCACGAGATGCACCTTCTGTTTGCGGCTGAAGATCAGCAATTGCCGTGTCAACCCGATGGCGCGTTCGGCCGACGACCGAATCGTCTCCAGATGAGCCTGGATCGCGTTGTCCGGCGGGAGTTCCTGCATGCTCAAATCGCTGTAACCCATGATGACGGCCAGGATGTTGTTAAAGTCATGGGCCACGCCGCCGGCGAGCTGGCCGACGACTTCCATTTTCTGCGCTTCGATAAGCTGCGCCTCCAACCGCCGGCGCTCGGCCCGTTCTTCGACTTCCTGCATGGCGCGGCGCACCGCCGTAGCGAGCCGGCCCAGATGATCCTTGAGCACATAATCCGTCGCGCCGCTCTTGAGCGCGTCCACGGCCCGTTCCTCGCCCATGGTCCCGGAAACGAGAATGACAGGCAGGTCGGGATGCCCGGCGCGCGCGATTTGCAATGCCGAAAGCCCGCTGAAAGAGGGCATCGAGTAATCCGAAAGGATCAAGTCAATGTCGCCACGTTCGAGCGCGGCCACAAATTCATCGCGGCTTTGCGCCAGGGTGGTCGCGCACGCGATCCCCCCCGCTTCCAGGATGGATTGAATGAGCGCGGCATCGTTGGGATCATCCTCCAAGTGCAGGATGCGGAGTGGAGTTTTCATTTTTAACCTCTTTCTTTCCACGAGAAACGAATCCATCGCCTTGCATGGAGGTTTGTTCTTTTCCTGCTGTATAGGGAGGGGGTTCATTGACGGCTCCCCAAAAGACGCCCAGTTGTTGGACGGCCCTCATGAATTCGGGATAGTTCACGGGTTTGACCACGTAGGCATTGACGCCGTGTTTGTAAAACTCCATCAAGTCCGGCGTCTCGCGCGAGGAAGTGAGCGCCACGACGGGAATCATTTTCAAATGCTCGTCGGCCTTCATGATCTTCAACACTTCCAGCCCGTTGACCTTGGGCATCTTGTTATCCAGCAACACGACCACCGGATAGCCGCCCGCGCGCGTCTTGAATTTCTCCCGGCAGTAAAGATAATCCAGCGCCTCCACGCCGTCGTGGACGACAAAAACCTGGTACGCCAAATGATGATCCTCCAGCGCGGCCTGTGTCAGTTCCGCGTCGCGGGGATGGTCTTCCACCATCAGGATATGTTTTGTGTTCATTTATGCTTTCGTCAGTGTTGGCAACGAAAAATAAAAGGTCGCGCCGCCGTCCACCGCGCCTTGCGCCCACGCCCGTCCGCCATGGCGCTGAATAATGCGCTGGACGTTGGCCAGGCCGATGCCCGTGCCCTCGAATTCGTTCCGGCTGTGCAGGCGTTGAAACACGCCGAAGAGTTTGCCGGCATACTTTGGATCGAATCCCGCGCCATTGTCTCGAATGAAGATCACCGTCTGGCCGCCGTCCTCGGGAGCGCACCCGATCTCTATTTTGGCCTGCGCGCGAGCGCCGGTGAACTTCACCGCGTTGGAGATCAGATTGACCAGCGCCAGGCGCAATAAAGTGCGGTCAGCCCAGACCGCCGGCAACGGGTGGATGTCCCAGACAATATCGCGCCCATTCGTCTCCTCTTGCAAATCGCCCAGCGTTTCCAGCACCAACTGGTTGAGATTGACTTCCGTCTTCTGCATCTCCGATTGTCCGATGCGCGAGAAAGCCAGCAGGTCGTCAATCAAGTTCCCCATCCGTTTGGCCGATTGGGATATGGCGCTCAGATGGCCGAGGCCTTTTTCTGAAAGGGACGGCCCGTCTTCTTCTTGCAGCAGTTGCACGAAGCCCAGGATGTGGCGCAGCGGCGCGCGCAAATCGTGGGAGACAGAATAACTGAAGGCCTGCAACTCCTCGTTGGCGGCATGCAGTTGCGCCGTGCGTTCGACGACGCTTTGCTCCAGGTGGGCATTGAGTTGGCGGATTTTCTCGTGGGCGGCCCTAATCAGTTTTTCACTTCGCTTGCGCTGCGTGATGTCACGGATGTTGCATTGAATCACACTTTTGTCTGCGGCTTGATACACGTTGCTGACGAACTCCACGGCAATGCGGCGGCCATCCCTCGTTTCCAGCGGCAGGTCTTCATAGCGCACGTAATTGTCCCTTTGCAATCGCTCTAACATGGCTTGATTGGACACGATATCCTTGAACGGACTAAGCTCGCCGACGGTTTTGCCGACCATTTCGCCGTGGGAGAAGCCCAAAAGTTCGATCAGGAAAGGGTTCACGTCGCTGATGCGGCCCGTGTCCGCGTCCAGGATCAGGATGCCGTCCCGCGCCGCTTCGAACAGCCGGCGGTAACGGAGTTCGGAGGCGCGGATGGCCTCCTCCATCCGCCTCCCTGCCTGGTTGGTTTGAGCAACCTCCTGCCGCGACGCTCCCGCTCGCGTGCCGGGGGCCGGCGCGTGTTCGTCTTGACTCTTGACTGTCTCGTCTTCCTTGCAAGTCACCGTTTGGCCTGGGTTGGCGATCGGCGGGAGCCGCTCAGTCGGTAAGGAGACTTTTGCATTCACTCTCAAAGATAAGCCCGCTGCATCCGCCAGGGCTATGGGGTGTTAGCCCCAGTCCCTTAAATCCGACAGGACGACCCCGCCTTAGACGACGGTCCACTGGACGCTGCTCTCAATGATGCCCGCGCCAATGGCGAAGCGCGTCAGTCCGGCGGTGTCATGGATGTCGAGCTTCTGTCTCAGATGCTCGCGATGCTTCTCGATGGTTTTGACGCCCACGCCCAGCTCCGCCGCGGTCTCCTTGTTAGCCTTGCCCTCGGCGATGAGTTGCAACACTTCCATCTCGCGCGACGTCAGCACGGCTGCTTTCTTCTGGAACAGTCCCGCGCGGGCAAGCCCTGGGGGATTAAGACGATCCCAACGCCCGGAAATGGAAGGGCTGAAAAATGTTTTCCCTTTTTGAACTTCCCGGATCGCCTGGCACACCTGCGAGGCGGAGGTTTGTTTGAGCAGAAATCCCACCGCGCCGGACTCGGCCGCACTCTCGACAACCGCATCATCGCCGTGCGCGGAGAGAATGAGCACCCGGGTCACGGGGGAGTCTTTAAGAATCCGGCGGGTGGCCTCCAAACCATTGAGCCGCGGCATCGCGATGTCCATCAGCACCACCGCTGGATGCAGCAAGGCCGCCAAATCGCACGCCTCGCGGCCGTCTTGCGCCTCGCCGACGACTTCGAGGTCGTTTTGGAGTTCGAGCAGCTTGCGAAAGCCTTCGCGCACAATGCTATGGTCGTCGGCCAGCAGAACCGTGATCTTTCTCATAGGCGCCTTAATGATAAGGAGGTTTTATAATTCACTTTTGAGAGTTAAACACAGGCCATCCCCAAGTGCTAT
>Ga0224555_1003147_pt1 | contig 17585 bp, 15 predicted proteins | sample 714S23034metaG_FD_180687 | JGI IMG/M metagenome (GOLD analysis project Ga0224555, IMG submission 180687) | Peat soil microbial communities from Stordalen Mire, Sweden - 717 S2 30-34 | ecosystem: Environmental > Terrestrial > Soil > Wetlands > Peat | place: Sweden: Norrbotten County, Stordalen...
CACAACGTCTCCCGCGGACCGCGCTTATCGCAAGAAGTGGACTGCGGTCGCGGACAAGATGCGGAAGTCGAAGGCCGTTCCGAAGCCGGTCAAGGCGGTTTGTATTCCTTGCGCCGCGAAGGCGAAGGCCGCCAAGATCCCGCCCGTGCCGTTGCCGTCCAAGAACATGGGCAAACCCATCCTCGTGGGAGGTGAGCCTGACCCCCCGGTTCCGCCCCGGAGAATCGGGGCTACGGAAAAAGCCCCTACGCCGTGCGAGCTGGTTTCGAGCTCCATCACCTGCTCGCACCATGGGCGAAAAGCCGCCAATGGCATCTTATGCGTAGTGCCCGACTCCTACCTGGGCATTGGCGACCGGATCGAGTGCGCGGCGGTGCTTGCTGGTGGTTGCGGGCAGCACGTCGAGTGGTCGATTTCCGGGATGTGGACCAGCACCGAGCATGGCAACAATACCAGCGTGCTCGCTAAAACACTCAAGCCGGCTCTGCTCGAAGGCTGGTTAGGGCTAGAGCACATCACTCCGCAGACCTATCAGATTCAGGCGGTCGCCTGTGAGGGTGAAACCCCGAGCGTGGAGGTGCGGGCCTATCCGCCCGATAAGTGGGGCGGCAAGATCGACTTCAACAAAGAGGTCTGCGACAGAATCAAGCATTGGTTATCCCACGTGCCGATCCCCGACGACGCAAAGAAGGAACTCGAGAGCGGCTGGTTCATGGGGTCCCTCGAATACCAGCAACAGTGGAAAGAGGACAAAGAGTCGAATCGCGCTTTCTGCGAATCGACGGTCGCTGGGTCGTTCGATCCGCTTTTCGGTGCCAAGCTCAACGTTCCGATTTACCCCCCGAGTCTCATCCCCCCACCTCTACTGCAGGTTGGGGTATACCTCGGTCTCGAAGGGGGCTTTGGCTTGAAGATCGAGCTGTTCTGGGAGTATTGGCCCGACACCGACGAAAGCAACTATGAAAAAGCGGAGGGTTCTCTGCTGGGCAGCATCACGGGGAAGCTCTACGTGAAGCTGTTTGTGGTGAACGATAATGTGGTCAACGCTGAGATCTCCGGATCCACCGGCCTGAAGGCCGCTGCCAGTGTCATCTTGGAGACGTCGCCCGCCGTTGAATTCTCAATCCAATGGACCGGACTCGACGCCGGGGTTAGCATCAAAGCCGCCTGGGGCTGGATTGAATTCGACCGAACCTATCCGTTGATGAGGGAGAGCGATATCGAGAGGTATGAACGTCCGTTCGGCGCCAACGCCACAGCAGCGTCAGGAGAATGAAGGATGCCGGCCGAATTCCAGCTTTGGGTGGTTTCGTTTGAGGCAGAGGGTCTGCTTGTTGCGGTGCGCGTCAATGACGTGACCATTTACGAACGCCGTGCGTCTGCGCATATGTCGTTTGGCGAGAAGATCAATCCGCTTTTGATTGTCGGAGAGAATAGCGTTGCGGTTTCCTTGGGACTCTCGCCCTGGAGCGGGGCGGGGACTGGAACGGCAACCAAGCAGTCTCCTTCGTCTTCGGAGCCGCCGCCGCAGCCGGCATTTGCTTTGAGAGTGCAGCGAGGGAGCAAGGGAACGGACCCTGGCGAGGCGGGTATCCTGCTTCGATTTGATTGGATGTCCGGCCAAACCCCACTTCGCGGCCGGCAACTATCCCCGGTATTCGATCAGACGTTCCAAGTTGCCGAACTGCCCTGGGCTCCGCCAGCCTGGACCGGCGCTCCCTCGCTTCAGTTGGATCGTCAAGCGCTGGATCTGGCTGTCCGGCACTACGCCGACTCCCTGCGGAACCGCGATTTCGACGGCGCGCTAAGACTGAGTAGACTCAAGTTCGAGGAGTTGGCTCGATCCATGGATTTGTCGATAGACGGCCTGATCCAAAGCTTCCGGGGCTATCTGGAGTCCCTGGCTGCCGCCCCCGACTGGTCGATCTTAGTGGCTCCCGAGCCGCAATTCAAACTGGAGGGGCGTTCGCGGCTTGTGCGCGTCACTGCGCCGGACGGCGGGGCGCCGATCACCGCGGTTTCGAGGGGGCAGGGGGTTCCTTTCGATGTGACCCTTTCGTTCATCAATGGCAGTTGGTGTATAGTCCGGTGAGCGAATCTAGCAGGCGCAATATGCCCGTCCTTCTATCGCTGTCCATCATCGGAATGGTTTGCGCGGCCGCTACCGCCGCAGCCGCCTGGTTCATTCATCGCGACGATGTCGCGATCTCCGCATGGCCGACGACTTCGGGGGTCGTGCTGATTTCCGAGGCCCGTCACACCAGCGCGGAGACTGCCGACCACCGCAGGCAGCTCGCTTGGATGCCGTTCGTGCAATATCGATATACCGTCGCCGGAACCGCTTACACCAGCGAGAACATCTCCCCGCAGGTATTTCGCGAGTTCGCGAGCTCCATCGACAGCCCGCCAACAGCCAAAACACGCGCTGTCGTGGAACGCTATCCGGCCGGCGCGACGGTGTCCGTACGCTACAACCCGAGGTCCCCCGCGTTTTCGTTTCTCGAGATCGATCGTACCGGGGCGAGGGTGATCGGATATGTCTCGGCCGCCTTTGGACTAGCCGCGTTAGGGTGTCTGCTCGCGTGGGCTCGCGGAAGGTGAGTGCCCGGGTCGGGAATCGCGCGACCTGCTCCTTGGTGAAGTCGTTTCGGAAGCGTCCCAAGATCGATTTCCAGGGATCGCGAATCACGAAGGCGATTCGAGGTATCCTCGTTAAGCCGGGAAACCAAAATGGAAATCCCGGGAGATATCGCGCGGCAAGAGAGTGAGCCGTCGACTATGTAGTATAGTAAACTACCGGAGAGGGACGGTGTTGTCGGCCCTATGCTCGTAATTACGCGACGAATCCTCGACAAGTTCTCTGAGGTTTGCCACACGAGTTTTGTCGATAGATCGGCCTCGTTTCTTCGAGAGCGATATCCCGCCGAGACCATCCAGTATTCCAGCCATCAACTAACGGACTTGATTGAAGCTGGGATCGTACGCGCGCGGCGGTACGCGATAGAACGCGAGTGCGACGTAATCCGGTTCCTGGAGTTGATGATGATTAGTTCACCGGACTTCGATGATCCGGCCCGGTTATCGTGGCCGGCGCCTCTTCTCCAGTGCGATGAATTCTCGGCGCCGGACAAGCTAGACTTGGTTTTCGATTATCTGGCTCACGAGGAAGAGCGCGCTAGTTGAGCACGGTACCGAGCTCGATTGGTAGTCCTGGATGCAGCGTCGAGGTCCGCGCAAAGGAACTCCAAAGCATTGGTCCCCTCAGTTGGTCGCACCTGTTCATCATATTCACCGACAGCGACGGGAAGCAGTATGTCTATCGCGGCGGGCCGCAAGGCAATGGTCCCGGTGGGTCCGGTGTTTTGGGCGAACTATCCGGCGGAAGTTCGCAAAATGCGTCCGATGCTTCCAGCAAAGCGTCTACGTCGGGGCACTCCGGTTCGGGAAGTAACCCTGCGTCGTCTGGCGATCGACAGGCGGGCGGCCCCTATGGTTACATACAGACGAATGTGGAGGAATACGATTTCACACGCGATGACAAGGGAAAGCTCGTCCCGCCGATTGATTGGGACCCCAATGCCAAGAGCGTCACTGTCGCCAGCGGACATGATGCGTGCAAGTACAAGGATGCGTTGAAGCAGCAGATGGAAGAGATTCAAGACGCTCACATCCGTTACAGTCCGCTTGGCCCAAATAGCAACACAACGGTCTTCACGGCATTGAAAAACGTTGGGATCAAGCCCAGGGCGCCCGACGGGGTCTGGGCGCCTGGGGCCTCTATGACTCTCAATGCGGGACCGAAGCCCCCAAGCGCCTTCGGAGAGAACCAGGTGGGATGTCCAACTCAGTCGTGCTCCTCCAAGTAGCCTCCGGCTTGCTTGTGGCAGCTTTTTTCTGCGATTGTGGAAGTACGGCGAGGCGACCCGCGAGTATGCAAAAGGCATTTCGGTTTGAAGACTACCAGAGCGCGGAAGATGCGAGTGCGGCCCTGAATAGTGCTTTTCCCCCCGGAGCGTCTTCGAGCTCCCTTCGTGACGCTCTGGGCGAAGCGCGTGCGAAGTGCTACGATATTCGGCCAGGGCTGTTCACCTGCCAATACAACCAAAAGTCAAGGTCGTTCGTCCAGACTACTTGGGATGTCGCTGTTGAAACAGACGCGGATGCCAGAATAAAGAACGTCGGCGTCCGCAGGTCCCTCACGGGCCCGTGAGCGCCTCAAGAAGGGCGGGATCCAGCGGGAACGTCCGATGTCACGGCTGGTGACGAGTTCGGAGTCCGAATCTCGCATCGGTCCTCGGCACCGAAGGTGCCTGCCTATCCCCAGGACGGTTGAGCACCCAGTTAGAATGGTTTCGTGCCGCGAACCGGTATTCCGTTTCGTATGCGTGGAACGTTCTCGCGCGCTTTACCGCTGGCCTGTGTCACCTACCCATCCCGACGCCGGTGCGGTGGAGCACGTTGCCACATCCTGCAATTGTGGCATTTTTCGACATCGCGTGAGTTGAAACTCGGCAGGCGGTTCCACCTTCACCGAATGCGCACCTGACCTGCGCCAGCAGAGAAGCCCCGCAACGCCTCACAAGCTTCATGTGACCCAACACCGATTCCTGTTTACCGCCAGTCGAATCCGCTAGCCGAAGGCCCGCCAGCGCTTTCTCCCGTCGACTACCAGCCCCCGGAGATTTTTCCCCCGACCCCAATAGAATTGCTTGTATTGCCAATCCCGATGGTCTACAATCATACGTCACGGAGGTATTCTTGCCACCCAAAGGAATGCAGCATAAACTGACGCGCGTCCGGCCCCCGAGGGTCCACATCACGACGGACGTGGAAACGGGCGACGCAATTGAAATGGTCGAACTGCCGTTCGTGGTGGGCGTCTTAGGGGATTTCTCCGGACAGCCCGCCGAGCCGCTGGCGCCGCTGCGGGACCGGAAGTTCGTGGAGATTAACCCCGACAACTTCGACACCGTCCTCAAGGCGATGAATCCCCGCGTTTCGCTGACCGTCAATAACAAGCTTGCGAAAGACGATCCGAATGCCGCCCGGCTCAAGATGGATCTCACATTCGAATCTCTGGAGGATTTTGAGCCGCAGCGGGTAGCCGAGCAGGTTCCGGCCATGAAACAGCTCATGGAACTACGGTCCAAGCTGTCCGACCTGAAGGCCAGCCTCCAGGGCAACCCGCAGTTCGAGGAATTGTTGCACGCGGCCGTCCAGAACACCGAAAGGCGCGGGCAGTTAACAACCCAGATTCAACAAGCGAAGGAAGACAAGGACAAATGAGCTCAAGAGAGAATCCCGAGGCGGCCCTCGCCCAAACCGTTTCCGAGCAGGCCGCGCAACCCTCGCTGCTGGACCAGATTCTCAAGGCTGGGCGTTTCGCCAGGCAACCGGAGCGGGGCCTGGATCTCGTCGGAACGTTCGTTCAACAGGTGCTGGAAGGCTCCGTCACGGTCGGCAGGGACGTCGAAGCCACCATCAACGCCCAAATTGCGCAGATCGACCAACTGCTCTCGTCGCAGTTGGACGAAGTCCTTCACGACGAAGCTTTTCAGAAGCTGGAGGCCAGTTGGCGGGGATTGCGACATCTGTTGGACCAAAGCGAGACGGGGCAACAGCTGAAGATCAGGGTTCTCAACATCCCCAAGCGCGAACTGCTGAAGGATTTCCAGAAGGCCCCCGAATTCGACCAGAGCGCCCTATTCCAGAAGGTATACGAAGAAGGGTACGGCGTTTACGGCGGCGCGCCCTATGGCGTGCTGTTGGGGGATTACGAGTTCGGCCGCCATCCCGAGGACATGGAACTGCTCGAACACATCGCCGGCACGGCGGCCGCGGCCCACTGCCCATTCCTCACCGCCGCAAGCCCGGAAATGCTCAACCTGGACGACTTCACAACGCTCAATTCGATTCGCGAAGTTTCCAGCGTCTTCGCCGGCGCCGATTCGGCGAAGTGGAAATCGTTCCGCAACAGCGAAGACTCCCGGTACGTAGGGCTGTGCATGCCCCACATGCTGTTGCGCCTGCCTTACGGCCGGAACACACGGAGGGTGGACGCGTTCAACTACGAGGAAGCCGTCGACGGCTCAACCCACCACAAGTATCTCTGGGGCAATGCGGCCTACGCCATGGGGGCAAGGCTAACGCAGGCGTTCGCGCAATACGAGTTCTGCACGGCAATCCGCGGACCCGAAGCGGGCGGGAAGGTGGAGGGCCTTCCTATCCACAACTTTCGGACGTGGGAGGGCGATATCGCCATGAAATGTCCCGTCGAAGTCCAGATCCCGGACAGGCGCGAGAAGGAGCTGGCAGGAGAGGGCTTCATTTCGTTGGTACACTGCAAGGACACCGATTATGCGGCGTTCTTCAGCGCTCAATCGTGCCAGAAGCCGAAGAACTGGAAAACCGACGAGGCCACTTCGAACGCCAGCCTTTCGGCTCAGTTGCCTTACATTTTCGCGATATGCCGGTTCGCGCACTACATGAAGGTCATGATGCGCGACAAAATCGGCCGATACATGTCGAGGGCCGATATGCAGAGGTTCCTCTCGACGTGGATCGCGGGATTTGTGCTCGACCAGGATGAGGCCACGCAGGAGCAGAAAGCAAAAATGCCGTTGCGCGCTGCCGAGATTCAGGTGGACGAGGATCCGGCCAAGCCGGGCGTGTATCGCACAACCATGTTTCTCCGGCCGCACCTCCAACTCGACGAATTGAACGTGTCGTTACGTTTGGTGGCGGAGTTGCCGAAGAAGGAAAAGTAGTAGAACCCGGGGTTCGAAATCATTCCAAATCTAGCAAGCTCGAGAGGAGATAGCGTTATGTTTGATGCTTTTCTGAAGATCGACGGAATTGAAGGAGAGAGTCCGGACAGCAAGCACGGCAAGGAGATCCAGTTGCTGTCTTTCAGCTTTGGCGCAGACCAGCCGACATCTGGACACACCGGCGGGGGCAGTGGCGCGGGAAAAGTGAACATGCACGACCTGAGCATCGTGAAACAGGTCGACAAGGCAAGCCCGAAGCTACTCGTGGCATGCTGCACCGGCCAGGCCATCAAGTCCGCGGTGCTCACGGCCCGCAAAGCCGGAGGCGACCAGCAGGATTACATGGTCGTCACCCTGTCGGATGTCGTCGTAAGCAACCACACCACCGCCGGTCAGGCCGCCGGTACGGACGGGCTTCCGAACGAACAAGTGTCCCTGAATTTTACCAAGATCAATTTTGAATACAAGGAGCAGGGAGCTGACGGCTCTCTGAAGGGTACCGTCGCGGGCGGATTCGATGTCAAGCAGATGAAGAAGGTCTGAGCCGCCGCGGACCTACGGGTTTTTGCAACCAGGCGCTTCTCATGCGGCAAGCCCAGGTCCTATATCGGGAAGGCAAGCTCACTGAGTCGATTGACAGTCTTCGAGCGCATCTTCGGGATTGCCCTTCCGACAAGCGGGCGCGGAGCTTCTTGTTCGAGATGCTTTGTTTCGCGGGAGAATTCGACCGCGCGCGCAAGCAACTAATGATCCTGGCAGAGGATTCCCAGGACAGCAAACTGGGAATCACTTTCTATTTAGCCGCCCTGGCGGCTGAGGTCGAACGCCAGGCGTACTACGAAGAGGCGGTCCCGCGCGAGGCCGCCGAGGCCCGGGTGGACCAGGCTGCCACTCGGGAGATTACCGGCGCATTCAACGGCAAACGCTTCGCAGGGATTCGCGATATGGACCCGCGCCTGGGAGGTTCGCTCGAGTTCCTGGCGGCCGGCAAATACCACCGGGTCCGTTATGGGGATGTCAAACGATTAGAAATCGGCGAGCCAAGGCGCGCGCGGGACCTTTATTGGCTGCCGGCAAAGCTGGAATTGGCAGAGGCAATGGGGTCGGTGGAACTCGAGTCCATCCTGATCCCCGTACTGTACGCCCAAACGACGTTGTCGGATGATGACCGGACGCGCCTTGGCCTGGCCACGGAGTGGGTCGCGATCGACAACGGCATGGAGATCCCCCTAGGGCAAAGAATACTGGTGATCTCCGACGAAGAGGTCCCACTGCTGGGCGTGCGCTCCCTGGAGTTCGACACGCTACAAGTACCGAGCAAGGTTCCCGATGGCTGATCTTGCGAAGTCCGCGCATCCCCTGCTCCAGTGGGATCGTCTGCTGCAGCCTATCGAGGGGAATTGCCCAAGCGGATCGCCGCTCCGCAATACGCCCGCGTTCGACGAAATCCGGGAGGCACTGCGGCCTCCTGATACGGCTCCGGGCGGAGTCTGGCAACGCGATCAGAAGCCGACTGACTATAGTGCCGTCATCAAAATGGCCAGCGACCAACTGGCCAGCCGGTCGAAGGACCTCGACATTGCGGTGTGGCTTGCAGAGGCGCTCGCCCAGCACAATGGGATTCCTGGCCTAACCGAAGGGCTGAATTTCATCCGTGAGTTACTCGCCCAATTCTGGGAGACCGTCTATCCGACGATCGACGAGGACGGAGACGAAGGTTTCCGGGCGCGGCCGATTAACCGCCTGAATACGGCGCTTGTCCGCGCTATAGTGCAACTCCCAATCACCGTCGACGGGCGGACGGTCCACGATTACAATACTTCGCGATCCGAGGGCACGCCTGAAGAAGTTGATCGATCCATCGAAGCCACGCCCGTCGAGTTCTACGACGATCTCAGGCTTGAGGTAGAGGCCGCGCGTGAGTCCGTTGGCCAACTCCAGCATACCTGTGATTCACTTTTCAAGACCGGTGACCGGCCATATATCGAGAGATTGCTTAACCAGATGGAGGGCTTGTCTAACACAGTAGCGGCCCTACGCCGCGCTAAGCCCTCCAGCCTGACCGCCGTCGCCCCGGCTCCCAAACACGAGTCGACGCTTCCCGTGCCCGTTCCGGCTCCGCCGCCCCCTGTCGAAGTGGCTTCGCCGGACCAAGACATTTTCAGGATTTCGGCAGCTTTGCGCCGGGAGGATACTTCTAGTCCGGTGCCTTACATGCTGGTACGGAGTTGGGCCTTCGGCGCACTGATGGCCCGCGGCACGCCGGTGGACCCGGAACAGTTACAGCCCCCGTCGACAGAGCTTAGGACGGCGCTGCGGCGGGCAGTGCTGCGCGAGGATTGGTGGGAAACCCTGGACGAAACCGAGAGCGCCATGCAATGCGCTTGCGGCAGTTGCTGGTTGGATATCCAGTATCATGCTCATAGCGCCTGCCGGCGCATAAGGTCTGTCGCTGCGGCCGACGCGATCCGTGGAATGACCGCCGCGTACCTGCGGGCTTTGCCGGACCTGATGACGGCGCGGATGCTCGACGGTTCACCGACAGCGAGTCCCGAGACGTTTGCCTGGCTGCGGACTGAGATTCTTGTGGATCCGCAAAGCGCGCGCAAGGAGTCTCTCGATGAAGTGCGTTCCGCGGATTTCGCGGAACAGCTCAAGGCGTTCGACGGCAAGGAACCGGATGCGTTCGAGGTCGCCGAATCCGAGATGAACGCCGGCAGGTTCGACGAGGCGTTTCGAGTATTGGCTGAGGCGCTGCAGCGAGAACAGTCAGGCAGGGGCAGGATGCAGAGGAAGATGCAACTGGCGAAAGTCTCAATGGAAGCCAACCAGCATCGGATTGCTTTGCCCATTTTGCGAGAACTCTTCCATCTGATTGAGGAACGGCGCCTCGATACCTGGGAAGCACCGGAATTGATCTGCCCGCCGCTGGCGATGCTATACCGCTGCCTGGAGAAAACCGGTGACGACGCGGAATACCGGCGGCGCGTTTATGAACGGTTGTGCGCACTCGATCCGCTGAGGGCGCTGGAGCTTACGGCCAAACCATGATCGTCTTTTCGGTGCTGAATCGTTTGGTCGCCGGCGCTCCGGCCACGAGCACAGCGAGAGTGTCTACTGGGGGGCCCGGCGTCAGCCGTTCCGCAGTAGTCAGCAAGGCGGAAATTGAAAGCTACCGCGCCGCTGTCCGCAACGATTTGGAGTGGCTGCTAAACACCAGAAGGATCGCCGACCCCATCCCGGAGCACCTTACAGAGGTGGAAAGATCCGTCTACTGCTACGGACTCCCCGATTTAGCCTCGCTGAACCTCAATCCCGATTCGCGTCAGGGAGACCGTGATCGGTTGGCGGTTATCATAGCGCGCGTGATCGCACTCTTCGAACCCCGCATCATGAACGTTCAGGTGATAGTGGACCCCCGGCCTCGTCCGATGCACGATGTTCACTTCCAGGTTTCCGGACGCCTCCGAATGAGACCTCGGCCGGAACCGGTGTTTTACGACGCCGCTCTCGATGTGACGCGGGGCGAGTACAATTTGGAGGTCCAGGGCGGCTGACGTGCGTGAAGATTTTCTAGGCTACTATAACCGGGAGCTTTCGTACTTACGCCATCTGGCCGACGAGTTCGGGCATAAGCATCCCACCGTCGCTTCACGCCTGAGGCTGGAGCCCGACCAGTGCGATGATCCACATGTGGAGCGCCTGCTCGAGGGCTTCGCCTTTTTGGCCGCCCGGATTCACCTGCGAATTGATGACGAGTTTCCGGAGATAACCGGAGCGCTGCTTGAAGAGCTTTATCCGCATCTGACGCGGCCTGCGCCGTCGGTTTCCCTGGTAGAATTCCAACTCGACAAGGAGCGCGGAAAATCCACCGCCACGCGTCGTATCGCCCGGGGGACGCCCATCCAGTCACGACCCTCGGAAGGCTTCGCCTGCCGCTTTCGGACCTGCTACGACACCGAACTCCACCCCGTCGTCGTCGAGCAAGCGATGTGGCGCCCTGGCAGCAGTTCGACCGTTGGGCAGACTAGCCGCCCGACTGCGGCGGTCCTTGAGATCCAGCTCTCGTGCCTGCCCGACGTGATGTTTTCCGGCCTGGATATTTCACGCCTGCGATTTTACTTAAACGGAGCAAGCGATCTGGTGCATGCCTTGTACGAGCTTCTTTTGACCAAGGTGCACACCATCAAGGTCCTGGACGGATCGACCGGCAAACCCTGCGGTATTAAGGACTTGGACCAGAGTGCGCTCACTGCGGCCGGATTCGAAGAAAATGAGGGGCTGTGTGGGTATTCTCCCCGTAGCTTCGCTGGTTATCAGCTCCTGGAAGACTACTTTACGTTTCCCGAGAAATTCCTTTTTTTGAATTTGAATCGGCTGGATCACCTTCGCCGAAGCGGTCTAGGCCGGCAAGCCACCATCTTGTTCCTCATATCGCCGTTTGACCGCGCCGACTGGCGATCCATTCTTGAGCAAGGCGTTTCGGCCAGTACGTTCCGCCTAAACTGCACGCCAATCGTGAACCTGTTTCCAGCGGCCTCGGATCCGATTCCCGTGCGGTCAGGCGTCTACGAAGCGCCTATTATTGTCGATCCCCGGGCGGAAATCTACTCCGTTGATGAAGTCTACGGCCAGGTTTCGTTTTCGGCTGAACGCCGGCGGTTCGACCGCTACATCGACTGCCGGGCCGAGGCCGGGCTTATGGAGCCGGCCGGCTACTGGCGAGCGGTGCGGAGGCCCAGCCGGCATGATGAGGAAGCCTCGGAAATGTTCCTCACGGTGCTCAATCGCCAAGGCGTCCCGGCGCAACCAAGCACCGATAGTCTGACGGTGAAATGCACCTGCACCAACCGCGACCGGCCTTTCCGGCTTCCGATAGGCGATGCGAAGGGCGATTTCCAGATGGAAGAGCACCCTGAGGTACAGAAAATCTTATGTCTGCACCGGCCGACTCCAAACTATCCGGCTCCGGCCACCCGAACCAGCCTTTGGCGGCTGGTATCGCAGCTGGCCCTCAATCATCTTTCGCTGGTAGAGGAAGGCAGAGCAGCCCTCCAGACACTGCTGCGTTTACATAACCTCGGAGCGGCCGATTTTGCCGAAGAGAGCATCAAGGGTATTCTCAAGCTGGAAAGTAAGCCCGATTTTGCTCGAGTCTATTCCGAACACGGCATCGCTTTTGTGCGCGGCAAGCGTGTCGAGATGAGCGTGGACGAGGAGCGCTTCGTGGGAAGCGGCGCCTTTCTGTTCGGGAGCGTGCTAGAGCGCTTTCTGGGCTTGTTCACTTCTTTGAACTCATTCTCTCAACTGGCGGTTCGGTCGCGCCAGCGCGGAGACAAGCTGGTTCATGCATGGCCGGCCCGCGCCGGCTCCAAAGTCGTGGCTTGAGAGTAAGAATGCCTATGGACCCGGTACGGGAGGAATTGTCCAAAGATCCCTGGCGGTTTGAATTCCACCAGGCGATGCGTGTGCTCTTGCGCAACAGTGACCACGGGCGGACATTGGGGGGAGCAGACCGCCGTTTCGATCTGAATCGTGAGCCCGTGCGGATCGGGGCCAACGCCTCGCTGGCTTTTCCGGCCAGCGACATACAATCCCTGCAGGAGGCCCTGGCCCCCGGCGATACCCCCAAGATGAAGGTCAATTTTCTCGGCCTGACGGGTCCCACTGGGGTGCTCCCCTTGCCGTACACCGAATTCCTCATTGAACGGGAGGCCGAGGGCGACAACGGTCCGGCCGAGTTCTTGGATGTTTTCAACCACCGCATGGCGCTCCTATTCTACTTCGCCTGGGAAAAGTATCGCTCCCCAGTGGCCGCTGAGCGCGAGGTCGAGCATGACATGTTCCGCCAGATTCTGCTTAGTCTGGTCGGACTAGGCACGGACCATCTGCAGAACCGGCAGCAACTCCCGGATGCGTTCTTTGTGAATTATGCGGCCTTGCTTGCGATACAGCCTCGCTCCGCTTCGGCGCTGCGAAGTATTTTGAGCGATTACTTCGGAGTGCCGGTTGAGATCCAGCAGTTTGCTGGAACCTGGTTCCTGCTCGACGAAAGGAGCCGGACCCAATTCCAGGACGACGAGTCGGATTCGGAGCGGGTCGGGCACGGCGTGGTCGTGAGCGAGCAGTACTGGAGCCAGGAATCCATGATACGGCTTCGCCTCGGGCCGCTGGACCTACCGACATATCGCCTGTTCCTCCCTGGCGGTGCGGAAGGCCTCCATCCGCCCGGGCGGAACTTTACCCTGCTCCAGGAAATTTGCCGATTTTTCTCCAGGGATGAAATGGTCTTCGAGGCCCAACTGATTCTCGATAAGAATAAGGTGCCCGCCGCTGCCCTGGATGGGGAAGAGCAGGTTGCAGTCGCCGAAGGGGGCGCCACGGGCTGCCAGCTCGGCTGGACCACCTGGGTGAAATCCGCGCCCTTCGAAAGGAATGCCGAAGACGTGGTTATCCGTCTGTGACGATGATCCGGATTGCGCGGAGATGAGGCTAATCTCAATGAAGAACCTGCTCTGTCGAGTTGGGCGTCCAGACCGGCGGCGCGCTGTCCTATTCGGTGCGTTAATTTCCGACTCGGGTCCGAGCTCCATAGATTCAGGAGGAAGCGATGGAATACACACAGGCTGGCCGTCCGATTCGCTTGGACACACCTCTGGGAGAAGACGTTCTGCTGCTCGAACAGTTCAGCGGGGCGGAGGCCGTTTCCCAGCAGTTTTCGTTTAATTTGCGAGCCGTGTCAACCAGCGCGGCGCTTGCGCTGGACGATTTGCTGCAGCGTCCTGTGCTGGTGACACTGGAACTTGTGAGCGGCGCCTATCGTTACATCCACGGCATCGTGAACCGGGCCGTGCAGATGGAACGGGACCAGGGGCTGACTACCTATCACCTGGAAATCGTGCCTTGGACGTGGTTCCTGTCGCTGATCACCGACTGCCGCATCTTCGAGGCCAAGACGGCCCCTCAGATCATCGAGCAGATCTTCAAAGACCAGGGTTTTCAGGATTATCGCCTGACGCTCACCGGCTCGTACGAACCCCGCGAGTATTGCGTGCAGTACCGCGAAACCAGCCTGAACTTCCTCTCGCGGCTCATGGAAGAGGAAGGCCTATTTTACTTTTTCGAGCACACCAGCCAGAAGCATACGCTGGTCCTTGCGGATTCTAATTCCGCGTTCGCCCCATGCCCGGATAATGCCAGCGTGCGATACGGCGTAACTCCTGCCGGCGGACACGAGGAAGACTTGGTGCACGCGATCAGCAGTGAACATTCCGTGCGAAGCCAATGCATCTCCCTCACGGATTACGATTTTCAGAAGCCGAAAGTGAAGCTCGACGTCCGGGCCGCCTCAGCCCGCTACGATCTCTTCGACTACCCGGGCAAGTACCTTTCGCGAGAACTGGGCGAGCGGTTCGCCAAGATCCGGCTAGAGGAGCAGGAGGCCCAACGGCTAATCCTAGCCGGTGCGTCCAACTGCCGGCAGTTCGTACCAGGTTATCAATTTCGACTGACTGACGAACTGGGAGGGGGCGCGGACGGCTCCTACAACCTGCTCTCCGTGATGCACTCCGCCGGTACAACGAGTTACCGCTCGAACGGAATCGAGCCTTTCACCTATCAGAACCAATTCCAAAGCGCTCCAGCCGCCGCCCCGTACCGGCCTCCGCGCTTGGCGTCTAAGCCATCCGTGCACGGCACGCAAACGGCCGTCGTTGTTGGTCCGGAAGGCGAGGAGATCTGGGTGGACAAGTTCGGACGCGTCAAGGTGCAGTTTCATTGGGACCGGGAGGGCAAGAGTTCCTGCCCGGTTCGCGTGTCGCAAACCTGGGCTGGCAAATCCTGGGGTGGCATTCAAACGCCTCGAATTGGCCAGGAAGTAGTTGTCGATTTTCTCGAAGGCGATCCGGACCGGCCGCTAATCGTCGGGCGGGTGTACAACGCTGAGCTGATGCCGCCCTACGTCCTTCCCGACGACCAGACCATGAGCGGCGTGAAATCGCGAAGCTCGAAAGATGGGGCAGGTGAGAACTATAACGAGATCGTCATAGAAGACAAGAAGGGATCGGAATTCATCCGCTTCCATGCCGAGAAGGACATGCGACAGCACGTTGAAAAGGACAGCTATGAGTACGTAGGTCAAGACCGGCATTTGGTAGTAGATGGGTCGCAGGCGGAGAAGGTGGGCGGCGACAAGCATCTGACTGTCCAAGGCGAGCAGTGCGAAGCGGTTCAGGGCGGTTTTTCCCAGCAGATCGGTGGCAGCCACAACGCAAAGGTCGGCACTGTTTACGCCTTGGAGTCCGGACAGGAGATCCACATCAAAGGCGGCCTGAAGGTAATTATTGAGGCCGGGATGCAGATTTCCCTCGTTGGACCTGGAGGATTCGTGGATATCGGCCCGGCGGGCGTCACCATTCAGGGCACAATGGTCTTAATCAACAGCGGCGGCAGCCACGGCTCCGGCACGGCGAGTCAACCCAACACACCCAAAGAACCGAAGCGTGCCGAGTAGCTAAGCTAAGCGAGACCGACCCTCCCTACCTCAGGGTGACCGTGTAAGCATCGGCCTCATGAATCGCGTCAAAAGTGCTTTTCAAAGCCGAATACTGCGCAACGGGGACCCGGATTCCGCCGAAGGCGAAGCGGCGGCTATAAACCAACCTGGTGCTTCCCAGGACCTTCGCGATGGACATCTGCGCTTGGTAATCCCCGTTTCTCCCCATCCCAATCGGAGTTTGCATGCCGGCGCTGTCTGGCGCGTATCCGCTGGGGAGATCAATGGTGATGTTGTCGCTCTCGCTCCAGGGGTAGTCGAAGCACACATCGTACCTGCGCTCTTGCTGAGACAGCCTTGCGGAGATGCCGCGCTGAAACACCGCCGGCGCCACGCTCAAGCCCTTGTCCGTCCGCGTGGCATAGCCTGGAATCCTCAAGTGATACGAATACTCAATAGGCTTGCTCGATTCGGTTTCGCTTATGATGCTGACGCCGGAGACTTCCGCGGAAGGCATCCGCGACGACAGCGCGCGCCTGAAGGCTTCTTCAGACCCAGACTTACCTTCGGCGCCCAAGATGGACCCCCTGCTACCGCCTTCCGACGGCTGATTGGAAACAGCCGCCAAACCGGCATAACTCGTCACGACGTCGCCCTCCAGCGATCCGTCTTCAGCCAGTCGGAATTTGCCTGTGTTGCTCGTGCTGGACCGCTCCATCCCCGAGACGGGCGTTTTCGCGAGAATCGGCTCGTGCGGGTCGGAGACCAACGCCGTAACTCCTTGGTAATGCCAAGGAAGCATGTCGGGCGGAAGATATTTTACGCTGGGATCGTAGAAACGCCACCGGCCGCCCGCGCGCACCGCCACGACGAGATCTCGCAGGAAGTGAGAGGTCGGGAGGCTGGGGTCAAAGGCAACGGAGTTCCTCGAGGCCAATTCAGCCATCCGCGCGTCGAAGCCCGCAGCGATAGCGAGCGCGCCGAACGCGGTTAACAGGTCTGAACCATCCCTCATCCCCCTCGTTAGAGTATCGTCCGCCGTCCAGATGGCACCGTGGATGTCGTAGTATATGCTGACGGCCGTTTGCCCGGAAACATAGCGGGCGTCTGCCGGCCTTATCTGGGTCCGACAGTAGTCGAAAAGCCGCGAAAGTTTCTCCTCCTCCGTCTGGGCGCCAGCAATGATCTCCGAGAACTTCCGCCAAGTCCCGGGGCTGATCTTCATCTGTGCCTGCCAGTTACTGTACAGTTGGGCGGCGTAGATCTGCCAGAAACGCTCCGGCGTCTGCTTGGCATTCCCGTTGTAGTAAACCAGTACCCATGGCTGCGCCTCGTCCCTGGGGGGCATCGCGGGCTCGGGTCTGAAAGCGGGAACGTTGGTCGCGGTCGTGTTGAAAAAGCCGTCCGACTCTCGCTGGAGCGGGGTACACTGGCAGTGAAAAGCCCTTGCCGACATCGCTAAACTTGGCTTGATGAGATACCGGACGAGCTGCACCGGCACGTCGTCCCGCTGGAATCGCAGCGCGCCAAGATCGACGTCGGTCTGCCGCCACCGGTACTCGATGATCGTGCCGGGGCCGATGGCTGGAAACGCCAGCTCCCAGGATTGCGACGCGGCGGCGGCCACGATCGCGGGACGGGTTACCCCGCCGATGTTTGGAAACGCCAGCGTCCAGGGTTGCGATTCCTGCGTGGCATTGCGCGATCCCTGCTTCTGGATCGCGTCTTTGGGCAGCTCCCGGATAGAGCCATCGGGTCCGACCACGCGGCCGGCAATATTCTCAATCTGAGATCCTGTAAGTGTGACGGTCGCAAAGCGGCTATGGGCCGAGTCGTTGAATATCTTGATGCGCAGGTACTCCTCTCTCACACTTCGATTGGAGTCGCTGTAAAGCCGAATCTCCCAGAGGAGTGCCTCGGCATCCGCACCGGGCTCCACCTTTGGGGCTTTCTCCGCCAATTCGGCTGGATCAATGGGCTTCCAGTCCGATGCAAAGCCCCGTATCGCAACCACCACGGCAACAAGTGCCACGCCCCGCATTGCTGTTCTCCACATCGCTCGACAGCTAGTGTATCCCCTCAGCCAGCCACAATTCAAGACGTCGCGTAAGCCAACCAGCGATTCCGTAAACCGGGGGTTATCCGCCAGGAGAGCGCTGATTTGCGGTGCGTTGGCGGGCGAAGCGGGAGGTGGGGCAAGTTGTAACCTGATCTATGCGCCGCAGCAGGCATGGGGTCGGCGTTGAACTGAAACCCAACCATTTGGGGACCCCGTTATCATGGGATGAAACTGAAACTTGGCGAAGTTGCGAGCTTCGCAAGCC
>Ga0224555_1003149_pt1 | contig 17570 bp, 12 predicted proteins | sample 714S23034metaG_FD_180687 | JGI IMG/M metagenome (GOLD analysis project Ga0224555, IMG submission 180687) | Peat soil microbial communities from Stordalen Mire, Sweden - 717 S2 30-34 | ecosystem: Environmental > Terrestrial > Soil > Wetlands > Peat | place: Sweden: Norrbotten County, Stordalen...
GGGGACATTCACGTCCACATCGGCGAGCGGTTCGACAGGTGTGAGTCCGACAGCGACGACAACCTACACGCTGACAGCAACCAATACCGCGGGCTCAGTCACCTCTACGCAAACCGTTACGGTAAACACTTCAACCGAACCAACGATTAGTGCGACGTGGTACATCTCCACCACAGGATCGGACTCGAACGGCGGAACATCGCCGAGCACGGCCTTTGCCACGTTCGCGCACGCGCTGGCGGCTATGTCGGGGTGTGACACGCTCATTGTGGAGAACGGCTATTACTACGATGCCATCAACATCGCCGTGCAAGGAACATCACTCAACGGCAATGTTGGAAGCTCGGGCTGCTACACCAGCGTCCAGGCAGCAACCACTTGGGGTGTCACCGTAGATGCCAGCACACAGTCGCACACGGGATATAATGGGTCATTGCGTATTGGTGTGGAAAGTTATATCGAAGTCTACGGCATAAAGTTTGCGGGCGACCCTTTGAACACAGTAGGAAACGGACCTATTGGAGTAGACGGTGCCGATCACATCAAACTTATCAAAACGGCAGGATTCAATGCTCCTTGCACTAACAATACCAACGTGTACGGCATAGGTCCGGGCGCAAGCTATATTCTCGTTGAGGATGCACACGCATGGGGCTGCGGACGCTATAAGTTCGAGTTCTATCAGTCAGACCATGTGATTCTTCGGCACAGCGTTGCCCGTCACGACTACCACGACATGACCGGATGGACTTATCCATACTCAGGAGAGTCTATCGACGGGTGGGGAAGGCAGGTCGGGCTATTTACGATGTACGACTCTTACGAAGTCCTTTTCCAAAACGACATCGGTTTAGATTCCGGCCTGCCTGACAACAGCACTGGTAACCTATATGGAGGAATACAGTCGGAAAACAACGATGAAGTCTTGGGAAGTTCTGCCCTGTGTGCCGCCGCCACACACCCGCCGGGTTGTACGGTTGACCCTCACGGCGTTTCCCACGGCACGACCGGCCTAGATAACTCAGGTAACTATGAGGGGTTGATTTTCATCAACATCCAAGGATACTTTGGGCCGCCAGCAGTTTTTGATGACAAGTTGAATGGGACGCGCGACGCGGTCAACATAGCCATGGCCAACACGGCAGGCGGATTTGATGGCGACCGTCAGGCAAGCGGTACGTCTGAGGCGAGTGATCTTTTGCTGCATCACATGACGGCCTACAACATCACAGGCCCGGCCAGCAATAGCAACCCAGCGTCAGGAGTCGGAGCCGATGAAACAAGCAACACGAACTTTACTGAGCACCTTACTGAAGACTCGATCATTGAGAGTGCAAATGCCTTCGGCCTAGCGAATTATATGACGAGCAACTACAACTTGTTCTATAACAACTCAGCCAACTTCGGGACCGCATTCTATCTCGGCCCCGTGCCAACAGCGGGGTCGCATGACATTCAAGGGACCGACCCGCAATTAAAATACATCACACGTGTGGAGGCGGGAACGCCGGGAAGCGGCACGGCCTCCGATGGCGGGGACAGGGGAGCAACGATTCTTTATCGCATGGGGACGCCGGGAACGCTGTGGGGCGACACCGGATATGACACACTGACCGCAACTCCACTGTGGCCGTGGGATGACGAGGCCACGATCAAGAGCGACATGGCCTCGTTCAGCATGACCAACCCGATCACAGGCAACCCAATTTACGGAGCTCGAGGTTTCGCGGCGGCTGGTAACGGGCTGTATGGTGGGACGATCACGCTGACCAGTTACGTTTGGGAGCAAGTAGGAAATGCCTGCCCTGCCGAAATTTGCCCATAGTCCCGCGAGCATCAACCCTGGCTCCAGTAGCATGTTGAGCTGGTCGACGAGCGGAGCGGCGAGCATTGCCATTACGCGGGGGACGCTCACGACCGCATGCATTATGCGGATAATCCTGTTTCTTATCCCGGCAACAGGTCGGCGCACACACCCGTGTCGTTGCCTTGGGAATGTATTCAATCTACTCAAGGAGACAGGCCCCGCGAGGGCAATTGTGTATAGTGGATTACAACCGGTAACGCAAGATTGAAATTTCGGTTGGAAGCTGAAGTCCAAAGTTGAAGGGTGACCTTTATCAGCTCAACTAGCTCCTCTTGCAGAAGAAAGCCCAGCTCCCCGGAACTCAAGTCTTTCGGACTGGATCTTAGCGCGCAAGTCTTCATTCTGTTTGTTTGTGCCATACTGGCGGGTTGCAACTCGACGATTTCGCCGATGATTCCCCCTGGAAATGGCTCCGCGCCAACAATCAATTCGTTTGTGGCCGTTCCGGAAAGCATAAACTCCGGTTCCAGCAGCATGCTGAGTTGGACGACGAGCGGAGCGGCGACTATTGCCATCACGCCGGGAACATTCACGTCCACATCGGCGAGTGGTTCGACCAGCGTGAGTCCAACGTCGACAACCACCTACACGCTCACGGCGACCAATGCCACTGGCTCAACCACGTCTGCGCTAACCGTTACGGTAAACACGGGAAGCAAACCGACGATCAGCTCCTTCACGGCCAACCCCACAAGTATCAGTTCCGGTTCCAGCAGCATGTTGAGTTGGACGACAAGCGGAGCGACGACTATTGCCATCACGCCGGGGACATTCACGTCCACATCGGCGAGCGGTTCTACGAGTGTGAGTCCAACGGCGACGACGACCTACACGCTCACCGCAACCAATACCTCAGGCTCGGCCACATCCACGGCAATCGTCACCATCACTGCGTCCGGCGGTACGTTGGCGATAACAACCACTTCGTGCCCGGGCGGAACACAAGGCGCGGCGTATGCAGGCTGCACAATAGTCGCTAGCGGAGGCACTCCGCCTTACGCGTATTCGCTAAGCACGGATGTCATCGACTATCCGCCATTGCCTGAGGGAATGTCTCTCAATGCAAGTACGGGAAATATCAGCAGCTCGCTGATCGGCGGCCAAGGCACCTACATTCCAGAATTGGTAGTCAGGGACTCGGCAGGCGCGCAGGCGACTCAGGACATCAGCTTCGCCATCAACGGCAGCAACGTGTTCCTTGCAAGCATCTTCCCATCCACTTCTATCTTTCACCATCGAATGGACGCAGCCACGACAGGCTTGCCCGTAGATACTTCTCCTGCGGCGCCTATGTACAGTGCTTACTTATCGGAGACGATCAAACCGTTCTTCGGTGATCAGTATGCTAACTTTCCCAATGGAATACCGGCAATCGAAGTTCCTTACAGCCAGCCGGTCGTATCGGTCGCATCCCTGGATGGACCCCCCGGCTTCACATCTGGTCCGATTCCAGCGTATGCTCCTGTGGAAGGCACCGCCAACGCGATTAACGCGCCTGGAGGAGAAGGAGACATGCACGTTCTGGTCTACCTGGAGGGAGGCGGGGGAAATAACCCTGCCCTTTACGAAATGTACCAGGGAATCTACGAGGGCGGGCCCTGGACCGATACCGGCAACGGGTATTTCGCCAACACAGCTTCGAATGGACTGGAAGTAGGAATAAGCGATGCTGCGGGACTTCCCGTGAGCCCGCTGCTCGTCAACGCCGACGAAGTCATCGGGACAGGCTCACCCAGCACACCCAACGGAGTGATTCAGCATCCCATCCGATTCACGCTAAACCATATGGTGAGATACTGGGTCTGGCCTGCCACGGCTACAGCGGGCGTTGGCAGTTGCACTGCTGTGGGAGGGGTTGCAATTCCCACGTTCACGCTGCTCTCGCAGTCTTCTCCTCCTGCAATCTGCACCATGTCGGGACCCGCTGGAGAGATCTATCGATTAATGGCTTCCGTTGCGACTCCCGCTTGTGCATTAACTAGTCCGCAAGCGAACATTATCATCACCGCATTCCGAAACTACGGCATCATCCTGGCCGACAATGGACAAAGCGGAGGACTGATCGGCACTCCTGACGCTCGGTGGAACAATAACGATCTTGCGTGCCTTAAGAATCTTATCTTGTCGGACTTCGAGCCTGTGAACGTCTCGAGCATCATGGTCAATAGCAGCAGCGGGGCCACCAGCCATTAACTATTTTCTGGGAGGGCCAGTGGCTTTGCGGTTGCTGGCCTCTCGTAACACTCATTCTGCCATTGAAGTTCCGTTGCCAAAATTGCTCTATCCGAAGAAAGCCATCGCCAGATGGTTGACCGCAAAAGCTGCGATCCAGGCCAGCGCCAGCATATAGAGAAACTGCACAGCAGGCCACTTCCAGCTATTGGTCTCGCGGCGAACGACGGCCATCGTAGAAGTGCACTGCATGGCGAAGGCAAAGAAGATCATCAGCGCCAGCGCTCCGCCCAAAGTCATGTCGTGGTGCAATGCGGTTTGCAGGCTGAGGGCGTGTGTGTCGGCTTGCGCGCCATACAAAGTTCCCATCGTGCTGACCATGACCTCGCGAGCCAGCACGCTCGACAACAGGCCGATACCGATCTTCCAGTTGAAGCCCAGCGGCGCAATGGCCGGCTCGATGAAGTGGCCCAGGCGTCCGATCATGCTGTCGGCTAGCTCCGGCGCGGCCAGCACGCCGCTCGGCGTCTGAATCACCGGCAAGTGCGCGAGCACCCAAAGCGCCAGTGTGACGCAGAGGATGATGGTGCCTGCCTGGCGCAGAAAGACGCGCGCGCGATCCACGAGCCGCAGGCCGAGCGAGCGAAGAGTGGGCATGCGGTACTGCGGCAGCTCCAGAATGAATGGCGTCTCGCTGGACTTGAGAATCGAACTCTTGAGCAACCATGCCGTCGTCATTGCTCCCACAAAGCCGGCCAGGTAGAGGCCCAGCATCGTCAGCGTTCGCAGGCCGAGAAAACCGTGCAGGTAGACAATGTTGGGGATGAAGGCGGCGATCAGCAGCATGTAAACCGGCAGACGGGCCGAACAGGTCATGAAGGGCGTGACTAGTATGGTTGCCAGTCTGTCGCGTTTGTTTTCGATGGTGCGCGTGGCCATGATGGCCGGGACGGCGCAGGCGTATGCCGAGAGCAGTGGAATGAAGGCCTTGCCGTTAAGCCCTGTCGAGCGCATGACACGGTCGGCGATGAGAGCTGCGCGGGAGAGGTAGCCGGAGTCTTCCAGGATGCCGATGAAGAGAAAAAGCAGAAGAATTTGCGGGAGAAAAACGAGAACCGACGAAATGCCTTTCCACGCGCCGTCGAGGATGAGCGACTGAATCCAGCCGTCAGGCAACAGGGGTCGGATCAGATTGCCAATATCGGCCAGTATGACGCCAAAGCCGTCAGAAAGCGGCTGGCCAACAGAGAAAACCACCTCAAAGACACCAACCACGACAACCAGAAAAAGCAGCGGTCCCCAAATGCGGTGCAGCAGGACGTCGTCGATCTTGCGCGTGCCCTCGACCGAGAGTGGTGCACTGTAGCCGGTGCGTCGGCTCAGTTGTGCGGCCCAACTGTGCGCGCTTGCGGCATTGCCCAAGACGGGCAGGGTCAACGGTCTGGCGGCGGCGCGGTTGGTTTGCTGGTGAAGGAAGAGCGGCACAGCATCCAAGCCTGTTCCGCTTACGGCGCTGATCTGGGCGACGGGCGCGCCCAGTTCGCGGGCCAGTTCGAGCGGGTCGATATGGCCGCCGCGAGCCTCCATCAGGTCGCTCATGTTGAGCAGAACCAGGGTCGGCAATCCCAGCGCCAACACTGGCGCGGCCAACATCAACTGGCGAGTGAGGTGCAGGGAATCGAGCACCAGCAGCACGGCATCCGGCTTGGGCGTGCCGGGCATTTTGCCGCGCAGCACGTTGATCGAAACGCGGGCGTCTTCAGAATATGGATCGAGCGAGTAGATGCCGGGTAGGTCGATGAGGGTCAGGTCAGCGCGGCCGACCCCGGCCATCAGGCCCATGCGTTGTTCAACGGTGACGCCGGGGAAGTTGGCCACCTTCTGACGCAGGCCGGTCAACCGGTTGAAAAGCGTAGACTTGCCGGAGTTCGGCGGCCCGATGAGCACTACGGTTCTCAGCTCCCCCGCGTGCGGTGCAGATTTGGGAGCTACGAACGCTGGGGTTTCGCAGCAGGCGCTCATTTTGCGACCTCGAACAGATCCGGAACTTTCTCGCCCCTAACCATCTTCAGCAGTTCGGCCTGCTTGACTTCGGGTTTGATGGGTCGTGTGCGAATGGCTGCGGCGGTCTCGCGCCTGAGGGCAATTTCCATTCCATCCACGCTGTAAACGGTGGGGTCGCCGGCTGGGGCGCGGCGGAGGACGGTCACCAACGCATCAGGGACAAAACCCATATGCATCAGGTGGTTCTGCACGGATTCAGGCAGATCGAGGGCCACCAGAACCCCACTATCGCCCACATTCAGTTTGCTTAACACGCTCAACTGCCGGCCTCCGATGGGTCGCCGGAAAGGCAGAACCCTGAAACTACGACCAGAATGGTCGTAGTTTCAGTATACGGCCATTTTGGTCTTAAAAGCAACCGTCTGTTTTCTCTTGCCTGCCCGGTGTCAAAGCTGGTCTTAGCCACGGGTGTGGGCACGGCTGACGGAATCGCCTCCCACCCCCCTTTTGGACCCCACTGGCTTTATTCATCGTGACGTTGCCATATTTTTAACAATGAACGCAGAATAACGATGTGACCCAAATCACATCTAGTGCTGTGCCAAGGATTGCAAGCTGGAAGGCATGAATAATAGTCGCGCCGCCTAAAAGATGGATCAGACAGGCGCAGCGCGCTCCGAGTAAAATTCATGGTGCTAATCAGCAGAAGCGGGAGAAACGATGCAATTTCGCAGTTTTGGCAGGCTTGATTGGAAGGCTTCGGCATTGGGTTTTGGCTGTATGCGTTTTCCTACCCCGGATGGGGACCGAATGAGTCCCAACATCAATGTGACCGAGGCGACGCGCATGGTTCGCCACGCCATCGACAACGGCGTAAATTACATTGACACCGCTTACCCCTACCACGGAGGCCAAAGCGAAATCGTGGTGGGCAGGGCTCTAAAGGACGGTTATCGGGAAAAGGTCAAGCTGGCTACCAAATTGCCGGTCTGGATGGTCGAGAGTCCGGCGGACTTCGACCGATTGCTTGATGAGCAGTTGGAAAAGCTCCAGACAAGTTATATCGATTTTTATCTCCTTCATGCGCTTGGCAGGAGCCGCTGGCGGGATATTGTCTTAAAGCACGATCTTCTCGGCCGGGCCAAGGCTGCGCTGGATGATGGCCGTATCCGGCATCTCGGGTTCTCCTTTCACGACGATTATGAGAGTTTCGAGGAGATTGTCAACGGCAGCGATCTGTGGAGCTTTTGCCAGATTCAATACAACTACATGGATACGGAGAATCAGGCAGGAACGCGCGGCCTGAAGCTGGCGGCCAGCAAGGGCCTGGCTGTTGTTGTGATGGAGCCGCTGATGGGCGGCAGGCTCGCCGAGCCGCCCAAAGATGTGCTGGAAGCCATGGAGAGCTGTGCTCTGCGGCGATCTGCCGCTGAGTGGGCGCTGCAGTGGCTCTGGGATCAGCCGGAGGTCTCGGTGGTTCTGAGCGGCATGAGCGACATGAGCCAGGTGGAAGAAAACCTGCACTCTGCCGATCGCTCGCGGATCTGGAGTTTTAGTCCTGCGGAGCTGGCGTTGATTGCCGAGGTGAAGGAAAAATATAGCGCGCGCATCGCCATTCCTTGCAGCAAGTGCAACTACTGCATGCCTTGTCCCAATGGCTTGAATATTCCGGCGAACTTCGAGTTTTTCAACTACGCCCATTTGTTTGACGACGTGGCCGGCGCGCGCTATAAATACCAGATATTTCTTACCGAAGAGCAGCGTTCGGGCGCCTGCATCGACTGCGGCACCTGCGAAGGGCTATGCCCGCAGAAGATCCCGATCAGCGATTGGATGCCCAAGGTATCCGCGCTGCTGGGGTGAGTGGAAACGAAGCGATATTTTTCGCGGCCGAACAGGGAAGGCTTGGCCTGTCTTTTATTGCTCAGGCCTGGCTCATCTCATGAAAATCTCATCGCAATGTGGGAATCGCCGGCCGCCTTGTGTCTTGCATCACAGCAACTCTACCCCCCAGGGAAGAGACTCGAAATAGCGGTTGATTTTCAGCCCACCACGTCATGAGGCAAAGCGAATGAGTGAACAGAAAACAGTCAGCAATATGGTGATTCTGGATGGAAACGAGGCGGCTGCCTCGGTGGCCTACCGACTCACCGAGGTCGTTGCAATTTACCCCATCACCCCCTCGTCGCCGATGGCCGAGTGGGCCGACCAGTGGCGCTCAGAAGGAAAGAAAAACATATGGGGCGCATTGCCCATCGTGGAAGAACTTCAGAGTGAAGGCGGAGCATCCGGCGCTTTGCACGGAGCGTTGCAGGCGGGAGCCTTCGGAACCACGTTCACGGCTTCGCAGGGCTTGCTGCTCATGATTCCCAACATGTTCAAGATCGCCGGTGAGCTGACCCCGGCGACCATGCATGTGACTGCCCGCACGCTGGCCACCCATGCGCTATCGATCTTCGGCGACCACTCTGACGTGATGGCATGCCGCTCGACGGGCTGGGCGATGTTGGCCTCCAATTCCGTCCAGGAAGTTGCCGACATGGCGCTGGTGGCGCAGATTGCCACGCTTGAATCGCGCATTCCGTTCATGCATTTCTTTGACGGCTTCCGCACCTCACATGAAGTGGGCAAGATTCTGCCCATCAGCGACGAGACCATCCGCGCGCTCCTGGACGACAAATACATCATTCAGTACCGGCAGAATGCGCTCAGCCCGGATCATCCGATGATTCGCGGCACGGCGCAGAATCCCGACGTTTTCTTCCAGGCCCGCGAGGCCTGCACGCCCTTCCACGCAGCGGTTCCGGGCATTGTGCAATCGGTAATGAACCGCTTTGCCAAGGAGACAGGCCGCGCCTACCATTTGTTCGATTATTACGGCGCGCCTGACGCCGAGCGGGTAATCGTGATCATGGGTTCCGGGGCAGAAGCTGCCGAAGAGGCCGTGGATCTGATGGTGAAGCAGGGCGAGAAGATTGGCATGGTCAAGGTTCGCCTTTACCGGCCATTTGATTCGAGCGCCTTTCTGGCTGCTCTGCCCTCGACCGTGAAGTCGATTGCCGTTCTGGACCGGTGCAAGGAGCCGGGCGCCAGCGGCGAGCCGCTCTACATGGACATTGTGACGGTGTTGGCAGAGAATGCGGCCACGCTTCCATTCGCAAAGAATCCGACGGTCATTGGCGGCCGTTACGGCCTGTCTTCAAAGGAATTTACGCCGGCCATGGTCAAGGGCATCTTCGACGAGCTGACGAAGCCTGCTCCGAAGAACCACTTTACGATTGGCATTGATGACGATGTTTCGCACACAAGTTTGACCTACGATCCGGCGTTTTCCACCGAGGATCCGAAGACGGTGCGCGCATTGTTCTATGGGCTGGGTTCCGACGGCACCGTGGGCGCCAACAAGAACTCGATCAAGATTATCGGCAGCGAGACGCCGAATTTTGCGCAGGGTTATTTTGTCTACGACTCGAAGAAGTCCGGGTCGATGACCACGTCGCACCTCAGGTTTGGCCCCAATCCCATCCGGTCAACTTATCTGATTACCCGCGCCAGCTTTGTGGCCTGCCACAACTTCAGCTTCCTGGAGAAGATGGATGTGGTGGAAGCGGCCATGCCGGGGGCGGTTTTCCTGCTCAATTCGCCGTATTCGGCAGCTGAGGTCTGGGATCATCTTCCAAAGACCACACAGCAGGAGATGCTGCGCAAGAAGATCGAGTTTTATGTAATCGACGGCTACAAGGTGGCGCGCGAAGCCGGCATGGGCACCCGCATCAACACCATCATGCAGACCTGCTTCTTCGCCATCAGCGGCGTGCTGCCGCGCGAGGAGGCCATTGCGCAGATCAAGAAGTCCATTCAGAAGACCTATGGCAAACGCGGCGAGGCGGTGGTGGCCAAAAATTTTGCTGCCGTAGATCATGCGCTGGCGCATCTGGAAAAAGTAAAGCCTCCGGCCGCGGCGTCGTCCGACTTCGATCTGATTCCGTCCATCTCGCCGAAGGCGCCCGAGTTTGTCCGCAACGTGCTGGGCCAGATTGCCGCCGGCCATGGCGACCTGCTTCCGGTGAGCGCGATTCCCGCCGGAGGCGCATTCCCCACGGGTACAGCTCAGTGGGAGAAGCGGAATATTGCCCAGTTCATTCCTGCCTGGGACAAGGACCTGTGCATCCAGTGCGGCAAGTGCGTAATGGTTTGCCCCCACGCTGTGATTCGCGCCAAGGTTTACAGCCAGGACCTTGGAGACAAGGCTCCCGCAACCTTCCAGTGGGCCAAGCCCAAGTGGAAGGGGATGGAGCAGGATCGCTACACGCTGCAGGTCGCGCCCGAGGATTGCACCGGCTGCGCGGTCTGCGTCGATGTTTGCCCGGTGAAGAGCAAGAGCGACGCCAGCCACAAGGCTATCAACATGACGCCGCAGGAGCCTCTGCGCGAAGGCGAACGCGAGAACTGGGATTTCTTCCTTGGACTTCCCGAGGTGGACCGCACCAAACTTTCGCACGGCCAGGTGAAGGACCTGCAGTTGCTGCAGCCGCTCTTTGAATTTTCAGGCGCCTGCGCGGGTTGTGGAGAGACGCCCTACATCAAACTGTTGACGCAGTTGTTCGGCGACAGGCTGTATATCGCCAACGCTACGGGCTGCTCGTCAATCTACGGCGGCAATTTGCCCACGACACCATACAGCTCCAACGCTCAGGGTCGCGGCCCGGCGTGGGCCAACTCGCTCTTTGAAGACAACGCCGAATTTGGCTTTGGCATGAGAATCGCGCTCGATCAGCAGAAAGAGTTTGCCGAACTACTGGTGACGCGGCTGTCAGGCGAGATTGGCGACGAACTTGCAAAGGCTCTGCTGGGGGCAATACAGAACACCGAGACTGAGGTGAACCAGCAGCGTGAGCGAGTGCGCGCGCTGCGCGAGAAGCTGGCGAGCAGCAAGAGCTCTGATGCGCGCAATTTGCTGGCTATTGCGGACACGCTGGTGCGCAGAAGCGTGTGGATTCTGGGGGGCGACGGGTGGGCGTTCGACATCGGCTTCGGCGGACTGGACCACGTGCTCGGCTCCGGCAAGAACGTGAATGTGCTGGTGTTGGACACTGAGGTTTACTCGAATACCGGCGGCCAGATGTCCAAGGCCACACCGCGCGGCGCGGTGGCCAAGTTTGCCGCTGCTGGCAAACCCAACAGCAGGAAAGACCTGGCTATGGAAGCCGTAAGTTACGGCTCAGTGTACGTGGCGCAGGTGGCGATGGGCGGCAACGACAGCCACGTGGTGAAGGCCTTCCAGGAGGCCGAGGCGCACGATGGACCGTCGCTGATCATCGCGTACTCCAGTTGCATTGCCCACGGCTACGATCTGGTGCATGGCCTGGAGCAGCAGAAACTGGCTGTCCAGTCGGGTTACTGGCCGCTGATGCGTTACAACCCCGGACTGCGCGAAGAAGGAAAGAATCCCTTCCAGCTTGACTCCAAGGCTCCGTCAATCCGGCTCAAGGAGTACAGTTATCGCGAGGCTCGTTACACGATGCTGGCGCGCAGCAATCCGGAGCTGGCCGCGAACCTGCTCAAGGAAGCGCAGGACGATGTCGAACGCCAGTGGCGCGTTTACTCCGCGCGGGCCGCGATGCCTGGCCGCGGCGAGACGCCGCACATCGCTCCCTTGGAAAAGCCTGAGGAAAAGACTGAACAAAAACTGGCGGCGGAGGCTGCCGGAGGTGCGGAATGATCGATTTTTCCACGCAATATCTTGGCTTGAAACTGAACGGCCCGATCGTGGTCTCGTCCACGCCGCTCTCTGAGTCGATTGACAATGTTCGCCGCATGGAGGACGCCGGTGCTTCGGCGATTGTGCTCCACTCGCTCTTCGAAGAGCAGTTGGCTCTGGAATCGCGGACGTTGGACGATGATCTTTCGAGAGGCACTGAATCCTTCGCCGAGTCGCTTGGCTACCTGCCCGATTTGAAGGACTACCGCATGACGCAGGAGGTCTATCTGGAACACCTGCGGCAATGCAAGGAGGCTGTGAGAATTCCCATCATGGGCAGCCTGAATGGCGCCACACCCGGCGGTTGGGTGCGATTTGCCAAGGATATGGAGCAAGCCGGCGCCGACGCCATCGAGTTGAACACCTACGCGCTGGCCACAGACAAGCGCCAGACCTCAGCGGATCTAGAAGGGCAGCTGCTGGCGCTGGTTACCGCGGTTACCGCCGCGGTCAAAGTGCCGGTTGCCGTAAAGTTGTCGCAGTGGTTTACCAGCCTGCCCCACCTGGTGGGCCAGTTGGAGGAAGCGGGCGCACGCGGCGTAGTGTTGTTCAACCGTTTCTATCAACCAGACTTCGACATTGAGACGCTGGAAGTCCGGCCCACGCTGCACTTCTCGAAGCCTTCGGAGTTGCTGCCGCGGTTGCACTGGGCGGCGATTCTCTACGGCCACGTAAATCTTGACATCGCCATCACCGGCGGCGTTCACTCCGCCGAAGACGTGCTGAAGAGCATCATGGCCGGAGGGGGTGTCGTGCTGATGGCGTCAGCTTTGCACATCCACGGCATCGACCACATCAGGAAAGTACTGGACGATATGCACTACTGGCTAGAGAAGCGCGAGTATACATCGTTGTGGGAGACGCGTGGCTGCCTCAGCCGGCGCTCTGTCCCAGACACTTCCGCATTTGACCGCGGCAACTACATCAAGACGCTCAGCTCCTACAGCCTGCGCCAGACCGTGGCGGCGTTCTAGGCAAGAGAACAGGATTCGTCATTAACAATGTTGTAAAAGAAAACGGCGGCCTCACTACGGTGCGGCCGCCGTTTTCTTTTGCAGCCTTGAACTGGAAGAGTTTGCAAGATTGGCATATCCGCGCAAGATATCTATCATCCAATGAGAACGAATTTGTGCGTGAAGGTTAGCCTTACTTCTTTAACGGCGCGAAAGAGGGTCTTGAATGATTCATCGCCGTAGCTTTTCTGGAATTGTGTTGGTGGCTTTCGCGCTGATGTGCGCCGTGTGCGTTGCGCAAGACACGGTAAAGTTTGAGCCGACGATCGCCTCGCTTGATCGCCACGAGGCGCCTTTCTGGTATACCCACGCCAAGTTGGGTATCTTCGTTCACTGGGGGCTGTATTCGGTGCCGGGCTGGGCTCCGTTATCGCATCCGGAGCACGATTTCGACTCGGCCGACTACATCAAGTTCAATCCCTACGCCGAGTGGTATTACAACACCATGCGCATTGACGGCTCGCCCACACAGGCCTACCATCGCGAACACTATGGCGCGAACTTTAACTATTACGACTTCGCGCCCGTCTTCGACCGCGAGACGAAGAAGTGGAAGCCGGATGAGTGGGCCAAAGTCTTTCGGCAGTCCGGCGCCAAGTATGTGGTGCTCACCACGAAGCATCATGACGGCTTTACTTTAGGGCCCAGTTCGGTCCCCAACCCGACGCTTTCTGCAGACCAGCAACACGCCACGCGTGACATCGTCGGCGAACTGACGGATGCGGTGAGGAAACAGCGGATGCGCATGGGACTCTATTACTCCGGCGGGTACGATTGGACCTTTGTTCCTGGGCCAATCCGGACGCACGTCGATTACGAGACAGTAAAGCCGCAGAGCGAGGAGTATGGCAAGTATGCCAATGCACAGATTCACGAGCTGATCGAGCGCTATCATCCTTCGGTTCTGTGGAACGATATCGACTGGCCGAAAACGGGCAACGCTCTTGAGGTGGAGGCCGACTACTACAGCGCGGTTCCGGACGGCGCCATCGACGACCGTTTCGGCATAGCTCACTCGGACTTCAGTTCGCCGGAGTACGAAAAGCTGAACCAGATCGGCAAGAAGAAGTGGGAGGAATGCAGAGGATTGGGCCGGTCGTTTGGTTACAATCGCGCCGAGGGCGAGGCGGAAACAATCTCTCCGGGCGAGCTGATCGCGCTGCTGGTGGACGTCGTGAGCAAGAACGGGAACCTGCTGCTGGATGTGGGCCCAGAGGCCGATGGAACCGTTCCGCCGGTGCAGATGGAGCGGCTCAAAGCGCTGGGCGCATGGCTCAAGCAGAACGGCTCTGCGATTTACGATACGATTCCGTGGGAGCGCGCGGAAGGAAAGACCGTCGAGGGCGACGACGTGCGGTTCACCTGGCAAGGCCACCTGAATGTGATTGTGCTGGGAACCCCGAAAACGCGGATCCTGACCATCCAGGGAATCTACCCGACGCCCGACGTAAGGGTGTATCTTCTCGGCAAGAGAGGGCTGCTCAAGTGGAAGGTTGCCGGTGACAACCTGCAGGTGATCTTGCCCGAACATCTACCGGGCAAGTACGCATACGTACTGGAGATTCATCAGGCGAAACGCTGACGCAGCCGCGGAATCAACTACTCGCTGAGCAGGCGCAAAACAGTCTCTTCAATCAGCGTGCAGGCACCAGGAAGTGCGGCGCTCACCCGGTCGCTGAAGACTTCGCCTAACTCGGTTGAGCCGGCGCCGATGGTCAGCGACAGAGCGTTCGCGGGCAGGGAATGATAAAGTTCGTGGCCGAGCGCGAGCAGCTCTGGCGCGCTCAGGTGATGGGCCGCCATTCCTTGTGTGTTGGCGGCCGGGTGAACGGGCGTGAGTGTGACCGATCCGGGAAGGGAATTGACGGAGCAATCGATAAACAGGACCGACTCGGCGTAAGCAACGTCTTCGGCCAACTCGGGAGTCCATTGATGGTCGGCGATGACGCGCACACCGGCTTGTGCTGCGAAGTGTTGCTCCGCCCACTCGGCAAGCCAAAGCCCGACGCCATCATCCCCGCGTAGCGTGTTGCCGCAGGCGAGAATGAGGCATCGGGCCGGAGTCTGGCTCATGGATTCAGTTTAGCGAACGACCCGGTCCACAACCTCGCCGTCTGTATTGACGAGAGTGAGGGCGAGGGGCATTTGTCCGAATGCGTGCGTGGAGCAGCTAAGGCAGGGATCAAAGGTGCGGATCACAGCCTCGATGCGGTTCAATGCGCCCGGAGTGAACTTGCCGTCCTTTACATACGCTTTGGCCGACTGAAGGACGCCCTTGTTCATGGCGTTGTTGTTATGGCCGGTGGCGACGACCAGGCTGGCCCAGGTAATCTTGCCGTTTTCGTCCACCTTGTAGTGATGATTGAGCGTGCCACGCGGAGCCTCAATCTGGCCCGCGCCTTCCAGGCGGTTGACGCCAGCCGTGGCGCGAACATGCTTGTCGAGAATGAGCGGATCGGTGAGAATCTCTTCGATCTTCTCGATTCCGTAGAGTGCCTCGACCAGCCGTGCGTGATGATAGTGGAATGAGCTTTCGACCGGCCCGCTGGACAACTGCTTGAACTCGGCAAGCTCTTTGTCCGCCTGCGGCATTCCCATGGATTTGACGATGTTGAGCCGCGCGAGTGGGCCCACGCGATAACTGCCCTGAGGATAGCCGAGCGGCTTGTAATAGACGAACTTGGTGTAGCTGTAGTTCTCGACAGCCTCGCCGATCACTTCAGTAAACCGGCTAGCGGTGATACCGTCCTCGATAATCGCGCCCTGCGGATCGATCAGCCGCAGCGCGCCGTCGGTGAACTCGATGGACTCGTCTTCGTTGATCAGGCCCATGTAATTGGACGGGAAGTTGGCGAAGACCTTGATCTCCGGCTTGAAGGTGTCCGCAATCTGCTTGTAGGCGGTCAGAGCCAGCTTGAGGTTCGCATAGGCCTCGGGCAGCATGGCCAGAATCTCATCGCGGTGAGCAGAGGCGAGCGGTTCTGTGACGCCGCCGGGAACCACCCATCCGGTATGGATGCGCTTGGTGCCGAGCAACTCGATAATATGCTGGCCGAAGCGACGCAATCCTATGCCGGCCAAGCCCAGATCGGGGCGGGCAGCCGCTACTCCGAAGATGTTGCGCGCTTTGGGGTCGGACTCCATGCCCAGCAACAGGTCGGGCGAGGAGAGATGAAAGAAGCTCAGCGCGTGCGACTGGACCAACTGGGCTAGATTCAACATCCGCCTGAGTTGCGCGGCGGTATGAGGAATGCGGACCGACATGATGGCTTCGCAGGCCTTGGCCGACGCCAGCATATGCGAGACCGGGCAGATGCCGCAGATGCGCGCGGTGAGGCTGGGCATCTCATAAAACGGCCGGCCTTCGGAGAACTTCTCAAAGCCACGCACCTGCGTGACATGAAAATGCGCGTCCTCCACCTCGCCCTGGCTGTTGAGCTGGATAGTGATCTTGCCGTGGCCTTCAAGGCGCGTTACGGGATCGATGGTAATCGTCTGGGTCATGACTCATGCTCCAAAACGGGTGAGGGCTGAAATATCCAGCGGCGCACCAGTGACCAGCGCGGTCAGCGCTGTGTAAAAAGTATCGGCCGAGGGCGGGCAGCCGGGCAAAAAGACATCGACTGTCACAAACTCGTGGATGGGGCGCACAATCTTCAGCAGCTTGGGCACCACGACGCAGGGAATCTGCTGCTGCGTGCTGGCGTTTTCTATGTACGCTCTGTCGAGAATTGCATCTGGTCCAAAGGGATTGCGCATGGAAGGCACGTTGCCGGCCACAGCACAGTCGCCCATGGCAATCAGCATTTTGGAATGGGCGCGAACCTTCTTGATCTTCTTCTCGTCATCCTCCGATGCGACAGCCCCCTCGACCAAGGCGATATCAACCTCGTCGGGGAAGTCCTTGGCGTCCACCAGAGGACCGTAGACCACATCGATCAGCTTCGCCAGCTCGAGGATCCGCTCGTCCATGTCGAGGAACGACATATGACAGCCGGAACATCCGTCGAGCCACACTGTTGCCACTTTCAATTTACTCATTGCGCTTCCCTCATGAGGTTCAGGTAAGGCAGAAAATCGGGATACTTGGGGTGATCAGAGCCGATCTTGCTCTTGTCGAAGAGGGCTCCGGTTGGACAAACCTGCACGCACTTGCCGCAGCGGGTGCAACTAGATGCTCCCCACTCGTCGTGCAGATCGGTAATGACGATGGAATCGATGCCGCGGCCCATCACATCCCAGACGTGTGCGCCTTCAATCTCGGCGCAGACACGCACGCAGCGGGTGCAAAGGATGCAGCGGTTGTGATCCACGGTGAAGCGCTCGTGGGACGCATCCACGGCCAGCGCAGGGTTGCGATAGGGCAGGCTGATATGAGTCACGCCCTGCTCTTGGGCCAGCGCCTGCAACTCGCAGTGGCCGTTGGAGACGCACACCGCGCAAATGTGATTGCGCTCGGCGAAGAGCAGTTCAAGAATAATGCGGCGGTGTTTGCGGAGCCGCTCCGTGTCGGTCAAAACCTCCATGCCTTCATGGATGTTGGCCACGCAGGCGGGCAACAGCTTATTGCTGCCCTTAATCTCCACCAGGCAGAGGCGGCAAGCGCCCACTGCGCCCAAACCTTCAATATGGCAGAGGGTGGGAATTTTGATGTCATTCTCCCGCGCCACATCCAGGATGGTCTGGCCCGAACGCGCGCTCACTTCCTGGCCGTCGATAATCAGAGTTTTGACGCCCATGCTTTCGCTCATGC
>Ga0224555_1003151_pt1 | contig 17555 bp, 18 predicted proteins | sample 714S23034metaG_FD_180687 | JGI IMG/M metagenome (GOLD analysis project Ga0224555, IMG submission 180687) | Peat soil microbial communities from Stordalen Mire, Sweden - 717 S2 30-34 | ecosystem: Environmental > Terrestrial > Soil > Wetlands > Peat | place: Sweden: Norrbotten County, Stordalen...
TCCCACAGATGTGGAACGTCCTTCGCCACGATCTGTCGATCGTCGGGCCACGGCCTGAGCAACCGCACTACGTCGAGCTGCTCGCCAAGACCATCCCCTTCTACGAACTGCGACATCTCGTCCGTCCGGGCATCACGGGCTGGGCACAGATCAACTACGACTACGGATCGAGCGATGTCGACGCCCTCGAGAAGCTTCAGTACGAGTTCTTCTACCTCCGCCACCAGAGCCTGAGCCTGGACCTGCGGATCCTCGGCCGGACGTTGCGAACCGTCTTCGAGGACAAAGCCCGCTAGCGGTTCGCCTCTCTCCGATGTCGGCTCACCGGCGCCGGCCGAGGTGCGCAACGACGCGGCGAAGGCACACGGCCACACATCGGCTGGCGATACCGATCGCCACGAGAGGCAGCAAGAGCCTCTCGGAACCGCGAGCGGTCCGACGAGCGAACCGCCACAGCGACAAGTGATGCGCGGCGATCATCCGGTAGGGAACAGCGGAGGTCGAGACGCCGGCGAGATGGAGGACACGAGCCGATGACTCGTAGCCGGTGCGCCATCCGGCTCTGGCGAGCCGCCAGCAAAGATCCACCTCTTCGACGTACATGAAATACCGGTCGTCGAAACCACCGACCGCATCGAAAGCCTCGCGGCGAATCAGGAAGCACGCGCCCGTGACCCAGTCCACGATCCCAGTTCCGGCGCGCGTGCGGTTCGCCTCTCGATAGCGCCGGCTGTACGCGTTCGTGGGGAGCAGCACGCCCAGGGCCGCCTGGACGCTCGAGCGACGAAGAGTTGGGAAGGCTCGCCCAGAAGGCTGGAGGTCTCCCGCGGGGGTCACGAGAGCCGGACCGACGAGCCCGAGCGACCGATCTTGCGCAAGGCGGTCGGCCATCGCGGCCAAAGCCCCTGGTTGCAACACGAGATCCGGGTTGCAACCGAGAAGCAGCTTGCCGGCCACTCGCCGGGCCCCGTAGTTCACACCGCCCCCAAAGCCGAGGTTCCGGCCCGTGTGAAGCACTTGCACGCCCGGGCTCTTCGCAGCAAGGCACTCGAGCGAGTCGTCAGTCGATCCGTTGTCCACGACCAGGACGGCTCGGACGCCTTCTCTCTCCACGCTCGCGACGCATTCGCTCAGCGCCGCGCCGGCGTTGTAGTTCACTACCACGGCGACAACCTCTTGGACCGGTGATTCGCTTGTCATTGGCGCGCCAAGACGCTAGCTCTGCCGAAGTCCCAGCTATCGTCTGTCCCGTGCGACCGAGCGTCCGCTTGAAGTGTTGCGGAGCAGCTGTAGTCACCTGCGTCGCAGGCGGACGCCATGGCGCAGATCCATGTCGCGTGCCCGTGAGGCTCGGCTCGTGAATGGCCCGCCGCCTGCGCGCTTGCAGGTGGCGCTCTTTCACGGGCTGCCGCCGGGCGGAGCGCTTCGGGCGCTCTACGAGGTGCTGAAGCGCTTCCCGCCAGATCTTCAGGTCGATCTTTTCGCCGCGGATCTCACTCCGGTGGACCGGTTCTCCAGCCTCGGCGCTGGCACGTACCATCTCGACCTTCCTGGTCTGGTTGCGTCCACGAGGAGCTACCAACTACCGCGAGCGGTTCGGTTGATAGCACCTCGTCTCGGCCGCATCGGCACCTTCGTGGTCGCGGGGGAAGCGATGCGCCCACTCCAACGACGCATGGCGCGGGACATCAACCGCGGCAACTACGACGTCGCGTTTGTGCACGCGTGCCGTTTCAGCCTGTCGGTGCCCATCGCCGAATGGTTGACCGTGCCCTGCGTGTTCTATGCGCAGGAAACGCGGCGAGTCGGGTTCGAGGCTCAGCCATATCCTCCGGCCTCGCGTCAGCACCGTCGCGAGCGGCTCATCCGACTCCTCCGACGTCCCTACGAGTCGGTGTGCCGCCAACGCGACCGGCACGCAGTTGCTGCTGTCGATCGCGTGCTGTGCAATTCGCGTTTCAGCGCCGACATGCTCACGGCGGCGTATGGTGTCGACCCGGTCGTGTGCTACCTGGGAGTCGACGACACCGTGTTCTCCCCCCCGAAGGAGCTCCAGGCCACATCGACAGCCCCTCCGGCAAGCCCGTTACGAGTGTTGTCGGTCGGGGCGCTGCACCCGGTCAAAGGCCACGATCTGGCGCTCGCGGCAACGGCTCGTGCCGCCCGTGCCATCTCGAGTCAGGGTGAGCTTCATGTCGTATACGAGCGTGAGCGACCCGGCTACGGGTCCGAGCTGGACAGACTTGCACGGTCGCTCGAAGTCGACCTCCACCTACATCGAGGCGTTACAGACGACCGGCTCGTCGACTTGTACCGCGGCGCTCGAGTCACAGTTTGCGCTGCACGCCTGGAACCGTTCGGCCTCGCAGTCCTCGAGTCGACCGCCTGCGGGACGCCGGTTGTCGCCGTCGCTCAGGGCGGCTACCGGGAGACGGTGATCGACGGGGTGAATGGCTATCTAGTCGAGCGCGATGCGGCGTCCCTGGGTGATGGGATCATCCGCATCGCGCGTGGAGAACTAGAGACCACGCCAGCGGCCATGCATGCCCTCGTCAGCAGGAACTGGAGCTGGGATGCCGCAGCAGAAAGGATCGTTCACCAGCTTCGCTTGGCCGCATCCAGGCCGAAAGGCGGTCAACGGTGGCCGTCGAACGCGTCGACCGAGCCCGCGAGCGCCGCGCAACACTGCGAGGAGGTGAGCCCGTGAAAGCCGACGCCTGCCGTTCTTGCGGTGCCGGACTGGGTCGAACCGTGTTCGACCTCGGATCGGTCCCGCTCGCGAACGAGTACCCGACGTCCGAGCAGGAATGCAAGACCGAGCAGCGATATCCGTTGAAGGTTCGACTGTGCGAGCAGTGCTGGCTCCTTCAGCTCGAGGAAGCCGTGTCTCCCAGCCGGCTCTTCTCCGACTACGCCTATTTCTCCTCGTACTCAGACACCTGGATGAGCCACGCAAAGCAGTTCGTGGACAACTCTCGAGAGAGGTGCCATCTCGACGAACGGAGCCTCGTCGTCGAGGTCGCTTCCAATGACGGATACCTTCTGCGTCACTTCGTCGCCCTGGGCATCCCGGTTCTCGGCATCGACCCGGCAGAGAACGTGGTTCCCACAGCACTGGCGGCCGGTGTGCCGACCGAGGTCGGCTTCTTCGGGTTGGACCTTGCCGAGCGCCTCGCCGAACGGGGTGTCGCGGCCGATCTCGTCGTTGCCAATAACGTCTTCGCGCACGTCCCCGATACCAACGACTTCGCTGCAGGCCTCGCACGGGTGCTCAAGCCCGAGGGCATCCTCAGCATCGAGTTCCCCGAGCTCGCGACCATGCTGCTAGGCACGCAATTCGACCAGATCTACCACGAGCACGTTTTCTACTTCTCCCTCTTGTCGTGCGAGTCCATCCTTCGTCGCAACGGCCTGCGCGTGATCGATGTCGAGCCCCTGGCGACGCACGGAGGGAGCCTTCGTGTCGTTGCCTGCCACGACTCTGCAGGACACCACGCAGAGACGTCGGTCAGCACCAAGCGGGAACAAGAGGGACAGTTGGGCCTGGCAGGCACGGAGGCCTACGACGCGTTCGCTTTCGCGGCCAACCGGCGTGCCGCCTCTGTGCGCTCGTTTCTGGAGCATGCCGCGACGAGTGGACGGACCGTAGTGGGTTACGGTGCCGCGGCCAAAGGCAACACGCTGCTCAATTACTGCGGGGTTTCCACGCGGGAGATCGGCTACGTCGTCGACCGGAGCCCGCACAAGCAAGGACACTTCCTCCCGGGGACGCATCTTCCCGTCTTCGCCCCCGACAAGCTCCTCTCGGACCGTCCCGACTACGTGATCGTGCTGGCATGGAACCTGCTCGACGAGGTGCAGGCGTCGCTGCCCGAGGTGCGCGAGTGGGGAGGATCGTTCGTCACGACGATGCCTAGCCTGACGGTACTTGCATGACCATCGTTGAGACAGGCTTGAGTGGAGTGCTTCTAGTCGAGCCTGAAGTGGTCGCGGACCGGCGCGGATTCTTCGCTCGACTGTACGGCGAGGACGAGCTGGAAGGCCTTGGCATCGACACCCGGGTCGCGCGGTCCGCCATCGCTTTCAACGACTCCATGGCCACAATCCGGGGCTTGCATTATCAGGAAGCGCCTTACGCTGAGACAAAGGTGGTCAGGTGCACGGCGGGCGCGCTCTTCGACGTGGTCGCAGACCTGCGGCCGGGCTCGCCTACGCGGCACCGTTGGGTCGGTCTCGAGCTCAGCGCGTCAAATCGAAAATCCCTCGTCGTCCCGCCGGGATGTGCACACGGCTACTTGACCCTGAAGCCCGCAACCGAGGTCGCCTACCTCATTTCGGTGCCATATGTGAAGAACGCGCAGCGTGGGATCCGATGGGACGACCCGGTCCTTGGGATCGCGTGGCCCCGGTCTCCGCTCGTGATCGGAGAGCGGGACGCAGCCCTACCGTTGCTCGAGCTGTGACCTCCAGTACACGACGATATCGTCGAGCATCTGGCCCAGGGGAATCGACGGTCGCCACGACACGTCACTCAGAAGCCTCGTGTTGTTACCGACGATCGTGTCAGGGTCGCCCAATCGGCGTGCTCGCGCACCGAACTGGAGCAGCTGGGGAGATCCGCAGCGCAACGCCACCTCCAAGATCAGGTCTTTCAATCTGACACCCTCGCCCGAGCAAAGGTTGACCGCCCCGAGCATATGAGCTCGGGACACCGCCACGAGCGCAGCGGCCACATCGCGGACATCCAGGAAGTCGCGTACCTGGGTCCCGTCGGTGAGATCGAGAGGCGAGGTCTCGAGAAGGGCCCGGGTGACGAGGGGCAGGAGTCGGCCGGGGTGCTCGCCGGGACCGGCCACGTTGAAGATCCTGCACCAGGCCGTGGGGATCACATTCCGACGAGACAGCGTGGCGGTCAGGTCGCGAAGCGTTCCTTTGGCGCGTGCGTAAGGCGTGGAGTCGTCAAGTTCGTCCTTCTCGGTGATCAGGAACGGGCTCGGACGGTACTCGGCTGAGGTCCCGGCCACTGTCAGGTGCTCACAGCCGCGATCGATGAGCACGCCGAGAAGCTCGATGGAGGATCGGAGGCTCCAGAGATTCTCGAGCTCGGCAGACAGGTAGTCGTCCGGGTTGGCGTACCAGCCGAGATGGATGCAAGAGCTGACGGTCGAGGTGCCGAGCAGACTGTCGAGCTGTGCGCGCGAGTCCCAGGAATGCTCGATCGACAGGACCTCCACCCCCGCCGAGCGAAGCTGCGAGACGACGTGGCGGCCGATGAAGCCACCGGCGCCGGTCACGAGCATGACATCGCCGGCGCGGTCTCTGACGCGGCGTGCCGGAAGCTCTCCGGACGCGCCGGCAAGCTTGGACCGACCCTCGGAGAACGCGCCCATCATGGCGCGGACGACCTCCGTCCATCGCCACCATGGCCGAGGATCTGCATGATCGGCTGGCGACGAACGTTCCGTATCGCCCGGCCCGGGCGAAGCAACGCCATCGACGCGAGCAGAGCAACATCGTAGATCGGGTTTCGCGCCCTGTTGGCCCGTCGCAGCTCGTCTCTCAAGTCGTCGACGACGAGGTCCCGGAACGGTGTGCTCGCCAACCAGCGAAACAGCGCTCGCCGGCCGGCAATACGAGCCGCAGGATCGATGCCCTGATGATCGCAGCTCTCCAGAAGATCTCTGAAGAGACCCAGGTGAAGCCACCCTGGAGCTCTTCCGGCGCCTTCGGGCTGGATCCCGCTCCAGACGACGCCCGCGTCCTTCACCTGGTAGCGGCGGTACTCGAGAAGCGACTCGGGAAGCGTGCCGATCCTGAAACGGAGCAGCATCTCCCAGACGAGGATGACGTCCGGCCCGAAGCGTTGTGGGAACAAGCCCGTCTTCGCGAGTGCCTCTCGGCGAGCCAGCCCGTAGACCATGAACCAGGATCGACGATCGAGGTAGGACCGCAGGCGCACGTTCACGTTCGGGGAACTCAAAGCGACGGGCTGCTGGAACACACCCGAAGTGAGCCCCGCTTCGTCGATGAACCTGACCGCGGGTACACACATCGCGTGATCGGGGTGCGACTCAAGATGGTCCACGGACTGGTCCAGATAGCGGGGAAGGAGACGATCGTCGCTCGCAGCCCACGTGAACAGTTCGCCCGTAGTACCTGCGAAACACCGATTGAAGTTCGCGCTCGCCCCGGAGTCCGACTCGACTCGCAGGTACCGAACACGCGAGTCGGCGCGGGCCAGTTCACGAGCGACTTCTCCTGTGCCGTCGGTCGACGCGTTGTCGCAGACGAGAAGCTCGAAGTCCCCGAACGACTGCCGGCGGATCGAGTCGAGACATTCAACGATGTACGGCATGCCGTTGCGGACCGGGAGCCCGATCGAGACTGGAGGCGCGGCGGTGTTCATGCGAAGACCGAGGCACCCTGGCGGGACGAGAGGCCGGCACGGCACAGGAGCCACCCGCTGAGATCAGACCGTTTCGATAGCGTGCCGCCAAGGCGGCCAGTTAGCGGCTTCGGGGCCATCGGATGTAAATCACCTCACGCCACCATCGCCCAGGGCACGGCCAACGGCGCCAGCGAGTACCTCTGCTTCAATACGTACCGCCTTCCAACTCGCTGGACTTCTGGCTCTGAGTGTGTCCCCACAACGCGTGCCGCGCAGTGTAAGTTGCGGAACCTCCCGGCCAGGAGCTTGCGAAAGGGCCCCACTCTCCCTAGGACGTCGCACGGCCCTTCTTCCAGTAGTCGCCGTACTCGACAAGCGACATCTCATAACTGAGCCTTTCTGACGTGATCCGCTAACACGACGAATACAGCCCAGCTCGGTTGCCTCTCCACCCTCCACTTGTCACAAACAGGACTGCCAATATGACCGATCACCCGGCTTAGCTGCGCGAGACACCTCATCGATGACGCCTACTGCACATCAGTCTACCGAATCCTCCTCTCAATCTGAGGGGGGCTACGCGGAGGTTTCTGATGAGTTAACTCGGGACAGGCGGCCAGGAAGCTCTCGAGACGTAGACTCTGGGCGTACCTCTAACGGGGCTCCGCCCCAGCCCGACGAGCGGTGTGGTGATGACGTCACGGCGGCACCAACTGGGGCTGGTGACAGGTCACGGGGGGCGATCGTAGGCTCCGGTCGAGCCTAGATGCGGGGCCTTTCGGTCCCGCCTTGAACCGCCCGAAGCGGTTGGTTGGCCGCAAGGGCCTGTGACGACCGGAGCCCGATATGACCCTACCCCGCAGCGCCGCCGAGGTCCTTGCCGAACACGTGACTCTCGAGGTGGAGTGCATCGACCGGATGTACCTCAACGTCTACGTGCCCAAGTTGCAGTTCGTCGGGGGAGTGGTCTTCTTCCTGCGTCAGCACCGGGGCCAGCCGTTCGCCTCGTCTGCGTTGTTGGAGCCGATCAGCCGGGACTTCATCGCCGGGCTGTACCGCTTCGCCGCCGACCAGGGTGTGCCGATCGTCGATTTCGCCAAGGGGCAGCGCAAAGATGATCTGGCCCATGAGTTCCTGGCCGGCTTCGAGGGTGACGAGGGCGTGCTGTTCGTGGGCAGGGCCCAGGAGAAAGCCCCGGTGTTCCGCACCGAGAAGCGCCGCAACCCGGTCACGGGTGCGACCTACCCGTGGATCGTGCGGACCACGGCGATGGTCAACCACTTCTATATCTATGCCGTCGACGCCGACTTCGGGCCGTTCTTCATCAAGTTCTGCTCGTATTTCCCCTACACGGCGAAGTTGTGCCTGAACGGCAACGAGTGGGCCAAGCGGCAGGTAGCCAAGGCCGGGATCGGTTTCGAGGCGCTCGACAACGGCTTCGCCGCCTGTGAGGACCCCGAGCGCCTGCAACGCATCTGTGACCGGCTGGACCCTGCTCGCATCGACCGGCTGCTGCGCAAGTGGCTGGCCCGCCTGCCGCATCCCTTCAGCGCCGCGGACCGCCGGGCCGGTTACCGCTACGACATCTCGGTCCTCCAGGCCGAGTTCTCCTTGACCCAGATGTTGGACCGTCCCTCCTCGGGCCGGGCGTTCTTCGAGACCGTCATCGCCGAGAACCTCGACGTGGGGCGCCCCGACCGGGTGTCGTTGATCTTCGACCGCCGAATCCTCAACCGCCGACGCCATCCCACCCCGAGCCGCTTTCGCACCCGGGTTTTCACCCAAGGCGTCACCCCGTCGCTGCACGTCGAGTACAAGCACACCCGCATCAAGCAGTATCACAAGGAGGCAAGAGCCCTACGTACCGAGACCACCGTCAATGACACCCGGGACTTCGGGATCGGCAAGCGACTGTGCAACCTGACCGCCCTGCGGAAGGTCGGCTTCTCCGCCAACCGGCGTCTCCTCGACGCCCAAACGATCAGTCACGACCCGATCATCGGCGACACCGTGTTCCAACAGATCAACCAACCGGTCATCGTGAACGGCCAACGCGCCGCCGGGCTGCGCTTCGGTGACCCTCGTGTCCACGCCCTCCTCGCGGCGGCGGTGATCTGCCGCCTCCAGCCCGACGGCTTCGCCAACCACCACCTGCGCGAGCACGTCGCTGAGTTCCTCGGCCTCGAGCCCGACGAGATCACCCCTGGGCGCATGACCTACGACCTACGACGACTCCGTCTGCACGGGCTGATCGAACGCATACCCAACTCCCACCGCTACCGACCCACGCCCCTCGGATGGCAGACAGCATGGTTCCTCACGCGTGCCTACAACCGCTTCATCCGCACCGGTGCCGCCGACATCGCCGATCCCGGGAGCACCGCCATCCTCCGCCGGGCTCTCAGCGATCTCGCCGCCCGATCAGGAATCGCCGCATAACACAACCTCAAGAGCAAAAACTTGACTCAAGAGTCCGGCTCCGCCGGACCGAGGCCTCTAGTGCCTTCAACCCGAACGGTGACGTGAGCGAGCTCCTGGACCGATGGCTTTCTGATCGCCAGGCAAGCGGTCCCTGCCACCTTGCGGCTCCCACTTGGAACTATGTCGGCAAGTTGCGCGGGTTCGAGGCCGAAGGCGGTCAGCTCTTAGCCTCGATCGACCGTCAGGCCCCAGGTGAGGTGACGCCGCCTTGACGTTTGGGTTCGGGGTCGACTGCCCGGGCCGACAAGGTTGTGCCAGTCGGGGCCTTCAGTGCGTTGGGCTAAGGTCTGGACGATGAACACAATCAGCACGTCTTGTACCTGCTGTGCGTGTCTCCTTGGATACCCCTGGCGAGGAAGCCGCAGACCTTCCAGACAGCACCGAGATCCTTTCTCCTGGCCCAACGTTCCCGGCAGCTCGTTCACCATGCGAGGATTTGCGCCGGCCTTGACCGACGAGGTGGTGCGATTAGAGATCAAATGACCCCTCTGGGTGGGTTAGCTATGTCACTCGGATCGACGCACGCCGTCTCGGCGCCATCCGCGTTCCTTGCGTTTTACCGACGCAGATTCGGGATCGAGGACTTCCACACCCACATTCGATGGCATGCCATCAAAGACTGGATCGACCCAACGGCCAGACTAACGTTGGACGTCGGGTGCAACACCGGCGTAGTGACCCTGGCGGTGGCACAGCTCGTAACGGGCAACGTCGTGGCGAGCGAGTTCAATGATCGAAATGTTGCCGAGGCCCAAAAGGTTCTGCGCTTCACCGGAATCGCCAATGTGAGCCTCAGCCAGGCCGACATGAGAGAGCTCGGGGAAGCGCGCCGGTTCGATCAAGCGCTGCTCATCGACGTACTAGAGCATATCGACGATGACGAGCTCGCGCTCCACGAGCTCGCCAAGGCGGTCCTTGCCGGCGGACGGCTGATAGTTTCCGTTCCGACTCCCCGTTACCCAGTCGTCTTCGGTCGTCGCTTTCACGAGGCGATTGGACACGTTCGAGATGGCTACAGCATGGCCACGCTTGGCCCCAAACTGAGAGATGCAGGGTTCGACGTGATCGAGCACCGCTACTACACGGGCAAGGTGGCGTCGCTTGGCGCCGTGATCGCCTACCGCTGGGGCGGCCCCTGGCGGGCGAAATGGCTGTTCCTCACAGTCCTACGCCCTGTGGCCCTTTTGGGTGAGCGAAAAGTCAAAGAAGAAAGTGCTGCTTCCCTGGCGGTGCTCGCCGTCCGGCGCCCCTGACTCCACCTGAAATTACGGCTTCCTGCCAACGACCAGCAAAGATGCCCTCAACTCAAATCGCCTCAATCCGCGTCGAGCTGAGCCGGGCCGCCGCCTTTCGCGACAACATCGTCGAGGCGAGCCAAATCTACGGTATCTGGGACCAGGCGAGCACAGGCCCGCAGATCATCAGCAACGCCGTCGAACTCAGCCTGTGGGTCCCGAGAACCCCATCGGCCCAGCTCAGGAAACGAGCCGGTACTCGTGGATGAGCCCGCCAAGGAGGTCGGTTCGTCCGATGCCATTGGTTTCGGGCTCGGTGACCGGGACCGTCGCTTCGGTGACCCTCGAAGGGCATCGTTGATCGAGGGATCGGTGGGGCCGATGCCCGCTGTAGGGCCTTGACAATGGCATTGGACGCCGCGGTGCTCGGTTCGATACGTTCGTGCCTACCGGGTCCGGGGTTCCCGGGAGAGCGCAGGTAGGGCAGGCCGAGACGTGCATTATGGGCTTCGAGCCCGTCGTTGTAGTTGGCCGCCCCTGCGACTGGCCCGGTTGTGCTGCGAGCACGTATCCGTAGTCGTCGTTCGCCCGCCTCTCTCCCAAACGATGACGAGAGAGAGGAGAAGGGATGCGCTCTATAGGTCTGGACGTCCACCGCGACTTTTGCGAGGTGGCGATCTTCGAAGACGGGAAGGTCACGCGACGCCCAAGGGTCCCAGCCCGCCGGGCCGCCTTGGTGGCATTCGCCCGTTCACTCGACCCGAACGGTCAGGTCGGGCTCGAGGCGACCGGCAACGCGCTCGCCATCGCGCGACTGAACGAGCCACACGTCGGACGAGTCGTTGTCGCCAACGCGGCGGTCACAAAGGGTATCGGGAATGCCAGAGCCAAGACAGACCAACTCGACGCCCGCACCCTCGCCCTGAGCTCAAAGCAAAAGATATGTGAGGCCGTAGGGAAGATCTGTTGTATGGGCCTGAGAATTCGCTGTTCCCGGCGGCCGAATGTGTTCGGGGCGCGCCCTGACGTGCTGCTCTCCCAAGAGAGCGCCGCCTCCAGGCCTATCTGTCCAAGCGCTTCATCAGCTGAGCAACCTCGAGGTGAAACTGCTCCTCCTGCTGCCCAATGATCTCTCGATACGAGTCCTGAGCCTGCCGGTGGGCCGGGAGGTCTTGCCGCAGTTGCTTCAGGAAGGCTCGAAGCTCGCTGATCGAAGAACGGCTCTTGGGAAGGTTCACCTTGTACTGCTCCGGGATAGGCATGTCGATGTCGTTCCCCGCTGAACCTCGGTTAGCCACCACAACCACGCACCTAGCCAGTGCAGCCTCTCTCGGAATTCTATCTCTCCCGGGGTGTTTGCCAAGGTCGAGGTAAATCTCCGAGTCCAACAATGCTTGGCTCACGCCCCTACGGTCCAGACCCACTAGCGGCTTGAAGACTTCCTCGTCCCATCCATTCATTAGTGTTAGAGAGAATTCCGCTCCCTTCCTGGGGTTGAACGCAATCGTATACGGACGCCTAGCCGCGAGCGACTCCTCCGGCACATTAGCAGCGAACAAGGGAGACACGTAATCCGTCAGCATGAAGGATGGCAAGTCGTAAGACCGAAGGAAGGCAGCGGCGTAGTGCGACTGGGTGACGTGAGTCACGTTCGGCATTCGCGCTACTTCCTTCATCAATCGATGCCGCCGCAGATGTGATCTAACCGTTCTGCGCAAAATCCCCGCAATCCTCTTGGGAGAAGAATGACGGGTTATTGTCGGGAACCCCATGCCAAAGGCGCCCTCAACCGACAACCACCAGACGATAACCCGATCGTGACGCATCAGCTCCTTCCGGCCGATCCATACTTCAGGAACGACCGCGATGTCTTCGGCTCGCACCTCTGCGAACTCGATCCGAGGAGCGTCGTACTCAAGATAGTCAGACGGGCACGGCGCGACATCCGTGCCGGGAGGAGCCGCAAGGACGGCATCGGTGCCGCAGCGACGGGCCGAATCCGTCAACTGATAGAGTGCTTCTATTCCTCCGGTTGGAATGTCACCGAGGGGGACAAAGACCACGACGCGCATCATGCGTCAGTTGCGATTCGGAGCGCACTGGCGCAGGCTTGGTCCATGTCGACGTACTGGTACCTCGCCATGCGACCTGCTACGATGACATTCGGATGGACATCCTTCAACAACGCCATGTAGGCGTTATGTAGTTCGCGCCATCGCGCCACTGGGACTGGATAGAGAGCTTCATTCTTGCCACAGAGGAATTCCTCGGGCGTTTCCTCGACCCAGATGGTTGACGATGGATCAGCGGCAACGGTGAAGGCCATATCCGTGATGCGCGTCTGTGGCCGGTCGTCGTTGTAGTTGACAGTCGCCGATGGGGTCATCCGCCTACGGGTCGCTTCCAGCCTGAACTTGATCGAACGATAAGGCAACGCTCCATTACGGAAACCGAGAAGCTGGTCCAACGCCCCGGTGAAGAGGACCGGCTGGGTCTTCGGTAGATCACTCAACGAAATCTCGCGATCCGTTTCGGCAGCTATTCTAGGGTGGTCCAGCAGTCGCCGGAAAAACGCGGTGTAGCCGTCCGTAGGAAGAGCCTGGAAGGAGTCAGTGAAGTAGCCCTCTTGATACCCGATCACAACGGGCACGCGAGCCTGAGCGGAAGGCAGGAGGTTGTCGGCGTGCTCGCCCCACATCTTCCTTGTGTACGGCGTGAAGACAATCCGACGAATTGCTTGGGCAGCCGACCGCACATCGTCCGATTCGTGGGATTCCACGACGTGGAGTGGAACTCTTGCCCCATCTCCATAGCTTGAGATCAGAAGCTGCTGCACCGACTTGCTCCGTTCGCCGAGGAGGTGATCGAGTAGCAGGAAGTTTGGGGGGAGAGGATATCGCAGGTCGCCGGACTGCCCGGTGACGTGGTGGAGGTAAGGACGCCAGACGGCAAACCTCGTCACGAAGTCGATCACCCTTGGGCTGCTCGTGTGAAAGAGGTGAGGGCCATACCGATGCAGAAAGACGCCGGCAGGCGCGTACTCGTCGAACGCATTCCCCGCGATGTGGGAACGGCGCTCGACCACGCGAACTCGGAAGCCGCGCTCCGCCAAAACCCGAGCAGCGGATGCCCCGGTGAATCCAGAACCAACGACCAGCCAGGTGCTGTTCGCCATCAGCCGCTCCAGGCCGAGTCGCCGGCGCAGCCCCAGAGGGCAACGAGTAGCAGTCGTGCCAGGTGTAGCCGAATGGTCGCTCGCGCTCTGTGACTGGCCATCCACAATGCTGCGACGAACGTACAGATCCCGGCGGCTGCGGCGGAGCGTGTCCCCGAAGTTGTTGAAGTGAAGGGGTGGTCCCCCGCCTGAGACCTTCCATCTGGTAGGTGTCGGGCGTTCCACCAAGAACAACCCACAGGAAGGGGACCACCGTGAAGAAGACGGTACCTGTCGTGACAGTCGCTGAGGTGAGCGAAGCAGCTCGGGTCGCTGAGCTGCCGCTCGAGGCAACCGTAGCGCTCGCCGAGGTCGCCGACGCGATCAAAGACGGACTCCACGCGTTCGCCTCGGCGACCGGGCTCGTCGTCATGTCCCAGATGATGCAGGCCGAGCTCACCGAGGCGATCGGGTCCAAGCATGCCAAACTCCCCGCCGGCGAACGCACCGGGAACTGGCACGGCACCACGACGGGCTCGGTCGTGCTCGGCGGCCGCCTCGTGAAAGTCGACCGGCCACGGGCCCGGACGACGGCTGGTGAGGAGATCGGCCTCGACACCTGGAAGGCATTCAGCTCCGTCGACCTGCTCAACTCCCTCGTCGTCGAGCGCATGCTGGCCGGCGTGGCGACTCGTCGCCACCACCATGTCGCAGAGCCGGTCGGTCACGAGATCGAGAGCCGGTCGAAGGGCATGTCGAAGTCGGCGATCTCGAGGCGGTTCGTCGCCGCCACCAAGCAGGCGCTCGCAGAGCTCATGGGGCGTAACCTCGCCTCCTTCGTGACGAGCAAACCGGCCTTTTCCAGGGTGCCGGGGGGACTATGCACAGAAGGTTTCGACATGATCGGCACCTGTGAGAACTGCGGGGCGCCGATCCGCCACCTGGATCAATGGGACTGTCCACAATGCTCACCGCCGACGACCAAGACGTGCTGCCGTCGGCCACGGTAGTTCGGGAATCACGGGTTCCTCGTCGGCCTGGGGTACCCTCTCTGGCGAGCCTCTCATATGGCACGACCACCATGCCCCAGTGAAGGCCCCCATCGAACTACTTCTGCTATCAGGCTCAACAGCCCTTCGCGCTCATTAGCCATCAGGACCAGTCGCCAGACGGCCACCGCGTAAACCCCGCTGAGCGCGGCTGCCCAGCCGAGTCGGATGGCGAGGCCGTGGCCTACTGTGGCTGCGACGGCAGCTGCGCACCCAAGTGCCACGGGAGCAGCGATAGAGCGGAAATGTCGCTCAGACAGTGGCGAGAAGGGTAGTTGGGCGACGTGCCGTACTATCGCGAAAAACACGACCGAGTCCACTGCACACATTGCCGACACCACCAGCGCCGCTCCGGTCGCTCCGAACTTCGCAGTTAGCATCCAAGCCCCTGCAAGGAAGGGAACTAGTTCCGCGACATTAACATAGGCGAGGATCTTGGTGTGCCCAGAGGACAAGAGGTATGTGTACGGCACCCAGGCAAGGCAGTTGACCCACACTCCGGCAACGAGCACGAGGAACGGGCCGGTGCTGTGAAGGCCGTACTCGGGGCCCGCCCAAAGCGACAGGAACGGATGAGCCAGGAATGCCAGTATAATCGCGGCTGGCGTCAGGACAAGGAAAAGCGCTGAGAGGCTCTTTCTGTAAAGGTTCCGGTGCTCCCCAAGTCTCCCTTGTGCCTCCAGCCTGGTTAGCCCGGGCAGCAACGGCCCTACTAGTTGTGCTGGTAATACATTGAGGGTAGTTGCGAGGGTCGCTGCCACCGCGTAATAGGCCACCACGACCGTGGAGTGGTTGTGCGCGAGAAAGAACCGTTCCGCTGTTGAGAGAGGTATAACAGCCAGGCCGGACACCGTGAGGGCGCCGCCGTAACCCACGAGTTGTCGCAGGATCACCTTGCTAACACGTGGACGGCGCAGCGCAGGTTGAACCCGGACTGACAGCAGGAACGTACCCGACGCCCCTAGCGCCGCGGCAGCCAGCCCGACGTAGGCTGCTGTCACCACCCCTCCCGACAGCATGACGAGCGCGACCGGGGTCCCTATCGAAGCGATAAGGGCGGCAGTAGTGGTAATTATGGTGTACTGGCGCCAGCGCAGACGCACCACCTGCGGAGTGTTGACGGTGCCTGCCACGGCTTGAACCACAAACAGGGCACAGACGATCCGAAGTGCTAGCACGCCCGGGCCGAGCAGTTCGCCGCGGACGTGCAGCAAATGGGCGAGGATGGCTGGGGCTTCGATTGCGATCACGACCGCAGCGCAAGTGGTGGTAATAGCCGTCAAGCTGAGAGCAGTCCACACGACCGTGGATTCCCCCAGATCGTCACCGCGCGCGTAGTACTCTGCCCCGAACTTTGTTGATGCAGTTCCCATTCCAACGTCGGCGAGGGCAGCCCAGGTGATCGACGTCTGCAACAGTGCCCAAAGGCCGTAGCGCGATGAGCCCAGCAAGCGGATCAGGAACGGTGTCGCCACGAGGGCGGCAATGAGCAGTACAACGCGCCCGCCTAGCCCCCAGGCGCCCGCGGCTGCTACTTGCGCTGCGGGTGACCTCAAGGTATCACTAACTGGTTCCAGGGGCTCGGCTGTTGACAAGGTTAGGTAGCCGTTGGGAGTTCAGTCTGCCGCCGGGCCGGTGCCCAAGAGGCTCATTCGGTTCGAGGCGGACCAGGGCTTCCAAGCCAACCAGGCCCCTTCGACCCTGACAGTGCGTGTGCCGGTCGGGTCGGCCGCTGTGAGCACAGTCAGCGACGATCCGCTCCTAACCAAGGGTCCTGTCAGGATCTGGCCCAGGCTCATGAAGCCGAGGACGTCTGCCTGTTTCACGCTTCGTCCACTACTCGGGCAGGTGTGCGCGGCCCCGAGGGGTGCTGAGCGCGTCACCCCGGGTTAGCAGGTTGTTGACGGCGCGCTGTGCGGACGGGCACAGCGCGCCCATGATGCCCGCATCGCGCAGCGGCGGGACCTCCGGGGCTCGGCAATTAGATGGAGAGACCCATTCGTCGCCGTAGCCGACTAAGCGCGCGTGTTTGTCCGCCCGGGTCAGCTCCGGCCGGACTTTGTAGGTCGGCACCCGCTCCTCCTTTCGCTTTGTCAAGTCCGGGTAGACTCTACTCACGCGGGGGCGAGCCTGAAAGCAGCTGCCTTCCCGGTCAAGAAGGTGGATCAGTTCACGGGGATCCGGTCAGCGGCTCCGAGCCGACGCAGGGCAGGCCGAGGGCGAAGGGCCGGCGGCCGGCGGGAGCTGGCCGAGGCCGGCGCGGCGGGCAGACGGAAAGCGGAGGTCTGGCGGCGGGAGGGCGGGGGCCGGCGGTGTTCTACGGCCCGGGCTTGTTAGCCATCTGCGCTCGCCCGTCGGCTTCAGGACTTCAACGTGCGCTGATCTCGATACTCACCCAAGAGGTTGGGCTCCTGTAAGCCGGAACGCGAAGGCGGTTTCCCCGGCGCGTCTCAAGCTTGGTGAACACGAGAACGTCCGCAAGGGAAGGAGTCATTTCGAGACCTCCAGGATTCGAGCCGAGTGTGCCATTTCTGGATCGTCTTTGAGACGAGTCGGTCCATGGATCTTGAGCCCGAGCACACCCAGCCAGCGAACGAGGTTGTGGGCGATCGTCGCGCACACCGCAGTTCCTCCTCTAGTACCTCTGCGGCATCGGCCCTCCGACAGTCGGCTCTAGCAGAGGATCCTCCGTCGTCTCGTCGCAGCTTCGAGGCGACAAGACTCAGCTTCTTACATAACGGACATAGCCCGCGGTTTTCCTTGTCGCAGCCTGCGACGGTAGGCAGCTTGCCTGCAGGCAGGGGAGCAGTACGTCGCTCACAGGTCGACCAGAGCAGGGCGCTGGCACTCCGGGCAGATTCGGCGCACCTGGGTAGATCCAGCGGTCATGTGGCCACGCTACCCGTTACGGGTGTTACGGTTCGCCTCGGGTCTCTACCCGGCAGAATAGACGACCGCGCACGGTCACGCGTGAGCACTACACAGCCTCATTTCTTGCGCAAGACCACGAGGTCCTGCGTAGGCGTACCCAGGGCACCTTCCGGTTCGAGTTTCACAAACTCAAATCCCTGTGCAAATGTGTCACGCAAATACGACTCAGGGTGATAGGCGCGGCACAAGTTGTCAATGGCCATTGAGATCTCCCCGCACACGGACAGGAGAATTCCCCACTGGCGGCCATGAGAATTCCCCAGTGCCGGCCATCGGGTTCTCTCTCCGTGGTTAGGCCAGCGGCATCACTCCCTTGC
>Ga0224555_1003152_pt1 | contig 17555 bp, 24 predicted proteins | sample 714S23034metaG_FD_180687 | JGI IMG/M metagenome (GOLD analysis project Ga0224555, IMG submission 180687) | Peat soil microbial communities from Stordalen Mire, Sweden - 717 S2 30-34 | ecosystem: Environmental > Terrestrial > Soil > Wetlands > Peat | place: Sweden: Norrbotten County, Stordalen...
GAGTACCGCCACTTTTAATACCGTCAAGTGCCTTAACAGTTATTCCCGTAGCAAGATCAGCGCGGGCTTTCTGAAGCGCTTCAGGATGATTCATCCCTCCATCTTCATATTTCTTTGTCCGTTCAGTCAGGAATACTACAGCATTGCCACTATCAACTGCTAGATGAGCGGCACCTTTAATGTTATTTGGATCATTGGCATCGTCACCATCTGTTTCCTTTGCTTTTTTATAGAAGGTGTTTAATTCATTCAAGTGTTTGAATAGGTCGGCATCCCCATCGCTTAATTTTAATATTTTCATGGAGTCGAAATCATGTCCCTTTAAAAGCTGATCACCAAAAGTTTTCTTTACTTGTAACGCGTGAATTTCTTTTTGCTTATTCAGAAGGTCATATTCTAAATTTAATTTCTGCCTTACCGCCACATCACCTTCAAGACTCATTTTTCGTATATAAGCGGCATTGATTCTTTCTTCCTGTATAGTCTTATGGATAGAATTCCTAATCATATTCTGATCAGTAATAGTAAGTACAGGCCGACCATGCTCATCGCGCTCTCCAAGAATTGCATCAATATCTTTTTCGCTTTTAATCTTTCCTGAAAGTATTTTTGAGTTTACATCTTGAGCAATTCTATTAGAAGCTATCGTGTAAGCTTTATTCTGATGGACTTCATTGTTTTCCAGATTGCGGATTATGTTATCCTGGGTATTTGCTTTTGTAATACCCTGCTTAATCATGTATTCCCTGCCATCAGGACCGGAAAGCCAGGAGGTGTAGTCTGCAAGTTCCTTAACTGAATCACCATTTGGATCATGAAATTTTATCTTAGCTTCGCGCTCGAATTGGATTGTGGCTGTAGAAATCTTATTTTCCTCTATGGTAGCTTCGGCATGCTCACGGATCTGTGATATGCCTAGAGCTATAACTGCATCCTTATTACTACCCGGAGGAAGAACCTTTCCTACATTTTCAGCATATCTTGCAATCTCTGTATTTGGATCAGCACCTTCTTTGATATTGGAATAGGCACTGTTTAGGGCTAATTCATTTGTCTGAACTTCATAATGACGGAGCTCGGCAGCCTGATAGGTCGCCGCATGCTGTAACATATTTTTGGCGATATTGAGACGTTCGTTATTAAAAAGTTCAAGGGCTTTTCCTTCTAAAGTAGAACCTCTCTGCTCCGCCAATTTATCTGCGGTCTTCTTTACGAGGTAAGTAAAATCTTTACCTTTATCTTCATTGTCTCCAGTAAACTTGGAAACATCATGAACATCATTACCAGTGATCTTTTCCTTTAAGCCTTCAACGACCTTGACCAGATCGGCTTCATACTCATAGACATTATGAGCACCCTGAGCAGTTGCGCGTCGATCATCGTAGCGTTTCATGGCCTCGTAGACTTCTCCGCTGCCCTGGGAGATGTCAGAACCTAGGCGCTCCATGCCTTTGTCACCAGCATTGAAAGCGTCCGGGTTGATTAATACATTAGGTCCCTTATCCGGAGGTAATTCTGTCTTCTGATATGTTGGTATTTGTAAGCTTGCCATAATTTATCCTGTTGGTATTGTTGGTGAGAGATTATTGGATGCCATGACACCGGCTCGGGATAATCCTGAAAACAATGTGCCACCAGCTGATAGAGTTCCACCTTGAGCAGCAGATCCACCTTCAGCTTCACTTATTTCCGCGCTTTCCATTCCCGCTTCATATTCAAATCGTCCTTTTTGGAGAATTGTTTGGGCATCATCTTCAACGTCTCCAGCAGTGCCTATGATGAGTTCGGTAGGAGTGCCTTCCTGAGCTACGCCGGACTTAGCGTAAAGGACACGCTGCCGAGCCATGAGAGAATCCCCTTCAGCCTCTTTATTTTCAGCAGCCATCTTAGCTTTATTGGAAACTTCGAGGGCATTCTGGCGTTGGACTGAAGCATTGTATTCATCAACTTTCTGAGTATTCTGACCGGATTGGTATTGGCCGTATGCGGAAACACCGGCACCAACAACTGTGGCACCTTCAGCTACACCGGCAGCAGTAACTGAACCGGCAACCACATCAGCAACACCTTCAACAACGAATAAGGCAGAGGCTATAAAAGACATACACTCTCCCGCTTGGAATCAATCTCATTCCAATCTTTAGCAATTATTTCATCTTCAATTTCCTTGATGTCTGTTTTGTCAGTAGCATGAACTGTCATGACAATTGTATCCTCAAGGTGGCTAACTGCCCGCTTCGTTCCGCCTTCTGTAATGAAGAATTTAGGAGCGGAAAATATCTCAGTACCACCATCTCCCAGCACTTCAATTTTACCTTTCAACAGAAAAAAGAAATGGGAATATCTATGGATCTTGGAGGTAATTAGTACTCCCGCCGGCACACTAATCATTCGACCGTATAATCCTTTTGCAAACCAATGATCGATCGGGAAGCAATCCCCTTCCATGTGATCGGGCTGCTGTTTAATTTTGCTCTCTATTGCTTGAACTTTTTGCCGAGTAGTGAGCCTAAGACTCCCGTTATCAGTAAGTATAGAATAAAGATAGTAATCATCGCCATTCCACCCATAACCTTTCATTAGGCATTCACGTGTTAGCCCAATACCTTCTGCAAATTTAATTGAAAGATCGTTGTTGGCATTTATGGTTGCCTGTATACGGTGAAGGTGCATCTCACGGATTAAACTGGAACCGTAAGTTGCCACATATTCATAGCAGTCTCGGCTATAGGATTCAATTTCATCACTGAACAATCCCCACAATTCACCAACACCACCCCAGAGTTTCTTTATACCACCACATCCCAGTATTTTACCATCAGATATTCTAACCGCGGTGAATGCAGGCGAATTTACATTGTCATCAGCCCATTGAGAAAATAAAGGAGACTGCTTGATGTATTCATCGCAGGGACGCACTTTTATTTCATCAGCATGGTATCGTTCAAATAAAATCATTTTAATATCTGGGTTCATACTTATCTGTCCTGTACGGTTGCAATCGTCATAATGCCTAAAACTGTTGCTGGCAAAGGTTGATCATGCAATATGCAGATTTCAGCCTTGTCGCTATCTTCACCATCAAACTCCCAAGGAACATCTCCGGTAAACAATCCATCACATGGAAGAACCAAACTGCTTAATTTATCCCAACGTGAACCTATCTTAATTCCGCCAATTGTATTATTAAGTCTCAAGGTTACTTTCTCAATATTCTTCTGTATGCCGGCAGATGTTCCGGTTTGCAGATTGATTTCTAAAGGTTGAGGTTTAAGCTTGTAGTCATAATGGAGACCAGCTGAAACCCGATTATAGTAGTCGCCGAGAGATATGCCGCCGGACACAACAAGTTGGGGAGCAAGGGCACCACCATCTGCACATACATCAACCATCTGACCATCCAAGTGATCAAGGCCGGTAACCGCGTTGACTACCTGTTCCCATGTACCACCGGAAATGTATGCAGAAAAAGCAGAACTGTCCAATCCGGATAATTCAAAAGTCTTAGCACCCGTATTTACATTAGCCACCAGATAAGCATTATCATTCACATCCGTCATGCCTACTACGTTACGGATTTTGACATACCAGCCATTTGTGGGATTAGTACCAGTATAGGTTACCACAGCGGGACTGGTTTGAGATATCCCGGTAATTGTAACCGGTACACCACCATCGTAAGTAAGCCCACAGTCGGCATAGAGGTATTGGTACGGTCTGGTCGGAGGAACAGGTTCTCCAGCGGTGAAATCTCTAGCTACAAAATATTCAATATAACGTTTGGTTACTCCTCCAATTGTACGATTGACTATTACCCAAATCTCATCTTCATATTCACCCTTAAGGCTGGCAATGGATTCAAAGACACCTAGAGTATTGTGCCGGGAAAATGCAATTACTTTTTCATCTGCATAATAAGTCATGGAAACCAAATAGCCATCATTCCTTACAAGCCAGATAACGGTATTAGGAGTTTCCTGCTGAGCCATTTGAACTATTCCACTTTTTGTTATATGGCTGGCCAGCTTGGTTAATTCTGTAGATGAAAAAGTATCGGAAACAAACGTATAACCAATCTGGTAAAGTTTGGTTCCGTAATATTGGATAAAGATGGCAACGTCACCCACCATAATGGCTTTTATATTCATCGAGCCTTTATTAGATTGAATCTTAGCCAATATGGACGTGGGAGTAGTGGGTTCGGTAATTGTAGCGCCACCAAATCTCCATTCACCGTTAACTAGACCAAGAAGCAACACGTTCCACGACAGCATCCAACAGATCGGATCAGTACCGTCTGCATAGAGAGCATAAACCAAAGCATCATCATCATTTGTGCCGGTAATCATATTTTCAAAATCGCGAGTAACCGACAACCAGATATTCTGGGGTTGATTCAATGTTCCCGCCCATGCAAGACGCTGTTCAAAGAATTCAACAGTGGATGGATAATTATTGGAAGTGGCAAATATTACAGGAATGCCATAACCACCGGATATATAGGCATTTGTAAATGTAGAACCATTTAGGTCGTAAGTATTGTCGTCTATGACCTTAATTTCCCAAATGCCATTAGCTTCTGTAGCGCCGAGGACACCAATAACATTTACACCCTGACCAGTATCAAAACCATGATTGGCAGAAGTAATCCTGATCAAACCGGAACCATTATTGGCTGCACCGGTTATAGGCTGAACCTGCGTGACGGAACCGCCAGAAATATATCCATAAGATGAAACAAGACTCACCCAGCCCAGTGTTGAAGAAACACCAATATATTGAGAATTATTTAAAGTAATTCTTGTCCCGCCGGAATAATGATCATATACGGTAATTTGCCATACGCCATTAGCTCCAGATGAAGCATCAAAACCTCCAACATTAACAAGCTGGCCAGTTGTAGGGGCTGTGGGCGAAGGAAGTAAAATTCCAATTAACCCATCCAAATTAAATAAATACTGAGATGGTCCTGACACTGCGCCCCAGCCGGGTAAAATTGAGCCAATCAAATCAAAATTATTAATATCAACAACATTAATTGGCCATACGTTACCATTTATAAATGAAAGTCCTGTGCCTTCAATGCCATTGATGTAAACGTAGGTGCCAGAAGCCAGACCATGGTTATTGACCGTTATCCTTACCACACCAAGCGTTCCAGGACCAACAGTGGCAATTGGCATGTCACCGTATTTAAAACTTATAACTTCATATTGCCAATTGGTGGCAGACAGTCTCGATAATTTTGCCGACGGATAATTAGGATGCGCAAGATAAACAACATCTCCCGATTGTCTATAATTAAGATTAAGCAAATCAGCCGTAAGGTAAGGAGTAACAATATCAGGAATTGTACTTAATGCGTGGTTCTGATAAATACGGATGTAGAGATTGCCAAACTCCAGCATGCACTGGTTGGTGGTGCTAAATTTAAAAGGGACAAGGTAGGTTTTCTTACTAGAATCCTTTACCTCGCCAACAAACATTGTGCCGGGACGTTTCTCACAGCCACCATGAACTTGGACTATGCCATTTAAAATTTCTTGTGCGGAATTGGCATACTGAGCAATGTCAATGCGCGCGCCGAGTGTAGGCGCAACCTCACCACTTGAAAATGAAGAAATAATAGCTGTTGATCTCTGCAATGTATAACTCCCATAGAACTAGTGGGTAGCTTCCCACGTACCAGCCTGAACCCAGTCATCACCTGAAGCCATCAGCCTATTCATCTCACCCTCATCCATATCCAATCCAACATACACGCCATTGCGAAACACTCCATTGAAATTATGCCATGGAACATCCATGTTGTGATCCTGCTGACTGTATTGATTGGCTGATTGAGCCTCCTCAATAATCATCATGTATTCCTTCATGATGGAAGCCTGGAGATTTTGGATATTGACTAAACTGGGACAGATTTCAGCTGCAATTCTCCACGCCATAGCCTTGGCACATAGGGAAGGAATAACTGTAGGGTCGGTAATACTAGCAGTGTATCTTGCTTTAAGCGAACAATCGGTATTGTCGAAATGAGTAAGAAGCATTCGTCCTTCTACTTTCCAACTGGAACCAGGATGCACGTCTCGGATAACAAGACAATTAGAAGGTAGAATATATTGATGACTGTATCCCCAAACTGGAGGAATGGATGATTGGGTAAGAATAGCGCGGGTAGAGGCAAAATTCCAATCCCATCCTTCTAATACTGCATCACGGCAAGATTCATAGGAAGCAAGGCAAAGGTTGCTGGCCTTTGAATTATCGGTTTGGAGATTTACGATACGGCTGGATATCCCACAACGTGCAATTGAAATATTGCAAATTGATTCCCATGACTGTGGCATTGTCCCCTCCGAGAAACTATTCCTTTGTCGAATTAATCAGATTCATATCCTTAGCTTTTTGCGGTTGGATAAATACCTGACGACTGCGATCTTCAATCTCCGCGGCCTCAATTGCATCGGCAGTAAAATCTTTCTCCTTTACAAATGAATCAGGAAGGCCATTTTTCAAATCTTCCGGTGAGGGACGGTACTCATCACCCGTCTTGTAATAAAATGAATTGTGGAAACAGTTTCTAATTGCACGATATGTAGCCATGACTAACTCCTTTCAAAAAAAAGGCTGGCGCTGATGGGTAATCACACACCAGCCCTCTGGTTATTTACATCTACTTCTTATCTGTGGCGCATTCCAGTTACAACATCAATATAAGCCGTAATCTTGCCGGCAGTAATCGTCTGTACTGCAACGACGAAATTCACATTGCTGAACCGGGCATGCTGATCGGGAATCTTCAATTCCGGAATATAGGCGCCAGCTGTCAAAGCAGTCACCAAGATCGGAGCTGTCTGCACAACAATGGTGCCTGAAGATGTCCCACCAGCCAAGGTAGTGGTATCGAAACATAAGGCAAAGGCCACGGTGGCTGTGCTATTAGCTGATGTGAAACTGGTTGTGCACATGAATCTCACAACAAGCGGAGATCCGGAACCCTTATCCGGATAATCCAGAGTGGTAACGCCATCAGGAAGAACCGTCTCTTCAAAATCAATCTCATTGGTTCCAATGAGGGTTCCAACGCCCTGAGAAGTAAAGTCAAGGGCATCGCAATATTTTAAATACGCATCGAACATAGGCATGATAAAAATCCTCCAAATTATTTATTTTGCAAATCGCTTTAGATCGCGGTCTCTGTATTCAATAAACCTTCAGCCAGCCGGATAGGTACTGTACGGAAGATTGTCATGGGTTCACCAAACACATTCTCAACAAAGTAATTCACGTTGGTCTTGTCCTTGGCCAGAATATCGAACTGGGTTTTCAGATTACGGTTTGCGTATATGCGCGCCGTAGGTCCACCACCGGCTTTCGGCATCTTGTTTAGGGAAGCAATGATATCGTTATCATTTAGAAGGTTTGAAGAGCCCGAAGTGGCGATATCGCAAACTCTCTGAACATAACGAGGATCATTAATAAACAGACCGAACTGGATCACGAACTTGGTAACCCACATGAACAACCACTTGGTGGCATCATTAGTATCTTGAACATACCTGCGTCCCTCATCGGTCGTTGACAAACCGGCCTGAGAACCTTTCGGATAGATCATATGAACCATCCTGGGACCCCACTCGATAATCCAGAGGGAGGTTGTGTTGCCCGTGCCGGCAGTAACACCGGAACTCTGGACATTGGGCGCCGTAGCAGAATTGTAATCACTCCGCGTAGACAGCCCATCGATTTCATTTTCGTACTGTGCAATATTGCCGTAGAAAACCTTGGTTTCAAATGTCTGGCCCATACCCTCGACATAAGCCAGATCTTCCTGAGAACGAGCAAGCTGCTTATCGGGTGCGATATCAAGGATTGCCTCATCGATTTTGGAATGACCTTCCAAACGACCGATAGGTTCCGTGATCTGACGGGTCGAAGACGCATCGCCAACGACACCTTGATTTGCCTGACGAAAAGTACCATTAGGCAAACGTGTCCGGCGAGTTCCAACGTGAGAATTAAGCTGGTTAGCTTCCAGCCATGTAGCGTCCTGAACAAGATCTTTGGAAGTATTAAGGACTTCCGCGATTTCAACAAGATTGTTGTTCGTAGTACGCTTTGCGAGTTCCATTAATGTGTAGGCCGAGTAGACCTTCACGCCTGTTATAGCCATAAGATTATTCCTCCTATTATTTTTCTTTCGGCATAGAGGAATAGGTCATTTCGCCCTTGGCTACTTTGCTGAGACTTTCCGCTTCGGATATTTTTTCCTTTAGCATTCTATCGGCTGCTTCCTGTGCTTTCTTGTGGCGCTTGTCATCCTTACGGACTTCCTCGCTCCTCATCAAAGTACGGGCATCATCCTCAGCTTGCCATTTGTCATCCTCGGCTACCATCTCTGGTCCGTATTTAGGCATTGCTTATCCTCTATGTTTGAGCTTCCATCGAAGGATACTTCAATTTTCCAGGTTCCCGCGGCTCAGTATTATTAGTACGACCGCCCAGAACAGTGGTATCATCTGCGATGGCTTTTCCTATTGTTACAAACACTTCAGCAAGATCGGGATCATTGCTGAAACCAATTGCGTCAATCTTTTCTTTAAACTTCTGACCGGAAAACTTGGCATAGGCACGATCCATAAGAGCAAGGTTTTCATCGAACTTAGGCCCCCAAGATTTCTTAAGGGCTGCGATGTCTGTCTCTTTCTTCTGGGTCTGGGCCAATTGAAGTTTATTAACACGGTCAGTAAAACCTTCACCATAGGCTTTGTAAAGTCCAGCCGCCTGTTCATTGGTAAGGTTAAGGTCAAGGGCTGTTTTCCTGAACCAACCTTCCATGGTCGGATCGTACATAGATTCCGAACCCTTAGGCGGGGTAAAAGTTTCAAACTTGTAATCCTCCGGTTTGTCAGGCCGGCCAAGGGCTTTGTAATAAGCCGCTTTTTCCGCATCGGTGGCATTCTCTTTTGGCTTTGGAATGTAATCGCTCGCCATCTTCCCTTCGAGTTCCTTGACTTTACCCTCATGAGTCTTGACCAATGCTTCGTGATCTTTAAGCTTGGAATCATATTCCTTAATCTTCCCGTTGACATCGAGATAGGATTTGCCAAGATCACCAATAGTCTTCATTGAGGTAAAAGCTTCATTCGCCTTCAGGTCATCCGGAAGCTGCGCAGTCCACGCCGGAGGTGCACCCTGATTTCCGCTTGCGCCATCATTCAGGTTTTGAGTCCCATCATTTTCTGGCATTGTAAATCTCCTTTCAAATTTTGTTGCAGAATAAAAAAGGCTCAACCAGCATTTCTGCCAATTGAGCCTAGATTTTCCTCTACAGCTTGTTTAATAAACTATTTTACTTTTTTCGCTTTCTTCGTCTTCTGTTTCTTGTTACCTTTTATCTTTCCATACTTATCTGACTGCTTCATCTAATCCTCCTTTTGTTAAAGTTAAAAATCAGTTGAATATAAAATACCACATACCCGTATAATTTGTCAAATAAATTCTACTGACTGAGCAATTTCTTCACATCATCGGGCTTCTTAACCCGGTTGTCGCGTACCTGAACGAAGTTGCCACCGCTGAACACGAAAATAAATTCACCAAAGAAGTTCTTATCAACGCCAAGCTTTTGGAAGATACGCATCATAATTTCATAATCACTTGGATTCATTTTTGCCCATGCCTTTATGAATTTTACCACAACGCCTACATTGCACTTGCCAATCTTTATCAGTCCACACACGCAGTTCCATTTCCTGCCCACAGCGGCACTTTAAAATGAACACAACGTACTTATGTGGAAGTTTAGTTGTTTTCTTCATGGTTACCTCACCTCAATGCTTCGTCTGTAATGTCTGCACAACATGTTCAATGTTGGCCCGCTTATAGTCGAAATTGCAATCAGGCACATAATTTTTCGGCACATCGCCCTCAAACGCACGAAACACAAATACCCGCCATCTGGACAACTGCTTTAGGGCATCTGGATTCATGGTAAGTTCCTCAGCCGTGGTAATCGTCCGGTATTCGGATCTCATATAGGGACGGAATTCTTTGATGTAGATTACCTTCTTGTTGTCGGCTATTTCATAGAATCCCGCAGGGGGCAGAGGAACCCGATCTTCCGTGGAAAAAAACATCAGGTAGAAACGACCGGGATCAAGGCGAAGGCCATCAATAAAGGGGCAACCTTTTACATTCAGAATTCTTACTCCGCGGGGAGATGTGGTAAGGGGTAAATTTGCCACTGGAGATAATATATCAGACATGGCTATCTCCTTTCACTCAGCAAGCTTAATATTTACGGTATTAAGAGTAGTAATTTCTGCCGCATCCACCGCATCAGCCAACTCATTGACATCCGCCAATACCGTCTTCAGTTGTTTTACATTGCCAGTAAACTCCATCGCATTAATCAATTCTTTGATCATAATTCTCTGCTTCTCGTTGTCCAATACCATAAATCTCTCCTTTCGTGGTAGTAATTTCATTTACTTCTTCCGGTTTCTCAAGCACTTCTTCCGCTATCAAAACCAACAACTGTGCCATTTGCACCAGTACATACAACTGCCTGTCTCTTGAATTTATGATTGGCTCTTTCGGTGCATGAATTTTCATATCTTCAAGTAACTTATAAATTTCCGGCTTCATTTTATTTTTCTCCCCTTTACTTTTCTCCCTTTTCTTTTTTCTCTTCCCACTTTCCATCAGACACCCACTTGTCCAGCCAAGCCTTTGCATCCTCTTCCGTATCAGACTCGCCCAGCGTATGAACAATACCAAGAATTATAGCATAGGGTTTATAGGTTGTCTTTTCTCCACTTTCATCTTTAGTAATTCCGACTTTCGTTACAAAATCCTGATTAAAATAATTCGTGCTGTGCCAAATCATGGTGTTCTCCTTTTAATGGTATAAGTCCCCGTCCCACTATGGAGGTCAAAATGAAGCTAGCAGGACGGGGGTTAAATGTTAAATTAACGGAATATAATGAATATTCCCGTCAGGCCCCAACACATTAATATGATAAGCGGAAGTCAGGCCGCTCAATGCCGTGGCACCACTAGCACACGCTCCCGAAGCCGAACCGAAACCGAATGCCGCATCCCATGTGCCGGCAACCGGATTAGGAATGTGGAAAGCAACCGCCTTGCCCGTATGGGTTCCCGCAAGAGTGTTTGAGGTAGCTAAATAAGCTGCCAATACACCATTGATCACACCACCGCTCGGACAATCAGCCATTGCCTGATGTCCCGCCGCTATATTCACATGCGCGCCGGAAACCATTTCGATATAGGACCATTCGCCCGCTATGAAGGCCGTATTTCCACTTTCATCCGCCGTTACTTTTATATGGCCTTCATGTCCGAAGATAGATACATTTCCCGGATGAGCGACGGTTAAGAGCATACGGTCCTCAGTACAACGGTAAGAATTGCCAACCGTCAGCGCCTTGCCATTATCATCACAGCAAACCCTTAATACGAAAGTCCTTGCTGAACTCAAAGGCATGCCACCTTCCCCGGCTAATGAGGATGCAAACTCACCAATCTGTATCTGACCCCTATACCGCGCTTCATACACTAAATTTCCACCTTTGTTTCTGTACTGCATAATCAAATCCTCCTTTAAACTGGTTAAATATTATCTTCACCTTACGATGAAGGGAACACCAGACTACTCCGCTTCGGTGCCTTGTTTATTGTTTTGCTGCTGGTATCCAACTCTCGCCATAGTCATGTAGTCTTTAATAATCTTGCTGAAGTTTTCCTCCCGCAGTATGCCTATTTTATTGAGAAGGACGCGACCATAATTCGCCAACACAACATCCTCTTCGTTTGCGATGCTATCAAAAATCTTTAATTCAATCAACATATCTTCGAGAACTCTAAAGCCATGGGGAGAATTGAAAGTCTGAAAGTAGTCCTCACGGCGCTTAATATCACCCGGGTCGTCTTCGGGATTGCGGTCGACCAGCATGGATTTCAATTCTTTATATTGGGAGGTTATCTCACTCATTTATTGCATACCTCCCGGCATTCCACCCTGACCCGGCATACCGCCACCCTGAGGAATCATACTTCCAGCGGTCTTGGCCATTTGAGAAAGTCCGGCCGCATTTTGTATTAACTTTTCCTGTTGCTCTTCTTTCTTTTGCTGAGCCATCTGTTCAGCACGGTCTTTACGCACCTTCATGATCTCATCGACAGTGCGGATACCCTTGGCTGGCCAACCGGAAACATTAAGTACTTCGAGTGCAGTAGCAGTAGGATCAACCACATCAGCTGATTCGGGGAATATTTTCCATAAGTTTTCAAGCATTGCTGTACCTTGAATAACTCCCTGAGCTTTAGCCCATCTACGTTGAGCTGTTGCCAGCGCCCCGTTGTATTGTATGGGGATTTCTAAACCACTGGCATATTCCTGAAGAATCGGAGGAATGTCCGGCATGCGGCCGGCATCGGTTTCGATAATATCAGTTGTAGAAATTACTTGGCTGAGGAAATCAGATTCCATGCGTTCGAGTACCGGCATCATGATAGAAGCCTTCTCACCCATCATTTCAAGAACCTGGGGAACAGATAACTGGGAACCCTCCATGGCCGCCTTCCACAGCATGGTAAAGAAAGGAGTCATAAAGTGATTCTCGATTATTTTTGTTATGCGATCTTCGCCATCCGTACCCGCACCAATCTGGATACCCTGCTGGATGGGTTTAATCATTTCTTCTTGACTGCGACCGGCACTATAGTAGTTGACACCGCGAGGATTAAGTTTGAGGCGGTTGCGAAATTTCTCGTGAACCAACATGGCCGGTTCGACCATTTTCTGACGAGCAAGCAACATGGTTTTCCCCATAACATTCAGCCGGAATATATCGACGATTGCATCCATAGCTGGAGAGCGGCCGTAGAGCTCTTCTGAATTCATCGACCAGCGCCAGGTGATGAATGGGTCAAATCTGTAGCCGGAGCGTTTTAGGACAAATAACGATGCACCGCCAGATGATGGAGACTGGGCGGAACTGATCGAAGTATTGCCACCCTGAATATACATGGATACCCAAGGCATATTGTTGGTGCCAAGTTTGGGCTGATATCGGCCGTCTTTGCCAAAGTACATCTCAATGTCGTCGCGGGGAAATACTGCATGGATGAAATTGTAAAGGGAGTTGGGAGCATTCTCAACTGCATTCTTTAAGCCAGGATCCATTTTAGAGACTTCAAACATCTGACCGGCTTCCCTGGCAGTCATGGAGAATTTCCGGAACATCGTATCCACTTCTCCATAGCGATTCTTGCCTATATAGCATTCACCGGGATTCATACAGAGAAAGTTTATTTTCTGCTTGGTAAGATATTCTTCAGTAAACATGTGGGCGGTGCCTATAGAAGAAGCATCAGCAATCATCATGTTGGCCTCGGAATAGAAGTTAGAACGATTGAGCGCCGCATAGGTCTGATCTTCTTTTTCTTCCAGCCATACCTTCACATCAGGAATCTGGTCAAGGCGGCCGGAGTATTTACGCATCGGGGATGTGCGGGGAAAGTGAATTACATTGGGAATGATTTCTGTAAACCACCGCTGACTCTGGGCGATTACATTTCCTTGTATGCCGGTAACCAGCATTTTCCATGCGGAAACGGGAGAGCCATCATAGACGAGAGTATTGGCCTTCTGGCCCTTCTGCTTATTTTGTAGGAAATTAAAACGGTTGAAAGCTAAATAATCTATTATATCCTGCCACAAGGGTTCATAGTCTTGGCGAATAGATTCTAAGTCAGCTTGCCAAGATTGGATAATTTTTATAGCTTCTGTATCAGGAGCCTTCCAACAAGCATTTAATGTCGTTGCCATAATCAATCCCCCTTGAGCTGGCTGCTACTTGCAAGTAGATCAATTTCTATCAACCCATCATTATCTGCATTTTTAATTCGTAAAACTTTATTTTCCGTAGCAACAATAACATAGTCATGGTAGAGACACATGGAAACTATTTTTTCACCATCCACACTTTCGTAAATACAGGTAAATCCTGATCTGATCATATAGTCTCTCCTATTCTGCGCCAAGAAGCGTTTTCCGTTTAGTTGTAGGACTAATAGCGCCTCCGGGTCCGGTAAGAATATCAGCTGCGGAACCCTTCTCCTGCTTTAACTTTTCAGCTTCGGATTGAGCAGCGAGGGCTGATGCACGGGCAGCATTAGCATCCTCACCGGCTGTATTGACGGGATCTACGGATGGAATCTTAGGCGAGCCGAAATTCCCCCGCTGATTATTTAAAAGTCGAAATAAACTTTTCATAACGACCTCCATTTTTATTTATGATAACATATTCCCTAAATAGTTGTAAAGTTTTTTCTAATGATTACGTCCCAAAGGATCAAATTCCTTCTCCGGAGGTTCCTCGCGTTCCCTGGTTGCCTGCCTATGATCGAACCACTGGGTATTCTTCAGAGCCAGCCGGTACGCCAATTCGCACGCCTCATCATCCTTTTTTGCCGCAACTAAGGTATCGGGATTATACATCCAGTTTTCAAGCTGATCACTAACAGTTCCCAGATCATCGAAAACAAATAATCCGGCCATTTCATTCTCAGTCCAGAATAAATCATTCAACATGGAGATCCCATTGGTCTTATCTTTGGAAGCGGTTTCCAATGTATAACCATAGGATTCAAATTTAGCTTCGAGTTTTGCAAAGACTGTGGCAGCCTCATCTTCATCATGCGCCTGCTGGTCACCCTTAGACAGCGGATCGATAGTAATAGAGTTGATATACATATGACGGTCGTGTGCGTATTTAATTATCTCATCACCGGCGAAGTTGGGACCGCCATTAAAACTCATCCAGTGAGTGAAATATTTAAAACCCATTGGATCGGTACCCATGAACAACACGGCCCAGGGTTTGGATGGATGGAAATCGATGCTGATATCAAATATCCAGTTAAGGGGAATTTTCTCAATGCGTGGACGAAGGTTACGGCTTCGGTCAAAATTCGGCAGTACAACATTATCCATGTAAGAGGGGCGACCAGAAAGACGCGCCTTCTTCTCATTAGATTTAAGTCCTTTGGCAAACTGGTCGACACCTTCAAGAGTCAAACCACGATGATCGTATTTTATCTGGGGACCACACTTCCCACAAATGGCTACAAAATTTCCAGTTTCCACCCTCTGAAGCCTGAGTATCATCCCCCCGCAGACTAGACATCTTGATACATTGTCCCAGATGTCCCCATCAACCGTAAACACACTGGGATCGGGATTGCCGTTTTCCAATCTGGCTTTAATTACTTCCCTTTGGATCCAAGCCTCTTTCAACATGGTCATAACAAATAGTTCACGGCCGGCACGATCAGTCAATCCACGCATTGCAGCTACCCGGTTTTCACGCTTTGGGGGCTCATCGTAAATGATCAGATCCCATGGCGGACCTTCAAATGTATCGCTCTCTTGGAAGTTGGATGCCACATGAAGTTGAGACTTAGTAACCGGATCTTCCCACAAGAATCTAACCCCCTGATTATTCTTCTTGGTTACCTTGTTGATGTCTCCACGCTGCTTCGGCCACCACTTCATAAGTTCGGGCTCGACAACCTTTTGAATGTGGGCTTCCCAACCTTGGCCAACATAAAGGACAAGCCGGGGATCATCATGGGGAAAAGGGATTTTCTCCCCGCTCCATGGCCACTCGCCAAACATAACACTGTAGCCAATTATAACGCCGATTGTAGTTTTTCCCTTGCGGTTTGCGCCCGACCCCACAAATACCTTCTTGGTCTCATCCTTCCAAGCCTTCAGTATAGCCGACTGAAAAGGATTGGGATACATTGTACCACCAGGTTTGAAGTAATAAATCAAATTATCCCTGCGAAACTTCTGGAGAGTAAGAATCTTGGCTTTTTCTTCCTTCGATAGTGGCTTTAAAACTTCAGTCATCGTAAAACCCCGGCCGGATATCTATCCCGTCATCAGAACCAACAGGAATGCGCTCATCTTCCCCATCATCCCCAGGAGCAAGCGGGGGTGGATCGGTCTTCTTATCGGTCATACTACCCTACCTTTCCCGATAAACGGTCTTATTACGGACATTTACATCATCCCGCGAAACAGTCAGCCCGAATAGTCCAGATCCAATCCCATAAGCCAGTTTACTTCTACGGGAGGCTAAAAATGCGACTAGAATTTCCCGTTGTTTTTTCTCAATGGCGGAAGGGAAGGGCGCCCGCCTGATCCCGGGGTGTTGCCGTCCCAATACGCCTTGCTTACCTACCCCCGGGGTAGGATGACCTGGTGACCGACCCCTTTTATCCTCAGCATGCAGGAGATTAAGGCGCTCCGATTGATTCAAGTTGCAGCTGGAACCGCGACGCAAAATCATTTTATTAAATTCCCGTCGAACATTATCGGTACAATGAAACCACGATGATAACGCACATGATCACCCTGATTCTTAAACACTTTTAAATTCTGAATAAGATTATGATTCTGATTACGATCTTCATGATGTGCTATTTCATCAGGCCGAAGTGCATAATATCTTGATATGACTTCTCTTGCTGATCGTGCAGCTTGCCGATGTATCAAGAGGGGATTACCATTGCCATGTTTAAGCCAAGCAAAATAACAATCTTCGCCACAAAACATATGCTTAGTGCTCCGAACTTGACAACGTAAGCGTATAATTTCTTTACCGCAACAACAACATGACATTTTAATATGCGCAGCGCCAGCCTTACTCGTATCAATTCCCGCTGATTTTAAAATTTTATGAACGGCCTGCCTAACAATATTGTATTTTGCAGCCAATTCAATCATAGGAACTAATCCAACAGTGTATCCTTTGATTATGTCCACTTTCTCTTTATCAGTCAATCTAACATACTTTTTCATAGCGTAACCTCCATTTTTTATATGGAAAGTTTACACTATAAATAATAAGTTGTCAAGGCGTTTTGTCCTCATAACGTATCTTATAGGACGTAAACCCTTACAAGTCCACGATATCATTAGTATCACCTTTCTTGCTCAATAGTTGCGCAGTCTCAGCCTCTAACCGCTCAGTTAGCTCCTTCTCTTGGATTTCAGCGGAAAGTACTAGGGACCGAATGTCGACGATAGCTGTCGGCTTGCCGCGTTCCAGAAGCTCCATGCTATGAATTATCTGCATTGCAGTGGCTGCATCCCTCAAATCCCGCGACGTTTTTGGGGCTTTTATATTGGCCTCTGCAAGTTTAGCAGATATTTTTTGTTGGTGGAATGCTAAAATGTCCGCTCTATTGTTTTTGAAATTTTCTGTATTATCTATTGTACTTACAATGGATTTTAGTCTTTGGGTGATTGCTGTCCGGGATAAATGCAACAGAGTTGCAATCTGCTCATGTGATAATCCCTTGCGCCTTAATGCAATGATTTTTTCAATCGGGACGTATTTGGGCCGCTTTTCTGAATTTAGATTGATTGCCGCAATATCCTCAGTTGTAGGAATGTATTTAACCGGGAGCCAGGCCGATTCCGGGATTGTCGGTTGATATTTCATGAAACAGATTAT
>Ga0224555_1003153_pt1 | contig 17554 bp, 13 predicted proteins | sample 714S23034metaG_FD_180687 | JGI IMG/M metagenome (GOLD analysis project Ga0224555, IMG submission 180687) | Peat soil microbial communities from Stordalen Mire, Sweden - 717 S2 30-34 | ecosystem: Environmental > Terrestrial > Soil > Wetlands > Peat | place: Sweden: Norrbotten County, Stordalen...
TGGCCCTGCGCTGCCTTCACAGCAGCCAACGACTGGAGGAGTTCTGGAAACACAGACATAATGATCAGGCCGCCAGCAACGATACTCTGGCGCTGACCGCGTAAATGAAGAATTTTGTCTCACACCCTTTATCGGCGAAGGTGAAGGAATCCACTGGCCTGATTTGGACGAGGATGTCAGCGTGGAGAACATCCAGGCAGGCAGAGCGTCGGGCGAAGGCTCAAAATCCTTTGAACGATGGATCGAAGCCCGCTCAAGCCGATGCGAGAGCACACCGAAGGTTAATCCCCCCGCTTAACCGAACGCCGTCCTCTTCGGCGCGGCTTTTTGTCCGGCGCATCAGCCAGGGCGCGGCAGCGTTCCGACAACCAGGCCAGATTCTCCAGAAACTCCTCCCGCTTTTTCTCGCTCCATTCCGCCAGCACCTCGGCCTGAAGCGCGACCGCAATTTTCCGGGCGCGTCTGTATTCTTTGCGGCCGGCGGTAAGAAGGCGCAGACGGTTGGCGCGGCCGTCGCTCTCATGGGGCGCGCGCGCGATCCAGCCGCAATCCTCCATCCGTTCCACCAGCGCGCCCACCGTATTCGGGTCGCTGGCCATCAGCCGCGTCAAATCGCTCTGCGTCAATCCCCCCGGCTCCTGCTCTGACAGGGTGCGCAAGGCGGTGAATTGGTCGGGAGTCAGCCCGCTGTGCGCCAGCCGCCGGCGAAATGTCTGGTTCAAGCTGTACCAGGCATGGCGCAGCAGGATGGGCAGCCGCCGCCGCCCGGGCGCGTCGATGGGCAGGGCGGCGGAGGCAAAAACTTGTTTTTTGGCGGCCATGGGCATTTGACAAAGTATTACGTGTAAGTATTATTAATCTTGCATATTCCAAAATATGTAGAACAATATCCGTGTGCTTGAAAGACAATAATCGTGTGGGAAGTCTGCGCCTTTTATTGATTTATGAAATTCAAAATATCGGTCGTGTGCCTGCTCTGTCTTTTCCTCTCCGGGATCGAGTCTGCGCCCGCCGCCCCGACCGGCTGGTTTAACTGGCGCGGGCCAAACCAGAACGGCGCCTCCGCGGAAAAAAACCTGCCGGACACCCTCGACGCCGCCAAACCGCTTTGGACGGCCGAGTTCCCCGGCATGTCCACCGCCGTGGCCGCCAACGGCAGGATCTACATCCTCGGTTATCTCGGCGAAGGACCGGATTTGTCCGAGGGTGTGGCTTGTTTCGACGCCAACACCGGAAAAAAATTGTGGGAAAAGCTCTACCTGGATTTTCTGAGCGACACGATTTATCTGCGCTACGCCACCTCCAGCCCGACGATTGATCCTGACACCGGCAACGTCTATATCCAGGACACACAGGGAATTTTCGCGGGTTTCACCGCCGACGGCAAAGAACTCTGGGAACACTCTTTGATGGAAGAATATGGCCGCCTGACTTTTCCCAATGGCCGCACCGCCTCGCCGGTCGTCGATCAGGACCTGGTCATCACCCGTGGCATCACCGCCAACTGGGGCGGGCAAGGCCCGGCCGCGGACCGGTTTTATGCCTTCGATAAGATGACCGGCGAAGCCGTCTGGTCTTCGACTCCCGGCGGGCGTCCGAAGGACAATTCGTATTCGCATCCCGTTTTGTCCTGGTTGGATGGCAGGCGCGTCTTTTACGCCGCCACGGGCGACGGCGCCGTCGTCTGCGTCAACGCCCGCAACGGCAATCCCATTTTCCAGATCCCGATTTTCAAGGCGGGCATCAACTCGTCGCTCTTGCTGCACGGCGACGATGAAATTATTGCCATTTACGGAACGCCCTACGATCCAGGCCGGATGGTCGGCCTTAAAATCCCGCATGTCACACCGACAAATGCCGCCGAACCCGTCATCGTGCCGCGCGCCGACGCGCTGCTCTGGGAAAATGAAATTCGCACTTCGGCCAGTTCGCCCATCCTGGTGGGCGACCGCGTCTATGTCACGAGCGAGGTCGGCTATTTGGTGGCGGTGGATGCCAGGACCGGCACTGTCCTGTGGAAATTGAAGCTCGGCATCGAGCAGCGCAATTCCTGCCCGCTGTATGCCGACGGCAAGATCTACGCTCCCATCGTCAATGATCCGGACGCCTCCTCCGCCATCGGCGGGGAAAGCGCCGAAGGCGCCCACGGCGCGCTGTATGTCATCGCGCCCGGAGATAACGAGGGAAAAATCCTCTCGCACACCATGCTGGACGGACGCTGCTTCGGAACTCCCACGGCCTACAACGGCCGCCTCTACATGCAAACGACCAAAAAGCTCTACTGCTTCGGCCCAGTCACGCCCGCCTCCGCCTCCTTCGAAACCGCCGATGCTGCCCCGGTGGAGAAATGGCCGGAGCCTGGCCCGGCCAAAAGCCTGCTGGCCGTTCCTTCCGAGTTGCTGTTGCAGCCGGGCGACACAGTGTCGTTTCATGTCCGCGCGCTCGACGCCAACGGTTTGACGGTCCGCCCAATTGATGACCCGAAGTCAATCCAATGGGCATCCTTCATCCCGCCCACCGCCAAAGTCAGGGCCACCCTGAAAGCTTCCTTCAACTCCGACGGACAATTAGTGGCCGCTCCGGACAAGACGCCTTCCGCCGGCGCGTTCCAGGCCAAAGCGGACGGCCGGGCCGGCTACATCCGCGGACGCATTTTGCCCGGCCTGCCCATCCTGCAGGATTTTGAAAGCTTTAACCTGACTGAGACCGCCACCAATGCCTTCGAGCCGCCCGCGAAATTCGCCTACCCGCCCCTGCCTTGGATCGGCGCGCGCTTCAAATTCGACGTGCGCGAAAAGGACGGCACGAAATGTCTTGTCAAAACTATTGACAACCCATTCTTCCAGCGTGCCACAGTCTTTATGGGTTCGCCGGCCCTGAAGAATTACACCATTGAAGCCGACGTCATGAGCGATGGCAACAAGCGGAAGATGTCCACCGTCGGCGTGATCAACCAGCGTTATCGCATCTCGCTCAAGGGCAACGAACAGGCCTTGGAAGTGACCTCCAACGAGCAATTGCTCGATGTCATACAGCCATTTCACTGGGCGGCCAACGAGTGGTATCATTTGAAAGCGCGGGTCGATATGGCGGCGGATGGCTCGGGGGTCGTGCGCGGCAAGGCCTGGAAACGCGGCGGTGCCGAGCCGCCCGCCTGGGGCATCGAAGCGCCGCTCAAACACGCCAGCGCCTGCGGTTGCCCCGGGCTCTTCGCCTTCTCCCCGCAGAACATGCGCGTGTATATCGACAATATTGCCGTCACCCCGAATTGAATCTATGAATGCCAATCTCATCCGTTTTTTCAGCGTCGCCGCCGCGCTTTTGGCCGGCGGCTTGATTGCCCGCGGATCCGACTGGCCGCGCTGGGGCGGGCCTGATCCGGGCCGCAACATGTGCTCCACGGAAACCGGTTTGCCTGATCACTTTGCCTCCGGCACCAACGGTCAGATCGGCCTTAAGCCGGGCACCGACGAGGTTGATGTCAATAATATTCCAAACGTCAAGTGGGCAGTCAAAATCGGCTCGCAGAGCTACGGCAACGTCGTCGTCGCCAACGGCAGGGTTTTCATCGGCACCAACAACGAGAACCCGCGCGACCCGCAACACCAGGGCGACCGCAGCATCCTGATGTGTTTCGACGAGAAGACCGGCGCGTTTCTCTGGCAGTTGGTCGTTCCCAAGCTGGCCTCGGGCAAGGTCAACGATTGGGAAAATCTCGGGCTGCTCTCGTCTCCCAACGTCGAGGGCAACCGCGTTTATATCGTCACCAGCCGTTGTGAAGTCATGTGCCTGACCACCGACGGCATGGCCAAAGGCAACCAGGGCCCATTCATGGACGAAGCGCAATATGTCGCCGGCCCGGGCAATCCCCCCGCCAAAATCGGCCCGCACGATGCCGACATTGTCTGGAAGTACGACATGATGGACGAGCTGGGCGTCTTTCCGCACAACGCCTCCAATTGCTCGCTCCTTATCGTGGGCAATTTGGTCTATGCCTGCACCTCCAACGGCCAGGACTGGACGCACGTCAACATCCCTTCCCCCAATTCCCCCAGCCTCATCGCCTTGGACAAGCACACCGGCAAACTCATGGGCGAGGACAATGCCGGCATCGGCCCGCGCATTTTTCACGGCGAATGGTGTTCCCCCTCCACCGGCGTCGTCAACGGCCGCCAGCTCATTTTCTTCGGCGGCGGCGACGGCATCTGTTACGCCTTTGACGCGACCCCGCAGAAAGGCGACGGCTCGCCCATCGTCCCCGTCGTGCCCGGCCCGCCCAACAGCCGCTTTGAGGACAAGGACACCATGTATCTGAAGAAAGTCTGGTGGCACGATTGCAACCCCCCGGAGCGCCGCGTCAACGACGCCATGCACAAATACCCCGCCCCGGACGGCCCCAGCGAAATCAACGCCACGCCCGTTTTCTGGCATAACCGCGTCTATGCCGCCGTCGGCCAGGACCCCGAACATGGCGAGGGCGTCGGCATCCTAAATTGTATTGACGCCACCAAAACTGGCGACACCACCAAGACCGGCAAAATCTGGAGCTACGACAAAATCCATCGCAGCCTTTCGACCGTATCCATCGCGCCCAACGGCCTTTTGTTCATCGGCGACTTTTCCGGCTTCGTTCATTGCCTGGACGCCGAAACGGGGCGCGTATATTGGGTGCATGACATGAAGGCGCACATGTGGGGCTCGACCCTCGTCGCGGACGGCAAGGTCTATTGCGGAGATGAGGACGGCGACCTGGTGGTATTCGCCGCGACAAAGGAAAAGAAGATTCTGAGCGAGACGAATTTGGGCGACCCGATTTATTCGACGCCGGTCGCGGCCAACGGCGTGCTCTACGTCCATTCCAACACCCATTTGTTCGCCTTTTACGACGCGGAACACAAGCGCATGGCCGGCGACGAGAAACCGAAGGTTGAACTCGAACTGGCCAACCCGGGCGCGAACCAACGATGAAAAAACTCCTCTTATTTCTACTTGTCGCGCTGGTCTATGCGGCGCATCAGGACGTATGGAACTGGCGTCGGCCCGGCCCGATGGTCTTCGGGTTCCTTCCCATCGGCTTGGCTTATCATGCGGCCTATTCCATCGCCGCCGCAGTCATGATGGCCATCCTGGTCAGGTTCGCCTGGCCGAAGGGCCTGGCGGAGCGCGAAGCGTCTTCGTCCCAACCCCCGCCGCCTCATTCATGATTCCAGTCGTGGTCATATTGGTTTACCTCGCCGTCATTGCGGTCGTCGGCGGCGTGGCCTGGCGCCGCGGCAGGGAAAACACGGAGGATTTCTTTCTGGCCAGCCGCTCCGTCGGGCCAATCTTTTTCTTCTTGTCAATCTTTGCCACCAACATGACCGCCTTCGCCATCCTGGGCAGTTCGGGCCAGGCCTACCGCCAGGGCATCGGCATTTACGGCCTGATGGCTTCTTCCTCCTGCTTTGTCATTCCCCTGACCCTCTTTTTCATCGGCACGCGCCTCTGGGCCATTGGCAAAAAATTCGGTCACCAGACCCAGGTGGCGTTCTTCCGTGACCGTTGGGAATGCAACCACATCGGCACGGTGATTTTTGCGCTGAGTGCCGCCATGCTGGTGCCCTACATGATCATCAGCATCATGGGCGGCGGCACCGTTCTGGCCGACATCTCCGCCTCGCCCGAAACCCATCAACCGATCATCCCCTATGCCTGGGGCTGCGCCATCGTCGCCGTGGTCGTGACGCTCAACGTCTTCCTCGGCGGCATGCGCGGCACGGTCTGGGTTAACATTCTGCAAACGACCCTTTTTCTCTGCTTCGGCGCCGTGGCCGTGGCTGTCATCAGCCACGCCCTGCCGCTGGGCTTTGGCGACTATATGCAAAAACTGGCCGCGGACCCCAAAACACGCTTTCTAGTCACGCGCGATAGGATGCCCCCGCAGACGTTTTGGAGTTACACTTTGATCCCGCTGTCTTCGATCATGTTCCCGCACATGGCCATCATGTGTTTTTCCGCCCGTCGCGTTTCCGCCTTCAAACAGACGGTGGTGGCCTATCCCATTGCGATCATGGCCATCTGGCTGCCGTGCGTGTTCCTCGGCGTGCTCGGCTTTGCCGCCTTGGGCAAAATTCCCGATCCCGACGGCGTTCTGCTGCGCATGTTGCAGTCCTACGCCCCCGTCTGGCTGGCGGGGCTTTTGGGCGCGGGCATCATCTCGGCGGTCATGGGTTCGGACGCCCACCAGGTGCTGGCCTTGAGCACCATGTTCACCAGGGACGTCTTCGCCCATTATGGCGGTCATGAGAAATTCGGCGAACGCCGCTCCGTCCATTTTGCGCGCGGTTTCATCGTGGTGGTCACAATCATCGCTTATCTGGTGGCGCTGGCCCTGAAGGAAAAGCAGGGCATATTCGAAATCGCGATTCGTTACGCTTTTTCAGGCTTTGCCGCCATGGCCCCGGTCATGGTGGCCGCGTTGTTTTGGCGGCGCAGCACCAAATGGGGCGCTTTGGCGGCAACCATTTTTGTCGCAGCCAGTCTCATCGCCACAGGTTTCCTCCAGGGAAAACCCGCCCCTGCTCCTGCGCCGCCGGCCGCCGCCAAGCCTTCGACAAACACTCTCGCGACCGCCGCAGTTCCAACCAACAATCCGCCATATCTCGCCGCGACCAACGCGCCGCCGTCCAAACCGGCCTCCGCCGCTCCCGCCGCCGCCAAGCCGAAGGAAGACATCATCTGGCAAATCGGCCACGGAGCCGATGCGGTAAGAGTGCTTTCCCGCGCCCCTAACGGCGACGTCCGTTTCCTCAACGGCTACATGACGGTCTTCCCGATGGTCCTGGGTTCGATCTTCTGCGTCGTTCTCTTTTCCCTCGCCACCCCGCCTCCCAGCCGCGAGACCATAGCCAAATACTTCGACTCATGAATGTTGACCGGAACACCATTCAAACCACGCAGGACCAACTCGACGCCCACGTCCGCGAGATAATGCGCTGGCATTTTTCGCCGGAGACCGGGTGCGCCTTCTGGCTGGATTGGGCCAAACAGGCCGGCTGGAATCCCGCCACCGAAGTGAAGGGTTTCAGCTGCCTGCAACGCTTCCCGCATTTCCAGGACGAGTGGCTGCGCGATTTGCAGCCGGAGGTTTGGGTCCCGAAACATTTCCAAGGCCGGCCATTCAACATCTTCGAAACCGGCGGCACCACCGGCATGCCCAAGCAACGCATCGGCTGGGACGATTACAAGGTGGATTACGAGGAATTCTCCGCCAAACTTTCCGACGCCCACTTTCCGCGCGGCGCAGCCTGGCTCATGGTCGGGCCGACCGGCCCCCGCCGCTTGCGCCTGGCCATTGAGCACCTCGCCAATTTTCGCGGCAGTTCCTGTTACTTCATTGACCTGGACCCGCGCTGGGTCAAAAAAGTCCTGTCCAACAAACAATTCGAGGCAGCCCGCGCCTATATGGACCACGTGGTGGACCAGGCCGTCACGATCCTCAAACACCGCAAAATCGCCGGGCTGTTTACCACGCCCAAACTGCTCGAAGCCTTGGGCGAAAAAATCCAGCTTTGGGACGCCGGTATCCGCGGCGTGTTTTGCGGCGGCACGACCATGGCGCCGCAATACGTCCGTTACATCATCGAAGAAGTGCTGGAGAACCGCATTGGCTTCTATCCCACCTACGGCAACACCCTGATGGGCCTGGCCGCCAGTGTTCCCCTCCGTCCCGAAGACCTATTCTCCGTGACCTACTTTGCGCCCCAGCCCCGCGCCGTCCTTCGCGTGGTAGATCCAGACAAAACCGATCAACTTGTTGACTTTGGAAAATGGGGCCGCGTCGAGCTGACCACGCTGACCAGGGAATTTTTCATGCCGCGATTTCTGGAACGTGACGAAGCCATCCGCCGCGAGCCGCGTCCCCCGTACGCCTGGGATGGCGTCGCCGAAGTCCGCCCTTTCGGCGCAATGGAAAAAAACATCGTCGAAGGAGTTTATTAGCCCCTCATACTCTTGACAAACCGCGCCATGCGGTCGCAGGCGATTTCGATTTTGTCCATCGCGGTGGCGAAGCAGCAGCGCACATAGCCTTCGCCGCCCGGGCCAAAGGCGCTCCCCGGAACACAGGCGACTTTTTCGCTCTGCAGCAGGCGCAGGGCAAATTCCTTTGAAGTCAGGCCGGTGGAGCGGATGCAGGGAAAGGCATAGAAGGAACCGCGCGGCAGATGGCAGGGCAGCCCCATTTCATTGAACGCGCTTACTATAAAATTGCGGCGCAGCCGGTATTGCTCCCGCATTTCCGCCGTGTCCGCCTCGCCGTGCTGGATGGCTTCCAGGGCGGCCTCCTGGCTGATGCTGCTGGCGCAGAGCATCGAGTATTGATGTATCCGCATCATGGCGTCGATGATCTCCGGCGGCCCGCAGGCGTAGCCGATGCGGAAACCGGTCATGGCGTAGGCCTTGGAAAAACCGTGCAGGAAAATCGTCCGCTCCTTCATCCCCGGCAGCGCGGCGAAGCTGGCGTGTTTCCCCTCAAAGGTCAGTTCGGCATAAATTTCGTCCGTCATGACAAGAAGATTATGACGGCGCGCGACCGCGGCGATTTTTTCCAGGGCGGCGCGGTCCATCGTGCCGCCGGTGGGATTGGTCGGAAAATTCAGGACAAGGATTTTGCTGCGCGGCGTGATGGCTTTCTCGATCGCCTCCGCCGTGACCGAGAAACCGTCTTCCGCCCGGCAGGAAACCGCCACCGGCGTGCCGTGTGCCAGGGAGATGCCCGGGCAATAGCTCACGTAGCACGGCTCATGATAAATCACTTCGTCGCCCGGATTGATGACCGCGCGGAAGGCGATATCCATGGCTTCGCTCACGCCGACAGCGATGATGATTTCACTCTCCGGGTCGTAACGAACCTGAAAATGTTTGACGAGGCTGGCGGCGACGGCCTCGCGCAACTTCAGCAGGCCCAAGTTTGAGGTGTAGGTGGTTTTGCCCCTTTCCAGCGCGTAGATGGCCGCCTCGCGAATGTGCCAGGGCGTGACAAAATCCGGCTCCCCCACGCCCAGCGAGATCACGTCCTTCGTGTTCTGGACGATGTCAAAAAAATCCCGGATGCCCGAGCGCGGAATCGCTCGGACGTTGCTGGCAATGAATTGGTTCGGGTCAAAATCCACAAAAAGCTCCCGCCTCCTCGGACGTTCGGGCGCCGCCGGCCTCAAGCCGCGGCCTGGTCGCTCTTGCGCCGCAGAAGCGGCTTGGCGTCGCCCAGCACGGCCGGGCGGTTCACTGTCACGCTGATAATGTCTTCGTCAGTCGGAATATCATACATGACGTCCAGCATCAATTTCTCCAACAAGCTGCGCAAGGCGCGCGCGCCCGTGCCCTTCTGCATCGCCTGGGCGGCCAGCTCGCGCAAGGCGTCTTTCGTAAACTCCAGTTCGACGCCCTCCATGGCCAGCAGCTTGCAGTATTGCTTGGTCAAGGCGTTGCGGGTGTCGCACAAAATTGAAACCAACTGGTCTTCCGTCAATTCCTCCAACACCGTCGTCATGGGCAGCCGCCCCGCAAATTCAGGGATGAAACCGAAGCCAATCAGATCTTCCGCCTCAACGAACCGCAACACTTTGTCGCGGTCCGCCACCTTGGCCTGCTGGCCTTTTTCGACGGCGCCGAAACCCATGACACGATGGCCCAGGCGGCGCTGAATGATCTTTTCCAGGCCCACAAACGCGCCCCCGCAGATGAACAGAATGCCGCTCGTGTCCACGCGGATGTATTCCTGTTGCGGATGTTTGCGCCCGCCTTGCGGCGGCACATTGCAAACCGTCCCTTCCAGTATCTTGAGCAGCGCCTGCTGCACACCCTCGCCCGACACATCCCGCGTGATGGAAACGTTCTCCGTCTTGCGCGCGATCTTGTCGATCTCGTCAATATAAACAATGCCCATCTGCGCCCGTTTCACGTCGTAGTCCGCATTTTGCAGCAGGCGCAGGATGATATTCTCCACGTCCTCGCCCACGTAACCCGCTTCGGTCAGCGTCGTCGCGTCCGCGATGGCGAAGGGAACATCGAGGATTTTCGCCAGGGTGCGGGCCAGGAGCGTCTTGCCGGAACCGGTCGGACCAATGAGCAATATGTTGCTTTTCTCGATTTCGACCTCGGCATGGCGGGCCGCGTCCAGTTCGTCCGCGGATCCGCGGGAAGCCGCCGGGGGCGGCTCTTGCGACAGCCGCCGGAAATGATTGTGGACCGCGACAGCCAAAGTCTTCTTGGCATGGTCCTGCCCGACGCAATGCCGGTCCAGGTGCCGCTTGATCTCGGCGGGCTTGGGCACGCTGAACTTGGGAGTGGTCCGTTTGTTCTCGGCCGAAAGCTCCTTGTCCAGCACGCTCTTGCAAAGCGTGATGCAATTGTCGCAAATGTAAACCCCCGGGCCGGCGATGAGCTTCTTGACCTCCGCGTGCGACTTCCCGCAGAAGCTGCAAAGTGTGATGTTGTTGGGCCGTGCCATGGCGTTGCTCAGAGAAGTTTGTCCGACGGCTTGGCGTCGATCAGTCCGGGAATTTCCTTGCGCGATTTGACCACCTCGTCCACCAAACCGTAATCCTTGGCCTCCGCCGCGGTCATGAAATGGTCCCGGTCACAATCCTTCTCCACCTGCTCGATGGGCCGGCCCGTATGTTTGGCGATGATGGAGTTGAGGCGTATCTTCTGGCGCAACATGTAGCGGACCCGGATCTCGACGTCGCTGGCCTGGCCTTCGGCGCCGCCGAGGACCTGATGGATCATGACATCGGCATTGGGCAGCGCGAAACGCTTGCCCTTGGTGCCGCCGCACAGCAGCACCGCTCCCATGCTGGCCGCCAGCCCGATGCAGTACGTGTTCACGTCGCACGTCATAAACTGCATCGTATCATAGACCGCCAGCCCCGACGTTACACTGCCGCCCGGCGAATTGATGTAGAGATGAATGTCCTTCTTGGGATCGGTCATTTGCAGGAACAGAAGCTGGGCGATGATGACGTTGGCCACCATGTCGTCCACCGGCGTTCCGAGGAAAACGATGCGATCCACCAACAGCCGCGAGTAAATGTCGTAGCCGCGCTCGCCGCGGCCCGTTTGCTCCACCACCATTGGCACCAGAAAATTATTCATTGGAGTGCTCACAGAAAAACTCAAAGCGCAACCTACTGGAAAGCCGGCGGCGCGTCAAGCAACCGCTCGGCTGCCCGCCTTGGGGCCGTGTGGCGCAGGCGTCCCCGCCAGCGGGTTCAGGCGCCGTCCCGCTGCCAAATCGGTGGCGGCGTCAAGAAGTTCCCCCTCTGTCCCGCGCCTCGTTGCCGGGTGTGCATGCGGTTGAAGAATGGCCGTTGAGACTTCGTAATTTGTCATCAAGCCAATATCGGTATGTGGGCCGGGAATCTTGAGCATTGACCCGGGTCTGACTCTGAACCTCGATCAGCGCCCCGCCGGGGGACTCGGCGCAGAGGGGTGGACGGCCGTCCCGGCGCCACGGTTGGCGCTGGGATCACCCGTGGGCGCGGGGGCGTGGTCCGTCTTGGCGGGAGTTCCCAGTATCTCCGTGAAGATCGGCTTCAGCCCGTCCGCCCATACCTGGTAGCCCTTCACCGTGGGATGCAATTTGTCGCGCGCATTCATCATGCCGTCAAAAAGCCTGCCGTTCGCGTCGGCTAATTTATCGTTGACATTGAGATATCGGACCCTTTTTCCGTCGGCAAATCGCGCGATGTTTTCGTTGATCCGGTTGATCCCCGGCATGACAGCCGGATTGTCGTTGCGCGGGAAAATCGCCGTCAGGATGATGGTGGCCTCGGGCGCTTTCGCCTGGCAAACGTCCAGAATCGTCTTCAGGCCCCTGCTAATCTCCGCGATTTTGCCCTCACTGGGCGGACTCGCCCCGACGTTGTTGGCTCCCGCCAATACGACGATGATTTTGGGATTGACCCCGTCGAGTTCCCCGTTCTCCAGCCGCCACAGAATGTTCTGCGTTTGATCGACGCCCCAGCCGAAGTCCGCCGCATTCCACCCGAAAAAATTACTCCTCCAATTCGCGAGATTCGCCTTGTACTGAGTATCGCTCGTTCCCCAGCGACGCGCGATTGAATCGCCCTCGAAATAAATGTCTATGCCTCCCTCTCTGGCCTTCTCAAGCAATTGCGCGTGGGCCAGCTTCGAGTTGGCATCCGTCCTTGGAGCAGGTTGATCGGCGGCGCCCTGGGCACAGCAGGCGCTGGCGGCCAACGTGGCGGCAACGAGCAAGACGTGGAGTTTGACCGGATGTTTCATCCTTTTTTTATTGCGTCGAGACCGCCGTGGCGGGCAGGGGAGGGGCCTGGATGTAGCGCCCCACCCATTGGAAGAACGATGGCCAATTGGGGGTGACGTCGTGTCCGCCTTCGTGCTGGCGCCAGGCCAGTTCGCCGCCAATCAATTGCTTCACCGGAGGCATCGGGTCTGTCAGGTAATTGCCCGCCGTCCCGAAGTCCCGTTTTCCAAGCACACGATAAACCGGCCCGGCCAGCACCCCGGCCATGAAGCTGCCGTGGGCATCGACCCATTTGGCGTCCCCATGTTCCACCATGCCGTAGCTGATGAAGCAGGGGCGGGGGGCGCAGAGCGCAATCAATTCATGCGAATCCACCGGCAAGTCAGCCGCCGTCTTCAATGGATCGGACGCGCCATACTTGATGAAATTTCCCGCCATCCAATAATACTCGCCCCCGGCCAGGTTCTCGACGGCCTCGCCATATATGTGCCGGTGCAGTTTGACGCCGCCTTCGCCGGAAGAACCAATCAGGCCGACGGCAATCCGCGGTTCAAAGGCCTCGGTGACAACGGCGGCTTTGCCGTAGCGGGAAAGTCCTTCGATGCCCACCTTCTTCGCGTCCACCATCGAGTCCGGGTTGGCCTCGAAATAGTCAATCAGCCGGCTGACGCCCCATTGCCACGCGCGCAATGCTCCCCAATCATCCGGTTTTCGGGGCCGGCCCTGGTTGACCAAACCAATGATGCCCTTGGTCAGATGATTGTTGTCACTTTGAATGCTCCCGGGGTTGATGCTGCCGTAGCCCCAGCCTTTGGCAATGGCTTGATCGTGCCAGGATAGCCCGCCAAGCCTTCCGCGTCCGCCGCCAAACCCAAAACCGCCGCCAAATTCGATCATCACCGGGACCAGGCCCGTGGCGCGGGCCGGGACGGTCAAGCTGGCCTGGATGTTCACCGTGATATTCGTGTCCCCGCTGTTGTCCACGTGACCGGCCAGGGTTTTGGTCACCGTTGCGATCCCGCCGTTCGTGCCCGGAGTGCTGGCGGTCACTTCCCAGCTTACGCGTGGAACATTCCCCGGAATGCGTCCGTACACTTCGCGCTCGAAATCTTCAACAATCTCGGCCCGTCGGGCCGGCCATTGATCCGCGCGTATCACCTTCGTCCCGTCTTTCATGGTGAGAACATCGGGCATGCTGTCCTTGAAAGGATTTGCGATGGCCTCGTCGAAAGTCGTTTGGTTCTTCGGATCAGGACCGGACCGCAGCTTTTTAACCCCAAGCTGATCCATCATGTTTTGGTGGTCGTCGAATGTTCCTTGCGCCTCCTGCCCCGATGCCGCGCCGCAAGCCAGGGCCATCACCATTGCCAAAAGTGAAATTCTCGTCATGGATCGAATTTAGCGGGACTGACTAAAACTGTAAACCGTGATGTTCTGGCGGGGCTGTCCAATCCGGGGCATCAAAGTTAACATGGGTCGTTGCTTTGTGACAAAACAGGCTTGACTTTTTGGCAAAAACTCGCAACAATCGTTGCGTCAATGAGCCAAAGGAGCGATGGTTACATCCCAAGCAAGCTTTCAGCTTTGTTGCCGCCTCAATTGTCCAGGCACAGCAAAGGAATTGCGGCAAACCCCTTTTGACCTGACGGATCCATGAAAACATCTCTCATGCAATGTGTTCGAGGCCTTGTGTCGTTCGTTCTGCCGGCCATCTTCGCCGTGTCAGGCCAGGCCCAAACTCTATTCATCACAAATTATACTTTTGACGCGCGCGCTTCCGCCAGTCCTCCGGCTTGGGGAGTGTGGCCCAATGGGGTTGGAAATTATGTTACAAATGGATGGAGTTCCAGTGATGTGAGCAACAATCCTGATTCGGGGTCCTTGTTAATCACCAGCGCTTTCACCGGGTCAAACCAGCAAAGTGTCGTATGGAGCGGCCAGGCCGGCGATTACAATCCGCCGTTGAATGGCGCGCTCATAACCAATTTCTCCTGCTTCATACGTTTCGACCCGGCTTCACCGACAAATGCCATGACCAGATCGTATGGCTCCATCGCATTCTATTTGAACACGCTGACCGGCGGCGCATATCCGCCCACCCAGATTGGCTCATACTATTCCGTGCCGGCCGGCAACACGAACTGGGTGTTCTTTTCAGTCCCCGTCAGCACGGCGGGCAGCGTTTACGGGATAACGATTCAATTGGAAACGTATGGCAACGCGCTCAATGGAACCTCAAAAATGTATGTGGACGACATTATTCTTGCTGGCGGAACCAATCCGCCAATCACCGGCTTGTCTGCTGTGAATTGGAACACCGTGCATCAGCGGATTGATGGCTTTGGCGCCTCGTCGGCCTGGAACGGCAGCTGGACGGCAGCCGAGGCTGACCTGCTCTTTTCCACCAATAACAATGTCGTGTACAAATCTGCGGCGTACAACGGCGTTGGCCTTTCCTTGCTGCGCAATCATATCGTTTATGCCGGCACGACGTCCGCCGGCGCCGTTCCCGGCACAATAGAGACACAAATCATGCAATGGGCCCAGGCCCGTGGAGCAAGAGTTTGGAGCGCACCCTGGACGCCGCCGGCGGGGTTTAAAAGCATTAATGACATATACGATACCAACCAGGCCGCGGACGGTGGAATAGACGGCGGCAGTTATCTTGGCAGCGGGAACAACGTCACCAATCTGAACTATGCCAGCCAGCTCGCCAATTACGTCGCAAGCATGCAGAGCAACGGTGTTAATCTTTATGCCATCTCCGTGCAAAACGAACCGGATGCGGAAGTGACCTCTTACGAAGCATGCCAATGGGCAGGATCACAGATTCATGATTTCGTCACCAACCTTTACAACGCGCTGGCGGCCCGGGGCTTGAGCTCCACAAAAATTATTGTTCCCGAGAGCCAGGTCTGGTCGGGGGATGCCGCGCTTTATACTCCGACATTGAACGATCCGGTTGCCGCGGCCGATGTGGGCATCATCGCCAACCACGATTATGCTCAAGACAATTCAGTCGGAGATCAAACAACCCCGGCGCCTCTGTCCACTTCCGGCAAGGCGTTATGGGAGACGGAAGTCGCGCTTCTTTCCGGCAGCGACAGCGGCATTGCCAATGGCGTTTACTACGCGCAGCGGATTTATCTTTTTATGACCCAAGCCCAGGCCAATGCCTATCATTACTGGTGGCTTGTGGCCGACGGCTCCGATAACGAAGGCTTGTTGGACACCAGCGCCAATCCCACCAAACGCTTGTTCACTTTTGGTCAATACAGCCGCTTTGTGCGTCCCAATTTTTACCGCATCGGCGCCACATCGTCCCAATCGTCAGCCTTGATCAGTGCTTACAAAGATTCAGCATCAACCGCATTTGCGATTGTAGTGGTCAATACCAACACGGCAACCGATGTGATACAAACCTTCAACCTGGCCAATTTCACCGCGGCTTCCGTGACGCCATGGATTACTTCGGGCCCGCTTTCACTGGCCCAACAATCACAAATGGGTGTCACCAATTCCTCGTTCACTTATGAGGTGCCCGCCCTGAGCGTCGTAACCTTCGTGGGACAAGGCAACACGCCGCCGGCCATTGGAGCCGTGCCCACTCAAACCGTCAACGCGGGTGTGACATTGTGGGTGACCAATACAGCCAGTGATTCCGATTTGCCGCGACAGACATTGGCCTTTAGTCCGGCAAATGCATTCCCTGCCGGCGCGATGGTGAATTCCTCAAACGGGATTTTCAGTTGGCGGCCTCCCGTGGCCCGGGCCAATACGACCAATTTGATTGAAATCCAGGTTGCTGATAATGGCTCGCCGAATTTAAGCGCCACCAACAGCTTCAACGTGGTCGTCAACCCGGTGACGAATCCTGTGCTAAGTTCATTAAGTCTTTCCCAGGGACAGGTCAGCATGACAGCCAGCGGACCCGAAGGCCCCGATTACACCTTGTGGACTTCGACCAATTTGATTAATTGGCAGACGTTATTCACGACGTATTCTCCCGTGACCCCGTTCACATTAGTTGACACGAACTCCTCCAACGCGGCCAGGTTTTATCGCATCCAAATAGCGCCGTAAAGCATAACGTGCGGTCATGCGGGCTTGACCCCTGCCAGCCTGACAGGCTAAACGCCGTCCGCCAGCGACCTTTTGTTATTTTTCCAGGACCCGTTCAGTGGCGGCATTGTCGGCGTGAGGACCACATTGACCCCAATCATTATTTGCCCTTCTTTACGGGGATTTAGTGGCTGATGGAACCGGGGCGAACTCAGGAGCCTTCCGTCAGCGCGCTGAATAATGCCTGCCTTTCTTCCCCGGCTTGCGCGGGGTCGGACAGGGTTTGCGCCACTTCCTCGCGCAGCAGCTCCCGATAACGCCGGCGCAGGCGGTGGATGGCCACCCGCACCGCCCCCTCGGTCAATCCTAGCGCCGCGGCAGCCTGGGCGCAGGCAACATCGCCCTTGCCACCCATGAGGAAAGTTTTCAACTGCTCGTATAACCCCGCTTTGCCGTCGGCGCGGCATTCGTCACGCAGACGGGTGATGACGCGCTCGAGTAATGTCATGGCCCAGGCACGATCGAAAAGTTTGTCCGGACTCAGATTGTCGGCGGGATGAATCTGGTAGCGCGTGTCGGCATCCTGCCAGTCGAGCGAGAGCGGCTTTATCCCGCCGCCGCGTTTCTGGCTCCGCTCACGGTCCCATTCATTGGCCAGAAACCGTTTCACAGCCGTGAGGAGGAAGGCGCGAAACTTGCCCTTCTCACTGCTGATTCCATCCAGATAATTCTTTTCCAGCAGGCGGGCGAAGAAGGCTTGGGTCAGGTCCTCGGCATCCTCGCGCGAATGGCCGTGCCGGCGAACGTAGGCGTAAAGCGGATACCAGTAAGTGCGGCACAATTCCTCCAGGGCAACGTCCGCCTGGGGCGCGCCGCGGTGGCCGGCGGCGAGCACGACCGTCCAGCGCGTCGTGGCGAAGATATCGCCGGCCGCATCGGATGTTTGCGTTGGATTTTCAGGACTCAATAAAATCGATTCTCGCAGCCAATACTTTACTGTGACGGCTCCTTCCATGTCCCGCTGCGGACGGGAGGCGGCATTGGGGGGGCGGCCGCCTGCACCACGGTGCCGGATGGGCCGACGATGGGCGGCGCCTGATTCCACTGGTGTCCAGCTATAAGCTGTTGAAGGTAAACGTGTTCTGAATAGCAACACTGTCGCGAGACGACGAGTTTACATCCGTATTTGCTGCAAGTATCTCTCTGGCAGGAGCTTGCTCGAAAATG
>Ga0224555_1003155_pt1 | contig 17549 bp, 23 predicted proteins | sample 714S23034metaG_FD_180687 | JGI IMG/M metagenome (GOLD analysis project Ga0224555, IMG submission 180687) | Peat soil microbial communities from Stordalen Mire, Sweden - 717 S2 30-34 | ecosystem: Environmental > Terrestrial > Soil > Wetlands > Peat | place: Sweden: Norrbotten County, Stordalen...
CTTCCCACCACTTGGAAATAAAAAAGCTCCGACCAGCAGGTCCGGGCACTTGATCTCAGTCGGGTAGCTCTGCCGGGCGGAATCAATTTAGCTGGCCAAAAGTCATCAATTTATCTGACCGCCAAAGCCCTTTTGGATTACGTCAATGATCTCCGTCCATCGGGTAGTCGGATATAAAGATGATCTATTTTCGGACAATTCGCACATAAATCTTCGTCCACATGCGCCAAGCCTAGAAAAGCCAGGGCGATCTGTTTGACCTCATCCTTGCGCAAAGGTCTATCCACCTTCTTTTCCACGATATAATCGTAAAGTTGGTCCTCACGAATACAATGGGCCGCGCCTGTTGAGCCCCACTTCGCATCCACCCAAGCAGCCGTAAACACCAACACGGCCTGAAAAAATGGGTCTGGTCCCGGGGCCAGCACGCGTACCTTGTCGTGTATGTCCATCATCCGCTTGATCAAAGGACGAACACCTTCAACAAGACAAATAATCCCAACCATGATCAAGCAGTGCAAAATCACGCGCACTTGATCATTGACTGCTTCTTGGCTCGTGTATCTGGCTGATTCGCCCAGGACTTTTGCCATAAAATTTGCTCAATATGCGGCAAAATGGCTGCCGCCTCACACGGGTATCGGCATCTTCGGCATCTTTCATAAGGCAATCCTGGTGAATCCTCTCCAAGCGATGCAGAGTTGAAGCGCCCTTGTTAATGCTGTGCCGGGAAAACCTATGGGACATCAGTCCCCAAGTGCCGGAAACGACACCTGGTTGGGCAGTCCCGGCCGGAGATCATCATTCCCCGGATCTTTCGCCGGCTCCGAATGTTGCCAATTGGTTACACTCCTTAATTCAACCGCACCGGGAAGGCCCCCTCTCGTGGTGGTTCGTCGCTTTGGTGGGATGAGCAAACCAGGTGTCGGAAACGAGACCTATGAAGGGGGAAGTCCCCCAGGCGGGCACAAATGGTTTTGCCCCTATCAGGTCAATTTCACCCCCGGGTCCTTCACCAGCCCAAAATGCAGACGATAGGTGACATTCCTTTGAAAAACACCGGCAACCTGTCCATATTTGCAGACAAGTAAATTTGTGCAAGCCATTGCCCATCAACTGGATAGCGAGATTTCCAACAACCGCCATCACAATTCGCCGCCACCCCGGGAAATTGGATGTTGGTTCTACAGTCACCGCCTGGATTTCCCGTCCTTGCGACCGCTGGCCCGCAGCAGGGCCTCCACTACCGCGTAAACCACTTCCTGCTCCTTGACGGGCAGTTGTTTCAAGCCCTCGATTATCTCCTGTTCCCTCGGAGTTAGCCGCATGTCATCGGGCTTGACTCCCGCCGGGGCTTCCTTCAACTCCCTAATTTGGGCGCTGATGAGATCGGGACGTTCGCGGGCGATGATGAGCCTGAGCAGTTCCATCATCGTCCCAGTCGGCTTGTTGCGGTGATCGGGATTGACCAGGTGGTTGATGGCGCTGGGCGTCTTGTGCAGCCGCCGCGCCGCCTCTGATTTCGACCATCCCATGAGTTCAATCAGCCGTTTTAATTCCGCTTTGTCCGGGTGCATTCTTAAGATTGTATTGGATCAACCTTTTGCATTTTCATTATCTCGTAACAATATGACGATGAGCCAAGGAATGGGCAACAGGAAAAGCGAGCCGGCGACGGTTATTTCGATAATCGTCACTCCGACTCACCCGGAACGGATTTATCGCATCCAACTCTTGCTTTGAACGGCTGCCGGTGCTTTAAAAAATCGTGCGACGTGCTACGGGCACGGCTACGATGGGCGCCGTGCCAGAATTGTTTTATCGGCTTCCTCGGAATGCCATCGCCATCTTCAGCAGTCGCAGGCTTTTGTGGCACGCATCGGCCATTGTCCTGACCATTGTCATCGTCACCTCCGGCGGCGATTGGGCGTATTATCGCTGGACGCGGGCAGAGACGTTCTTTGTGCTGGCACGCCCGGCTCTCCGGCTCGGCACGTTCATGCCTGTCCTGGGGAGTTTGGTCATCTTGATTGCGGGGGAGGCCACAAAGAACCGCCGCCTCATCGTGACCGCTTGGGCTTTGGGGCAGGCAGCCTTTCTCGCGTACCTGATAACCTCCTGTTACAAGGCCATCACCGGACGCCGCCCGCCGCCCTTTTTCGGACATTTTGGAACGCTGGCGCCGAACGGCTCTGCGCTGATGGACTCCAGCCATGGATTTCAATTTGGCTTTCTGAAAGGCGGCATCTTTTGGGGTTGGCCGTCGGGGCACGCCACCGTGGCGTTTTCCATGGCGCTGTGCCTGATCATGCTTTATCCCAAGAACAAGATCCTCGTCTTCTGCGCATTGCTGTACGCGTTTTACATTGGGCTCGGCGTTTCTGTGACCATCCATTGGCTTTCCGAATTCGCGGCCGGAGCCATCATCGGCAGCGTGATCGGAATGACGGTTGGCCGAAGTTTCAGGACCAAATTGCTTGAGCCTAACGACGATTCACACCTCAAGTCCCACCCAATATGACCAACTCCGTTAATCCTGGCCTGCCTGCAAGGGCATCATGGATACCAGTTTCTTTTTGTTGCATTCTCCCCGGCTGAAGCGCAAATGAAGGGCATGGCTAAAACATCAAAAGCACCAAAGAAAGCAAAACGGACACCGAGCGCGGCCTTCATGAAGCCGGTCACGCCGGACGAGACCTTGGCTAAAGTGGTCGGCGACAAGCCCCTTCCCCGCACCGAGTTGACCAAAAAGCTCTGGGCCTACATCAAAAAGAACGGGTTGCAGGATGCCAAGAAGAAGACACTCATCAATGCCGACGACAATTTGAAGGCCGTCTTCAATGGCAAGAAGCAGGTCAGCATGTTCGAGATGACCAAGCTGGTTTCCGGGCATGTGAGGAAATAGGGCGAGCATTGGGGCTGGCCGGTCAGCAATACATGCTTTTGCAGCGCAACCTGGTTTACACCGGCATTACCCGGGGCAAGAAGTTAGTGGTGCTGATTGGGCAGCGAAAGGCTTTGGGGATGGCGGTGAGAAATAACAGGACGGAAAATCGGTTTTCGGGGTTGTTGGCGCGGTTGACCGGGCTGTAATCCGTTTGCGGCGGCAGGTCCAAAACCCAGCCCGAATGCCGGAAAATCGTATGTTCAGTGAAATCTTTCAAATTCCTTCAATATACGGTATTGCGCTCCGGCGAAAAATCCTGCACAACAGCGGCCCATTTTGAATGATGAAAAAAGAAACAAAAAAGTCGAATGAAGCGCAGTTGCTGGATTTGCTCAAGCGAGTCCTTCCCAAAGCGACTCACGACGCGCAATTGGCGGACAAGATTTACCAGGCCATCGAAGTTGAACTTAAAGCCAAGGACCGGGCCATGGCCTTCGAGAAATTTTGCAGCGGAATCGAGTTGCCCGACCTTGAGCAGAAAACCGTTGAAGACGTGAAACTCCAACTGGCTGCCTCCTTCGGCGATGGCGATATAACCCTCAAGCCCAATAAAAAGGAGAAGAGCCTGGCGGTGGAAGTGTCCCTGCCCGATGGTGGCCAGTTCACCAGCGAAATCAAGGTCGGGCCGGTTGCCGCCGCCAGCGAAGAGCAGGAAGGGGCCTTGAAATTTGTGCCCTTCCCTGTCTGCCTGCCCGGCGACAAGGAACTGGTCTGGCTTCTGGCCAAGCGCGAAAACCTGTCGCCCGAAGAGGCGGGCATCGCGCTCTCAAAGTTGGAGGAGGAGTTTTGGGCCTCCAAAACGGGGCAGAAGATGATCCGTGACCGCGTGGAGCGCAGCTTTCCAGAATTCATTGCCCGTGTGCCGGCTGGGATGTTGGGTGAAGTCGGTTTGAAACGGCATTACAAGGAGCCGGAGCCGCTCAAATTGCTGCGAACCGCACCGAAGCGCTAAAGGAACAATTCAAAGCGCAGTTGATGGCGCCGGGGCCGGGTTAATGCCCGCCCGTGACCGTATATCCGGCCCGGCGCAAATCCTCCGCCAAATCCATTTCCATCTGGGCTGCCGCCTCGAAGGGCATCGGATTCAGGTGTTCGAACAATTCTGGCAGAAGGCGGAGGCCGTACCGTTTGACCACGGAGGCTGCTTTGATGCCGGCTTTGTGGTTGGCGAAATGTTCTTTTGGCACGGTCTTCAGCAACCCACCGGACCATCCCCACGCGGGTGGGGAGAACGCCTCCCGGCCTGCATGGCCTGGATGGCCAGACGGACCATCCCCACGCGGGTGGGGAGAACTCTGTTTGGGCGATTTGCCGGACGATGGTTTCCGGACCATCCCCACGCGGGTGGGGAGAACGCCACGCGAAATTTCACGGACCAAAACCAACCCGGACCATCCCCACGCGGGTGGGGAGAACCCACCACATCCACAATTACCTCGCGCTGTTTTCGGACCATCCCCACGCGGGTGGGGAGAACCTCAGAGCGGTATGCACGATACCTGCACGGCCCGGACCATCCCCACGCGGGTGGGGAGAACTGAGTCGTAATGAGCCTGAGCCGCTGCGTATCCGGACCATCCCCACGCGGGTGGGGAGAACGGAATGTGTTGCATCGCTGCCGAGTTTGATCTTGGACCATCCCCACGCGGGTGGGGAGAACGGAACCTTACGAAAACGCGCCAGATGCCGGGCCGGACCATCCCCACGCGGGTGGGGAGAACCCATTGGCCGTTTTGCTCCGCAGCATAGAGCGCGGACCATCCCCACGCGGGTGGGGAGAACAGCTTCACCGGCAACCCCGTCGATAAAGCCGACGGACCATCCCCACGCGGGTGGGGAGAACGTGGATTGTGTGGTCAAGAATTGATGCCTGTTCGGACCATCCCCACGCGGGTGGGGAGAACGTCAAATTCCCGGCGTCGTTTGGATTCGTAGTCGGACCATCCCCACGCGGGTGGGGAGAACGTTGATTGCATTCGTGGTTGTCGCATTGGTTGCGGACCATCCCCACGCGGGTGGGGAGAACACCGGCCAAAAATGTTCCACACGGAACGAACCCGGACCATCCCCACGCGGGTGGGGAGAACCAACCCTGGATGCCCGGCTGCCTCGGCAGCGGCGGACCATCCCCACGCGGGTGGGGAGAACGCGCGCCAAGAAGACGTTGCCCAGCGGCATGTCGGACCATCCCCACGCGGGTGGGGAGAACCCAAATATCAAACCCATTCGGAGATTTACCGGCGGACCATCCCCACGCGGGTGGGGAGAACGCAGCCAGACGGGTAACATAGGGGATGCCTACCGGACCATCCCCACGCGGGTGGGGAGAACTCTGTTCCATCAACGACTTACAATCGCATAATTGGGGTTCATTCGGTCCTTTCATCTACTGATTCCATCCCCTCTGTCCATTCCTCGGCTACCAGCCAGAGCCCGGAGATTTCAATCTCGCGGCGATAGGTGTCGCCGTGGGTTTCGATCTTAAAGCCCTGGCAATTGTTGTCGGTGGAGATGATGAGCATGCCCAACCCTCGCGCGTTCCGTTTGATGTAGTCGAGTGTTTTCTCGCGCGTGCGCCGGTTGATCGTCCCCACGAACACGTTGGGCCGGGGTTCAACGAACCACCGCTTGAGCATCCCACGGATGGCATCGGGCGTGTTATTGGCGACGATGACGGTCACGGGTTGGTTGCTGGTTGAATTTGGAGAAGCGATTCGAGGTCTTTTGGCATGCGCTGCAAAAGGCGTTCTTCTTCCAGGCGCACCTTGAGGAGCTTGCGCACCAGGTCGCCGGTGTCGCCCGGATCCTGCCGTACGGCCAGAAACGCGGCGGGAATACTGGTGAGGTGCTTGTAAAGGTCCGCCACGTCGTAGATGAACGGCAAGGTCCCGCTGTCGTGGACGAAACCAAGGCTGGGCACATAGCCGAGGGAGCAGCAGACGGCGGCGCAGACGGCATAGAGGCTGGCGCTGGCGGAGGACAAGGCCCGGTTGACGGCGTCGGCCATGTCCCAGTTGCTTTTGTCATAGTTGCGGCCTTTCCAGGTGACGCCGTGCTTGAGGCCCATTTCGGCATAGAGGGCGCGAACACGCAAGCCTTCCATGCCGCGCAACTCGGCAATGGAGCGACTTTCCACATCCACGTCGGCAAAACGCATTTTGAACATGCGGCGTGCGATTTCGGTGCGGCGTTTCTTGTCGGCCCAGGCGGAGGCGTGGAGGCGGGGCATGTCGTTGTTGTGATTCGGCGTGAGGCCAAAGGCGTAAAACCGCATGCACTCCTCGCCGATCCAGCAGATGGGAGTGTTGGAGTCAGCGCAGGCTTTGATGGCGGCATGAGTGACGGTGGTGCCAGGACCAAGCAGGAGCACGGAGATGGTCGCCACCGGCAGGCGGTAGATCAGTCGATCCGCTCCAATCCATTTCACGCTGGAGTCATCCACCTCCAACCGACCGTGCTGGAGGTAGAGAGGAGTCCAGCGATCCTTCGCCGGGGCGAGGGTTTCGAGAGGTGGACGCTCGAAGATGGGCATGGGTATTTACGACGGCGAGTTGCGAACGATGGAACCGGGAACGCGACGAATCCAGCGCGGGGCATGTCGTTCGCCGATAGGCTTACCGAAGCCAATTGGGGTGTCGTCAATGGCATCCGCGCCGGATTCTGATGAGTTGACTTCAATCACATGGTCGAATTGTTCCAAGGATTCCGTGCCTCCGTGGCCTGTGCGAGCCAACAACATGCGCCAGGCTTCGCCACGGGTGGAAGAAAGCGTGATAAGCAACGGGCTGGAAGGTAGGCAACATTTGCGACCGAGCCAGACGCCCCAACGCGGATTGCGTAGCGCAGCGGCGATTTCCTCCAGGAAAGCCATTGGACCTTCAAGCAAGACGCCGAAGCGTGCGTCGAGGAGGTAGTGGCGATAGGTTTGAACCGTCGCGTCCTCATCAATAGTTCCGCTGGCGCGTCGGATGCCGGTGACGGTATGGTAATCCTCCATTCGCTGAATAAATCGTTCGTCCCCGCGCCGATCTCGACGGGGCAACGAGACGGTCGTGATGTGCAATGGGGCAAGACGGGCCAACTGCTTGCCCTCATCCGACCCGTATTTGTTGATGCCCAGCGCAGCGGCAAGAAGGCCGATGATTCCGCTGCGGGTAGGGTGCAAAGCTGTGGTGCGCCGGTCAAAGCGGGACGAATACCCCCAAGACTGCATGGGGCCGTCGAGAAGCAGCGCGAGACAGGCGTTAGACAACATGGGCGCTGAGGGCCTCGCAGAAGGCGTTGAGATTCACGTCAGGGATTGCCACTTCGGTGTCGCAGGTGATACCCCAGACTTTCTTCATTTCCTCGTGGTGCGCCTTGAGAGCATCCCGGGATTGCAGCAGGAACCCTGACTTGGGCCGGATCGGTTCCTCGAAAGCGTTTATGAGCTGCACGGGCTGACCGGCGGATTTGAAAATGCCGAGCACGTAGCCGGGCAGCGTGTTTGCGTTCATGGAGTTTTTTCGCGCCCCAGGTACGGCTTGAAGCGTGGCGCGTATGAAGGCGTCCATGACTTGCCGCCGTTCCGCGACAGAGAGTTTGGCGAGATGATCAGTATCCGCTAGCAGATCGAGGTCGACCGAGGCGTACCGATAATAAACAGCGGAGGAAAATTCCAGCGTGCCAATCATGCCGGCACCGGCGTCATCGTCCTTTGGCTTCAGGTCATCCACAGCGGAATAGAAGTCGAGGTCGTTGTCGGCTTTATGCGTGGAGAGCGCATGTCCGAACATCGCTGCGCCTTCAAGAGTGAGGGACGGCAGGCTGGCCACCATCCGACCGAACAGCGCGATGTCTGCGCCATCCAGCAAGCCCGCAGCCTTGCAAAACTTGTCGATCTTCTTTTCGTAGTCCTTGGATTTTGGGTCGCCCTTGAGCAATTCCGCCACCTGTTTGGCAATTGAATCTATTTCGGAAGGGGCCAGGAAGGTGAGCGTGCCGACTTTGGGATCCCCGGACCGGGCATCGAGCTTGGCCAGTTTGTCCGCTATATTCTTGGCGTGGATTGCGGCCGATTTAGCGTCAACTCCATGTTTGACCAAAGCTTCGGTGAAGGGGCCAACGATGAGCTTGGTGCGTTCGCCGCCGAAGCGGGCTCCCGGCAGGTTGTCCTGGGCATATTCGCGGATCGCCCGTTTGAGGGATTGGCTGGAAAGCCGGGCGCGGTTGACGCCGCCGAAAATGGCGGTTTTGGGCGAGCCCACGTCGTCGCGATTCAAGCAGGAGACGGGGAAGGATTGAAGAATGTGGAGTTCGATGAGTTTCATTTCAGTTATTTGAGCGTTGATGGTTTATAGTTGCAAGCAGTCATTGATTGAGTGGAATGAGAACGAGCAGGCCGAAGCCAAATGCTTTGGCCGAACCGATACCGGTGGCAACCGTGGCGCGGAAGAGCACAGGGTCTGACACGGTCAATTGCCCTTGGAATTCAACGGCGGTATGCGTGCCGTGGGTGTCGGAGGTGTGAAAATACTCGCGACCACGCGGAATGGTGCGAAGAGTGTCAGGATTAACGGTGAATCCTCCAGCCGCAGCCTTGCGTTTTATCCAAGCGAGCAAATCTTCGCGTCGAGTGAGTGGAACGCGGCGTCCGTTCTTTTTTCGCGAGCCGTCAGCATTGTCCACGCGCAGTTTCTTGGTCGGGTTGGCCAGCAGGCTAAACTGGTAGCTCGTATGGGTGAAGTAGTGGTCGGGAATGACCTTGGTGCCGAAACAGGCAGTCGGGCACCAGTCGGGTTTGCTGGGCACGCTGCGCGAGAGGATTAACACGCGATATGCGTCCTCTTTACGATCCACCCGGATGAGGAAATTGCGGGTCTCGTCATCCCGCCCGCCGAACGCCTGCCATACACGCTGGTGCCAGTCGTAGGTGTCACGGATTCTCAACAAGCGGACTGCGTCTTCGTAGGAAACGAGAATTTGCGTAAGGTGCAGCGTTTCTGCCGCATTTGCGGACGGCTTGGGAGCAACAAGAGTGTTCATTCGGTGGTGGCGGTGGCTGGTTGGAGTTCGGAAGTTTCGCCTGACTGCCAAAAGGCACGAGCCCATTTCACGCGGATTTCGTCGGCATACCAAGACCAGTTCCAAAGATCCGCGAACAAACTTTCGTAATTTATGCCCACGCCTTTGCTGGCCGCAAGTTGGACCCATGACCTGAGTTGATCCATTACGTCCGACGCATCACTACTGGCGAGCAGTCGGCGAAAACGGCGTTCAAAGCTATCGGCGATTTTAACGCCTTCTCCCTGCGCGATCTGGCGGCAAACTTCGCCGAAGTTGTGGGCGTTGGATTCTTTGGGATGGCTGGCGAAGAGAGCAGCGGTGACAACGAACACCGGCTGCCCGATGTCTCCACCAAGATCAACCACAATCGGCCAGGCATCCATGACGGTGGCCGGGCTTAGGCCACGCCGCAAGCCAGCGAGCTTGCCTCGGTCGTTGCGCACGTGGCGCAAAGCCGCGACGAATTGTTCAGCGCGTTGTTTGGGGGTGCGTTTGGATTCATTCATGGGCAATGGGGGTTGATGGTTTGGACGGGTGGGAAGTGAGTTTGCGGAAGCCGAGGGCGTAAGCTTCGATCTGCCGTGGACCCTGACGGGGACAGCATTGTGAGTAGGCGTCGAATGCTGCGGCCTGAACAGCCTTTCCCCAGGGACAGTTCTGAATGTTTGCTGCTAAACTCGTATTGCGGGCCAAGTCGAAGAGGGCAGAAAGGTGTTGCTCGGCGCGAGTCCAGAAGTGTTGGCGTGCGCGGTTATAAGCGGGAGGAACCACCTTCAAAGTGGAAGCGTAAGTCTTTACGGCCTGGATGAGGGAGCTTTCCTGTTTCTCTGCATGTGCCACGCCCATTTCATAAGCTGTGCGCCCAGACTCCGCGAGCATCCCGGCGGGGAGGGAATAACTTGCTTCGACGACATCTTCGATTTTGCCCTTGTCCGTCACCAAAGCTCCAATCCACAGGATTATTTCTTTGGCGTCCACAAGATGGTTCAAGGCGAGCGGTCCGCATGTCGCCTCGGCATTTGCTCTGCGTTTAACCGAGACTGCTGCGAGTTGACGCCACAGGCTGCGGCTCGTGGACGCGGGCAGCAGGCCCAGTTCCTCTTTGCGCTTGATGACGGTGGCGCTGGCTTCACGAAATGCCGGGAAGATTGGATAGTCGAGACCGCTGGCGAGAACAATGGAGGAACCATCGTCATTAAGTCGAATGGCCCGGCTTAACGGCACCAGACGGCCAAGGTAGCTCAACGTTGCATTCTCAACTTCAGGTTTGTTCTCGCCTCGTGTCACAGGAAATTCCCAAACCGGCCGCCCCCACCGGTTTGCTCCGAAGAAATCGGTCGCGGATTCACGGGTGAGCAAGTTTCGGTGCAGCGTTTGCAGCAGGTTCTCTCCCAGCACCAAGGTATGCACCATGCTTGAAGGCGTGCAGGGGGCGTGGCTAACATTTCTCGCTGTCGCTTTGCCATTCCACTTTGCAACACCGATCAATCCGCACGGCGCGAAGCATTGGAAGGTGAGCAGATTAAGGGCCAATCGTGCCAACGGAAGTGTGCGTTCTGCCCCGCCGCCGTTATCAAACAGAGTCGGGTTGTTTCCCGTCGCTAGGGCCAAATCGAGCTTTGTCGCCGCGTTGCCTTCATCCGATGCCTTGCCTGGCTGAAGGTTTGGCAATTGGAGAAATCTTTGCCCCACTCCGAACAAATTAAAGACCCCCTGCCACTTCATCAGGTAATGGCGCACACGCGGTTGGATGAGAGGCTCGCACTCCTGCCACCCGTTTTCGTCCGCCGGCCCATCAAGCGCGGCCTGAGTTATGCAGAGCAGCAGGCGCATCAGGGACACACGTTCGTGGGGCTTTACTGCAAGGTCGCGCAGTTCGTGCGCGGAGGCGAACAGATCCAGAAGGCTGAACAGTTCGCGACGCCCGTTGGCGCATAACGCGGGTATCCACGCATCAACTATCAAATTCATCGTCGTCGCTCCATTGAGGATTGGGTTTGCCAGGACATTCGGCGAAGATACCAATCTGCGGATCAAAGGTCACTGAAGAAATTTGGTCGCCGAACGACAACCGGCCCCCTTCGCGCACCAAGGCAACGGTCGCATCTGGCGGCGTGTGCAGAGTGAGCCACCGGGGTTTCTGCGTCGCTACGGGAAGCATCCAGCGGGGTACTCGCACCAGCCAACGGTGCAGGAAGCGGGCCGAGGACTTGCGCCATTCGTGTTTGTTGACTTCCATACGTGAGCCATCCAGTGCGCCGAGAAGCACACCCCCGCTAGCCCCCTGTTCGATGGATCGGAGCAAGATGACGGGGGTGGTCGGCGCACTTTTGCGCCGAGTGAGCACTGTATCCTCATCCTGAAGCATGGGCCGCCCCAAGACCAGAGTAGCTGCTTCTGCATTGGCAGCGAGCTCGTTCTTTTCCTTTTGCAGGGTGGTGTGCAATTGCTGCCAGGCTTCGGGTTCGTTGGTGTCGGGTTCTACGTAGGTGGCTTCGAGCAATGGGCGGATGTCGTGCGGCAGCGCTAATTCTTTTCGTCCGTTCCAGACGGCGGCAGTGCGCAGCAGCACATAGGGAGCATAAACACGAGCACTGCGGCCGAGAGCTTTCTTCAACTCCGATGGGCTGAACATTGCAGATAATTCCGGCAGGCGAATCCAGAACTCCGGTTTGGTCGTGTGCCGGTACCGGCGTTCGTGCCTCCAGAGACGGCCTACCCGTTGAAGCAACATGTCAGTTGGAGCGAGATCGGACACAATAAAATCGAGGTCGATGTCCACGCTTTGCTCCGCCACTTGGGTTGCGATAAGGACGCTGCCAGGACCTTCGGTAGGACGATTTCGACCGAGGCGCTCAAGCCAGTCATTTTCCAATTCCACCCGCCTCTGGAACGGGAATCGGCTGTGCAGGAGGCCAACCCGGGCCGCGCCTTCGCGCAAGGAACCTGCGGCCTTGCGGAATGCGTCTTGAGCCTCGATCACGGTATTACGAATCCAAAGAACGTGCTGGCCGGCTTCAGCGCGGGAAATGAGTTCGGCAAGCGTTTCTCCTTCGGAAATGGTTTCCGGGCGCAGGGCAATGAACTTGTGGCTATTCCATTCCGGGATCGTATGTCGGCCAACTTCCCCAGGGGCTCCAGCCGTGACGAGCGGATAGGCGGTCGGAGCATCGGTCTCGGTGACTCCGGCTGCCTCTAGCAACTGGCGTCGTCGTGCGGCGGTAAGAGTGGCGCTGAGAATGATCACCGAGCAGCGAAGATTCATCAGTTCGTGGATCAATGCCGTGATGAGGGTGCCGGTATAGATGTCGTAGGAATGTACTTCATCCAGCACGACTACCTTGCCGGCGAGGGCGAAGCGGCGGACAAAGAAGTGCTTCACCGCAACCACAGCCTGTAGGGCCTGATCAATCGTGCCGACGCCGTAAGGCGCGAGGAGAGCCTGCTTGGCCGAGGCAAACCAGGAGCGAGCTTCGCGCAAAGTCCCAATGACCTCCTCCTGCTCTTCGGGCCTGCGGGCAGGATAGGCTGGGCGGAGCTCAAGATTGAAGTCGTCCTCCAACCATGCGTGGCTGTGTGCCAGGCGAAATGTTGCCGTGTCCGCAAGAGTATTGCGGAGGAACCGACCGATGCGCTCGTGAATGCGATTGCTTGTCACCTGCGTGGGCAGTGCAAAATAGATGCCATGCTGATGTCCGGAAACAATGAGTTGTTCTGCGGCGAAAAGAGCAGCTTCAGTTTTGCCGCAACCCATCGGGCCTTCGACGATGATGATGCCGGGAGTTTGCGAGGCATCAGCGACGGCATGTTGGATTGGATTGGGCTGAAAAGATGAAGCCGAATCCTCGCCAAACGCGGCGGAAAAAGTTGTCTGCCGAAGCTTTCCGCCAGGCCAGCCGATTTGTCCGAGAGCTTCGGACGCCTGCTGCCGCGCACCATGCGGCGTCATACCTGTCTCCGGTGAAAACCATATTTCGTTTGAGCCGATCCAATCGGCGACGGTGATAAGTCCGGCCAGCAACCAAAGGTCCGAGTGGAACGGTTTAAGTCGGTCATCAGGTGGTTGGTCCGGCAAGGAGCCAAATTCTGCAAGAAGTTCTCTTGCTACGCACTGGCGCTGGTCATGTGTCCATTCGCTAAGACACTCCCCGGGGTTAAGCTTGGCGTTGCGACCCTTTGGTTTCCCATGATGCGCCCCAACTGCAACGGCCCATAGGTGGGATTTCGTGGGCGTTAGTAGGTGTTGTAAGAAAACTTGGCTGACCAATGCGTGATCTGAAACGGACAAGCACGCTTCACCCATTGAAATTGCCGGTAAGCCTGGTTGGTGAAACCATAAGGGACATTTGGCCTGAAAACCAATCGTGATCTTCCCAATATCGTGAAACGCCGCAAGACTGGCGGATCCCGCCGGAAGCAAGCCGCGCACGATGGAAGGAAGCGCGGCCAGGATCGCGTCCGCTATGCAACCCACGTTGAAACAATGGTCGCGGACTGAAATGCCAGGCTGGCCATCCTTCGTCGTCTTCGCCCAAAAGTGAATCCCGTTCTGAGTCATTGCGCCGTGATTAAAGCACAGATGGTCGGTCAAAAACAATTCAAGATGCAGATTCTTTTCGGGAGCGAATGAAAGCAGTCGGACAGTTGTCACCGGGCAGTTGAAAACCGGCCACTCCGCCGCCGGGGGCTTGTGTGACCCGGCCAACGCCCTTGCCCTTGAGCAGGGCCTTGGCCACCTGTCGGATTCCCCCTCGTCCGGCACTTTGGTTGGAAGTAGTTGTGCGAAGCGGCCTTTCATTTCGTCCATGTCGGGGACTTCCGATTCGCCGAAGCCGAAGAACTTCCCGTTGTCGCTGCGGATGATGGGCAGGAACTTCTGTTTCTGGCCGGTGCGCGACTCGCCCAAGAGGACAACGACCTCCTGCCGGTCAAAGGCTTCCGATGGGGCTTCCGTTTCATCGAACTTCTCCCCGGCCTTGGCGTATTTGACCCAGGCTTCCAAGGCCATGACGACGGAAGTGGCGGCGTGAGCAATGCACATGAGCCGGGCAGTGGTGGCAAAATCGTCTTTGGCGTCCTCATCAGCGAGCGATTCGGGCATGAACATGAGCAGACCTTCCAAGCCAATCAGAAACAGCGTCGGTGGCAAGCGCCCGATGTTGCGCATGGAGTGGTTGGCGTAGTGCTCCGACTGCGCCATCAGGTCATCGAGATTTTCGAGCTTGTTCGGTTGCGGTTGCACTGCCCGGGAGTTTGTTGGAAACCGGGGATGTGGGCAAGATTGATTCTGGGCTACGAAGTGGCTGCGACACCAATAAATGTAATGACCGTAGCTATCAGCAGGAATATCCAAAGCACCAGTAATCCACATCCTGACGCCTTTTCTTGGTTACCCAAGGCGTCAGCCTTCCAACCTGCCAGCAAAAGCACCGTGGAGAAGGCAGCCGGTATAAATGATTCCTCGCTCCCATGTTTACCCCAACAGAGTGCCAACGCAGCGAGCAATGCAATTACGCTGCACCCCGTGCAGGCCCAGGTTTTCTTTTGCGATTGGCCTAATTCCCGATTGATGGGCTTAGTCCACATCTTGTTTTGGCGCTGTGGAGTGCCTTGTCGTCGCTGCCCCAACTGTTGATTCACCTTATCGATCCAGCCCATTGGTGCCTCTCGTTAATCGGAACCCTGCGGTTTCTCGGCTGCCGAAGACGGGTCGGTGATGGAAGATATGACCGCGCGTGTTAAAACGGGCAAGGAACCAACCTCCTCGTGGGATCGCCTCACCATTCCAATCGCTCGTCTGACGTGGTCGGTGCTCAACCGCCGCTCTGAGCACGGTTGCTCTGCCAACTCGGATAACGCCAGGAGGGTGGCGTTTTTGATTAGTCCGCCGGTGAGACCATCGGACTCTTTAGCCAGTGTGGCGAAATCGACCGCCTCGACCCCTGGAACCTTTGGGGAAATCATTCTCCTCCACAAAAGCAACCGACAGCTTTCATCGGGCGGGGCCACATAGACGTGCATCAATATTCTGCGGACGAAAGCCCCATCATAGTTTCTCGCCAAGTTGGTGGCAAAAACCACGATGCCATCAAATTCATCCAGTTGCTTGAGCATGACCGACCGGGAGGCGTTGACGCCATGATCGGCGGATTGGGTGACGTTGGTCAACCGCCGCCCAAGGATAGAGTCAGCCTCGTCAAAGAAAAGAACCGCGCTGTCCTGTTTAGCGGCTCGAAATGCAGCCACGATGTTTTTGGGTGTGTCTCCGACGTACTTCGATTCGATCTCGGCGTAATTCACCTCTAGGATGGGCTTTCCGAAATCGGCAGCGAGCGCCTCGGCGCACATGGTTTTCCCGGTGCCCGGCGGCCCGTAGAGATTGACGGCCATGTTGATTCCCTTGTGATCTATGGCTTCAAACCCCCACTGACGGTAAATCAAATCGTGGTTGGTAATCCGGCTTTTTAACGTCGTGATTTCCTGGCGGACGGATGCCGGAAGGATCACTTCCTCCATCCTAAACTTCGGCTTCCGACTTTCAAATGTCGCCAGTTTGCCCATCGCATCCCCCGGTTTTTCAGGGTTACCATTTGTCCCGGTGCCAGCTTTGGTCAGATTTTGAATGGATTTCTCCGGCGGGATCGCCCTTCCAAAGGAAGAAGTGGAAGATGACATATTAGTGCAACTCCTGAATAAGAACCGGGTTGAACTGCAAATCGGGAAACTCGGCTACCGCCTCCTCCGTGGAGACTTCCCGGGTGCAAATCTCGTGCGCATTTTCATCCGAACTGACGGCGAACCAGCCGAGAGTGACCCTATCAGCCATCTGCTTGGTTCGGACGGCGACGCCATCAATATTGTCCAAGACAGCCAAGCCAAGCCTCCGAACCCTCAAGTTTGCGTGCGCTTGAAGCCATTGATTGATGTAATCGCGAACCTCGCACCACCATTTAAAAAGGTGCTCATGGATATGGTTGCCGGTCGTCTTGGTAACTATAAAGTCCGTTGTCACCGCGCCAGCGAGAAGTTCTAAAATGAGTCCGATCATGTCTCCTTTGCTGTGGCTTGTTCCAATCCGACACTGCCGGGCTTTTCAACAATCACGTAGCACAATTCGTCCGGATTTTCTTTGATAAACCGCGAGCGGATCTCCCTTGGCAAATCGTCCCAGGAGACCTCCTGGCTAATCCGCGTCAAGTTCACTTTGCCCTCCTTTAGGTATGCCACCGAAAGCGTGACCGCCAACCTGCTGGCGGAAACTTTCTTGAGGGAACAATCAATGCGCACGTTGAGCTTTTGAGCCAAATCGCTGGAGGCGCCCGAACGGCATTGCAACAAAGCGGCCTCAACCTCGGTATTATTCAGGGCAAGACTTTCAGCGATATGTCGGGCTGAGAGGGAGAGCAATTTATTAACAAACCGATCCGAGTCGCTTCCCGGATTGCGCCGGCGTCGGATGGCATAAATGGCAAGCACCGCCAAAATCACAGCCGCAAGCCCATAGATAGTTGTGTTCTTCATATATCAATTCGCCATTTCAAGAACCACTCCTTGCTCCCGCGCCTTTTTGTGAAATTGTTTTTCGACAGATTCCTTTAAGTCCATCTGAGCCGTGTTGCTGTTCTGCCGGATTAGTTCCTCCCGAATTTCTGGAGGCAAATCATCCCAATTCAATTCCTCGGTAATGACGGATTGCATGAGTTTTCCGTTCTCGTCTCGAACGAGGGTTGTAATCTTTCCCGAAACGGTCGTGGCGCTGGTTTTCGTGACCACCATTTTGCTTCCCAAGAAGTTTTGCTTCAAACTCCGCCAAAGCGTTTTGAGTGGTATCCGAATTGCTGTGATACCCTTGTCCAAGAATGTGAAGGCTTCCGCCAATACATCGGCGACTTTGGAGGAAACTTGCTGGCGACACCATGGAATGATCTTTGTGTAGAAGAAGTCCAGAATCCATGGCCAAAATCCCATTAAGAGGGATGTGGCAAGGATGACAATGGTAATGGGTTCCATAATGGTGATGGTGTCATTTCACATGGTACAATTCAAAATTCATTTCCTTCTTCCCTGAGTGGATGAAGTCCCTTCTGAACGCATTCGGCAGGGCATCCCAGGACGGGTCTCGGTCCACCGGGATGGTGATACGAACCGGTTTGCCGTCCATGTTTGCCAAAAGGTAAAGCCAGTGCTCAATGGTATTAGCCCCGGTTTTTGTCACCGAGAATTGAATTTGCAGGATTCGCTCCAATTCGCTGTGCTTGCCCGATGCGGTGCCGAGAATCATCTGCCGTGCCAAGCGGCGGGCGGTACTGCGGTGAACTTGGAGATTCTGGTGCGCCCACTCGCCGACAGCCCGGATCACGTCCTGGTGCAATTCGGCCAAGTGCGGGTCGATATCAAGTAGCTTCGCATAATTCTCCAATTCCTTCTGGGTCATTCTTAGCCTGACTTCGTTTAGCATTTAACGTTACCGGAGCGTTTTTGGCGAATTTTCTTTTGTAAGTTGTTGATAATCAATTGTCATATAGATTTATTTATTTTGTAGGGACTATAAATCGAC
>Ga0224555_1003156_pt1 | contig 17524 bp, 17 predicted proteins | sample 714S23034metaG_FD_180687 | JGI IMG/M metagenome (GOLD analysis project Ga0224555, IMG submission 180687) | Peat soil microbial communities from Stordalen Mire, Sweden - 717 S2 30-34 | ecosystem: Environmental > Terrestrial > Soil > Wetlands > Peat | place: Sweden: Norrbotten County, Stordalen...
AAAGAGCTGGCGGCAAAGGAATTAACAGAACTCCGGGGCGATATAGACAAAATGACGGGAAAAGTCAAGGAAAAAGAGCGCTTTAAGGCCATTCATTATACGCAGGGCCTCGAGGCTTATTTTGACGGCGACTTAAAGGGCGCGCTTCTTGAATTTAACACTGTTTTTGATATGGACAGCGGATACATGAGCGTGGCATATTATAAGGGTTTTGTGGCCGGGCTTCTTGCCAGGACGAAACAGTCAAATTACAGCGATGAGATAGTTGCACTGTACCGCGACGGCGTGAATAAGTACCTCGCCCAGGATTACAGGGGCGCAAAGGAAAGCTGGGAAAAGATATTAAAAATAGACCCGTACAACAAGCTTGCCATAGAGAACCTTAAGGAAGTAAATCCTCTCATTCGCGAAGTCGATGAAATGAAGGAGACAAAATAAATTGGGATTATTCACTAATAGGGTATTAAAAGAAGAGACCTTTACCCTGCCGGCCCAGAAGCAGTATGTCAATGAGATAAAGGACAGGATAAGCGGCATATGCAGGGAATACAATTTTAACTATAAGGACATCAACAACATAAAGATAGTCATTGATGAGGCGGCCTCAAATATAATACGCCATGCCTATAAGGACAAACCCGAAGGCGGCGATATCACCTTTGAGATAAAGGTGAAGGAAAAATCAGTATGCATAACGCTTATTGACCGGGGGGCTTCTTTCAACTGGAAAAACTTCAAGACTCCCGACCTGAACCACTATGTTGATATAGGCAAAAAAGGCGGGCTTGGAGTCTGGATAATAAGAAAGCTCACGGATAAAAGTGATTATGCGGTCACTCCGCGCGGCAATGAATTAAGGCTTGAAAAGCGCCACTCAAGCCAGTCGCCGACGGACTGGATATTTAAGACTATAACGTCGGCAAGGAACACCAAGGACCGGTTTGTCCTGGCAACCACAATATTCATTCTGGCGCTTGTGGCATCCACCTATCTCTATTTTGTTTTTCACGAGAGGGACAACTTAAGGGACAAATACATCAATTACACCGTTGAACTGGCCAAGAGCCTCTCGGATTCCAGCAGGGAGAAAATAATATCGGATAATTACCTTTCGCTTATCCAGCTGCTGAAGGAGATAAAAAGCAACAACGAGAATATAAAAGAAGTTTTTGTAATAAACACCGACGGCAGGATAATTGCCCACAACGACTCGTCCAAACTTTATACGCTGTACTCTCGTACGGACAGCGATGTAATCTCAAAACATATTATTAACGGCGGGCTGGTCCTTAAATATAAAGAAGCCAAAGGCTACAGGTATGACGTGGCGTATTCCATTGACTTCCGCGGCATTAACATGGGAGAGGTACATATATATATAGATAAAAAGGGGATAGACCGGGTAATGTCCGCAAAGGGGCTCAATCTTATATTCGCTGTAATGCTTATTTTTGCAATAGCGGCTCTCGGCATTTACATGCTCCTGGGGTTGATAACAAAACCGCTTGACCGTTTAAAGAACGGCGCCATTGCAATAGGCGAAGGCCGGCTTGACCACAGGATAGAGCTTGAAGGGCAGGATGAATTTTCCCAGATAGCCATGGCTTTCAACGATATGGCGAGCAAGTTCAAGGGAGCGCAGGCATCTCTTGTGGAACAGGAAAAGATGCAGAAAGAGATAGCTGTGGCAAAAGAAATACAGCAGACTCTTCTGCCGAAGAACATACCCGACACCGAGGGCTTTGACATAGCATCGCTTTACCGCTCGGCAAAGGAAGTCGGCGGGGATTATTACGACATTATAAAAGTAGCGCCCCATATGATAGGGGTTATAGTGGCCGATGTCTCCGGAAAAGGGGTCCCGGGGTCGCTGGTTATGACCATAACAAGGACCGTGGCAAGGCTTGTAGCGTTAAAGAACAAGTCGGCAAAAAGCGTGCTTTCAAAGGTCAACGCGTTCGTCAAAGAGGATATGAAAAAGGGAATGTTTGTCACCGCTTTTTATCTGGTGCTCAATTCGGTCAACAGGAAGATAAATTTCGCGAGCGCGGGGCACGACCCGCTTATTCTTTACAGGGCAAAAGAGGACAAATGTTATTACATAAAGCCAAAGGGGTTCCCGCTGGGTATTTCCCTGCCGGATGACGAACTGTTCAAAAAAATAATGGTCGAGGAAAATCTTAAGCTCCAGAAAGACGACCTTATAGTCATCTATACGGACGGCGTTACAGAGGCTATGAACGGTAAAAGGGAACAGTGGGGGGAAAAGCGTTTTGTTGATTTTATTAAAACGAACGGCAAAATGGCGCCGAGGGATTTTATCGACAAACTTTCCATGGAACTCAAGGAATTCACACAGGATTACCCGCAGAACGACGATATAACAATTGTCGCCATAAAAGAGAAAAAGAGCGGCGCGGAGATGATGCGCAAGCTTGACAGGCAGATAGCCGCGCTGAGAAAAAAGAGGTACACGACAAAAGAAATTGAAAAGGAACTCGGGATAGACTTGGATATGTTAAAGAAGCTCAAGGTAGAATCAGGAGGGGCGGGAGACGATATGAAGTTTCTGGCTTTTGAGCACAAAAAAGCCCTTACGGAATTGATAATGGAATCGCCGGAGAAGAAACCGGCTGAATACGCGCAGGAATTATCGGCCAAATTTGCCATGGAAATAACGGAAAAACTTATTGCAGACGAGTTAAAGAGAATAGATCTTTTAACCGCGGCCCGGCGCGTAAAATATGTGAACGAGAGAAAAAAATAGGAGAGAGCAATGCTTAAGGTGATAAAATACGGCAGACGCGCATATGCGGCGATGGACGCAATGAATTATTTAAACACTGAAGCCGGCGCAGGCGTATCCGGCATAATAGCGGATGTTGAAAAAAACGGCGATGCCGCCGTGAAAAAATACACGCTTAAGTTCGACGGGGTGGCGCTGAAGTCCCTGAAGGTACCTGAGGAAAAGATAAAAAAAGCGTGGGGAAGCGTCGACGCAAGGCTTTTCAAGCCCCTGCTTAGGGCGGCTAAAAACATAGAAAAATACAATGTAATGCAGATGAAAAATATCAGGGGTTTTGTCTATAAAAACAAGGGATACACAATTACCCACAAATATATTCCCGTTGACTCCGCTGCCCTTTACATTCCCGGCGGACAGGCGCCGCTTTTTTCAACCGTGCTTATGGCGGCAATTCCGGCCCGCGTTGCCGGGGTAAGGCGCATAGCGGTGATTTCACCGCCGCGGTTTAACGGCGATGTCAACCCGTATATCCTTGTTGCCGCCGACATGCTGGGGATAAACGAGATATACAGGATTGGCGGGGCGCAGGCTGTAGCGGCTCTGTCTATCGGGACGAAGACCATAAAAAAGGTAGACAAGATAGTCGGCCCGGGGAATATCTACTCAACTATGGCAAAAAAAGAGGTTTTCGGAAAAATTGGAATCGAATCCATCAACGGGCCGTCCGAAGTTACGATTGTAGCCGATGATACGGCAAACCCGGAGTTCGTAAAATACGACCTTCTGGCGCAGGCTGAACACATCAACGGCCACGCCCTTTTGATAACAAATTCGGAAAAATTTCTTTCGGTAATGAAGGTTAAACTCAAGGGGATAAAATATGACATAACAGCGGTACTTGTAAAAAATATTGACGAGGCGCTGCAACTGGTCAACTACAAGGCGCCGGAGCACCTGACTGTGGCGGTAAAGGACACGGGAGCTTTCATTTCCAGGGTCAGGAACTGCCCCGCGATATTTGAGGGTAATTACACTCCGGTCGCTTTCGGGGATTACATGGCCGGCTCAAACCACATCCTGCCTACCAACGGAACGGCGCGTTTTTTCTCCGGCCTTTCCGTCCTTGATTTCTTAAAGCACACCCATGTGGTTAAGGCGTCGCGGGAGGCTATGGACGCCTTCGGCCCCGACGCTGAAACCCTTGCCGAAATAGAGACCCTTAGTAACCACAAAAAATCGATAATGGCCAGGAGGGAACTGTGAAGATAGCATCCCTTCAGAGAAGATCAATCAGGGGGCTAAAACCTTACGACCCGGGGCTTCTGGCAGATTACAGATTCAAGCTTGACGCCAATGAAAACGGTTTTGACGTCACAAAAGCGGCCAGAAAGAAACTTTTGCGGGAAATGGCAAAAATAAATTTTAACCGCTATCCGGATCCGGGAACGCTGGATATTAGAAAGGCGCTTGCGAAAAAAAACGGCGTACGGGTTGAAAATGTCGTAATAGGAAACGGATCGGACGAACTTATCCATTATATTATACAGGCATTTACGGATGAAGGAGACAGGGTCGTGTTCCCGTCGCCGACTTTCGAGATGTATAAAATACTTGCCATGGCCAACTCAGCCGTGCCCGTGGCTTCGGAACTCGACGGCAGGTTTGATATTGACGTTAAAGATATCCTGGAAAAAGCCCGCGGCGCAAAAATCATATTTTTTGCCTACCCCAACAATCCCACGGGCAACTGTTTTACACAGCGGAAAATGGAGGCTGTAATAAAAAAAGCAAAATGCCTGGTGGTGGTTGACGAGGCATATTTTGAATTTTCAAAAAAGACATTTATTAATTTGTTAACCCGGCATAAAAATCTTATAATACTCAGGACTTTTTCGAAGGCCTATTCAATGGCATCGGCGCGCCTGGGCTGCTTGTTCGCGGGCAGGGAAGTGACGGATGTCATAAACAAGATACGGCTTCCGTACAATGTAAACGCGCTGTCCCAGGCATGCGCCCGCGTCATGCTGAAAGAAAATACGGAAGCGGCCGTAAAAACCATACTGGGTGAAAAGGAAATAATGTACGGCCTGCTCAAGGATGTTTATCCGGTGGTAAAAAGCGACGCCAATTTCCTTCTGATAAAGGTTAATGACGGCGCAAGGGCAAAAAAGTATTTTGAAAAAAACGGGATTTCCGTCAGGCTATTTAAGGACGGCATCCTGAAGGATTTTTTAAGGCTTACGATAGGAAGGCCGGAAGAGAACCGGGCCGCATTAAAGATACTGCAAAGGGGTGTATGATGGGAAAAAAGAGAATGCGCACAGCGACTGTAAAAAGAAGGACAAAGGAAACCGATATAACCATGACGGTCAACCTGGACGGTACCGGGAAATATTCCATAAAGACGAATGAACCTTTTTTGACGCATATGCTCGAGCAGCTTTCAAAACACAGCTCGATTGATATTTCCGTTGACGCCTCCGGAGATGTCGGAGTGGATTCGCACCACCTGACTGAGGATATAGGAATAGTGCTCGGAGAGGCTGTAATAAAGGCTCTTGGCGATAAAAAAGGGATAAAACGTTTCGGCTCCGCTGGAGTTCTTGATGAGGCCCTTTGCAGGGTGGTGCTGGATATTTCCGGCAGGACGTATCTCGGTTACGGGCTGGACCTTAAGCTAAAACGCATCGGGAGTTTTGATACCGAACTTGTTGAGGAGTTTTTTCACGGCTTTACCCGCGGCGGGATGCTGACGCTTCACGTTGACCGGTTAAAGGGGAAAAACACGCACCACATACTTGAGGCGGCATTTAAGGGGTTGGCAATAGCGCTCAAGGAAGCGGTGAAAATCGATGGCTCCGCGCTTCCAACCACAAAGGGAAAATTATAATCATGAAAAAAGGGACAATAGCGGTAATTGATTACGGCATGGGCAACCTTCACAGCGTCATGAAGGCCCTTCAGCACGAGAAGATACCGGCGGTTTTAACCGACAGCCCGGATGTTATACGCTCCTGCGCCGGGATAATCCTGCCAGGGGTCGGCGCGTTTAATGACGCAATAAAAGAGATAAAAAAGAGGAAGATATTCACGGTCATTAAGCAGGAGGCAAAAAAGGGAAGGCCGGTCATGGGCATTTGCCTGGGCATGCAGCTGCTTTTTTCAAAATCATACGAGTTCGGGGAACATGCCGGGTTCGGTTTTATACCGGGAAAAGTTATAAAATTTAAAAAAGGGATGAAGATACCCCACATAGGCTGGAACGGCGCGGCAATCGTAAAAAAGGGAAGCCCGATTTTAAAGGGAATAAAGAATAATTCGTTCTTTTATTTCGTCCATTCCTATTACGCGGTGCCGGAAAGTAAAAATGCGGTATTGACAAAAACGCGCTATGGTAATACTATTTTTACTTCGGCGGCGCAGGCCGGGAATATATACGGGTTCCAGTTTCATCCGGAAAAATCAAGCGAAAAAGGGCTGAAAATTTACAGAAATTTTTATGAAATTTGCCTGAGAAAAAGGCAAGGGGAAGAATAAACACATAAAGGGCGGGTTTTGGAATTTCCCGAAGGAGAAAATAATGCAGATTATACCGGCGATAGATATAAGGAAGGGCAAGTGCGTAAGGCTTATACAGGGAGACGTACGCGATGAGACGGTTTACTCCAAGGAACCGGTCGATGTGGCCAAACTCTGGCAGGTCCAGGGGGCCAGGCTGATACACGTGGTGGACCTTGACGGCGCGCTTACGGGAACGCCGAAGAACATGGATATTATAATGAAGATAGTAAAGGCCCTCAGGATAAAAATCGAGGTGGGCGGCGGCCTGCGTGACGAGGAAGATATAAAAAAGTACATAAAGGCCGATGTTAAAAGGGTAATACTATCGACATCCGCTATATCAAAGGACGGGTTCCTTGAAGCAATGATAGAAAAGTATAAGGATAAGGTCGTCGTGGGCGTGGACGCCAAGGACGGGTTTATTGCCGTGAAAGGGTGGAAGGATGTCACCCAGATAAAAACCATTGATTTCATAAAAGAGCTGGAGAAAAAAGGGGTAAAGACCATTATTTATACGGACATAAACAGGGACGGCGTGCTGAAAGGGCCGAACATAAAAGGCATTGTTAAAGTATTAAAACACACAAGGATGCGCGTGATTGTTTCGGGCGGCATCACAAGGCTCAAAAATATTGAAAAGATCATGGAACTTGATAAAAAATACGGCAACATAGAGGGCATTATAATAGGAAAGGCCCTGTATACAGGCAGCATGGACCTTAAAGACGCGATAAAAATAGCCCGGGATAACTGAAAAAATGCTGACAAAACGGATAATTCCGTGCCTGGATGTCAACAAAGGCCGCGTGGTAAAAGGGGTTAAATTCCTGAACCTGGTGGATGCCGGAGACCCCGTGGAAGCCGCATATGAATACAACCTTGCCGGAGCCGATGAAGTCGTTTTCCTCGACATCACCGCCTCGCATGAAAAAAGAAAAACAATAATCGATGTTGTGCGCAATACGGCTGAAAAGGTCTTTATCCCGCTCACTGTGGGCGGCGGCATCAGGACGGTTGCGGATATGGAACTCATCTTAAAGAACGGCGCGGATAAAATTTCGGTCAATACCGCCGCTGTTTTGAACCCAAAACTCATAAAAGACGGCGCGAATAAATTCGGCAGCCAGTGCATAGTGCTGGCGGTTGACGCCAAACGCGGCGGCAGGGGTTCGTGGGAGGTTTACACCCACGGCGGCAGGACGGCAACAGGACTTGACGCGGTGGAGTGGATAAAAAAAGGGGTAAAACTCGGGGCCGGCGAGATACTTTTGACATCCATGGACGCGGACGGGACAAAAGCGGGTTATGATATTGAATTAAACCGCGCCGTATCCGAAGCTGTAAGCGTGCCGGTAATAGCTTCCGGAGGAGCGGGTTCGCCGGAACACATGCTGCACGTATTAAAGGAAGGCAAAGCCGACGCCGTGCTCGCGGCGTCAATATTTCATTATAAGGAATACACTGTAAGGTCGGTAAAGCAGTACTTGAAGAAACACGGGGTTGCGGTAAGGCTGTAAATACATTGTATTGACAATGTAAATATTAAGAGGTATAATAAGAATGAGATTTATTTGTGACGCTGACAAAGCGGACAAGCTGTTAAAGGAACATAACATCGACATTGAAATTGTTGTGGATATAATATTGAATCGTGGGCCGGCGTCTGTGATTAAGAATCCTGTCAGGGAAGGGCAGCAGATGTTTATAATCAACTACAATGGTTATATCCATTGTGTGCCTTTTATAAGGGATGCCGACGGGAATTATATTTTAAAGACGGCATATAAAAGCAGGAAATATAATAAAATTTATGGAGAGCACAGTGAAACTTAAATATAAACTCGATAAGCAAGAACAGTGGCTCGAAGATCATGCGGATGAATTTGTCCCGGTAACCGGCGCTGAAAGGCGCAGAATTGACAGGGACCTTGCCATTATGAGAAAAAAGAAGGCAATAACTCTGCGTATAAATGTAAATGACCTGGGAAAGATAAAAGAAAAAGCCGAAAGGGATGGGCTCCCTTACCAGACCCTGATTTCCAGCGTACTGCACAAATTTGCCGACAACCGCCTTTGCGAAAAAGTTGAACCGGCTGAATATGGCAGGAAAAGGGCATAAATTTAAATTTTTGAAAAACAGCCTAAAAAACAAACCTTTTAAACCGCCTCAGCCGTCTAATCTCTATGGAATTTTTGCCTTTACTTTTGCCCTTTTTAGTTTATTATTATTAAAAAGGCGAAAGTGAGGCGTTTGACATGGAAAAATTTGACATTAATAAGGTTAAACTTGACGAAAAAGGGCTCCTTGCGGCGATAGCGCAGGACGCCGCAACCGGCGATATATTAATGGTAGCCTGGATGAACAAAGAGGCGCTCGAAAAAACCCTTGCCACACGCAAGGCCCATTACTGGTCGCGTTCGCGCAATAAACCATGGTTTAAGGGCGAGGAATCCGGCAATGTGCAGGAGGTAAAGTCCATTTATATCGACTGCGACAATGACGCCGTCCTGATGAAGGTAAACCAGATAGGCGGCGCGGCGTGCCATACCGGGTATAAGTCGTGCTTTTTTACCGAGATAGAAAAGGACGGCACGCTTAAAAACATCGGAGGAGAAAAGATTTTCGACCCGGAAAAGGTGTATAAGAAAAAGTAACAGCCAAAAGGTGGCGCATGATAAAACCCGAACTTAAAGAAGTCCTACAGCTGGCCAAAACATACAATATAATACCTGTTTACGGCGAGACGCTTGCCGATCTGGAAACGCCGCTGTCCGCCTACATGAAAATCGACGACCCGAAGAATTCCTTCCTGCTTGAATCGATAGAGGGCGGGGAAAAAACGGCCCGCTATTCATTTCTTAGCAGGGAGCCCTATGAGATATTTTCATACGCCGACGGGGAAATTACAAGGGATTCGCGCGGCATCAGGCGGGTTATACGCACCAACGACCCTTTTGCCGAATTAAAAAAAATATTCGCGGGTTATAATCCGGCGCCGGTAAAAGGGCTTCCTGATTTTACGGGCGGGGCCGTCGGCTATATAGGATACGATATAATAAAACTTTATGAAAAAGTACCGGATGAAAAAAAGATAGATACGCTCGGCTGGCCGGATATGCGGCTGATGTTCAACGATGTCCTGATGATATTCGACCACGTTTACCATAAGATCCAGGTGGTGAATAATATATTCATATCCCCGGGAGAGAGCGCGTCAAAAACAAGGTTAAAGTATAATGCCGCTGTAAAAAAGATAAAGCATATAATCGCGGGGCTGAAAAAGCCGCTTAAGTCCGGAAAAATGAAGCCCGTAAAGATCGGGGCTATAAAGCATCTTACCCCGCCGGCGGACTTTAAGGATTCCGTAAAAAGGACCGTCGGCCTGCTGAACGACGGCGAGGCCATCCAGGCCGTAATATCACAGCGTTTTGAGGCTGATTTTACCGGCAATCCAATAAATATATACCGCAGTTTGAGGACCGTAAACCCGTCGCCGTACATGCATTTTTTGAATATGGACGGTAACCATATAATAGGCGCCTCGCCGGAACTCATGGTGAGGGTCGTTGATGGTGAAGCCTTTGTCAGGCCGATAGCCGGGACCCGCAGGAGGGGAAAAAGCGAAGCTGAGGATATCGCGCTGGAAAAAGAGCTTCTTTCCGATATCAAGGAACGCGCGGAGCACGTAATGCTTGTGGATTTGGGGCGCAACGACATAGGCCGCGTCTGCGAGGCGGGGTCGGTTAAAGTAAACGACATGATGGTGGTGGAGCGTTATTCCCACGTGATGCACATAGTCTCCGGGGTTTCGGGAAAGCTGAAAAAAGGCAGCGATGTTTTTGACGCGTTTTTGTCAACTTTCCCGGCCGGGACGGTTTCGGGAGCGCCGAAAGTGCGCGCCATGCAGATAATTGATGAGATGGAAAAATACAAAAGGGGACCGTACGCCGGGGCCGTGGGCTTCATAAGTTTTTCCGGGAACATGGAGACCTGTATTTCCATAAGGACAATATACCACGGGAACGGGAAAATATTCATGCAGTCCGGAGCGGGCATTGTCGCGGATTCAAAGCCGGAATTCGAATATAAAGAGACACTGAGCAAGGCAATGGCTGTTTTTGAGGCTGTAAAACGCGTCAACAGCCTGGAAGAGTAATTAAGGATAAGGGTAAGGGTTAAGGAATTAGAAAGGATATTAATTTGACAGGAGAGAAGAATGATATTAATGATAGACAACTACGATTCCTTTACATACAACATAGTCCAGTACCTGGGCGAATTCACAAAAGATGTCGTGGTTTATAAAAATGACGCCATTACCGTGGAAGGCATAAGGGATTTGAATCCCGATAAAATAGTAATTTCGCCGGGGCCGTCATGGCCGGAAAATGCGGGCATTTCAAAGGAAGTAATAACAACTTTCATGAAAGAAATACCCATACTGGGCGTGTGCCTGGGCCATCAGTGCATAGCGGAAGCGCTCGGCGGAAAGGTCAAGCGCAATTACAGGATAATGCACGGGAAGGTTTCACCTGTTTTTCACGACGGAAAAGGGGTTTATAAAGGGATGAAAAACCCTTTTACCGCGACGAGATATCACTCGCTGGTTGCGGAAAAAAAGAGCCTCCCGAAAGAACTCATTGTAAGCGCGTGGACAAAAGAGGGTGAGATAATGGGAGTAAGGCACAAAAAATACCCCCTTGAGGGCGTACAGTTCCATCCTGAATCCATACTGACCGAGGATGGAAAGAAAATAATAGGCAATTTTGCGGGGAAAAAATGAAAAAAACAGCCTTTTCTGCGCTTCTCTTATTTCTGGCCTCTTATTCTTTCGGGCTTAATATAGAAAGCGCCCCGGCATCCGTAACACCGCCGTCTTCTCCGGTTATGATTACATCATCCGCGGTTTCACTGCCCGCGGCGCTTACTACGACTGCGGGATCGCCGGCAGGGGTTACAATTCCGGCCGCTTCTAATTTGACTTTTACAGCCGCGGCGCCTGTGGCAATAACATCGGCGGCTTCGGCGGCGGTGTCAGGCACGCCGGCTCCGTTAACAGCAACGGCACAAACGCCGCAGGTTTTTTATTTATGGGTGCCCTATTCTCCGGATCTGACCCCGGCGGAAGCGTATTACGGGCCGTCAGGATTGACCCAGTCAGCAAATGGATTGACTCCGACGGCAATGAATGTGAGCGGCACGGCTTCGTCGGTGAGCCCCACGGCAACGGGTGTCAGCGGTACTGCGGAGAGCGTAAGCGGTACAGCCGTGAATGTAAGCGGCACAGCCGTGAATGTAAGCGTTACGGCGCAGAGCCAGGACACGGGTGATACTGATAAAAACAAGACCCCCGAGGGTATAAGCATAACCGCCTTTGACGGCGGGAACGTAATTTACGCCTTCAGTACGGGGATAGCCGACACTGTAAAGCTGTTCTGGGAGCCTAAAAACAAGGAAGCGTCATTCAAATATAATATTTACAGGACCACGGCAGTACGTTATGAAAAAATAAATCCCGGGCAAATAACCCTTACCGCTTATGCCGACTCCGGCATAACAAGCCTGACTGCGTACTCATATAAAATAGAATCAATAGATGAAAAAGGCGCTTCTTATATGTCTATAACTTTTACCGTAAAGACTCCGCCTATAAATTTTCCCCAGATGCCGTCGGGCTTCAAGGCGTTCCAGGATATAGAGTCGGTAACGTTAAAGTGGTCTTCCGGAGGGCAGGGTTCATTTCCTTTGTCGGGTTATAATATTTACAGGGGAAAGCTTTCCGACAAGCTTGATTTTTGCAAATTTGTTCCGGCGGCAAAAAGCGCCTACACTGATAATGACGTTGAGCCGGCGCTGAGATACTATTATTCAATAAGCGCTGTGGATATCAGGGGCCATGAATCGGATCAGGTGACGGCCCCGGGCGTGATGCCGTTCCCGCCGCCGCGCACCAATCTTTGTTTAATGCCGACGGCATACAGGAATGATATATTTGACAATAACGGATTTAATGTGGACTGCGGTTTTGCATATTACATAGGAACGCTTTACGGGGCGCATAATGTGGCGGTGTTGGGCGAGGGAACAGACACATTTAAAAAGAACGGCGTTTGGCTTCTCTCTGTGGACGCCAAATACACCTATTTTTCGGGATATGAAAACTGGTGGCCCGCCCTCGGGGCCGGGGTTATGTATTCGCTTTTAATGCAGGATTCCATCGGAGGCTCAACCACCAATTATCAGCAGGGAGTCGGGACCTCTTTTTCAACAAAAAGTTCCATAATCGGCCTGCAGGGGCTTTACCTGGTGGCGACTAAAAATATAGGCTGGGATTTTACCGGGGATGTCGGTTATGTTTTCGGCTTTAAAATGTATAAAGGCGACCAGGGCGAGGGGCTCGGCGGTTACATACCATACCTTGTAAGCTCCATTCTGGGAGGCGGATCCGATTTGACAAACGCGGCGGATACGAATTATGATTCAAAGAACGTTTATTACCTGGGATTCTCAAGGCCGATATTCGGCAAGGCCTCGATAAAAGTCGAACTCATGGTGCCGGTTGAAATGAACGACAGGGCTTATATGCCGTCGACTTACATAATTAACACACATATAGACAGGCTGCTTAATTTCGATATCGCTTATATGCATTATGCCGGCGGGTTCGCCTGGCTTGGATATTACAACCTTAGATTTTCAGTATTCCCGAGCCCGTATAAATAAACCATGGTATGCCCTGATTGCGGAGCCCGGCTGAATAATGGCATGGATAAATGCCCGCTTTGCGGGGCTGTTATAGACAGAGGCGCGATTTTCAGGGAACTGACTGAAAAAGGGGACGGCGCTTTTGCGCTCAATGATTACGCAAGGGCGGGGATATTCTACAGGGCGGCGCTTGACATGGGGTTTCCGGCCGGGGCGGATATATACATGAAGTACGGCAGCGCGCTGGATAAACAGCACGACCGCGCGGCCGCGGAGATGTACCTGAAGGCCATATCGGTTGATTTGTATAATGAACGCGCCCACTCACTGCTCGCGCTATTCTATGACAACCATAAAAAGCTTCCGGAACTTAAGGCGTGGTATGAAAAAAGCCGCGGGCTGTTTGACGCCGGTTTTGTTGATAAACAGGCCGGGATAATAGACTCCATGATAAACCTGAGAAAAAAAAGCGCTGCGGATCTTCCCGCAATAAAAAAACCAGGAGCCGGATTTACCGCCAAAAAAATAATGTCAATGGTGAAACGGTATATAATCCTGAATATATTCCTTTCGATAGCGGGCGTGGTGATATTCGCGGCGCTCATGGCTGTTTATTTTTTAAAAACCAACATGCTCATGGCGGTTCTTTTCGGGGCGGCATTCTTGCTGATAAGCTCGGCGGTATTTATGTGGATTAAAAGGAGCAGAAGGGCAAAAATACGGAAAAGCAACGCGTCGCTCCAGGAAATACTCGATGATTTTAAGGCGGGAAGCGGAGCTTCCGGGGGAAAAACTATCCAATAATCTTATTTAAGACTGAAAAGTGGTTGAAGAACGGTATCCTGAAAATAAACTCCACATAATTCCTCATATAAGGAAAAATTATTGATTTGTCCAGGTCGGCCCGCATCTGAAACCCCTTGACGCCGTCAAGTTTCTGAAAAAGAAGGTAAAGCGGGATCGCAAGTATTGTTATTAGTATTGCCGCGCCGAATATCCTGTCCACAAAGGCCATGTTGAAAAAATCAAAAATACCTGAAATTGCAAACCCCAGGGATATTATAATGCCGCATGCTATGGCAAAAACCACGGTATATGAGATTAATACCCGTTTTGAACTGTCCTTAAGAAGAGGGGTTAAAAGGGTGGAGAGCGGGTGATAAAGATAGTTTGCGGCGATTATGCCGGCGATAAACCCGACGGGTATTATGACCACGAGCACCCCGCGCATTTTCCAGCCGATAAAAAATCCGGTCAGCCCCACGATAATTATGATAACATCAATGTAGTTCATCAATTCTCCCTTTGTTAATATGAGAACAATAATACCATAAAAACCGCAGCAGATAAATAATAATCTTAAATTTATTCCCTCTCCATTTGGGAGAGGGTCGGGGTGAGGGGAAATAATAAAATAGGATAAAACCAAACCCCCGCCCGCATGGCACAAGGTTTTTATGTTTGTATTTTGGTAAACTTTATATGCTTAGTTTGTCGAAAACAGTGTTTTTATTTGGCGCCACTACTCAAAATATCCTTGTAAAAATCCCCGTTTAATATATAATTAAAAAGTAATCTTTCAAAATCACACCGAGGTGATATTCAATGGCAAAAGTCAGGATACACGTCACTTTTAAGGATGGAGTTCTGGACCCCCAGGGAAAAACCGTCGCGGCGGCACTGGATAAAATGGGTTACAAGAATGTCGACAGCGTCAGGATAGGCAAATATATAGAAATCGAGACCAAAGGCGCGGGGAAAATGGGTGAAAAGGAAGTTGACGAGATCTGCGACAAGCTTCTGGCAAATCCAAACACGGAAAAATACAGCTTTACAATAGAATAACCTTTTTTAATTAACGGATCCAACACAAAACTTCAGGAGCTTAAAAATGGTAAAATTTGGAGTTGTTGTTTTTCCCGGCTCTAACTGCGACAAGGACTGCCTGTGGGCCGCAGGCGACGTCATGGGGCAGAAAGCCGACTTTATATGGCACGAGTCAAAGGACATTAATAAATACGACGTAATCATACTGCCTGGAGGGTTTTCTTACGGCGATTACCTCCGTTCGGGCGCGATCGCCAGGTTCTCAAAGGTCATGGAGTCCGTCCAGAAATTTGCCGTTAAAAAGAACAAGCTTGTCATCGGCATATGCAACGGTTTCCAGATACTGCTCGAGGCAGGGCTGCTGCCGGGGGCGATGCTGCACAACAAGAACCTTAAATTCATCTGCAAATACATAAACATGAGGGTGGAGAACAACAGCACCCCTTTTACCGGAGCGTGCGGAAAAAACCAGGTGATAAAAATTCCCATAGCACACGGGGAGGGGAATTATTTCTGCGACGAAAAAACCCTCAATTCCCTCATTGAAAACGACCAGGTTGTTTTCAGATACTGCGATGAAAAAGGGTCCGTGACTGATGATGCCAATCCAAACGGGGCGCTGTATAATATCGCGGGCATCATGAACAAAAAGGGCAACGTGATGGGGCTCATGCCGCACCCAGAACGCGCCATGAAAAAAGAGCTCGGTTCCACGGACGGTAATTTTATCTTTGATTCAATTGTTTCCCATGTAAAAAAGTATCTTTAAAAGGAGCGCTTAAATGTCAAAATATGACAGAGCTAATGACCTTGAAATAACCCCCGCGATAATAAAAGAACACGGCTTCAAGCAGGAGGAATACGACAACATCCTGAAAATATTAAAACGCCCTCCGACGTATGTTGAGCTCGGCATATTCTCGGCGATGTGGTCCGAACACTGCTCGTATAAACATTCAAAACCGACCCTGAAAAAATTCCCCCACAAGGGCAAATATGTCATACAGGGTCCCGGGGAAAACGCAGGCATCATAGACACGGGCACCGACATGGCCGTGGCCTTTAAGATAGAATCGCACAATCACCCGTCGGCGGTCGAACCTTTTCAGGGCGCCGCGACCGGCGTGGGCGGGATATTAAGGGACGTTTTCACCATGGGGGCAAGGCCTATCGCCTCCCTTAATTCGCTCAGGTTCGGTTCAATTAAATCCGCAAATACGCACAGACTGCTTCCGGGTGTTGTGGCCGGTATAGCTTTTTACGGCAACTGCATAGGCGTGCCGACCGTCGCGGGAGAAACGGTTTTTGAGGAAACCTACGAGGATAACTGCCTGGTCAACGCAATGACAATAGGCATCGTGGAAAAGAAAAAAATAATCAAGGCAAAGGCTTCGGGGCTGGGCAATTCGGTTATGTACATAGGCGCAATGACCGGCCGCGACGGAATACACGGCGCGACCTTCGCCTCGGCGGAACTTTCCGAGGAGACAGCGGAGAACCGCTCATCCGTCCAGGTTGCGGACCCTTTTATGGAAAAACTGCTGCTCGAGGCAACGCTGGAACTCATTGATAAAAAAGTGATGGTCGGCATCCAGGATATGGGCGCGGCCGGGCTGACATCGTCGTCCACGGAAATGGCATTCCGCGGCAATGTCGGCATGGAAGTTGACATGGACAAAGTTCCCCAGCGCGAAAAGGGGATGAACGCCTATGAAATAATGCTTTCCGAATCGCAGGAAAGAATGCTGCTCGTGGCTAAAAAAGGGAAAGAAAAAGAAGTTGAAAAGGTGCTGAACAAATGGGGCCTGCATGCCGTTGTAATAGGGAAAATAATAAAAAAGCAGAATATAATAGTAAAGGAAAAGGGAAAGATAGTCGCCGATATTCCCATTGAGCCGCTTGCGGACTCGGGACACCCGCTGTTTCCGTTAAAGCACCAGAAAGGCGTCAAGCCGGCGTACCTTGCGGACATTAATATCAAAAAAAGCGATGTAAAGGAACCGGATGACCTTGAGGCCGTGCTTAAAAAATTAATGGGATGCCCGAACATCGCGTCAAAATCAAATATCTGGGAGCAGTACGACCACATGGTACAGACGAATACGGTCACGCTCCCGGGGTCCGACGCCGCAGTGATTGATGTCAAGGACAGGGATTTTATGATTGCCACATCCGTGGACTGCAACGGCAGGTATGTTTACCTGGACCCTTTTAAGGGCGCCCAGATTGCCATGGCCGAATCGGCGAGAAATGTTTCTTGCTCGGGAGCAGAGCCGGTCGCATTCACCAACTGCCTTAACTTTGGAAACCCCGAGGACCCGGAAATATTCTGGCAGTTCGAAAAATCCGTGGAAGGGCTCTCCGACGCGGCAAGGGCGCTGAAAACACCGGTCATTTCCGGCAATGTCTCGTTTTACAATGAAGGGCCGGCGGGCGCCATATATCCGACACCCACGGTTGGCATGGTGGGGTATATAACGGGAAGCGAAAAGAGGTACTGCAAGCAGTTCTTCAGGGATAATAACGATGTTATATTAATGATAGGAGAGACGCTCGAAGAGATAGGCGCGTCAGAATATTTAAAGGAACTGCACGGCCTCGTCAAAGGCCCGGTGCCCGATATTAACATGAAAAAAGAGGTCCTGATACAGAAGACATGCAGGGACGCCATTAAGAAAGGGTTC
>Ga0224555_1003159_pt1 | contig 17509 bp, 18 predicted proteins | sample 714S23034metaG_FD_180687 | JGI IMG/M metagenome (GOLD analysis project Ga0224555, IMG submission 180687) | Peat soil microbial communities from Stordalen Mire, Sweden - 717 S2 30-34 | ecosystem: Environmental > Terrestrial > Soil > Wetlands > Peat | place: Sweden: Norrbotten County, Stordalen...
GGCCCACGCTCTCTGCTACCTTTATAGTGGACAATTTGATGTCCGGCACTCCTCAGTAGCTCAATGGCAGAGCATTCGGCTGTTAACCGAAGGGTTGTAGGTTCGAGTCCTACCTGAGGAGCCAAAAAGCAAATTAAATCAATAAGATACGAGGCAGCCAAATTGGCTGCCATTTTTATTTTGGCGAGTGGCTGTTTTGGTGGCTGTTCGGTTTAGGACCACCCAAAATAATTCTCTGGTGTCGTGTCGAAAGGGTCCACCGCACGGTCTGAGGCTCACGCTGGTTGCCGGAAATCGCTTCGGCCGAGGAAGGCGTCCTTCCCCAATCAACTCGATATCACCGCTCCTGCCGCTCACGAAGGTTCGTTGACGGGATCTTGGCGGTGTCAGTCCATCAAAGCCAACTAGCTGACAACCCTGGATGAACACTCTGGCCTGTTTTTGCCAGTTGAGACTCTCGCACGAAGGGCGAACTGCCGAGTAGCAGGCTTCAAAGGTCCTAGATTGAGATCGGGAGCTTCCCTCTGTGTGTTATATGTCTCTTATCAACAAAGACGTCTGGCGGTGTTCGTTATGTCTCATACGCCTAGCTTGGAGCAATTGGCACTCGCGAAATTCGGTCCGCTCAGCGAAGCTGAAATCAGATTACTTCGCGCGGCCCCGAATGGGGATACCGCGTACTGCGGTCCAAGCGAGAACTCCAAGGATCCAGCCAATCTCCCGTCGCATTCCGATGGTTGGGATAAGCAACGCGACATCAGTGCCGCGCTGCTTCGCTGGCTCTGCTCCGATCAAGTCGCGAAGGACTGTATTGATCCGAGAGGAATTCATATATACGCCGCACGGATTCCAGGAAGCCTAGATCTATCTTTTATTAAGATCCCTTTTCCCCTTGTTTTCCTTCGTTGTCATCTCACCGGACACTTCAATTTGGATGTCACCGAGATTCCGGACCTGGAGCTTACGGGAACATCTGTCGAGAAACTGAGCGCCGAGTATGCCACGGTCAAGGGCTGTATCGTCCTGAAAGAAGGCTTCCATTCCACCGGGCCGATCGAGTTGACTGGAGTGCAGATCGGAGGGAATCTCGAATGCAATGGCGGCAAATTCATTAACCCTCCTAAGAGAGGTGTTCAGACGAGCGGAGACGCGCTGAACGCTGAAAACGCCAAAATCACTGGAGATGTTCTCCTGCGGGACGGGTTCTCCGCGAAGGGATCGGTCTGGTTCAGCGGCGCGGAAATCGGAGGGAACCTCGAATGCTGGGGCGGCAAATTCAACAATCCACCACTAAAGAACCACAAGAGGAGCGGAGCGGCGCAGAGCGGAATGGCGCTGAACGCCGGGAGCATCAGGGTGCATGGCGACGTCCTCCTCAGCGAAGAGTTCTATGCCAACGGGAAAGTGACATTAGACGGTGCACAAATTGGGGGTGTGCTCGACTGTGACGGGGGCAAATTCGAGAATCCAGCGCAGAAGGATTTCAATGACAGCGGAATTGCCTTATCGGCGACATGTGCGAAGGTGACGAGCGATATTTACCTCCGTGATAAGTTCTCCGCCAAAGGCGAGGTAAACCTGGACGGCGCTCAGATCGGAGGAAGCCTCAATTGCGATGAGGGTACATTCGAAAACCCTCCAGATGACAGTATTGAATCCAGTGGAATTGCGCTGACAGCAGAGAACGTAAAGGTCGGAGGCGACATTTTTCTTCGCGGAGGATTCTCCGCTGGAGGTGGATTCTCCGCAAAGGGCGAAGTAAACCTGGACGGCGCTCAGATCGGCGGAGTGTTCGACTGCGATGGGGGCAAATTCGAGAATCCAGCAATAATTGGAATAGAGGATAGCGGAACTGCTTTGAAGGCGAGGTCCATACGCGTCAATGACAGCGTTTTCCTTGGCAGCGGGTTCTCAGCAACGGGCGCAGTTGACCTCGACGGCGCCCAGATTGAAGGAATTCTTGAGTGCGAACGCGGAATGTTTGAGAGTTCACCTCACGAGGGAAACGAGACGGACGGGGTCTCCCTGAACGCGAGATTTATACGAGTGGGCGACAGCGTGTTCCTGAGGAACGGATTCTGCGCCAAGGGAGCGGTAAAGCTCGACAAGGCCCGGATTGCCAGGCGCCTCGAACTTGACGATGGGAAATTCAAGAGTCTGGATCTCATCGATTCATTCGTGGGATCCATCGTGGATGATGAAGCCGGTTGGCCAAACGAAGGAAGCCTCTCTCTTGACGGGTTTGTGTACGAGCGTATCTCCGGCGGTCCAATCGAAGCTATCAAGAGGCTGGAGTGGCTCAAACGACAGGCGGGTTTCACGCGACAACCATACCGTCAACTTGCAAAGGTATTAAAGGAGGCAGGGGACGACGATGGCTGGCGCAAGGTCTGCATCGAGATGGAACGACGTTCATGGAAGCTTCGTCGGGGAAGACTAGTGGGAAAGAGCCCCAACGGTCGCGCTAAGGAACTGCTCAGAGCGCTGGCTGCGGCAGTTGCAGCCTTTTTCTTGGAGGTGACAATTGGCTATGGCTACAAGTCCATGCGGGCAATTTATGGCCTGCTAGCAGTCTCCTTAGTTGGGGCGTTCTTCTACTTCATCGGCTTTCAGGTTGGCAGCATGCTTCCCACTGACAAAGAGAACTACGCGACCTTCACGAAGAATCGAAGTATTTTGGCTGGCTACGAAAAGTTCCACGTACTCGCTTACTCGGCGGAAAATGCCTTTCCCCTGGTTAAATTGGGGATGGAAGACAAATGGGAACCTTCGCCAGACATTCAGGCACCTCCGGACAGTTCAGCAGGCTGGATCGCCTCATCCTTAAGGTCAGTCATCTCTCCTGGGTTCTTGCGCTGGTTCCGCTGGGGAGAGATTGCAGCCGGCTGGTTCCTCACAACGTTCTTCGTTGTCGGCGTCACAGGTCTCATCCGTGAGAAATAACGCGACTCCAGGTGTTGGAACGGGACCGCAATCGTCTGGCTACGCTCAGCGCACGTTGATTGTTACGTACTACCGGGTGAGCCAGGTCCGGATTTTCGGACCTGAGAGGATGCGGAATCTTGCGATCAAGGTTGACGGAAAAGCCACTCGGCGTTAACAGCCTTTCGCGCTCAGGGAAAATACTATTGTTCCTCCCATTCGAGTTTCGGGCTGTTTGTTGGCTAAACAGGGGATATCAGGAGGGAGTGCCAGTTCCTGACGTGCCCTCGGATTGCCGTGTAACCGCTCGCTCTCACATGAAAATATCACCGTTCGCTCTCTTTACAATATGTCACCGTTCGGTTACTATCTCGATATGCAAGAGTGGAGGTGTGCAGGATGCGTATCCGAACCGCTAGCGATTTGGGAGCCTTCATCCGGGAGCGCCGAACCAGGCTCGGAATGGATCAGATATCTCTGGCCAAGAAGGCCGGCACGAGCAGGAAATGGCTTGTTGGAGTGGAACAAGGCAAGCCTGGCGCCGAAATCGGTCTCATCTTGCGTACGCTGAAGAGCCTCGAAATATCCATCGACTTGGAACCGAACTCTTCGGTCGCAACTCCTTCCCCGAGCAAGGCGAAGGTGCCGGACATCAACAGCGTTCTTGACTCGTTGAAGAAGCGCCCCCTGAAGAAACAGATATGACAAATCAACTGATAGCTTTGCTCGATGGCCGCGAAGTCGGTACGGTTCGCTACAGGAACGCCAGACTTTCGTTCGTCTATAACGATGAATGGCGAGCCGATCCCAATGCTTACCCGCTATCGCTCTCCATGCCGCTGGCCTCGGCGGAGCACGGACATGCGCGAATCGAGGCATTTCTATGGGGACTGCTGCCCGACAATGATCGGGTTCTTGAGAACTGGGGCAGGCGATTTCAGGTTTCGCCGAAGAATGTCTTTCGGCTGATTGCTCATGTAGGAGAAGACTGCGCGGGCGCCGTTCAGTTTGTGCGCTCAGAACGGCTTGAAGCACTGCAATCGAACACGGTTGCCAAGGAAGTCAAATGGCTTAACGAGGATGAAGTTGCCGGGAGGTTGAGTGCGTTGCGCGCGGATCACTCTGCATGGCGTAGTGCTCAAGACACGGGGCAGTTCAGCTTGGCTGGGGCGCAACCAAAGACCGCTCTTCTCTCCGAGCGCAAACGGTGGGGTGTTCCATCTGGCCGCGTTCCAACGACACATATTCTCAAACCACCCACGGGTGAATGGGATGGTCATGCGGAGAACGAGCACTTCTCGCTGCGGTTGGCCAGGGCCGCGGGCCTAATCGTTCCCAACTCCAGCGTTCAGCACTTCGGCAACGAGATCGCGATTGTGGTGGAGCGCTATGACCGTGTCAGGAGCGATGGGCGTTGGGCGCGTATCCACCAAGTGGATATGTGCCAGGCTCTCGGCCTTCATCCCACGCGCAAGTATGAGAGCGATGGTGGGCCAGGAGCGCGCACGATTGCGGAATTGTTGAGGGAGCAGTCGAGCAGTCCGGAAGAAGATGTGCAGTCATTTGTGGATGCGAACATCTTCAATTGGCTGATCGCCGGTACCGATGCTCATGCAAAGAACTATGCTCTGCTGCTAGGTGGCGGTGGTGCGGTACGACTCGCGCCCTTCTACGATTTGGCAAGCATTCTGCCGTACCAGACGGTTGACGTACAGAAAGTAAAGTTGGCCATGAAAATTGGCGGCGAATACCGGCTGAGATATATCGGCCTTCGGAATTGGAAAAAGTTTGCAGTCGATTTGCGCCTGCAAGAAGACTGGCTTATCGAGCGCATCCGAGCGATGGCCGCTTCGCTTCCAGATCAAGCCGCGACCATCCAGAGTGAACTTGAAGCAGAAGGGCTGTTGCATGGCACCATCACGCGGCTGGCGCGGAGGCTGACAGCGAGGGCGGCTTCTTGCAAAAAGTCTCTCCTAGGCGGTGATTCAGCCGCAAGCTAGGTCATCCAGCCAACCGCGCAGGATGGTCGCCTCGCGAGAAGCGCCGCAGATCGGCGACAGGAATCAGTACCCGCGTACCAATTCGGCGAGCGGCCAACAGCTTATTGGCGACAAGGTAGTCGAGTGCTCTTGGGCTGATTGAGAGCATGTCCGCCGCTTCCACTCTTCCGACCAGGAACTTCTCTTCGGGAGCGATTGTGACCCTCCCCGGACGCTTTTTCTCGGTGACGATTTCGCCTGCCATTGGCAACTCCGATTTCGTTGTGGGGAAGCTCGTTGCTGTCACTATAGCCATTGTCTAGGCCTCTTCAAGCGATCTCTGGTGAGCCTGCAATGGACGCGATTGATTGCGACGCGATGGAGGACTCTCTTAGATTGGAGGGCGTCGCTGTAGTTGTCCAATACTTCTCAACTATGGCGATTTTCCGGTCGGCATAGCTGCCGCCTATGGCGGCGATTTGACGGCAAAACAACTTAAATTATTGTCGCTGTTGACTTTCTTGGTTCCCCTGCGTCAAAAATCCACTCCCTCCATTCAGGGGGACTGACACCATCGTGGCCTTGAACCAATAGCCAAGCTTCCCAACGAGCACTTTCGGAGCGTGATAGCGTGTCAGACCTACTCGAATTCCGGCACTTCAGATACTTGATTGCGGTTGCAGAAGAGCAAAATATTACCCGCGCCGCGAAGCGTTTTTTTGTCGCGCAACCATCCCTCAGCGCCCAGATCAAATCCATGGAGGAATCTCTGCTAGTCGATCTCCTGGTGCGAGCGCCAAAGGGCATCAAATTGACTCCGGCGGCTGAGGTGTTGACTGCGGGAGCCCGGCAGATACTGGCACTTCGCGACGACGTGATTGCGGCTGCGCGTGCAAGTCACAATGTCGCCATTGCGCCACTGCGAATCGGGTTCTCTCCCTTCGTTGACCGAGCCCTGTTGCAGATGGTCTGCGGCGCGCATACCGACCTGTTTCCGGACTCCGAAATCATGCCAAAGAGTGGCGACCATGTGGAGCTTCTTTCCCTGGTTGAACGAGGCCTCATCGATGCGGCATTGGTGACTCTGCCCGCACAAGGAATGGGCCTGAATATGCAGCCACTCGCGCAAGATCGCCTTGTGGTTTGCATGAAATCAAATGATCCAGCAGCCAAGCATGACGAGATAGCACCATCGGCTCTCGGAAAGAAGCTCACAATCTTTCGTGAACCGAGACAGCACCCGGAGGCGCATCGCCGATTGATAGAGATGTTGAGTGAGGTCGGCGTTCACCCGGAAGTGGCGAGCACAACTGGAAGCCCTCATGACATCCAGTGGATGGTGAAATCAGGGTATGGCCACGCATTGATCAGCGAAGGCTGGGAAGTTGAGGACGGGATCGTTACCCGTCCGGTTGCGGGCGTGAATTGGATGGTCGAGAGCGTTTTGATTTCGAAGAAGTTTCCGACGCAGCGGACCATTCCGGCATTGTTGCGGGAGCTGAAAAAGAGACTGCGAATGCAAGCGCACTTGCCTCCCGCGAAGCCACCACTTTCGGTTCGCCCCAGTGCAGCAAAACGGACCCTTCCACTGTTCGGTTGATGTGCAAATCTGCCATCGCTTGCGCCTATGGCAGCGACAACTTTCAAGAAAACTGCCATAGGTAAGAAGTATTGGACGCGAAGAATAATCGCGCCTAGTCTCCGGAATATCGCGGCTGAAGCACAGTCGCTGGAGGAGACAATGTCCCGCAAAATCCGAATCTCGAATTTGTTGAAGACGGCCCAGGCATCTCATAGGTGGATGCGCCTGTCCACCCTGATTCCAGCCGTATGCTTGGCCTTCCCAATCGCCGCTCTTGCCCAGGGTGGCTCACCCTTCGATACCGGCTTCACCTCCATTCAAACCCTATTCACCGGCACCATTGCAAAGGTTGCAAGTCTGGTTGCCATTGTGATCGGCGGCTATGGCTTCGCCCACGGCGAGCCGGGAGCGAAGAAGGCACTCGCCGGTGTTGCCGCCGGAACCGGCATTGCTGTTCTTGCGGCAAACGTATTGACCTGGCTTTGGGGTGTGTAGAGAATCCCGTCTTTCCTTGCAACTCTTCACCATTCACAGCGCGGACCGAGGGGCTTATGCCGGAACAAAACAATCAGAACGCTCGCACAAATCGAGTCTTCAAGAGCCTGCATAAGCCTCTCACCTACCTGGGCGTCGAGCGGACCCTCTTCTACTTCGTGTGTGTTGGCGCTGTAAGCGCCTTCAATCTTTTCAACAGCATTCTGGGCGGCATCGCCGTTTTCATCGGCGGATTCGCATTTGGTCACTGGGTGACAAACAGCGACCCGGCGTTTCTTCGCATCCTGGCGAAGTCCGAGCGATACAAGCTCAGGTATGACGCCGCCAAGCAACAGGTTCCACGTGTGGAGGTGCGCTGATGTTCCGACTCGATAAAGTCATCAAGCCTTGGAAAGAGAGTGCGTCCCTCAACGACCACATCAATCTGTATGGCTTTTGGAATGAGACCAGCTTTCTCACCAAGAGCGGCGACGTGGGCATGGTTCTGAGTATTCCCGGCGTGGACTATGAAAGTCTTGACCACGCGGAACAGGAGTACGCGGTCAAGCGGCTAGAAGCCGCGCTCAAAGCCTTCGGCTCCGGCTTTCACGTCTACCAGTACCTTTTCAAGTCCAACCGCCCCGATATTCCATTTGCAAGCTATGACGACCCGGTCGTAGAGGCCGCCACCGATCAGCGGCGCCAGTTCTTCGAGGGAAAGCGAGACCATCTGTATCAGGTCGAAATCTTCTATGCCATCGTCCTTGAAGGGCCGCGGTCCAAAAGCGGCATAGGCGCGGCATTCGCCCAGCTCTTCCGCGATCCTGCCGGAGCGATTGGCGAGCTCCGAACACAGTTCACCAACAACAGCATGAAGGTATTGCTGCGCACACAGATCGAGAGCGAACTGGCGAGGCTGGACCAGAAGGTACAGACATTCGTAAAGCCGTAGTGAACGAACCGCCTGAACAACCCGCGAAGAAGCCCATTGCCGCGACGAAGCCGACTGAATCTGTGCCGGTATCGAAGGCGTGATCCTCCATTCAATTGTGGGGTGGAATGAGCAAGGTGCTTCGCACCGGGTGATTATTGACACTCCATCCCTCCAAGGGTCGTGCTGGGTGTACCCACGGATACTTGGACTCGCCCAAATGGATTGAACTACTTAGGGCCGTCAGGTGTCCGTGAGGACACCTGGGGACACCCAAGGACACCGGACTGGATCTAACTCGTTTCAGGAATTGATCGAGTTGCTTACAATCGGCCCCACCAAAAGGCGAAGGCTGCCCGCGGCCCACTTTGTTGGCCTTTTGCAGGACAAACTCCAGACCGACCCCGTCGTTGCCCAAGCGTACGGCTCGCGCCAGAATGGTGATCGAGCGCAAGTGTGGCGGTTCCAAGCTATTCGCTATTGTGAGCGTCATCTGAATCAGTGTGCCTGGGGACCAACGCTCTTGGCTCTCTACATACAACCCGGTCGCGCTGATATCCCGGATAGTGTGCGCCATCGGAGGGCCGCCAGTCCAGAAGTGTGCTGCAAGACCAGGCGCAGGCTCCCTTGGAGCTTTCCTCGCGTCAGGAGACCACCAACGCTGCAGCCAGTTTTGGGGTGGCCTGGAGTCCTTCGTCACTCGTTCGTCCAAGCCGACATCATGAACCTGTAAAGACTTTGAGATCTCCCCTAAGGAAGACTTTTCCGCTTGCACCTGCGTGAGTTTTCGGCAAAGGTGCGTGACTCGATTTAGCTTGCGTTGTTAGGTTGAATCAGCCGGCGAGGACAGCTGATATTGAGGCACAAGAGTGCACCGTCTATTCCCGAACCAATTGTTCAACTTCAACGCGAACTGGAGCAGTTCCGAGGTAGCCATCCGCATCGGACCAGGCTGCCGGAGTCGCTATGGCAGTCCGCGGTGGAACTGGCGCGGCAACACGGTCTGTATTTGGTAGCTCACCCGCTGCGGTTGGATTATGTGCAGTTGAAGAAACGGCTCGGGGGAGTTTCGGACCTGCGGAAGAAGGCAGCCAAGCCGACATTCGTTGAGCTGGTTGCTGCGCATCCGGCGACCATGGCGGAGTGCGTGATCGAGTTCGAGTCCACGCTCGGAAGCAAGATGCGGATTCAGTGGAAGGGCGCCTCGCCGCCGGATTGGACTGGACTGCTCCGTGCCTGGCGGGAAGCGGAGCGATGATCCATATCACGGCGCAGATGCGCGTGCTGGTGGCGATCGAGCCGGTGGACGGACGCAAAGGGATAGATTCTTTGGTTCGCGTCTGCCAGAGTCAGCTCAGTGAAGACCCAATGACCGGTTGTGTTTTTGTGTTCAGGAGCCGGAGAGGAACGTCGATTCGATTGCTCAGTTATGACGGCCAGGGATATTGGCTGGCGCAAAAGCGTCTTTCCAAAGGTCGGTTCAGGTGGTGGCCGGAATCGAGTTCAGTGGCCAAGCAACTTGAGGCATACGAGGCACAGTTGCTGATGGTGGCCGGGGATGTGTCGCGAGTGCGTGCCGCGCCGATGTGGCGGCGAGTCAGCGTACTGAAATAGGAATCAAGAAAATCATCACTCCCCCCTTGCGTTCCAAGAAGAGATGGTTCATACTTCTGGGCAATGGCAGAGCTCAGATATCGCGGGCGTGAGATCGGAGAGGAAGACATCCTCTCTATACGCGCGCTGATCGAGCGTTATCCAGGTGAAAGCCGGCGCAAGCTATCGACGCGAATATGTGAAGCCTGGCAGTGGCGGCAGTCGAATGGGGCGTTGCGCGACATGGTGTGCCGCGGCATGCTGCTGATGCTGGAGCGGGCCGGGCAGATCACGCTGCCGCCGGTCAGTTATGTGCGGCATAATCCGCTGGCGCAGAGAGCCCGGCCGGAAGCGGTGCTGATCGATAAGACTCCCATCGAAGATCCGTTGCGCAAACTTCAACCGCTGGAGTTCGAGCAGGTGCGTCGCACTGCGCAGGAGCCGTTGTTCAACAGCCTGATGGAGGAGCATCACTATCTCGGCTACGAGCAGCCGGTTGGAGAACATCTGAAGTATCTGGTATGGGCAGAAGGCCGTCCCATCGCGTGCCTGGCCTGGTCATCGGCTCCGCGCCACATCGGCAGCCGTGATCGCTACATCGGCTGGGACGCCGCAGCGCGGCGCAGCCGCATCCGTTTTATCGCGTACAACACGCGCTTCCTGATCCTTCCGTGGGTGCGGGTCGAGCATCTGGCGTCGCATATCCTGGGCCGGATGGCGGCGCGGATCTCCGATGACTGGCAGCAGATGTACGGTCATCCGATTTACTTCCTGGAGACATTTATCGATCCGGAGCGGTTCCGTGGGACCTGTTACCGTGCGGCCAACTGGGTGCTGATGGGCAGGACGACGGGACGAGGCAAACAATCCAACAGCTATGTTCCGAACCGGTCGATCAAGGAGGTTCTGGGTTATCCGTTGACGAAGCGATTTCGTGAGTTGCTGGGAGGAGTGGCATGAAGAAGGCCCGGCGCCGCATCGACGTGAACCTGGTGGAACTGGACCAGGTGTTGGACAGCGCGCTTGAAGCGCCGTTGAGCGAGGCGGATCACGACAAGCTCAAAGACGCGTTGCATGCTCTGGCGGCGATGCTGGTGCGGGGGCGCAATACGGAGAAGACCAGCGAGGTGCTCCACCCCAGCGACGAAGACCTGTCGCTGGGGACCCCGGTGTTGGAGAAGCCGGAAGACTCAAAACAGGCGGATGACAATACGCCACCACCGCCCGGGCACGGCCGTAATGGAGCAGAGGCGTTCGGCGGCGCGCGAAAGTTGGATATCAAGCACCAGAATCTGACCCACGGGGAGCGTTGCCCGGAGTGCGGAAAAGGCAATGTGTACGGGCAGAAGGAGCCGAAGGTTCTGGTGCGGATCACCGGTCAGGCGCCGCTGGCGGCTACGGTTTACTCACTCGAGCGGCTGCGCTGCGGAGCCTGCGGGCAGGTGTTCACAGCGCAGGAGCCGGAAGGAGTGGGGCCGGATAAGTACGATGAAGCGGCTGCTGCGATGATCGCCCAACTCAAGTACGGCGCCGGGACGCCGTTCTATCGACTGGAACAACTGGAAAGCCAGATGGGAATTCCGCTGCCGGCGGCCACGCAGTGGGAGATCGTCGAAGAAGCTGCGCAGGTGGTCAAGCCGGCGCGGGATGAGCTGATCCGGCAAGCGGCGCAGGGCACGGTGGTCCATAACGACGACACCAGCATGCGCGTGCTCATGCTGAATCGCGATCCGTCCGACGAGCGCACGGGTGTGTTCACCAGCGGCATCGTGTCTGTCGATCAGGGCTGGAAGATCGCGCTTTACTTCACGGGCGGCCGGCATGCCGGCGAGAACATCGCTGATGTGCTGAAACAGCGGCGAGCGGAACTGCCGAGCCCGATCCAGATGTGTGATGCGCTGTCGCGCAATGTGCCGAAGCTGCCCGCGGGGGTGGAGATCCTGCTGGCCAACTGCATGGCGCACGGAAGGCGGCAGTTCGTGGATGTGTCGGAAAACTTCCCCAACGAATGCCGATTCGTACTGGAAATGCTGGGTCAGGTGTATGGTCACGATGCCGAAGCGCGTGAGCGCGGTCTGACGCCGGACGAGCGGCTGCGGCTTCATCAGGAACGCAGCCGGCCGGTGATGGATAAACTGCACGCCTGGCTGGAGGCGCAGCTTCACGAGCGAAGGACGGAGCCGAACTCCGGACTGGGCCAGGCAATCTCGTATCTGTTGCGGCACTGGCAGCCCTTGACGTTGTTCCTCCGGAAGGCCGCGGCCCCATTGGACAATAACATCGCAGAAAGGGCGTTGAAGCGCGCAATTTTACATCGAAAGAACGCGCTTTTTTATCGCACCCTGCACGGGGCGCAGGTCGGCGATCTGTACATGAGCCTGATCCACACCTGTCAGTTATGTGGCGCCAATTCCTTCGACTACCTGGTCGAGTTGCAACGCCACGCCAGGGAACTCGCCGCCTGCCCCACGGAGTGGATGCCGTGGAACTATCGCGAGACTCTGGGGCGAAGCGTGCCTCTCCCCGATTCGGCAGAGTTATGATGAATCCCTGATGGCCGGAAAGGATAGACTTCGGCCATCGTCAGGGAGCATCGTGAAGTGCCCATAAAACAAGGGTCCGGCATCAGGAAATCCGGGAGGGTTTTTGGCCAGGGGAAAAAGACCGCCAAAACAATCCGCGCCGGCCTGTATGCCCGAGTCTCCACTCTGGATCAACAGACGCTCCCCATGCAGAGTCGCGCTATGCGTGAGTACGCCGTCCGGCGTGGCTGGACGATCGCCATGCAGCTGAAGGAAGTAGGCTCCGGAGCAACGCAACGGCAACTACGTGAGAAGCTGCTGGAAGCTGCGCGGCGCCGTGAGATCGATGTGGTTGTTGTGTGGCGACTGGATCGATGGGGTAGATCTGTGACCGACTTGCTCGCCACACTTCAAGAACTGGAACATCTCGGCGTCGGCTTCGTATCGCTGACCGAGGCACTGGACCTGACCACACCGACGGGCCGTGCGATGGCCGCACTGTTGTCGGTCTTCGCGCAGTTCGAGCGCGAGATCCTGGGGGAGCGCGTGCGGGCCGGACTCGCTCATGCCCGGCAGAACGGCAAGCGTCTGGGCCGGCCCGCAACCGCTGCCATGCATGCCGATGTGGTTCGCAAGTTAACTCGCTCCGGCCTCAGTAAATCGGAAATCGCCAGGCGCCTCAACATCGGTCGCACTTCCGTGCGCCGTATCCTAACATCGGAAAAGGACTGAAATGGCAACCAAGAAGATCGCGAGTCCGCTGGACATTTATCAGATCAAAGTCACTCTGCTCGGCACCAACCCTCCCATCTGGCGCCGTCTGCTGGTTCCCGCAGCTCTGACGCTGGCGCAGTTGCACGATGTAGTGCAAACTGCGATGGGGTGGCAGAACGGCCATATGCACGAATTCCGTGCCGGCCAACGATACTTCGGTAAGCCAGACCCTGAATACCGGAGCATGGGGATGGATCCGGTCGAAAACGAGCGCACAGTGCGTCTTTCCGATGTACTGCGGAGGACTGGCCCCAAGCTTATCTATACCTATGATCTTGGCGATAGCTGGGAACACGCCGTCGTCCTGGAGAAGCAGCTTCCAGTTGATCCGAATACGAAGTATCCGACCTGCACGGACGGTCAACTCGCGTGTCCGCCAGAAGACTGTGGGGGCATCCCGGGATTTTACGATCTCGTTGAGGCCATCGCTGATTCCAACCACGAACAGCACAAGGAACTGAGAGACTGGCTCGGCTATGACTTCGACCCGCTGGCCTTCTCGATCGACAGCGTCAACCAGATGCTTTTACCTGCTCGTCGTCGCGGCAAAGCCTCCAGGAATTAAGCCGGTATCTTGGACAACGCAGGCTTGCCGAAAACACACACAGAGGTGCTGCTAACGGGAACAACGTGGTCGAGGACCTGGGAATAGAACAGAGCGCCCAGCACAGTGCATGCTGGAGTAACACCGCCCACCACCTTGGGAATGTTGTGCGTCTGAAAGCGAGGGTTTCCAGGATCGACGCGTTCGGGCGAAAAGCAGAGGAAGAAGTCCTTGCCGACCTCGAGCCCTCCCTCTTCGAGCATGGGCAAGATGAGTTCTTCGGTCGTTCCTGGATAGGTCATTGACTCCAGGTATGCCCCAAAATCCCATCAAAGCCAGCTTGAGATGAATCGCCCACAGCTTGCTGACTCATGCCTGCTCCATCGTTGGCAATGTCAACACCTACGAGCCAAATTGCTATCCCCGACAAACTTCTAGACAAAACTGTCCAATCGCTGCATAGTTCAACAACTTCCTAATGACCGGCGGCTCTAACTCGTTTCAGGAACTGATCGAGTTGCTTACAATCGGTTCCACCAAAAGGCGAAGGCTGCCCGCGGCCCACTTTTTGGGCCTTTTGCAGGACAAACTCCAGACCGACCCCGTCGTTGCCCAAGCGTACGGCTCGCGCCAGAATGGTGATCGAGCGCAAGTGTGGCGGTTCCAAGCTATTCGCTATTGTGAGCGTCATCTGAATCAGTGTGCCTGGGGACCAACGCTCTTGGCTCTCTACATACAACCCGGTCGCGCTGATATCCCGGATAGTGTGCGCCATCGGAGGGCCGCCAGTCCAGAAGTGTGCTGCAAGACCAGGCGCAGGCTCCCTTGGAGCTTTCCTCGCGTCAGGAGACCACCAACGCTGCAGCCAGTTTTGGGGTGGCCTGGAGTCCTTCGTCACTCGTTCGTCCAAGCCGACATCATGAACCTGTAAAGACTTTGAGATCTCCCCTAAGGAAGACTTTTCCGCTTGCACCTGCTCGGCCCCGCGTTCTTGCGGCACTTCGGGTCCGGGGTGACCGGGCGACTCTTGTGTGAAGAGCGCGGGGCTCTGGAGGCTAGCGGGTAAGGCACCGGCAACTCCACTCTTGCTGGAGAACCGCTCCAGGCGCCACCGTATCTCCTCGGCCGCACAAAGCATCAGCTGATCGCCAGGTCGAGTCTGGGACGCATAGATCGAGTGGGTAGGCAATGCCAGAACACTTGAAGCCGGCGGACTGGAAGGGGAATCTCGGTTTGCAGGACCGTACTCGACGACCTCGACGACTTTGGAATTCTCGTCGAGATAAACCAGATCGAGCGGGCCACACAAACTCACGGCCGGGAGTTCTCGAATGGGCGCCATCCAGACGCCCGAACCAGAATTGGGTTGTAGAGTTGGCATCCAATCGTCGAGGCTTGTATGCGAAAGGTCGCCGGCGACTACGTTAAAACCGAGGAAACATTGTCTTGTCTGGTTATATGCACAATGCTGTTGTGGTTTCATCCAACCTCCCAATCTCAGTGAACCACAGAAAACTCGGTGTTTGCTTTTGAGTTCCCATCGTCCGTTCACTTCGACAAAGGTTCTTCATTCTTTCGGGCTCATCGCGACGTCGCTTCACGCCCCAACCATGAACTGTCTTCCTCCGTGACTTCAAAAGCTCCTCACATTAGCACCGGAATATACCTTGCAACGACTGAAAGTCTGAGCAATTTTGACCATAAGTGAAATTAACTGCCTGGTGCTAGCGCCCCCAATTTGCGCACCTACTTAGCCATGTCATGGATCGGTTGGGGGGCGACATCGATCGCTTGATGTTATTCATAATCCTTTGAGGGATCACGAAGCCACGCGGCTTTCTTAGCGGCACTTTATTGAATTCTCTGTGCCCGCAAGCGCCACGGCCGCCTCTCTGTACCTGGCCGGATTGCTTCTCAGTCAATGCATTCGGGAATAAAGTCCATAGCTCATTAACACAAATGATGCAGATTGTGCAAAAGCGCACAGACATCATTCTGAATCATTAGAAATGATCGCAATTGTAGTTACCGAATGTCATCCGATTGTGAGTGCGGATGGCCGCACGCTTTTCCCGTTAAGGGCTCAAGCACGGTCCATGATGACAGGCTAAACGTCGGCGTACTGCATAACTCCGCATCGTGTTTCAGGCTTCCTGGAGCCCCGTGTTCGAAATGGGGATCGGGTGAAACAGTTAAAGTTCTTCTTGAATTGGAAAACGCGGATTGTATTCGGCATCGTCATGTTGGCCATGCTACTTACCGGGACCGTCTCCTACCGGTGGATGGTCATTGCGGATGAGAGCAACGAGCAGTTGGCGCATACTCACAAAGTTTTATCGAGCATTCGGGACTTGCTTCTGGCAATGAAGAGCGCCGAGTCGAGCAGTCTTGACTTTGCGCTAACTAACAACGACACCGATATCGAGTTCTATCGCGCAAGCATGACGAAGGTAAAGCAAGATGAAGTGGCCGTTCGGAATCTAGTGGCGGACAATCCGGCGCAGCAGAGCCGGCTCTCCTCCCTCGAATCTCTTGCTGCTCAGATTGCTCAGCAGGATGAATCGACGATCGCCTTACGACAGCAAAAGGGCACTGCGGCGGTTGTTGCCATGAGAAACGCGGCAGACCGCCAGATCACGGATGAATTTGAAGTCGAGGCCGGCGGGTTGCAGGAGCAGGAACTTCGATCGATGACGTTGCAAACAGCGGTCGCCGCGGGATATGAAAGACAACTCAAGCTCTTGTTGATAGTTGGACTTTCACTAGGCTTGTTATTCGCGAGCGCGGCCGTTTGGAGCGGTGAGGTGGCAAATTCAAAGCGCGCGCAGGTTTATGGGGCCCTCAAAGACAGCGAAGACAAGCTTCGGTTGCTGCTTGACGGCATGCAAGACTACGCGATCTTCATGCTGGATGCCGAGGGACGGGTCGTAAGTTGGAATGCCAGCGCAGAGCGCGTCAATGGGTACACCGCCGAACAGATCGTCGGTCAAAGCTTTGCTCGCTTCTTCACGGAAAAAGATCTCCTTCTGGGAAAACCAGAAGAGATTCTGCGCATTGCAACTGAAAAGGGCCGCTTCGAGGAAGCCGGCATGCGCGTCCGGCCTGACGGCTCTAAATTCATGGCCAGCGTTTCCGGCGCTGCGTTGCACGACGCTGCTGGAAATCTTCGAGGATTCTCTGTGTTCACTCACGACCTGACTGCAAGATTGGAGTCGGAGGCCAGGTATCGCGGGTTACTTGAAGCTGCGCCGGATGGGATGGTGGTGGTAGACCAGCGCGGAAGGATCGTCCTGCTGAACGCCCAAGCGGAGAAGCAGTTTGGTTACCGGCGCGATGAGCTCTTGGGGCAGGAGGTAAAGAGCATAATCCCGGAAGGATTCGCTGAACGTACCATCGCCGACGGAACCCGTACAGCTGCAGAAGCGCTGGCGCAGCAGATCGGTACCGGGATCGAGCTCAACGGACGGCGTAAAGATGGCAGTGAATTTCCAATCGAGATCATGCTGAGTCCGCTGGAAAGTGCCGGGGGGATCCTCGTGACTGCAGCGATCCGCGATATCACTGTCCGTAGGAGCGCGGACAGGCATCTGGTGCAGATGGAGGCCAGGTATCGCGGGCTGATGGAGGCCGCGCCGGATGCGATGGTTGTAGTGAACGAACGCGGGGAGATCGTACTGCTGAACGCTCGAGCAGAGAATCAATTCGGATACCGTCGCAATGAGCTCTTAGGTCAGAATGTGAAAAGTCTTATTCCTGAGGGTTTCGCGGAGCGGCTAATTGCCGATGGAGCCCGCACCCCAACTGAGGCGTTGGCGCAGCAGATCGGTACGGGGATTGAGCTCTGCGGCCAGCGCAAGGATGGAAGCCGTTTCCCGATTGAGATCATGCTCAGCCCGCTGGAGAGCGGCGAGGGAATGCTCGTGACGGCAGCGATTCGCGACATCGCGATCCGCAAGGCCGCCGATGCTCATCTTGTGGAGAAGGTGCAGGAGTTAAACCGCTCGAATGAGGAGCTGGAACAGTTCGCCTATGTTGCCTCTCACGATTTACAGGAACCGCTGTGTTAACGGTCATCAGAAAACGTATTTTCCCGGTCATCGGCCGACAGGGTCTTTGCGGCCTGGCGTAGTTTGAGCCGGAGGTACTCGCGATAGTTCTCCGGCGCGGGTTGTTCGCAGAGTTCCTCGA
>Ga0224555_1003160_pt1 | contig 17503 bp, 11 predicted proteins | sample 714S23034metaG_FD_180687 | JGI IMG/M metagenome (GOLD analysis project Ga0224555, IMG submission 180687) | Peat soil microbial communities from Stordalen Mire, Sweden - 717 S2 30-34 | ecosystem: Environmental > Terrestrial > Soil > Wetlands > Peat | place: Sweden: Norrbotten County, Stordalen...
CGGCTCGATTACGCCGATCAGCAACTGGCCTCATTACGTCGATCATAAAGTGGCTCCATTACGGTGATCATATACTGGCTCCATTGCGCCGATCACGGAATGGCTCTATAGCACCGATCAGTAACATCATCATAAAATTAACCTTCGTTCCCAATATGTGCCATATGTTAAATTAAAACTTTGTCATTTTAAGTTCTATAATAAAGGCTAATTTTCATCCAAAGTGATAACTCTCTTTCAACCAGTAATCTTCGGCTTTATTTTTTACCAAATTGCGGATTTGTATAATCAACAACAGAAACTAAACTTAATTGTACAACATCTGTTAAGTCAAGTTTAGGTCGGAACATATAAAGAGTGGAATAGATAAATGAAGTTCTGGGGATGAATATTTTTTAACTGGTGTTTCGTTTATCTTTCTTCAGGTCTTCAACTAATTGGCCCAAGAGCTTTAATTGTTCTTCTTGAATTGAAATCAGCCCCTTCCACTGCTCCTGCTTTAGTGAGTCAACTTTCTCATGAAGAGCAATTATTTCCAGTTCTGACTTCAAATTCACTTCATAGTCGTGTTCCGCGCTTAGTCTATCTTTATAGACCTGTCGATTTTGAGACATCATAATAATTGGCGCTTGAATGGCCGCAAGCATGGATAAAATAAGATTTAAAAAGATGTATGGATATGGATCAAAAGAACCGTTCCTAAGTTTAATTAGAATGAACGAATTCAGGACAATCCAAATAATCAGCACAATCATAAATATTATGATAAACATCCAAGATCCCCCAAATGAAGCAACCTTATCGGCCATCTTCTGGCCCAACGTCATTTTTTCGGAATAGTCTTGAACGATATTTGTCGAAATGGGGGTTCTTTCGGTTATATGATGAGCAACATGCCTTTCTTGTTCGGTAAGCTTTTCATATTCAGAGTTAAATATCTTTTCCGCTGTATCGCGTATTTTCTTATCCATTGTGTTATCCTTTTACAGATATTAGATGTGTTTATTCATCCACGCAATTACGTCCCTGAAAACCTCTTCACGGTTAATTTCGTTGAGCGTCTCGTGGCGGGCGTCCTCGTAGAATTTGAGAGTCACATCGCCAATGCCCGCGTCTTTCAGCGTATTATATACCTGGCTCACACCTTTTGTGTTCCCGCCCACGGGATCTTTCGCGCCCGAGTAGATATAGATGGGCAGGCTCTTCGGTATCTTCGCAATATTTTCCTTTTTGTTGATATAGACGACGCCGCCCAGCAAGTCGCAAAAGAAACCCGCCGTACAGACTGCCCCGCACCATGGGTCATTGACGTATTTGTCCACCTCGGCGTTGTCTCGTGAAAGCCAGTCATAGTTCGTTCGATTGGGCTTGAAGGCGTCGTTGAATGCGCCGAACGAGAGCTTGTTCATAATATTGCTCTTTGCTTTTTTCCCGTGAATCTTCGCGTCCATCTTCGCGATGAAAAGACCAATCTTTCCCATTATGCCCGGATCGCCGGCTGTGCCCGAGAGAAGAAGCCCCGAGAGCTCATCGGCATAATGCATCGAATAGTAACGGGAGAGGAAAGAGCCCATGCTGTGGCCGAAGAGGAAAAACGGTTTCTTCGGGCACTCCTTTTTGATAATGCCGGTCAGAGTGTGCATGTCCACCACGACTTTTTCCCAACCCATTTCATCGGCGAAATAGCCGACCCTGTCCAGCGATCCGGCGGTCTTCCCGTGTCCCCGGTGATCGTTGGCGTACACGGCATATCCCGCTTTGGTCAGTGCTGCGGCAAAGCGTTCATACCTGGCCGCGTGCTCCACCATTCCGTGGGCTATCTGGACTGCGCCTACAATAGCTGAAGCGTCATCCGGCATCCATCTGTAGGTGAATATCTGTGTTCCGTCCGCTGCTTTGAAGGTAAAGGTATCATTTTTCATGTATATCCCCCCTATTAATAAAGTTGTATCAAATATTAATGAACTTAACTCGTAATTGGATGGACTATTTGATCAGATATCGTTTCATGTAGAAAGAAGTATAAGAATAAAGGGCATGTATGTCAATGAAAAAAGTCATTACACATGGAATGGTGTGCTGATATTTGTTCGACGGCCATGACTTTAATCATAACATCATCATTCCTCTTTATCATTTTCCGGGATAATCATTTTTCTTCCCTGGCTTTCGGACACAGGAGGAGCATTGCGCTTCAGATGGTGTGCCCGACGGGAAGACATAGCGCACGGCCCGTTCATAGAGCAGATAATCCCACGCCCAGTTGATCAGCACCATCACCCGGTTGCGAAAACCGATGAGATTGAAAAGATGGATGACCAGCCACATCACCCAGGCAATAAATCCGGTAAAGGTCCGGGAACCGATGGCGACTCCGGCAGCTTTGCGGCCGATGGTGATCATCGAGCCGCGATCCTTATAAATAAAAGGTTGTGGCGCCAGCCCCGCAATTTGTCTTAATATATTTTGCGCAGATGTAACACCGGATTGAATGGCCACCTGCGCGACCATCGGCAGGATACGCTGACCTTCGTTGATCGACGCCAGATCGCCGATCACATAAATATTCTGCAGATCCCGAATTTGCAGCGTCTCGTTTACTGCCACACGGCCATCGCGTGTAACCGGGATATTGGAAGCGGCGGCAAGTCCCTCTCCCTTAACGCCCGCCGTCCAGACAACGGTGCTAGTATCAATATTGTTCGCTCCTTTTAAAACGACTCTCTCCGGAAAGACTTCGGCGACTGCGGCCTTCAGACGCACATCCACGCCCATTCTCCGCAGTTGTCCGGCCGTGTAGTCCCGGATGTTCGAAGGCATGGACGATACCAGTTGGTCGGCCGCTTCCAGCAAAATGATCCGGGCTTCGGAAAAATCAATGCCGGTGTAATCTTTGATCAGCGGACCGTGAATGAGTTCCGTGAGCGCTCCCGCGTATTCTACACCGGTCGCGCCTCCGCCGGCGATAACAAACGTCAGTAAACTCTTTCTTCTTTCCGCTTCCGGTTCTCTCGCCGCCGCTTCAAAGCAGCAGATGATATGATTTTTTAACGTGACGGCTTCTTCCAGGGTTTTGAGGAAATAGGCGTGCTCTTCGACACCCGCCACGCCGAAGGTTGAAGTGACGCTGCCGTTTGCCAGAATCAGATAATCATAAGATATGGTTTCACCATCCGTCTCGATTTGACGATTCGACAAATCAATCCGCCGCGCGTGCGCCAGAACAAAATCGATATTCGGTATTTTACAAAAGACGCTGCGCACAGGATAGGCAATGTCTTCGGCAGTGAGTTCCGCAGCTGCCACCTGATAAAGAAGCGCCAGAAAGGTGTGATAATTATTGCGATCGATCACCACCACATCTACGGGCTGGTTGGCCAGTGTGCGAGCCGCCCAAAGGCCGCCGAAGCCGCCGCCGATAATGACAACTTTTGGTCTTTTGTCTTCAATTGAATTTTCCAATGCTTTTTCACCTTACGGTTGGTCAGCAAATACTTGTGAGATACAGGTTATACCAATTCTAAATCAAAGATGATATTAAGGCGGCTAGGCGTATCACACATACGTTGAGGAAGCCGACAACGACGCCAACAAAAATAGCGCTTTGATTTAGACTTGGTATTAGGCGGCCACGACTTTAATTGTGACATCAACGTTCCCTTTAATTGCTTTCGAATATGGACATGCTTTGTGTCCTGCCGCAACTACCTTCTCTGCATCTTCTTGAGAAAGGCCTTCGATTTTTACATCCAAATCTACTACCAGGCCAAAGCCGCCATCTTCGGTTGGACCAATACCCACAGCAGATTTTACTTCTATTGTCTTTGGAATTAACCTGAGCTGACGCGACATAAACTCACACGCGCTTCCGAAACAGGCAGCGTATCCTGCCGCAAACAAATGTTCCGGTGTTGTCGTCGCTTCTCTTCCCGGGCCTCCCATCGCTTTAGGAATAGATAAATTTACGCTGACAATCCCATCATCAGATTGGGTGTGCCCGTTTCGGCCCCCAGTAGCCACAGCACGAGCTGTGTAAAAAACCTTTATTGCCATTTATGCCACCTCCTGGTTTAATTACAGATTGAGATCTTTGTAAAACTTCTCTGTTCGTCATTCCGGTCGCAGATGATCTTACACGCCCCCTATGACCTTTAGGTTATTTAGATTATCAGGTTGCGAAGGCCGAAACATAGGAAATGCTTGATAATACTGGATACCGGCCTTCGCCGGTATGACAAACCTTTCACACTTCACGATTAGCCTTTCACGCTTCACGCAACTTTTACCTGACTTTGACCCTGCCGTGAACCGCGATGGCCCTCCGGCGCGGAAATTTTATATACGGACTGATCTTGGAATTTATATTCTTCCCGGTACCGTCGTAATTAAGGGTGACGATAGGAACGCCTGTATATTCTTCAATACGTGAAGCCATGGCTTCAGTGACAAGACCGGCACAGCAGAAAGCGGGATTGGTCTGCACAAAAAGAGATATGTCGGGGTAGTGCTCCATCAACGCGGAAATCTTCACCAGATTGTCGGTGGACTCGCCGAAATGCTTCACGGTCACGTCATATTTATCGTATATAGTTTTGTAATCGATGACGGTGGTCAAAGACGGTTCATTTAATAATTCATTGAATATTTTGTAATAGCTTTTCTCCAGTTGGTTGACCAGCGTGATCATCGTTTTAGTGACAAGGACGTCCATAAATTCCCCTTCCAGAAACCAGCGCCGCATGTATGGGTTGGCAATAAGTTTAACGAATTCATTAAACGGGGTGGTGATGACTTCACCGCCGTATTCCTCAATGCATTGAATCAAATTCTGGTTGAACACGTCATTGTCGCGGGCATACATGTCGCCAAAGATAGCGACTTTCGGACGGTGGCCAGGAACGGTCTCGATTTTTTTGAACAGGTTGATAACTTTGGTCAGATCATCATCCTTGCTTCGACCGCCAAGCAAAGTGTTGTAAAGAATGTTCACAGACTGAGCGATCAGTTTATCCGTCATGCCTTTTTCTTTTTCATAGGGACGAATCTTGCAGCCGATTTTACGCAGCATCCCCCCGAACATGTGGGCAAAATAGGCCTCAATGGAGGCCTGCATGGAAATGTCGCTATGCGATATACTGCCGACATACATGTCCACTTTCTCCATACCCTTGCCGGCAGTTTCCATGATGCCTTTCATAAATTGCGGATACAACCGTATGTTACAGGCCACGTGGCTGTCAAAGCACCAGCCCACGGTCTGGGCAGGGTCAAGAAGGTTTTCTTCGATGTAGTCCATATAGCTTTGCGCCATCAGGTTCACGGGCAGGCATTGTCCGGTATTAGTGCGGAGGCCGCGTTGAATGATTCTCTCAGTGAGTGGCACCATCCGCGCGTCGATGCCTTCTTTGATGAACACCGCTTCCAATAGTTTGGAGTTGATAGGGTCAAAACAGGGAAAGAGCAGTGTCTTGTCTTTGATTTTAGCTGTGCTCGCGGAATTAAGCGGGAGCGCGCGCGACGAAATCAGGCGAAGGTTTTTGTTCTTATGGTGATTGTCAAATGAGCGCACAGCCGCTTCTATGCGGGTTTCATAACCGACGTTGGAATCGTGTTCGTCGAGTTCGAGGATCAAGTAAGGTTTGCTGTATTTATCCATGATGCGTTTAAAATATTCCAGAGAGAAGGAATCGGGACTGCACTTGAACGAGGTCACATAAACGGGATAAAGACCGGGTGTGCGAGCGATATAGAGCGCGGCCTTTAAAATCCGCGCGGCATAATTCCAGTGCATTCTCTTGAGTAGAGGTTCTATTTCGGTCAAATCTTCCTTATCCACAGGCAGCATGTCCTGATAAAATGTTTTAATATTAAGCGCGCTGAAGATGTCCGGTATTCCCTTATTCATCGAGTTTTGCATGATGGCGTATGGTCTGCCCAAAAGTGCCACGCTGATCTTTCCCTCATCAGGCTTCTCCCTCTGATAGACATTGAGCAGGTTGTCGCAGCCTTCGGAATAAAAGGAAAGCGCCGCTTCATAGGCGTTATAAATTTCCCAGTAACCGGTATTCAAGATCGACTTCAGGATGGAAAATAGTTCAATGCGCGATTGAAAGGAGTGATGATCGATAACCGGCATGATGGTTTTGTTTTTCAGACGCAGGCTTTTCATGCCCGACGAGAGTGTCGCCGCGAACTGGGAATAATAACAGTAGTAGCGAAAATCCTCATCTTTTTGCTTTGCGGCTTCCAGATACACAGGCAAAAATATGTAATCGCACTTGTCGGCCAGATATTGCACATGACCGAAAAAGGCGTTCATCGGTGCGCAGAATTCCGCCCCCGCCATCTTTTTACCGGACTTGATCGCATTCTTTAAACCCTCCGACGTGACGGTTTCCACGCCGAGGGTGGCGAAAAAATGTTTCCAGAGCGGCATCTCTTCGGCCAGATACAGGGCATGGGGAATGCCGATCCTGACGGACTTTTTGAAGGTGGCGGGCTTTTGGGCCAGTGGAAATACAATGCTTCGTTCTTTGATCAGGTCATAGTTTTTTTTAGTTGAACCGACGTAATGTTTGGTGTCGTAGTCTCGTCCACAGAGAAATCCGAAGGCCACCGTTTCTCCCTGAACGGTAACTTTGTTGATCTTGCAGTTGTTTTGGCATAGTTCGCAGATTTCATTTTCCACCGGAATATTTTCCAAATAGAGCGCGAGTCCCCGGAAAGCGGAATTTCTCACGGCGGTTTCCGCCAGAATGAGCGCGCTGCCCAGCGCGCCGGTCAGGTGACAGAATTGGGAAACGAAGATTGGTTTATTCAGACGGTGCTCAAAGGCGGCAACCAGCGCCTGATTGCGAGCTGTAGCTCCCTGAAAGCATACGCTCTGTCCGATGCTGGCCTCCACCGCAACTTTGGTCAGATAATTTTCGCATACGGAATGCAGAACGCTGGCCAGCACTTCATCAACGGTGTATCCTTCCGTCAGATAATTGTTTATATCACGTTCCATGAAAACGGTGCAGCGATCGCTGGAAACGGGCGAAGGGGTATTGATGGCGCGCCCGGCATAGTCGGAAAGGCTAACTCCTAGTTTCACGGCCTGCTCCTCGATGAAACTGCCGGTGCCCGCGGCGCAGACATTGTTCATGACGGAGGAGGTGACCATGCCATTTTGCATGGTGGTGAATTTGGCGTCTTGACCACCGATCTCGATGATCGTGTCCGCTTCGTTATTGAGTTCATAAGCGGCGCGCGCGTGCGCGGTGATTTCGTCAATAATCAAATCGGCATTAATGATGCGGCCGATGAATTTGCGTCCTGATCCGGTGGCGCCGACGCCGTCAAAAATAAATTCACAGGAATGTTTCTGGGAGATGTTGTCGATGGCCCCAAAGAGCGCCTGCACGGCTGTGACCGGCTGGCCTGCTGTCTGCGTGTAAAGACCGATAAGCACTTCGTTGCGGCTGTTGATTAAAACCGCCTTGGTGCTGGTCGAACCGATGTCCATGCCCAGATAGACTGCCTGCTTTTTTTGCAGCGGCTTGTAGATATCCACTTCAATAGCAGCGTGGTTGTTGCCGGTTTTATACAAATAACTGGCGGCGGTAAAAAATTCCGGGTAACTCGAAAGCGTCAGTTGCAGCGGCGGATAGCCGTAAGTCTTTTCTTTTTTTTCCAAAATGAAAAGCTCCTCCCAGGCTTTTGCGCCAAGCGGGGAGGGATCTGTTTCTTCCAGGTAAAGCAAAGCCGCGCCGATCGCGCCATAGAGATGACTGTGTTCACCGATAATTGGTTCGGCCTGCAAAAGGTTGCGAAAATGCTTGACCACGGCGGAATTCATGGAAACGCCACCGGCCAGAATCAGTGGTGTGTGTATTTTCGAATCGGGAATGAGCGTGTCAATGACATTTTTTGCCAGGCCTTCGCACAGCCCGTCGCTGATCTGCCCTATGGAATAACCTTCCTGCTGGGCGTGAATCAGATCGGTTTTGGCAAACACGGCACAGCGCGTGGCGATCTTCGGCGTATTGCTCTGATTGCAAAACGCAACGCTGCTGAGGGTTTCGATACTTTTGAGATTTAGCCGTTTGGCCTGCTGATCCAGAAAACTGCCGGTTCCCGCGGCGCACGAGGAGTTTGACCGGAAGCGTTCATAATCGCCTAGTTCATTGAACGTAATCAGACCGAAATTTTCACCGCCGACAAATAAAATACTGCCGATTTCGGCATGATATTTTTTCACAGCGGCAATCATGGCAATCTGAGTATCGTAACGGGAAACGTTGCTGAATATTTCCGGGCCGGAAAGTGTCATAGCGATACCGCCGACGCGTCTGATATCAATATTATTAAGTATAGAGCGCATGGTATCGCTGATGGCCCCGGAATGAAACTGATAGAATGAATTGATCACCGCGCCTTTTTCATCAATCACGACAACGGACAGCGAGACTGATCCGATATCTATTCCTACTATGTGTGACACAATAACACCTGCTTTATTCTATCTTACTGAAGTTCATACTCAACTTTATTGCCGGAGTAATATTATATTTGTGGGGCTGTTGACTGGGAGCGCATTCCAGCAGGGAGGCGCAATCATAACTAGTAACCTTACTTGCCGGAAAAAACCGAAGGTTTTACAATGCGCTCATCTGCTGTGTTGCGCTGTAAGCAGTACCGCTCAATGTATATCTTTATACGCTTCGCGGTTCGCTTTTTTGCGCGCCTTGCATCTGAACATTTTTGAACAGCCTCACTGTCTGCTATTTTCTTTTGCCTTTCTTTACCGGTAGCGCTGATATTTTCTTTTTTGCCGGTTTTTTCTTTTTGACCGGTTCCAGCGCCAGCTTTATCACTTCCATCATATCACTAATAAAGTGAAACGAAATGCTCTTTTGCACATTGACCGGAATATCTTCAATGTCCTTGCGGTTCCACGCGGGCAGCAAGATGGTTTTGATGCCGGCCCGGTAAGCCGCAAGCACTTTTTCCTTGACGCCGCCCACCGGCAGCACAGCGCCGCGCAGCGTGATTTCACCGGTCATGGCCAAATGCTTTTTTACCTTACGGTTGGTCAGCAAAGACGTGAGCACTGTGAGCATCGTCACACCAGCCGACGGACCGTCCTTGGGAATTGCGCCGGCCGGCACATGGATATGAATATCCATGTCTTCAAAAAACTCAGGTTTTACACCCAGCTCTTTAGCATTCGTGCGTATAAAACTCAGCGCCGCCGCCGCCGACTCTTTCATGACATCGCCCAGCTGTCCGGTGAGCGTAAGTCCTTTCTTGCCTTTCATGGCCGTGGCTTCAATAAATAGTATATCGCCGCCCATCGGTGTCCAGGCAAGACCGATGGCTATTCCGGGTCTGGTAATCCGCGCATCAATATCGGTTGGAACTCGCACCGGTCCCAGATACTTGGAAATATCTTTATCCGTCAGCGTTTTGGATGTAAGGACTCCTTCGGCAATCTGGGCCGCCACGCCGCGACAGGCGTTAGCGATTTCTCTCTCCAGATTGCGCACGCCCGCTTCGCGTGTGTAACCGGTAATAATGGTATTGAGCGCTTTGTCGGTTAATTCAAACTGCGCGGCGGTCAGGCCGTTTTCCGTCAATTGCCGCGGGATTAAATACCGCTCGGCAATCTTTACTTTTTCTTCCTGCGTGTAGCCCGTCAGTTCGATGACTTCCAGCCTGTCGAGCAGCGCCGGAGGAATCGTGTCCAGCACGTTGGCCGTCGTAATGAACATGACGTGCGATAGATCAAACGGCACATCCAGATAATGATCGGAAAACGAGTTGTTCTGCTGCGGATCCAAAACCTCCAGCAGAGCTGATGAGGGATCGCCCCGGAAATCGCTGCCGACTTTGTCGATTTCGTCGAGCATGAATACGGGATTGTTCGACTCCGCGCGTCGCAGTCCCTGAATAACACGACCGGGCAAAGCGCCGATGTAGGTGCGGCGGTGACCACGGATTTCCGCCTCGTCGCGTACGCCGCCCAGCGACATGCGCACAAACTTGCGTTCCAACGCCCGCGCGATGGAATGCCCCAGCGATGTTTTACCCGTTCCCGGAGGGCCCACAAAGCAAAGAATAGGCCCCTTGGAATCCGGCTTGAGCTTGCGCACGGCGAGATACTCGATGATGCGTTTCTTGGGCTTGATCAGACCATAGTGGTCTTCATCCAGTACCCGGCGCGCTTTGGCGATATCCAGATTATCCGTTGTCGAATTGTTCCAGGGAAGCGCCGTTATCCAATCCAGATAGGTCGAAGAAACCGTATATTCCGCCGAGGACGGATGCATGCGGGACAAACGTTCCAGTTCTCTAAAAGCTTCTTTTTTCGCTTCTTCAGGCAGATTTTTCTCTTCGATTTTTTTGCGGTATTCATCCGTCTCTACCGTATTTTCATCTGTTTCGCCCAACTCCTGCTTGATGGCCTTCATCTGTTGGCGCAGATAATAATCCCGTTGGCTTTTGTCGATGTCGTCCCTGACTTTGGTCTGAATTTTATTGCCCAGTTCCAAAACTTCCATCTGGTGATTAACCAGGCTAGTCAATCCTTTGAGACGCTGCTTCACATCGGCAATATCCAGCACTTTTTGTTTTTCTTCCACCGGCGCGTTGATGATTGAAGCGATCAAATCGGCCAGAGTACCCGCTTCGGTGATGGACTTGGCCATTGGGCCGAACTCCGGCGGCAGAAAGGGCGAGAGCTTCAATATCCCGTCAAACAATGACAGCAGGTTGGACATCAACGCTTCGGTTTCCAGGTCTTTGACTTCCTTCTCCTCAATCAATTTAATGCGCGCCTGCTGATAGGACTTGCCTTCAATAAGTTCTTCTATCGAAAAACGGCTGACGCCCTGTAAAAGCATCTGCGTGTGGTTTTCCGAAGTCTTGACCATCTTCATAATCATGGCGCAGGTGCCCACTCGATGCAGGTCGTCCAATGTATATTGGTTCGGTTTGTCCGGCTCTTTTTTAGACATGATGAGACCGATCAAACGGTCTTTGTTCATGGCTTCATCCACCAGTATCGAAACATTGCCGGAGACCTCCAGCGGAATCATGGTTTTGGGAAACACCAGCACATTATGTAACGGAAGAATGGGAATCACTTCCGGGATATTAAAATTATTTTTATTTTCTGTGACGTTTTGTTCCGTCATGCTAACCTCCAAACGTTGTCTTCGAGAAAAAATCAGCGGTTATTCGCTATTTCGCCGAAATGACCGATACGCGATGCGTTTTGTTAACCGGCAGTTTGCTCATCCTGACTATCAAAATGCCGTCGGAGTAAGAAGCCACCGCGGATTGCACGTCCACCGGCGCGGGCAGCGCGACATTTCTTTCAAAATAGCCGTGTGGAATTTCCGCCTGGCAATAGCGCGCGTTATGCAAAAGCTGAATCGCCTTGCGGATGCCCGCGATTTTAACTTTTTTCCGGTCCACCTCAATATGCATCTCTTCCTTATTAAGTCCCGCCATATCCGCGAGCACAATGACTTCCTCAACGGATTCGTACACATCAATATTGGGATGCCAGATGCATTTGTAATTTTTGAAGGCCGGACGCACCAGATGAAACACTTCATCAACCGCTTTCTGAAACTCATCTTCAAAATTACTGCCGAATTTAATTTTTATGTAAGTCATTTCCGCCGCCTTTTGGATCAATTTTATTGATTCCAGTTAAATATAGTAATTCGATGACGATTTGTAAAGACTGCCTTTAAACATTCGAACATCATTAAAATAATTTATATTTGATAAGACATTGTTTTTGATGGGAGGAACTACAATAAGAACTGCCCTGGCGGATAGAAGCCCGGCTTTATATGATACTTTCATTTTGATGCTTGTTACCGCCATCCTTGCATCCCCGATCAGGTCGAGGACATAATTTTTAAACGGGCAAGGCTGTGTTGTGCAGATCTCCGCATCGCTATTTCTATCAAGGCTTTCTTTTAGGCTGTTTATCAATCTTGTCTTTAAAATTTTGTTTCTGTTTTTCAGCGTTCTGTTTCTGACTCTTTTCCTTATCTTTCTTGCCGCCCTTGTCTCCCATTATGTCTCTCCTTTTTCTGCTGTTCAAAACATCTTTTCGAAGCATGGTTTCTGCTGCAACCACTGTAGACCCGTCATTATTATTTTTAATCTTGCATACTTTTCAAAATCAGTCAATCCCGCGATTTGGAATCCCCCGGCTTCAGCCGGGGGAGAAATGCGGTGTAATCCGCGGGAGGTCGCGTTATCCTCTATTTCGCAGGATAATTCGACCGGCAAGCTTCAGTCGCAGATGACCTTCAGGTTATGCACTTTGTTTCTGAAGCTTGGGCCTCATTATTGTAGGAAGCCTCCGGCTCCTGCCGGAGGGTGCTCCACTTACCGCTTTCAGAAAGATATACGTATTTTGAACTGGCACTATGACTTGAATCCGGCATTGCTGAACATATCATGATATTTGCCTGTGATTGTGGCGGATAAAGCCTTGATTTCCTGCAGATCTTCTTCAATACGCCCTGTTGAGATAGAAGGTCGGACAGATACCGTCTGCTTTACGCCGTTAATCGAGAAATCCCCGCACAATAGGAACGTTGGCCCCTGTGACAATGCGGTGGTGAAATATTATTCGCCCTTAATTTTTTGTAGACGTGAGGTGTTGAACCGCTTTTTCCAGGCCATCGAGAGTCAGTTCGAACATGGGAAAAATCTGCCGGATCATCTCCGTCGTCCGGGCATACTCCCATTCCCGAGGATTCATGGGGTTTAACCAGGCGCAATGACGGAATGTCTTCGCCAGGAATCGCAGGCGTTCAATGCTGGCGCCCGTTGGTTTGTCATCTATATAAATAGCGCCATTGGGATGCGTAAGTTCGTAAGGAGCCATGCTGGCGTCTCCCACAATGATCAGACGGGTCTCCGGGTCCCGGCGAATGAAATCGTCAACCTGTTGGGGTTTGAATTGCCTCTGCGGATCGGCCCAAACGCGGCTGTAAATAGTATTGTGAAAAAAGTAAATCTTCAGATCCTTGAACTGGGAACTGGCATAGTGAAAAAGAGTCTGAACGACATCAATGTAAGGATCCATGGACCAGCCGCCGTTGTCAATCAGGAGTATAACCTTCAGACGGTCAGCCAGGCGGCGGTCGAAAATGATCTCAATTTCTCCGGCATTGCGCATGGTTTCGTAGACGGTCTTATCGATGTTTACAATATCACGGGGACCTGTCGGCGCCATGCGCCGCAGTCTTTTCATGGCCTCGCCCATCTGAAACTGGGTCAGGGGACCTTCCTGGGAGTAATCCCGGTAACGCCTTTCCATGGCGACCTTGATGGCTGAATGGTTCCTCGATTCCCCGCCGACGCGCATTCCCCCGGGATGAATGCCGGAATGTCCCGTGGGTGATGTTCCTCCCGTTCCGATCCATTTGCTGCCGCCGTGGTGAGCCTCGGTCTGTTCCTTCAGGCGATCCAGAAAATATTGGATCAGTTCTTCCGGAGTCATATTTTTCAGGGTCTCTTTATCGATACCCAAGGCGTTCGCCATTTCTTCCGGATTTTTCAGCCACTCATCGAGCAATGATCTGGCGATTTCCGTCAACTCGACCGCCGTCGGATCTTCCAAAGAAGCCCCCTGAAAATGGTGGGCGAATATCTGGTCGTAAGTATCGAAATACCGCTCGCTCTTCACAAGAATGGCCCGGGCAGCCGTATAGAAATCGTCAAGGGAATGAATGAGCCCCATGTTCATGGCCTTCTGCAGGCGCAGGAAAGAAGTTGGTGTAACGGGGATGCCCCGATCTCTTAACGTATAAAAAAAATCAACAAACACAATTTATACCCATTAACTATCAGACATTAAATAGTTGATTGACTTGGTATAATGCTAAGTAAGCTTTCAATAATTTATATTCTAATGTTAGAAAGCAACTTAGCATAAAACCTCAACTCCGTGCCTTGGTGACCTGTTGGGTCGCCTGATAAAGGTCGGCGCTTTTCTTGAACAGGATTCCCAGAAAGGGCACCCTTCCCTGCTTGAGCGTTTTAGGCTTAAAGTCGGGATCGCTTTTCAGGGCGCGAATCCAGTTGATCAATTCCCGCGTAGCCGGTTTCTTTTCAATCCCGCGTAGTTCCCGGAGACGGTAAAAAGTGCCGATAGTGACATCGACCAGTTCCTCATCCAGATTAGGAAAATGAACGTCCACGATCAGACGCATCATTTCAGGGTTGGGGAAAGCGATATGGTGAAAATTGCAGCGCCCGAGGAACGGATCGGAGAGATCCTTCTTGGCATTGGATGTGATGATAATCACGGGACGGTGTTTGGTTTTGATGGTCTTGTCGATCTCGATAATATCGAACTGCATTTGGTCGAGAACGTCCAGCATGTCGTCCTGAAAATCGGTGTCGGCCTTGTCGATCTCATCGATCAGGAGGATAGTTCTCTTATCGGCCGTAAAAGCCTGACCAATCTTACCCATTTTGATATAGGACTCTATATTGCTCACATCCCGCTTGGAATCGCCGAAGCGGCTGTCATTGAGACGGGTCAGTGTGTCATACTGATACAGAGCCTCGATAAGCTTCATACTCGATTTGACATTCAAAATAATGAGGGGCATTTGCAGGCTCTCGGCAATGGCATGGGCCAGCATGGTCTTTCCTGTGCCCGGTTCCCCCTTGAGCAGCAGGGGCATTTCCAGGGCCATAGAAACATTTACGATTTCCGCCAGTTCATCATCCAAAACATATCTGGATGCGCCGCGGAACTGAGAATTTTTCTTTTCTGAAGACATGATAAACTCCTAAAACCTTTGTTTTTAGACGTAAAAGCGTCCGGGAAGGTCTAATAATTTTTAAACATGTATTACTAGCCGATCCTGAAGGAATTTACCAGACGTTTTTGATCCGGTTTTTATAGGATATTTTTCTCAGACTTTCAAACCCGGGCGTTTATCGAACCATGGTTTGGCTTTTTCCAGCTGGGACGCGAGCCTAAACAGTGTTGCTTCATCGCCAAAAGGAGCGACGAATTGGACGCCGCAGGGCAGGCCGTTTTTATCCCAGTGCAACGGAACATTCATCGCCGGCTGACCGGTGAAGTTGGCAATTTGAGTGAACGGCGTCTTGGCAAGAGTTTGTATCGCAATCTTATTTATCATCCCGGAAGCCTTGGCGAGCGAGCCGAGTTTCAGCACGCTTAATATCTTCATGGCGGCCTGTTCATATGATTTGGGCAAAAGCTCACCTATTTTTGCCGGCGGAGCGGCCACCGTCGGAGTAAGGTATAAATCATACTTGAGGTGGAATTGACCCATTGCTCTCGCGGCAATGTCCCATTCCCGTATGGCCTTCACGAAATCCATCGCGCTGTAACGATGACCAAGTTCCCCGAAAAACCATGTGGTAATCTCAAAATCCTTTCGGCTGACTTTTTTCTTCAATACTGATTGGGCAAGTTCGATATCGGCGGCAACTTCTCCGAAATAAAGCGTGAAGTAGGAATTGGCCAGTTTAAGACCGTCCAGTTCCGGCTTCGCCTCTTCCACCTTGTGCCCCAGTTCTTCCAGCAGTTTGGCGGTTTTATGGACGGCTTCCATGCAATCATCGTGTGTTCCCATACCCAGAGGCGATTCCGTGTTAAAGGCAATTCTCAAGGAGCCGGGCTCTTGATTTATTTCTTCAGTGTAAGGCCTTTCCGGCGGCTTGATGATATAAGGCGCGCCTGCGTCGGCGCCCGAAACGGCATCCAATATTGCGGCGCAGTCCCGCACCGACCGTGTCAGCACGTGTTCTACTGTCGCGCCTTGCCATAACTCGCCATACTTCGGTCCTGTAGGATTGCGGCCCCGGGTTGGTTTTAAACCTAATAACGCGCAAAAAGATGCCGGAATGCGGATCGAGCCTCCACCATCACCTCCCGAAGCCAGAGGCACCATGCCGGAAGCCACCGCCGCCGCGGAACCTCCGCTTGATCCGCCGGGAGTGTGCTCGATATTCCACGGATTGCGCGTCGGTCCGAATAATTCTGGCTCGGTTACGCCCATCAAGCCGAATTCGGGAGTGTTGGTTTTTCCCAGCGCGATCAGCCCTGTTTTTTTAAAGCGTTTTACCATCTCACTGTCATAGCCGGGAACATAATCTTTATATGCGCGGCAGCCCCATGTTAATTTAACTCCGGCGTAAGCGCTGATTAAATCTTTCAGGAGAAAAGGCACACCGGTGAATGGCCCTTCCGGCAGAGGCTTTTTAGCAGCGTCGCGCCCGATATCGAACATCGGATTTATCACCGCGTTGATAATCGGATTCAACTTTTCAATGCGGCTTATCGCTTCTTCGCAAAGCTCGGAAGGGGAAATCTTTTTCCCCCGCACAAGTTTCGCCAATCCCAGTCCGTCATATTGATCGTATTCGGTAAAGCCAGCCATAGCATTTATTTTCCCTTGTTTTACGCAAACTGTATTATGGAGCAACGTTATAAGCAGCCGGATCAAGCGGTGATCCCGCGGTAAATATACGTGCGGCCAATTCCCTGTCCAGCATCAAAATGCCTTCTTTTGATGTTTCCACCATCGCCAGTTCGCGGGAAACTTTTTCCGTATTTTTTTCTTCTTCAATCTGCTCATTTAGAAACCAAGAAAGCAGCGGCTCGGAGGTATAATCGTTTTCTTCACGGGAAATTTTGATTAGATTATTGATCTTTCCGGTAATGAACTTTTCATGTTCATAGGCATCCTGCCAGGCCTCCAGTGGTTTTTTCCATGTTGTTTTGATCTGCTTTAAATCCAAAAGCGTTACCTGACCGCCTCTGTCGAGGATGTGATCATAAAACTTCATGGCGTGGATCATTTCTTCATGCGCCTGGCAACGCATCCAGTGTGCCATGCCGTCAAGATTCTGCGCGTGGAAATAGGCGGTCATCGATAAATAGATGTAGAACGACTCCATTTCATGTTTGATCTGTTCATTCATCACGTTTCTTATTTTTTCTCCAATCATTTTATCCACCTTCCTTTCTGATTAGTTAAGTGATTAATTTAGTAACGCTATAATCATCAAAAAAACTTCTTTAATTTATAATCTAATTTTACAAATTTTCCAACATTTTTCAAGGATTTAATACATGGCGTGTCATCTGCCGGATTTTCAGACAACTGCAAGATTACACCACAGTTCTTATTGCAATGAGCGATTAATTTAAGTAGACTTCAGTAGAGTAGAGAGCTGGCGTAGTTGCCAAATGGTTCTATCTCCAGCTCCCCCTCATCAAACCGGACGTTCGGTTTTCCCGAATACGGCTTTCCAATCATCTTCTTCCAGAGGCTTTCGCTTTCACTTGGCCTTCCAGTATAGCTTCCACCGGAGTTCTCGAAATATTCAGAGTTAATAGCGTTGCCGCAATCTCCTTTTCTTCTCTCCTTCAGAAGCATGGTGAAGGTATTGCCCCTTCCCTCTCCCAAGGTTATGTTGTCCTTGGAATACAAGCGGT
>Ga0224555_1003161_pt1 | contig 17502 bp, 14 predicted proteins | sample 714S23034metaG_FD_180687 | JGI IMG/M metagenome (GOLD analysis project Ga0224555, IMG submission 180687) | Peat soil microbial communities from Stordalen Mire, Sweden - 717 S2 30-34 | ecosystem: Environmental > Terrestrial > Soil > Wetlands > Peat | place: Sweden: Norrbotten County, Stordalen...
ACCACGGGCCAGCGCCAATGAAGATGCCACCCGAAAACCATTCCGAGCCGTAGTAGCCGTAGGGGGCGCAGTCGTATGGAGCGACGTCATAGTAACCGTAGGGACATTCAGGCGCGACTCCGATGTCAACGCTTACCTGAGCCTGTGTTTTGGGACTAGTTGCCGCGAAGCAGATTACAGCAACAGCAGCCAACGCAAAGAACTTAAATCTTTTCATAAATTGTCCTCTCCGTTATCGGGGCGGTCATCCACCGACCCCTGCGCTACTGTAACGACTCAGATCATCTTGATCTGAGCAATATCGAACACATACGTGTAAGGTTGTGGTCATCATGCCGGGTAGTTCTTGGCTTCGAGGTTCAGAATTCCAAGCAGTAGCGACAGCCACAGGGCGCTCAGTTCACCGTCGCCCCGCCGCAACACCGCTTGCATTTCTTTCCCGAGGCGCGCGGGCACGGGTCGTTCCGCCCGACCTTGGGAGCACTGCGCCGTGGCTTACTCCGGTGGGCATCGGGACTGACCTGCCGATGCTCCCGAAAATAGCGATACGCTCCCAACAGCCCAGCTGAGCCCGAGGACAGAGTCCATGGTCACCGCTGCGGTTCAGTGGACTACCCAGACATTACTTCCGTTACTCGGTACTCTTCCACAAGTCTGAATACAATCTAACTGCCACGACGAATAAGACTCCCGCCCGAGGTGGATGACCGTGGCCAACACTGTAAGCGACGAACCCATCACCTGCGCTTCGTGTGAATATCGCTATCCCCCGAGTGCAGGATTTTGCGTGATGTGCGGGACCGCTGCACCAGCGATTGAACCCCTCCAGCCGACTTCAGCTGTTCCTGACGAATTCAGCGGAGCCGATCATGAAAGTGGCCCGTCGAGTTCCGATAGTCAACAAAGACCTCCCAAGCCAAGGCTCTGGAGATTGATCCCCGTCGTCGTTGTCTTGATAGTACTAAGCATGGTTACATGGTTTTTTTACGAGGTCCGCAAAGGCAAGCTGCCTAAAGAATCCGGCTCAGCAGCTGAACTTACCGCCACATCAGGACAGCTCAAGCTGGAAAACGCTGGTGAACGACAGATCGTCCACAATCCAGTCAGAGGAGTTCAGCACGTCGTCGCAGCAAAGCTGGGAACCGCCCAGACAACCACCGCGGCGAAAGAGGATGATCCTGTCGAGTTGTGGAAGGCGGTCAAGCGAGGAAGCGTGAGCGCGGAAGTCGCACTAGCCAAACTTTACTTGGAGGGGGAGGCGGTCCCCCAGAACTGTGAACAGGCACACATACTTCTACGCGCGGCATCGATGAAAGGCAGCAAAGCTGCCGATAATTTTCTGAAGAGCAGCTATGCAGAACGATGCGAGTGATTGGCTCTGTTGTCTCTAAGCAACCTTCTTCTGCTGCGCCCTCAACTTCGCCCACCTCGCCCGCTGTGCCGCCGCGATTCTCTTTCTGCCTGCTGCTGATATTGTGCGCTTGGGTTTCGGCGCGTGACCTTTCGCCTTTGCCCATCGCGCTTTCTGTGCGAGGCTCATCCGCCTGCGAGCCGACGCCGACACAGTGTGCCTCGGTTTTGTGTGGGAACTCCCACCGTTCAACTTGCCAAGAACCGAAAGAGCCGCATCAACATGCCCAAGCCGATCTACCAGATTCGTTCTCTCTGCCCTCAACTCCGACACAAAGGACGCCAGCCCTATTAGATTTGCCATTGTTACCCCCTCGGGTATTTTGATAGCGGCCCAATTGTATAGGACTGGAGTGACTTGCGGTACCCGGCGCGGGTTTTGGAGCAGAATGATAGCCCGTCCTCAATTCGGGGAGGAATCATGTGATGGATAGAAAATGGGGTAGTATTCTAATTTGATGTCCACATCCCCAGAGCGCGGCATGAGCCGTGCTGCTACAATTTTGCGGTCATGAAACTGCTTGCTCTGGGTGTGCTCTTGGCCGTCAGCCTCGCCGTCTCACTAGGAAAAGAGCCGACTCTGAATGTATGCGAGTTCCACGGGCACGGAGCATCCTTCGTCGTCGTGAACCACGTGGTTGATCCGCGTGCTTACGGGATAGCAGCGCATCAGCCGGGCGTCGCAGGGCTTCAGCAGATCGGACGCCGCGCCCGCGTCCCTCACCCCCGGATCGAGCCACAAGTCGTAGGCGTCCGGATCAAGAATGACGGGCATCCGGTCGTGGACGGCCGAGGCCACAACAATTGTGTGCAAAAGTGAACATTTTTCGCGATCACGATTCTGCGAGAATATGATTGTCTGTACTTATCCAAGATAACAAAGCACAACGCTGGGGTAGCGCTAGGAGAAAACATATGGCGCACAACCACGGTAGTGAATATCAGATCAGAATTGTCTGCGGCGACGGAGCCGAGGTAATGAGCGGGTGGCTGAACAGCGTGGAGCAGGTTTCCCGGGCAATCGCTGCGTATCGCAGGCCACAAGACAAAGCTTACTGGCTTCTGGAACGAAACGTTCTCTGTCCCAACTGCCTAGATAGTGGACAGAGAGTCATGGAATATCCGCTTACGGACATCCCGTCTCCACGATGCCGCCCACACGACTCCCGTTATTTGGTGGAAGTAGGGTCGAAGAGCCGGTACGAGCTTGAGGTAGTCGTCTGGAACAGACATCGAGTTGCTTGAAGCAGTCATCTGGGACAGACATTGAGGAGAATCTTGCACCGCACACCGCGCCATAGTGACTCGGACTTCCAACCCGGCGCGTTTAAGCTGCTCATCTGAGCACCACCAGTCTGTCCCCCAGAACTTTTTTCAGCCCCACCCGCGAGGTGCGAGCGAGCACAAGAATCCTTAAGAGTTTAGACAGTGACCGGATAGTGACTTTCTCGGACTACCGGGTTTCGATAGGTCCAAGGTATTCAATCATTGTTTTGATCTCTTTCCTTAGTCTTTGATGTTGGGCTGTGCCTTAGCGCCGCTATCGGGAGTGGTTTAGTCTCAGCTCGACCGAGTGCTCCTGCCGATCGTCAACTAGTTGAATGACGTTACCCTGCCGCCTAACGCCATCAACCGTAACACTCGTCTCGCCATGCCCGGCTGGCCCCTGCACGATAGCGATGTGATATACCGTTTCACGATATCGGTAATGCACCTTGAACTCTTTCCAATTGTCGGGAAGGCACGGAGCAAAGCGCAGTTTGTCCACGTCCAGTCTCAGCCCTAAGAGCGATTCCACAATAAGCCGGTACATCCATCCGGCCGACCCGGTGTACCATGTCCATCCACCACGGCCAATGTGCGGCGACAGTGCATACACATCAGCGGCCACGACGTACGGTTCCACTTTGTAGGTCGCAATAGTCTCCGCACATTCCGCGTGGTTCACCGGGTTGATCAGGGCGAATAGTTCCCAGGCTCGCTGGCTATCTCCCAATTGGGCGAACGCCATCGCCGCCCAGATGGCCCCATGAGTGTATTGCCCGCCATTCTCTCGCACGCCCGGAAGGTATCCCTTTATGTAGCCGGGATTTAAATCCGATTTGTCGAACGGCGGATCGAGGAGTTGGATTAACCGCCAGTCCCGGTGAACAAGGTGCTGATCCACCGCCCGCATCGCCATGCGCGTGCGCTCGGCATCGCCCGCTCCGGATAGAACGGACCAACTTTGCGCAATCGAATCGATCTGGCATTCGGGGTTACTCGCTGATCCAAGCGGTGAGCCGTCGTCGAAGTAGGCGCGGCGGTACCACTCGCCATCCCAGCCGTTCAGCTCGATGTTCTGACGTACCTTAGCCGCCTCGCGGCGGCAGCGTTCGGCAAACGGCACGTCGCCATGCACGCCTGCAACCTCAGCGAATCGCAGAAGCACGTCATAGAGGAAGAACCCCAACCAGACGCTTTCGCCTTTGCCGTGTTGGCCGACAAGGTTCATCCCATCGTTCCAGTCACCGGAACCCATGAGGGGCAGGCCGTGTTCACCAAATCGCAAGCCCCTCAGGATGGCTCGCCTACAGTGTTCGTACAAACTGGCCGTCTCTTCAGACCGGTTGGGCAGATCGTAATACGAGTCCTCTTCCGCGTTAACCTGACGGCCATCGAGGAAGTGTTTCGTTTCGTCCAATACCCCGGTATCCCCTGTGCCGAGAACGTACCGGGATGTCGCCAGGGGCAGCCAGAGGTAATCATCCGAGCAGTGCGTGCGCACGCCTCGGCCCGATGGGGGATGCCACCAATGCTGGACATCGCCATCGCGAAACTGACGGGACGCGCAGAGAAGCAGGTGCTCACGAAGAAGGTGCGGCTCGGCATGGATAAGCGCCATCACGTCCTGCAACTGGTCGCGGAAACCGAAGGCGCCCCCCGGCTGGTAGAATGCGCTCCGCCCCCAAAAACGGCACGCGAGAGTTTGGTAGACGAGCCAGCCGTTAGCCAGGACGTTGAGGGACTGGTCGGGTGTTTCCACCTGCACCGCGCCAAGCGTGTGCTTCCAATACTGCCATACCGCTTCGAGCGCGTCATGGGCGGCAGCCGATTCGCGGAAACGACCCGCCAGGTTGTGAGCGTCATCTTCGCCGCGGCCTACGCCGAGCGTGAAGATGATCTCGCGCTCTTGCCCGTCGGCCAGCTCGAACGGAACCTGTATCGCGGCACAGGGGTCCAAAGCAGCCCCCGCTCTCCCGGACAGCTGGGATCGACTCATAGCAGCCGCACTCCGAAGCGTGCCGTTGCGGCCAAGGAACTCAGTCCGATCGCCGGTCATGGTGCGGCTTCGATCGTCTACGTTGAAGAAGGCAACCCGGTCGGCGAACTCCGTATTGTAGGGGTTCCGCGCGAACAGTGCGCCGCCGTTGGGGTCAATTTCGGTGATCACGTGCAACGCCGATTTCGGCCGCAGGTCGCCAAGAACCCATTCCACGTATCCGGTGGCGGAGAGCCGGCGTGACCGGCCCGACTCATTTCGCACTTTCAACACCGTAAACTTGATTGCCGCGTCGACGGCCACGTAAACCCACACTTCGGAGCGGATGCCGCCTTCTGTGTGCTCGAAGACGCTGTAGCCGAACCCGTGCCGGATGGTATAAGGTGTCGCGCCGCGTCTGGGCATCGGCATGGGTGACCAGAAGTGGCCGCTATCTTCATCACGGATATAGAACGCCTCTCCGCTCGAATCGCTTACGGGATCGTTGCTCCAGGGAGTGAGGCGGAACTCGTGGGCATTTTCACTCCAGGTGAAGGCAAGACCGCTCTCTGAAATGACAGTTCCGAAGCGCGAGTTCGCCAGTACATTCACCCATGGCGCCGGAGTTATTTCCCGCTCGGTGGTCGTAATGATGTACTCGCGCCCGTCAGGAGTGAATCCGCCGACTCCGTTGAAGAAAATCAGATCGTTGCGAGGCGAGGTGGCGACTGCAGCGGGCTCGGGCCGGTGGGCTCGGGCCAGCGGAAGTTCTGGAACGGTTACTTCTCCGGCGCTGCGCCGCTGCATCTGGTCCACCAGCGTTCCGCGGCTGTCAGAGAGGATGGCACGGGCGACTGAGTGGAACAGAATGCGGTCCTCGCTCGATATCTGGTCCCCCGGTCTCACAAAGATGCTGCCCGGTTGATCTTTCAAGAAGGCTTCAATCCCTGCGGAAATCAGCCCCATGATCTGGTCTTGCAGAAGCTGCCGGTAGCCGGAGTGATCTTCGTTCCAGATCACCAGGTCCACCGCCAGTCCTTTCAGGCGCCAGTAACTGTGGGCCTGGATGAGTTGGCGTGCGAGGTCGATGTTGGCCGGATCTCCGATTTCGAGCAGCACGATTGGCAGGTCGCCGGAAATGGAGTAGCCCCACAGATCGGACTGCCCACGGCGGTTCTTCATGAGGACGCTCGCGTCCGCGCGGAGCGAGGAATTGGCGTAGACTATAGAACCGGCTAGGTCTGCATAGAGCTGCGCGTCGGCCTCTGTGGCATTGAGCTGCCGCAAGAAGACCTGGCTATGTGTCCACGCGAGATCGAACACGCGATCCGCGAGACGCCGATCCTGGTACTTTTCAACAAGACCCAAACAGGCGTCCCGCGTCTCGCCGATGCCGGACACGATGTCGATCGTCACCTTTTCTTCCGGATTGAGCGCTATTTGATGACGGATTGCGACGATCGGATCCAGTACTGACCCCTCGCGGCCCGAGAGCGGCGCGGGATCGGCCATCGCTTGTGGATCGACGATAGTGTGTCCCCGGCCGATGAACCGCGTCCGGTCAGTTTCGTAGGAGATTTCTCCGATCTCCGCCCCATGAACGGCCATTAAATGGAACATCCATGTCGGCTGCTCTTCACGAGAGCGGGGCCGGCGAGTGCAGAGAATCGTCCGTTTCTCGCGGATGATCTCAGTCTGAACGAACAGATTATTAAAGGCCGGGTGAAGCGCATCCGCCGCAGGCGATCCGAGAACGACCTCCGCGTAACTTGTGACCTCGATGGCTCGGCGTGCTCGCGAGGAGTTAGTAATGGTGATGCGGCGCACCTCGATGTCATCCTCGGGAGAAACGGCTATCTCTGTATAGGTGTCGAACTGGTGGTCGCGGCGGCGGAATTCCACCCGCCCCTCGGAGAAGATGGCTTCGTAGCTGTCCGCTGCCTGCAGCGCCGGCTGAAATGTGGCGGACCAGAACTCGCCGCTGGCGACGGCACGGATATAGCAAAATGTACCCCAGTTGTCGCAGGTACCGTCTTCGCGCCAGCGCGTCACCGCAGTGTTCTTCCAGCGACTGTAGCCGCCACCGGCGTTTGTGATCATGACATGATATCTGCCGTTCGACAGCAACTGCAGTTCCGGCATGGGCGTGTCAGGACTGGTGAAAGTGCGGACTGGCACTTCCGCAGCGTTGGCAGCAGCACCTACGTCGGAGAGTTCGGCCAGGTGCGAATAAGATGCTATGGCCTTTGGCACCCGCTCCTGGAGCAAGAGCGCGGCCGCCTGGAACGACGGATCCGACTGGAATCGCTTTTGCATGGGGCGATCAAGAAGCAGGTAGGCCAACGACAGCAAGCTCATGCCCTGGTGATGCGCCATGAAAGACCGAACCACGACGCTCGATTGCCCGCGGGGCACACGCGAAGGAGTGTAGTCGATCGCTTCATACAAGCCGTATTCCCCCTCAAATCCGTCCGCAGCGAGTGCCTGAAGATTCAGGCAGGCTTCCTCGGGCGCTACCATCAGCGCCAACGCCGAGGCATACGGCGCGATGACCAGATCGTCCGCGAGCCCGCGCTTGAAACCCATGCCAGGTACGCCAAACGCGCGGTACTGATAGTTGAGACGAGCGTCGATGGAGTTGTAACCGGATTCCGAAATGCCCCAAGGCACACCGCGCTTTGTGCCGTACTCGATCTGTCTGGCCACGGCAGCCCGGTACGTCTGATCGAGCAGCGTGTTTTCGTAGGTCGGCATCACGATGAGCGGCATGAGGTATTCGAACATCGAACCGCTCCAGGATAGGAGAATCGGATCTCCACCGGCGGTGGTGAGGAGGCGGCCCAGGGCAAACCAGCTCTCCTGCGGCAGTTGTCCTTGTGCAATCCCCACAAAACTGCATAGTCTTGCTTCCGAAGCGAGCAGATCGTAGTAACTCGGGTCCCGCCGGTGCTCTCCGGCGTTGTACCCGATGGTGAGTAGGTGACGAGTGTCGTCGAACAGCAAGTCATAGTCCACACAGGCGAATTCGCCGCATTTGCGCGCGAGGTTTTCGATGGCAGCAATTCTTGATGCGGCGCGGTGGCTATGCGGGAGGTCCCCGGCGAGACTAGCCAATTGGCGCAACGTCGGGATCTCTTCGAGTGCATCTGGAACGAGAAACGTCAGCTCATCTAGGGCGTCCTGGCACTGGCGAGCGAACGCACTTGCCCACCACTTCGCCTCGCTCTCAGGATCGCCGGTGAGTTTACTGGCGAATTCCACGGCGGACCCAGCCAGCCGGTCGAGGCTGCGCCGCGCCTCCGCGGGTGAGGCTGGCGGGGACTCGCATGCGGATTCCAAATCCTTCTGGAGTCGAGTAAGTTGGACTGGGTCGGCTTCTCTGGCCGCGTCCACGAGGACACTTAACGTGTCATTGAGACCCTCAAATAATCGCGCACCCAGGATCTTCTGATCGGGAATCGCGAGCAGCCCCGGTCGCAGTGTCAGCAGGTGACTCACGAGGTTCCCGCTGTCTACGGTCGAAATGTACATAGGCAACAGCGGCTTCAAGGACTGTGTGTCGTACCAGTTGTAGAAGTGGCCTCGGTGGCGTTCCAACATTTCCATGGCGTGAAGCGCATTCGCCGTGCGCTCGATGAGTTGTCCGGTCGAAATGTAACCGAAGTCGCACGCCGACAAGTTCGCGAGTAGCGCAAGTCCCATGTTGGTCGGTGACGTGCGATGACCGAGCCTGGCAACGGGATGCTCCTGGTAATTGTCGGGCGGCAGCCAGTGATCCTCCGGACCGACGAATGTCTCGAAGTACCTCCAAGTCTTCCGGGAAAGCTTTCGGAGAAAGACGGTCTGGCCGGCCGTTAGCCGCGCTGCGCGGCGAGCAAGCGGCCGGCTGATCCACCACGCGATAACGGGCGAGGCAAACCAGAGTCCCAGTATGGGCCCAGCCATCCCCAATGCGGCTGGCCTCGAGAGCATTAGATGGATCACGGCGGCAGTAGCAACAGCGGGGGCAATCCACATGGTTCGGCAGAAGTCGGCGAAGTCCGTGCGGCGATTCCCTGTCAGGTCGCCCGACGGAATCCATTCGAGAAGCCGCCTGTGCGTGACTAGCATCCGCCCGGCGGTGCGCATAATCGCATCCAGGCTGAAGAATGCCTCGTAAGGGAGGCACGCGAGCGTAAATGCAGCCTGCGCGAAGTGCTCCGATGCGCAGCCCACTGCGGCAGCGAGGTGTTGACTCAAGCGTACATCGCTTGGCTTTTGTAGCAGGTCCAGGATACAGGTAATCAAATAAGGAATCAGGATGATTCCGATCACCGACAGGGTCCAAAACCATAGCGGTGACGAAGCGGTCCAGCCCAGCAGCAACATCAGCGTCAAGGCCGCGGGCATCAGACTGCGCCGAAGATTATCAAAGAGCTTCCACAGCGAGAGCGCGGAAAGCGGATTCTTCTCGCGACGCCCGCTTAAGCCCGGGACCAACGGCAGCAGCCACGGCACAAGCTGCCAATCGCCACGAATCCAACGGCGGCGGCGGCTCACGTCCGCGCTATACTGAGACGGATATTCCTCGTACAACTGCGCATCGCTTAACAGCCCCGACCGCGCGTAGCACCCTTCCAGAAGATCGTGGCTGAGGATCCGGTTCTCGGGGAGACGCCCCTTCAGCGCCCTCTCGAATGCATCGACATCGTAAATCCCCTTGCCAATGAACGAACCCTCGCCGAATAGATCCTGGTAAACGTCGGAGACAACGCGGCTATAGGGATCGATGCCTGGTTCACTTCCGAACAGGCCTGCATATCTCGACTGGTTCGCTCCGGACAGGCTCGCGCCGACCTCGGGCTGAAGGATGCCGTACCCATCGCAGACCCGCTGCTTGTCTTCGTCGTACCGCGCACGATTCAGAGGGTGCGCCATCGCTCCCACTAGCTGCCGTGCCAAGTCGCGCGGCAACTGCGTATCCGTGTCCAGGGGAATGACATACTTCACGTTGGCGGGGATTGCCGTTTCGCCAACGACGAGCGAGAAGCGATCCCTTGAACCGCCGCGCAAGAATGAATTCAATTCCGCAAGCTTCCCTCGCTTCCGCTCGTAACCCATCCATATTCGCTCCTGCGGGTTCCATTTGCGCGGACGGTGCAGGAGAAAGAACATGTCGTCCTTCGTACTCTTGTACTTCTGATTTAACGCTTCGATTTTTTTCTGGGCCAACCGCAACAGCGGTTCATCCTCCGGTAGTGTTTCCTCGTGCGCGTCGCGAAAATCAGTCAGCAGGCCGAAGCGCACGTTGGCGTCCCGATTGGCCAGGAACCGCACCTCCAGCGCCTCGATCAGGTCCTCGACGTTTTGAGCGCTCACAAGGATTGTCGGGACTACCACCAGAGCACGGTGCTCCGGCGGAATCCCCTTGGAGAAGTCCATGCGAGGGAGCCGATGCGGAGTCGCCAGCAGCGTCGCCAGCCAGTTGACCAGGGCTACGGCCGGCTGACTTGCGCACACCAGCGAGAGGATGCTGAACAGACCGAGCACCCAACCATGAAAGGCACTGGCATGCGCCTTTGCCACCAAGGTTCCGGCGACGATCGTTGTAATCAGCGTGATCGTGCCTATGTACAGCAGCAAAGGAAACTCGCGGCTCGCCTTCCGAAACGCTTCAGAGACAGTAAAGCGGACCTCCACTTTGCGCTCAAGTTGCTCCAATCCCTTGTCGATCAGGTAGAAGCCGACATGCGCCGCGTGATCATCGCTGCCCTTCCTGGCCGCGCCTTCCAGCGCAAGTTGGATCGCCGCGCGCGCCACCTCGGGCTCGGATCGCGGGCTGCTCTTGGCGATCTTCTCCACCGTGTGGCGGTAACGGTCACGCGTCGAGAAGTCCATTTTGCTGTAGACTCCGCCTTGGTCCTCACGAAGGACCTGTTCGACGGCACTCAAGGTCTCGACAAACTCGCGCCAGTCCATCGCGCCCAGGAGACGGAGACTGCCGATGTTGTTGCTCATCGAGACCTGATCCGCAGCTTGTTGCTGGTTCTCGGAGTGCACCAACTGCTTGATCGTCCGCCCAGATTCGGAAAGTCGCTGCTCAATCCAGGTGAGCGGTAAGGCCAAGGCGGGGCCTTGTCCCTGCAACCGGCGCGCAAATTCCGCGACGAACGAGCCCACCATCGGTGGGCTCGACCGCGCCATGTCGGCGATCACCAGAATCAGGCTCTTCGGGTCTCTTTCGGCGGTCTCCGTTATCTGGTCCGCCCAATAATCGGCGCGGTTTCGGCCGATCCTGTCGGCGGCAATCTGGGCTCCAACACGTCGAAGATTTTCGATCAGCGCGAGACGCAGCATGATGGGAAGTGCCCACAGCTCGCCTAAGTTGAGGGTGGTGACCGTCTGGTAGGCCGCTACAAAGCTGCTGAGACTCTCCGGATCCACTCGCCCATCGCCGTGCGAGATCGTCTCCAGCGCGATGTCATACACACGCGGAAGACCGGCCGAAGGGCCGTTCAGCAAGCGCGGGAGTTCCCGGCTGTACGCCTTCGGCAAGTGTTTCTCAGCCGTGCGAATCTGCTCTTCGATCAGGTAGAAGTTGTCGAGGAGCCATTCCCCTGCCGGCGTGATGCGGCGGTTCGTCTTAACCGCCGCCGTCAGCAAGCTGCGGACTCCAAGCAGAACACTTTGATTTTCAGCTAGCCGTGCCAAAAGGCGGTCCGGAGCGCCTCCAGGGCTCACCTTGTGTGAGCCCGCCAGGGTCTTGCCATGCTGCTGCATCTGATCGGCGCTGAACAGCTCAGACCGCAACGGGGGGGCGTCGTCGCCGTATCTTTGTGCCGGGTCTCTTCCCAGGAAGCTCAAATGGAGCAAATTCCTACCGATCGTCCTGTTACTCTTCCTCAATTTGAGCTCCATTTTGAAGCAAAAACTCTCGAGTTTCGCATGGGCCTGCGGTCCATCCATAGGGACGAAAATCGTTCTAAGGCATGCAACTCAGGGACACGCATAAAACTCCTCATCATTCGTTGTCAGAACCTCCACCAGCTTGGCCCAGGGGCGAATACCTTCGGCCACTACAGGCGGCGCCACGCGCTCGGCTGGCGCGGGCGACAGCCCGAATCTCTCGAACTTTTTCGACGTCCCGGCCCGAGCAGTTGCCGACTTCCACGACCTTGGGTGCCAGTTTCAGCGCCGGAACTGCGATCACCCACTCTTTCGTCGCCCGCAAAGCGGCAAAGCTGTGATCGCGCTGCTGATGACACAGGCAACAGCGATGGCTCCAACTCGACCATCATATGCCAGGACATCGCCATGACCTTGGCGCGACCCTTGCTGGCGGTCGTCAGCAGGACAGTCCCAGACTGTACGCGGCCACTGAGGCCAGCCCCAGCCAAAGCGATCCGATATAGAGGGTCGCCACTCCGAACGCCATCCACAGCAGCCCGACAGAAACGCCGGACGGAATCCCCACCGCACCAGCAGAACTCCCGAGAGTTGCACGCCCATCAACGACGCCAGGAATTGCACCAAAAACAGATTGCCGGCCTGAGTGTCATTCATCGCCCAACGTGCAATCAGGATCGGCAGCATGGGGCCGAGCAGCGTCGTGAGAATGCCGGTGGCAAAAAAAGGCAATCTGGCCGGCCAGGACCAGTTTCCGATTCGATGATGACTGGGAGAACTCGGCTTGAGGGCTAGCCATATGCGAAAAAAGGATGCCCCGGCGTCAGGAACGTTCAGCATAAGACAATGACCGTAGCTTCATAATAACGAGAAACGAATTTCGCGCGATAGTGGATTACTCAGACATGGATTCGACCATGCGATATCTGAAGCCGTCTCGCAGCCAGCAGGTGCGTGACAAGGTGAACGAGATATCGCTTAGCCGCAGTGGCTTAACGGTCGTGTCGGCAGGATAGTTGGTGAAAATTGCCTCGGCGCCGGTCCGATTCACACTGTGTGCAAAGGGTTGCACTCCAAAACCCGTGCCGGACGCTGGATTTCAACACGTCCTCCCAGTCTCTCCTTCATGAAACCTCGCCAGCGTCCCTTGCGATTGTCATTTCGCGGGCTCTTTTGGACATTGATGCTGAACGAACTTGTCTCGCAGATATTCCTCCGCGCCTACGCGGTCACCCCGAAAGGTGCTGCCTGGGGTAAAGAACTTGCGCTGGCATTTAGTGCAAGAGGCCATAGACGGGACTTTGTCCACGTACATGAGGGTTTTGAAGCTGCACTCCGCCATGACGAGAAATAGTGTGGCACAATCTGGAAAGCCCGTGCCACTCAATCGTGGCCTGTGGATATTCAAACTGACCTAGTACCTGTGGTTGTGGTTTTCGGATATTTACGCTGTCCCAGGAAAGCGGTAAAATATGGGTGTTCGTTGTTCAGGCAGAAGGGGCTGCCTATGTCTCCTGCTCGCCAACCGAACGGTTCTCCACGCGAAAGAAAAATCGCCCGCCAAACCCCAATCGACCCAACACTCCAACCAGAGCGAAACGCCATAATTCCACGTCTAGCGACCAAGAAAAGGCGCGATTTCAATCCCCATGAATTCCTCGCGACCATCGGCGAGGGCAGGAAATCTGTGCTTTTCCAGAGGAAACAAGGAATCTTTGCGCAAGGGGATGCCGCGGATGCAGTGTTTTATATCCAGACCGGCAAGGTGAAACTCACCGTGGTCTCGAAGACGGGCAATCCACTCTCGTCGATGAAGACGATAGTTCGCCGCTCTTTTTGGGCTTTTTTTTAATCTCTGGCCAGCGCCGCTGCTTCCACTGCCGGATCTTTTCTTCGTCCCGTTCCAGCGCCCGTCCCACTGGACGCTGGCAACTCCAACCCAGTTGCCGCAGAATCCGCCAGGCTTGCGAAGGATGGTACTTCACTCCGCATTCCTGCTCGATCAGATGGGCCACGCGCCACGAGGTCCACAGGCTGGTTTCATACCCGACGGACTGTTCGCGCTGTTAGGACGAATGCCCAAATCGAGCTTTTCTGACCAGACTTGAGATTGGGGAAATGAGAAACTCCGTGGTGAAGTCATTTGTGAGCGGGACCAAGGGTTTCATCAGGTTCAGCTTACCTAGGCGACCAGGAGGCTAACATGCTTTGGACTATTTTCGTTGTTTTGCTTGTTTTGTGGCTGTTGGGTTTCAGTTTGCATATCGGCGGAGCCCTGATCCACTTGCTGCTTGTGGTGGGCTTGGTCGTTCTGGTCATTAACTTACTGAGCGGACGACGAAGTGCAGTTTAAAGAAGAGCAGTAGAGTCCCAACACCGGGAGGCCATGGTGTGTGCCTCCTGATCCCTACTGCGCGGTGGCCCACGAATCGTCACCGAGTGGCCAAAATTGGACAGATTGGAGGGCGCTTGTTCTGCCACACTGCGGCCATGACAACCAAATCGATTCCGGAATACCTTGAGGACGAGCGCCAAAAAAGCAAAGACGATCAGCTGCGGATGGAAGCAGAAGCTGCGCGCATCCAACCGCTGCACCATGGCCACCATCGCACGGCGAAACAGCCCGAACTGGAATTGACATCCCCAATTGAAGCGACACCCAAAAAGAGAAAAACCACAGCAGCTCGGGAAAAACCGCGGGTCGCGCGAAAGACGGCAACGAAAGTCCGCAAGATCGCGTGACTGTGTTGGCCGACCAGAGCTGGCCCTATTGCCCTGTCCGTTCCGGACAGGCGGGTGTGTTGGACCAGGAAAGATCGCGCTGATCCTTGCAAGTAGCGGAGACGGGTAAACATGAGTATCTCTGCGCTAAAGACATCGTTCATCGTGGGTCTCGTATTTTTCATGGGAATAGCCACAGCTTCGCATGCGCAGACCACCAAACCAGCCCCGCCCACCCCGATCGATGAGAAGAAGGTCGAGCTTGGTGGGACGCCTTGGAATCCACAATGGGACCAGTTCATCGAAAAAGCCCTGCCGCCTGAAATGCTTTCTTCGCAGGTCCCCCAGGGCGTCCGTCGATTCTGCCCGCGATTTTACGAGATGGGCGAAACCGACAAACGCGCATTTTGGGCTTACTTCTTCCAGGCGCTTGCGGGTGCTGAAGCCGGCCTGAATCCGAACACGAGCGTCCGCCACGCCGAGCCGGAAGGCGCGAAACGCGATAAGGTGAGCGGAATGGCCATGCGCCGTGAAGGATTGTTGCAGCTTGCTTACGCGGACCAGAAGCGTTATGGCTGCAATTTCAATTCGCAAGTGGACCGTTCGTTAAAGCCGCACGATCCGGCCAAAACCATTCTCCAGCCGAAGAACAATCTCGAATGTGGAGTGAAGATTCTTTTCAACCAGATCATCGTCCAGCACAAACCGCTGCTGACCCGGTCGGGATACTGGTCGCCATTGCATCCAGACGGCCCGAGCTACCGTGTATTCGCCAAGCAGATGACAAATCCCCCATCCGCCTGTGGTCTGTCCACCAAGTCGACGATCGACAAGTCGGCTACGACGAAGTCCGTGCAAGACGAAGCGAACCGCGGTGAAACTCCCAAATAGTTTGGCACCGACTGTCCTGTTTCCAGCGTCAAACCGGCGGGGGCACCGATCAACCGCGAGTACGTCAACATTTCAGTGTCCACTTTTCAGTCAGTTCCGGCCGACCGGCTACAGCGGACCTTTGGATCTGTCGAGGTGGAGTGCGTGATTTTGACCAGTTTTTTGAAGTCCCTTCGTTCCATGATCGAAGTTGTGAGGAACCAAACGGCTGCGATAGCGACGCAACCTGCGAGCGGTTCTTACGGTTCGTCTCACTGAACAAATGGCGGCATGAATAACTGGATCAAGACGTGTTGCGCCCGGACGTCGCCATCGGTTGTGAGACTGATACGCGACCCCGATTTTCCATGCAGCCCGCGTTGATTTCTGGACGCCTCACGCGGCGCTGAGGCGCCGCTCTTCCACGTGAGGGAGCGTTCCTGTCAGCTTTCATGTCATTGGACTCTGGATCGGCGTAGATAAAATGTTGGCTCCATTCAGAGAAACAGTAAAAATCTGAACTTCACTGCCTTATACCCTCCGCCGATCTTCTGACACTGTTCGTCTTCGATAGTCCAACCCTCTCACCGTGTCATAGGGGCACGATGTTTTACAGTTGAGATGCTACATTTTGCAGATTGGTAGAGACTGTTCAAAACCGCTCAGTATGAAAACAATGCTGAAACTGCCGGCCCTGTTCCAAATTGACCTGTAATCTCTTTGCACTCGTGACATCGTACAAGTATGCATAAGAACGAGCCGAAGCAAGAATCCAACCAAGCGACACTCGCTCGCGTCAAGAAGGAAATGGATGAGCCGCGCATGGCCGAATCCACGCGGGGAAAAGACGTGACTCAGACCACGCGGCAGGAACTGGAAAAGCTGCCGCATTCGAACGTGAAAACGAGTCCGGGAGCCGCCCGTGCGCAGCGAGCTCCCGAGGGAGAAAAATAATGGCAAAGCTAACCAAGCCAGCTCGCGATCGGATATCCGCAACCAAGTTCGCTTTCCCGAAGCAACGCAAGGAGCCGCTGGAAAATGCCTCTCACGTACGCAACGCTGTTGCGCGCTTCAATCAGGTGAAGGGCGTTACGGAAGCGGAACGTCGTGCGGCGTGGAAGCGGATACAGTCTGCCGCAAAGCGATACGGAGTGGAACTTGAAGAGTCCGACTAGCGCGAACGCGCCACGTTGCACATCTACCATGGCAGCGGGGGCCGAAACGCTTTCATCCAGTCTCCAACTTCAGTGGCTAACGGGATTTTACTGCGAAGCGGCGGATTTTAGCGGTTCGTGACCGGCGTCGCGCGAAAAGGTTGGGTGCCGGTCTCATACGGCACCCCGGTGAAGCAACAATTTAAAGAACAGTCTGTCTATGCGACTGCTTCCTTCTTGGGAGCTGAAGTCGTATGCTTCGCAATCCCTTTCCCAAGGAAGTTGACCAATTCAGAGTTCACTTCGTCCGCATGGGTCCAGGTTATGCAGTGCGGTCCATCCTTCACCACCACTAGGCGAGATCCCTTGATCAGTTTGGCAATGCGTAGCCCCGAGGCAGTGATAGGCAGAATCCGATCCGCATCGCCTTGCATGACCAGAGTGGGCACGTCGATGCGCGTCAGATCCTTGCGGAAGTCCTCATACCATGTGGCCACGCAAGCGAGACAGGCCGTAGCCGAGGCCCCAGCTGCGATGTTCCAGTTGGACTGAACGGCCTGTTCGCTGACACGCTTGCCCAGCAAGAGGTCTGTGTTGTAGAAGTTCTTGAAAAACTCCGTGAAGAACGCATAACGGTCGGCGACGATGGCTTTCTGGATTCCCTCGAAGACACTGCCGTCCACGCCCTCCGGGTTGTTGGGCGTCTTCAGTAGGAACGGCGGGACTCCGGAGATAAATACCGCTTTGCTCACGCCCTTCGATCCGTATTTCCCCAAGTAGCGGGCGACTTCGCCGCCACCCATCGAGAAACCGACCAGCGCGAAATCATGCAGCTTGAGCTTCGTCACGAGCTTGTGCAGGTCCTCAGCGAAGGTGTCGTAGTTGTATCCCGTTGTTGGTTGGCTGGACTTGCCGAACCCTCGGCGGTCATAGGTGATGACACGGTGGCCTGCGGCCAGAAGCACCGCGACCTGCTTCTCCCAGGAAGCGCCGCTCAGGGGATATCCGTGGATAAGGACTACGGGGTCACCCGAGCCATGATCTTCATAGTAGAGATCGATGTCACCGGAGTTTTCTTTACCGACATTCACGTAGGGCATTGAGATTCTCCTTATTCTTACTGCGCAAAGGGAGACGGCCAATCCAAATCGCCCAAGGTTCTGGCTCTAGGATTGCGGCTCTTCTGAGCCTTTTTGAGGACTTCACTTTTGTAAGTCTCGC
>Ga0224555_1003162_pt1 | contig 17487 bp, 12 predicted proteins | sample 714S23034metaG_FD_180687 | JGI IMG/M metagenome (GOLD analysis project Ga0224555, IMG submission 180687) | Peat soil microbial communities from Stordalen Mire, Sweden - 717 S2 30-34 | ecosystem: Environmental > Terrestrial > Soil > Wetlands > Peat | place: Sweden: Norrbotten County, Stordalen...
TACAGGTAATTAGCGTTTCGATCTTCGAGGCTGTACCGCTTCCCGAGCTTTTCACCACACAATCTCCAGAATGCCAATCTCCCCACCAGTTGCTCCTGCTTCCTTAACTGGACAGCACTGGTCGCGGTCCGCTGAGTCCGCGCATGGGATATCTCGCGGGAATTCCCCCATCCCGATGGATCCAGGATTCGCGCGGATATGGCTGTCCGCGCTCCGCCCGATTTGGAATGGATTTTGCCGCAAGAATCGGGTGGGAAATCCCGACCGCGCATGGCAGGCTGCCCGCGTGAACGATTACGAACGAATTGCCGATGTGATCCATTATTTGGACGAGCATCACACGACGCAACCGGATTTGGACACGCTGGCCGGGCTCCTGGGTTTGAGCCCATTCCATTTTCACCGGCTGTTCACCTCCTGGGCGGGCGTGACGCCGAAGGATTTTCTCCAATGCCTCACGCTCGAGCGCGTGAAGGAATCGCTCCGCCGTGGCGACAGCGTCCTGAACGCAGCGCTCGACGCCGGGCTGTCCGGGCCCGGGCGGTTGCACGATCTGTGCGTAAACCTGGAAGCCGCGTCGCCCGGCGAGATGAAATCGGGCGGGGCGTGCCGAACCGTTCGCGGCGGCGTGGCCGACAGTCCTTTCGGCATCTGTCTCGTCGCGGAAAGTCCCCGGGGCCTCTGTCATTTGTCATTCGTCGAAGCCGGGAGCTGTGAGGCGGCGTGGGACGAACTTCAGGCAGAATGGCCCAATGCGCAGTTGCGTCGGGACGACACGCACGCGAGGCGGGTGGCCAGGAGAATCTTCACCCCTCCGGCCGGTCGGAGTCCTCGTCCGCGGATTCGGGCATTCGTGAGAGGGACGGTCTTTCAGGTGCGAGTCTGGCGGGCGCTGTTGCGGGTTGAGCCCGGCCGGCTGGTGACCTATGGCCGGCTGGCTGCGGCGGTGGGCAACCCCGGGGGTGCCCGCGCGGTCGGATCAGCCGTGGCACAAAACCCGTTGGCGTATCTCATCCCGTGTCATCGGGTGATCCGGGAAACGGGCGTCATCGGGGAATATCGCTGGGGAGGGATCCGCAAACGCGCGCTGGTGGCGTGGGAAGCGGCGCGCTTCGTCAACCGGCGGGGGCGGCGAGGTTTGAATGGATTTTCATCCGGGCGGCGTTATGCTGGTGCTGCGGGCTGGCCGATGAAAACAGAGATCGATTTGACCGTTTCCACGCAACACGCGGAGAAGGTCCTTCGAGCGCGGCGGCCCGAACGTTATGCCGCATCGAGTTTTTAGCGTTGAAGAGGCCGCGGAGTATCTGCACCTGACCGCCACGGATGTTCAACAGAGGGTGAAGGACCGGGAAATCCCATTCGAGAAGCGGGGGGACAGAGTGGTCTTTCGCAAGAGGGACATCGACATGTGGGCTTCGCAGCGCATCCTTGGGCTCTCCGAGAATAAGCTGGCTGATTACCACCACAAGTCAACGCGCGGGATCCGAGAGTATTTGCCCCAGGAAGCCATCCTTCCGGACCTGCTCGAGCGCGGAGCCATTGATTCGGCGATGAAGGCGAAAACCAAGGCATCGGTGCTTCGCGAGCTTGTGGGTTTGGCGGAGAAGACCTGGCAGGTTTGCGATGCCAGGGAACTGCTGGCGAGCCTGGAGGCGCGGGAACAACTCTGTTCCACGGGGGTGCCGGGCGGGCTGGCATTGCCGCATCCGCGTTTCCAACAGCCTTATCTGTTCGAATCCTCGTTTATTGTGGTGGGGCGGCCGATTCAGGAGATCCATTTCGGCGCGCCGGATGGACGGCCGACCGATCTGTTCTTCCTGATCTGCTGCCAGGACGACCGGCTACATCTGCACACGTTGGCGCGTCTTTGCCTGATGGCGGTGAAGACGGATGTGATCGCCCAACTCCGTCAGGCGCCGGACGCCAACTCGATGCGCGACTGCCTTTTCGAGGCCGAGCGGGCGGTTCTGCCGAACCGGAAGGAAGCGTGACTATAAAAAAACGGGGCCCGGAAAACCGAGCCCCGACTGAATTCTGATCGCGGTTCAGTAGCGATTCCGTCCGCCGCCGCCGCCGCCGCCACCACCTCCACCACCGCCGTATCCACCGCGGCGACCGCCGCCGCCGCCGCCGCCGCCGCCCGGACGCTCTTCGCGGGGTCTGGCAACGTTGACTGTGAGGGCGCGGCCATCCATGGTTGCGCCATTCATGGCCTCGATGGCCTTTTGGGCCTCTTCGGGTGTGCTCATGGTGACAAAGGCGAACCCGCGCGGGCGTCCGCTCATTTTGTCCACCATCAGGTTGGTTTCCAGGACCGTGCCATGCGCGGCGAACGCGTCTTGCAGGTCATTTTCTGTCGTGTTGAAGGAGAGATTTCCTACAAACAATTTATTACTCATGCTATGTTTACCTGTTCGACTTGCTTTTGCTTTCCGAGACTGTTCCCGACTATCGGGTCTAAAATCGCCACTGAACCAAGTTCACCTGAGATTCTCCATGCCTTGAAACTGCAAATCATTGTCATTGAACAGTTGTGGATAACTTGTCTGATTCAACCGAAATAGCAACTACTATTTTCACCGGGAAATCCGGGCGTCAGCGCAATCCGAAGTGACTTAAATACAGTCAGATAGCGGTGATGGCGCGGGTCCTCACGACTGAAATCCGCGGCCTGGCCTATGGGGAATTGAAGTTGAGTTTGAGCACGGAAGCATTCCCCGCCTCGTCCGCCGCCCGGAACAGCAAACTGTGGGGTCCGTTGATCAAGTCCGTTAACTCGATGACGAACTTTTCCCGGGTGGAATCAAAAATCAGGGTCTCCGGGCGCACGGCCACTTCATCCTTGCCGTCGAGCGAATAGGAGGCGGACTCGATCACGCTGGCGCCATCCACGGCTTCCACCCCGATGCGTGCGCGGTTCTTGTCGATCTGCTGGCTTTTGACCGTGAGCACCGGCGGCGTATTGTCGATAAGAAAAGCCTCGCTGGTTTCCTCAGTAGTCCGCGCGATTTCAGGAGGGTTGGAGGGCTCGTCCGAGGCGGCCACCTTCACGTAATAAAAGCCTTCATGGAATCCGGTGGTGTCGAACGAGAAGAAAGTTTCCTGGCTTTTCGCCACGAGCGTGGTCCATTCCTTTTCGTGCTCGGAACGGATTGACACGGAATAATCGAGTTGATCCTGGTTCGGATCGCTTGCCTCCCAGGCCACGGTGCACAGGCCGGGGCCTCGTGTCACTTTCAGGGGCGGCTTCGGGGGCGCCATGGGATTCGCCATTCGGCCGCCGCCCAGGAGTTGCTCGAGGTTCATTGGCGGGTCCATGACGGGTTGCGGCATTTTGGAGACACTGAAGCCCTCCGTGTGAACGCTGATGCGCGAGATGACCGGCGCGGCATTCTGGTTCTGGTAATAAAATCGCACGCGCCGCAACTCCGGCGTCGCGCTGGTGGATTTCGAATTGCGTCCGAAGAGCACGCGGTACTGCAGATACCTGGCCGGCGGATTGGAGACGCCGATTTCGGAGCTGAAGGAGGTTGCCGGGGACCAGTCACTCCAGGTCTTTTCGGGTTTGTCGGTGTTGCCGGATCGGGTTGAGAATTCCAGCCGGGTGCCGGCCGGGACGTCGGCCTCGGGATGGATTCTACCCCAGAGACTCTTTTGTTTCGCATCAAATACTTTGGAGGTGTAGGTGCCGTTGGTCGCCAGGGCGAAATCGAGCCGGCAAAGCCAGCCCGGATGGCTGGTTGCGGCGTAATATTGTTTCGATTCACCGATGCCGGGCAGCAACGCGGACACCTGCGCGCCATCGCTGGTCTTTTGCAGCAGTTGCCAATGATTGAGGTCGGACACGCAATAAATCCGGCCTTTATCGCCGGTGCCCACCAGCAGCCTGCCGTCGCGCAATAAAACCATCGAGTAAATGGCGTCGTCCGCGGAAGCCCAATAGCGTTCGTGGAAACCGGCCGTGTCGATGCGGTACACGGCGCCACGCGACAGGACGCCCGCGGCCGGCATGCCGCCCGGACCGTGGGTGGAGGGGCCGGCCTCCGCGCCCATCTGGGCAATTGATGGACCGCTCTCTCCCGGCACGGGTGCAGGCGGCTGGATGTTGGGCGGGGCTCCCGCCCTGGCGGAACTGTCTCGCGAGGTGGCGTCGCCACCGCCCATGGGAACGATGAGTGTGCCGGAGGAGAAGGGGCTCAACGAGGCCTTTTGTTGGGGACCCTCCACAAACGTGGAGACATAAATCGTTCCGTCGCCGGCAACGGCGATCTGCTTGATCTCGGTGTCGCCGGAATTGAACAGCACAAAACCGTGATTGGCCTTGTCGATGCGGTAGAGATAGCCATGCGGGCTGGTGCCGGCGAGCAGGTTTCCATCCTTGTCCAACGCCAGCGCTGAAATGTGGTTCTCTTCGGATTCAAAACAGGTTTCCGCCTTGGCCGGAGTGGAATTGGTGTGCGAAACGCGCAGGATTTTGCCGTGGTTGCCCGTGGCCAGGAACAGGGTGTCATCCTTGCCGAACGTCATGGCCCAAATATAGGTCTCTCCCGGGCTGCAATAGACCTCGGCCTGACCTTCGGCATCGAAACGGTAAACGCGTCCGTTGGGGGATGTCGCGGCGTAGAGCCGTCCTTTGTGGTCGAGGGCGAGCGCGTGCACCATCACCTCGTTGGGGGCGAAAAAGACCGAGAGTTCGCCTTTGGGGTTGAGTTTATAGACCTTGCCCTGGTTGCCGGTCCCGAGGAACACGGTGCCCTGCGCGTCCTCGACGGCGGACCAGATAATCGGATCGGTCAGGGTGGCCACGTTGGTCATGGCCGGCGCCAGCTCCAGATGGCCGTCGCTGGTGAGCGAGACATTGTCAAATTCGCCCGGGCTGAACCCGGCGAAGGTGTCGTGATTCACTTTGCCGGTTTCCACCGCGCGCGCGGCCGGGAAAATACCCGGCGCCAGCAGCATCGAACTCATGAACAGAATCGAAGGGAGTTGTTTCATTCAATCCTCACAGGCAGTGTTTTTTGTCCGCTGAACGTTCCTTCCACGGGAAAATTCGTTTCCCAAAGCGTGATTTTGTTCAGTAACGCCTTCTGAAGGCTGGAATTGGGCGAAGCAAACTGCGCCGCAACCGAGGGCGGCAGGTCCGGAAGTTTCGATCCTTCCACGGCAATGCCGGGCGTCGTTTGCAGCAGCTTGACGCAAATATTCCGGTGGGACCGGGTCTGGCGGACACGGGCCAGCACCTGGTCGAGTGTTTGAGGCGCGACACGCGCCAGGTCATCCATCTGCAGCGCCGCGTCGGCGTCGCCGACGAACAGTTGCACTTCCGGCGAACGCAATTCGGAGGGGATGGGAATGGCCAGGGGGATGGCGGAGGGTTCGCCACGGTAGTTATGGACGCCGATGACAGCGTGCAGCATCGAGCCGGGCCGGGCTTGGGTTCGATCGATCTCGAGCGAATCGATCTGGCTTGATTTCCGGCCATCCGCCATGCGGGCGTGGAAGACCAGGGATTTCGCCATGGGGAATTCACACGGATTGTTGAGCAGGGATTGGTACATCTGGAGTTGGCGGATGACCAGGAGGAGGTCGGCGCTGGGGCCGCTGGCCGCGTCCGAGAGTTGGACCGGGTCGTGTCCTTCGATCTCCAGGTCTGTGTCGAGGTAGATGGTTTGTTCTTCCTCGGATTCCATGGTGTCGTCCAGGCCTTCGAGGAGCGAGATGGCGGCAATCAACGGAGTCAGCCGCTCGTGCTCGAACATTTCCCCCTGAAACAGGCGTTTCTTTCCGCCGGGCGATTCCAGATGGAGCGCGAAATGTGTGGTTGGCGCTTTCCGCCCGATCTCGCCGGCGATGGCGGTCAAACGGTCCTGGTAAATGGAGCCGACGACTGGGCCGATATTGGGCAATTTGAAAGAACGCTGGACCGACTGCACCACCGCGAGGATTTCCGCGCAAGCCATCGGCATTTCAATCGGCCCGTTTTGGAGGAATGGATGGCCGAAGGCCAGAATACGATTGCCGTGACGCCAGGTAACCGTGCCGGTCCCGGTGAAATCAAAATCACCGCTCATGAGGACGCCGGACACAGCCGACCCCGGCTTGAGATCGTTGTCGAAGGCGTGGGATGCCCGGCCGGAGGGAGCCTGCATCAGTTCGAGGCCCTGTTCCTCGATTTGCGACCTGAATTTGCCGAGCGTCCGTTCCGAAATGCCCGACACGAACAGCGGCGTCGGGAGCGGTTTCATGGCGGATTGAAGCCTTTCCAGTGAAGGCAGGTTCGCCGTCAGGGTCGGGGAAGCCGTCCATCGCGGGTCCGCGCCGGCGTTGACTTGCGCCAATCCGCTTCCTCCTGAAAGGCCGGGCGCCGGGGGGTAATTGGCTTCAACTTCAAGCATGTCCTCGATCGGGGTGACGCCAAACAGGTCCTGGTCCTTCGGATAAAGGAATCCATAGGCATAGGCGCCGATGAGTTTTCCATCGATGAATACGGGACTGCCGCTCATGCCGGCGACCGGGCCGGTGAGCTTGTTGGTTGGATCCAGGCCTTTGCAGATGATGACGGGCCGCTGGGGGCCGATGAAGTTCTCGGCGACGCCCACGACTTCCATTGGAAAGCTGTCGATCCGTGTGCCGGTGACGACGGTGTGCCATTCGCCTTTCATGCCCGCATGGATGGCCGACACCGGCAGGATGGGCATGCTGTCATCCCCGGAAGCCGAAATCGGGACCTGCGAAATGACCAGGGATGCGGTGACGAAGACGGCCGAAAGGATTGTGGCTATTCTCATCTGCTGACGAAGTTGTCCAGCCTGCGGCCGGGAAACCGCTGTCCTCCTCCGCCGGAATTCCTGACGAGACGAAAGGTCGTCATGCCGAATGAGACAGCGAAGATTCAAATTGATCACGATCCTTATTCAACAACCGACCACAACTGCGACCGTCCCTCGGGATGGACCGCCAGCCATTGGAATGAAACCTCCGGTCCTCGCCCGGAGGCGGAGGCGCGGAATCGAACACCCAATGCCGGACAGTGGCGGGAAACCGGCGGATTTGTCAACTCATTCCGGGCGAAGGGAGTACGATTGGATCTGAGATCTGAGGGTCAGGAGCGTGGCTGCATGCGAAGCAATCCGGCGGAACAGGTTGGCAGGTCGATGGCGCCCGGGAGCCTGTTCCGGGTGTGAAATGGCTCGCCGCGCTGCGGCTGGTCCTCAGCGGACACAGTCGCGGTCCACAGCTTTATGGACCGCGACTGTGTGCGAGCATCAGTCGCTGCGCGCGGACATCGTCACCACGCCGCGGGACCATCCCCGGGCCTCCTCCCATTCCTGCCATGTTGCGGCTGGTCCTCAGCGGAGCTGGGACATTATTCCATCGCGGTTTTCCAAACCCGCCGTCACTCAGGGCACCCCCAGAACCCTGCCGGCTTGAAAGCCAGTGGGACAGCAGGTTCGGAAATCCGCGCGGCACCGTCCGGCACAATCCTGGCACCGGAGGCGTGAGGTTATCGCGCTAGGCTTCCACCATCCAATCGATCAGGCGGATATACTCCTTTATTTTGCGCCGTTCATACCGATGCTTCTGCTCCTTGTGCGGCTGGTCGGCAACATGTCGGAACGGATGTTGGGAATTGCGGATGTTTTCGGCGATCAGATCCACGGATTTTCTCATAGGTCAATATTGTTTGTATTTCTGTTTTCAGTTGATTCAGGCTACGGGATCATCCTATGCAAACCCGATGCCAACATTCCGCAGTCCCTTCAAGGGCCTCGAAGGAGCCTGGGACAATAGCGTTTGGAGCCCTGAATTCGGGCATTTCGGCGATGTCCGCAAAACGGTTCACGATTTCGTTGAATGGAATCTGGTGGGCACTTTTGAACAGGCTGAGAAAACTATAACTCGCATTCCTTTCTTTATCTTTGAATCCTCCCCGGCGTAGCTTGCGCTTTGTCGGCATTGTGTTGCCGGAACTGTCCTATGACTCGACTGTCATTTCCGGGTCTTGCCCTGGCCCTGTTGTTGCCGCCAGCGTCGCCGGCAACACCGGTCCGCATTGAATCCGCCGCCGGCGTCGTGGCGCAACTCGATGCCGCGACCGGCCGTTACGAAATCCTCACGAAGGAACCCCCGTGGAAATTCGCCGGCGACATGGGGCGACGCGTGCGCGATGCGGTCGTCAAAGCCGGGGACGATCGCCTTGGCGCTTACCGGGAGATCCGTTTCCGGTGGCAGGAAGGCATCCCGCTGTCGGGCAGCATCCGGATTTACAACACGCGGTCGGTGGCGCTGTTCTCGATGACATGTGAGCGGGCGACCGCGAAGCTGCCGGCACTGTTTCCGGACTTCACGAATTGTCCGGGGGGCCTGCATCCCTTCAGCCACAAGGACGACGTGTTTGCGCCTCCCACGTTCGCCCTCGAGAGGACCGCCACCCCATGGCTTCTGTTCGACGACCGCGCGAATGCGGCGGTGATCTCGCCCGCCGACCAATTCATGGTCGCCAGCATGGCGGGCGATGGCGTCCACGAGATCGCGCGCGGCCTGAATCCGGGTGTGAGCGGGTTGCCCGAAGGGTTCACCTGCCGGACACTCATGGCATTTGGGCGCGGCATCGGCGCGGCATGGGACGCGTGGGGCGCGGCGCTTACGGATTTGCAGGGCAAGCTTCGGCCGGCCAACGACGCCGACATCGGCCTGCGTTATCTGGGCTACTGGACGGACAATGGCGCCGTCTATTATTACAATTACAAGCCTGAGCTGGGTTATTCCGGCACGCTGGAGGCGTTGGTGGAGCAATGCCGCGCGCAAGGGATCCCCATCCGATACCTGCAGTTGGACAGTTGGTGGTATTCCAAGACCTTTACCGGTCCGGACGGCAAAGAGGGCCATGTGAAGAATCCCGCCCTGCCTGAGGGCGAATGGAACCGATACGGCGGCCTGCTGAAGTACGAGGCGCACCCGGGGGTGTTGCCGAATGGCCTCGCGGCGTTTCGGAAAAAAACAGGTTTGCCTCTGATCACCCACAACCGATGGATGGATCCGGCAAGCCCGTATCATGCGAAGTATCGAATCTCCGGCTTCGGAGCCGTCGATCCGCGGTGGTGGAACGACATCATGAACTACCTCGCCACCGGCGGAGTTGTCTGCTACGAGCAGGACTGGCTCAACGTCATTTACGAACATTCGCCTGCGTTCCAAACCACGCCGGGGACGGGGGACGCGTTTGCGGACAACATGGCGCGGGCGGCGGCGGCCGCGGGTCTGAGCCTGCAGTACTGCATGGCACTGCCGCGGTATTTCCTGCAAGCCTCGCGTTACTCCAACCTGACGACAATCCGTGTTGCGGACGATCGTTTCCGGCGCGAGCGCTGGGATGCGTTTCTGTATAACTCACAATTCGCCCGCTCGGTGGGTGCCTGGCCGTGGGCGGATGTCTTCCTGAGCACGGAAACCAACAACCTCCTGCTGGCCACGCTGTCGGGCGGCATGGTCGGCATCGGTGACGCGATCGGCGAGGTGAACAAGCAGAACCTCCTGCGCGCCGCCCGCCCGGACGGCGTGCTGGTAAAGCCGGACGCCGCCATCGTGCCCGTCGATGATGCTTACCTCGCCGATGCCGCGGGACGCAAATCGCCCATGGTGGCCTGGACGCATACCGATCACGGGACACTCCGCACGGCGTACGTCTTTGCCTACAACCGGCAGCCCGCCGGTGCGGATGCCGCATTCAGGCCATCCTGGTTCGGTCTCCAGGGCCAAGTCTGGATGGTTGATCCGCAATCGGGTGTTGCCCGCCGGCAAACAGCGGAAGAGCCCTTCTCCTTCCATCTCGGTCCGCGGGACACGGCTTATTACATCGTCGCTGCCATCGGCCCGTCCGGTCTCGCGTTTTGCGGCGACGAAGGGAAATTCGTTTCCAACGGCCGCAAACGCATTGCCGAACTCCTGGACGCCCCCGGTCGCCTGACCGCCACCGTGCTATTTGCCGCGGGCGAAAAATCGGTCCGGCTTTTCGGGTATGCCGACCGCGCGCCCCGGGCCATGGCGCGGCGGGGTTCGATCGGCGCGGTTTCTTACGAGGCATCGACCGGACGTTTCTCCGCGGAGGTGATGCCTTCGAGCGCCGTCTCCGACGAATCGCCCGGCGGAGACCCGTGTCAGACCGCCATCGTCGAATTAACTTCGGATCAGCGATGACAGAACCCGCCCCGACAGGTCCAACGCCTCAGCCGGACGCCACGCCGCCGGGCGCGGGGTTGGCCGCCCTCCTGGCGCGTCCCGGCCCTGTGTGCGTGCTGTTGGCCCTCGTCACCCTCGCCGTGTTCTGGCCCCTCAAAAACTGCGATTTCATATCCTGTGATGATCCCAAGTACATCCTCTCCAACCCGCACGTGCGTCAGGGGCTGACGTTGGACGGGGTGGCCTGGGCGTTCGGCGCGGGTTACGCCAGCAACTGGCATCCGCTGACATGGCTGTCGCACATGCTGGACGTGGAGTTGTTCGGGCTGCACCCGGGCGGGGCGCACCTGGTCAACCTGCTGCTTCACGTGGCCAACAGCGTCCTGCTCTTTGTGCTGTTGCGAGAACTCACCGGGGCGCACTGGCGTAGCGCGTGGGTGGCGGCGCTCTTTGCATTGCACCCGCTGCACGTCGAGTCGGTGGCGTGGATATCCGAACGCAAGGACGTGTTGAGCACGTTGTTCTGGATGCTGACCTTGCTGTTGTATGGGAGGTATGTCCGGGAAAGCAAAGTCCAGGGGCCGCAGTCCAGGGTGTTCTACGGATTGGCGCTGGGGTGTTTCGTGCTGGGATTGATGAGCAAGCCCATGGTGGTGAGCCTGCCCGGGGTGCTGCTGCTGCTGGATTACTGGCCGCTGGGCAGGTGGAATGGAGCCAGGGGCAAGGGCCGGCTGCGGATTTTGTGGGGGCTGATGGTGGAGAAGACGCCCTTTCTGGTGTTGAGCGGGCTTTCGTGCGCGGTGACGCTGATGGTCCAAAGCAGGGTCCTGGGTTCCGTGACGCGCTATCCGATGGCGGGGCGGGTGGAGAACGCGTTTGTTTCGTATGGGAGATACCTGGGCAAGATGCTGTGGCCGGAGGATCTGGCCCTGCCCTATCCCTATCCCGGGCAGTGGCCGTTGGAGTGGGTGGGGATGGCGGGGGTGTTGGTGCTGGGGCTCAGTGTGGGGGCGGTATGGGTGGGGAGGAAGCTGCCGTTTGTGGTGACGGGATGGTATTGGTTTATCGGCACGCTGCTGCCGGTGATCGGGCTGGTGCAGGTGGGGACCCAGTCGATGGCGGACCGGTACACGTACGTGCCGCTGGTGGGGCTGTTCATAGTGGTGGCGTGGGGTGCGGAAGCGGCACTGGCGCGGGGGCGGATACCGTGGAGAGTGGGGGCGGTGGCGGGGGCGGTGGTCGTGGGAGCGTGCGCGCTGCGGACCATGGATCAATTGCGCTATTGGCGGAACAGTGAAACGCTCTTCCGACACACCCTGGCGCTGACGAGCAACAATTCGCCGGCCTACGACAATCTGGGCTATTACCTCTACGACCACGGGCGCTGGGAAGAGGCAATCCAGAATTACCACCAGGCGCTGAAGGTCAACCCCGCCGACCCCGTCGCCTATGACGATCTTGGATTTTGCCTTTACAACCAAAGCCGGGTGGAGGAAGCCATCACCAACTATGAGCGGGCGCTGAGCATCAAGCCGGATGACGTGAACGCCCTGAACAACTTGGGAACCGCTTTGACCCGGCGAAAGCAATTCCCCGAGGCCATCCGGTGTTTCGAAGCCGCGTTGCGCCTTCGGCCGGACTACCCCGATGCGCACAACAATCTCGGCGTGGTTCTGGACGGGTTAGGAAAAACCGAAGAGGCGGTCCGGCAGTACAGACTGGCCCTGCGCTTCGCCCCCGACGACGTCCAGGCTCACAACAACCTGGCCAATGCCCTTCTCGGCGAGGGCAAGGACGACGAAGCGATTCACCACTATCGCCAAGCGCTCCAATTGGACCCGGACTTCACACAGGCCTTGAACAACCTTGGCTGGGCGCTTGCGGGCCACTCCCGCTATGGCGAGGCCATCGCCTGCTACAATCGCGCGCTGCAACTGAAGCCGGACGACGAAATGCTCCACAAGAACCTGGGCAAAATCCTGGATCGGATGGGCCGAAACGACGAGGCGATCGGGCAATACACCGAGACCCTGCGCCTGGCGCCCGATGACGCCGAGGCGCACTATTGCCTGGGTGGTGTGCTGGCCCGCAGCGGCCGTCGCGATGAAGCCGTCGCCCATCTCACCCGGGCCTTGCGACTCAGGCCGGGCAACGCAGACATCCAGCGGGCGTTGCAGGCGCTGGGTGTGACCGCATCGGAATGATTTCGCCGGTGGAGGGCGGGTTCTCCGCGAGTCCCCCAGCCTGTCCCCTCAGCGGGCGTATTGGCGGATGGAGGACTGCCACCAGCCGGCCAGAGCGTCGCTGGAGCGGATCCAGGCCTGCCGGTGCAGCCAGGACATCACATCCGCATCCGACAACACCAGGATCTTCTCCGGGCCGCTGATGGCTTCGGGCCCTTTGCTCAACATCCTTTCGCCCAGTTCGCGCACTTCGGGTGTTCCCACTCCGAGCGCCGCGAGCGCCTGCCGGTAGTCCGGGTTGAGGCATTTCTCGCGCAATAGCGAAACGTGGATTGCATTCACATACGGATCCAAAACAGCCTCCGCGATGCTTGCATCCGGCGGCGGCGGGGCGGCCGCGCCCGACCGCTCCAGCAACGCCATCCGCACCCGCAGCGTATCCAGCTCGGAGGGAGGCGACGTTTCCTCCGGCGTCAGGAAAAGTCCGTGTTCCCGGGCGCGTTCCCCCCAGCTCGTGCGGCTGGTGAGCACGCTCAAGGGAATCGAGAGCACCATGCCCGCGAGGACGGGCATGAACCACCAGAAAGTGGCGTGATCGATGCGCCAGACCACGGTGCCCCAGAGGATGCCGATGAGGGTGTTGGCCCAATGATGGCGAACTGCCTCGAACCAGGCAATCCCGTCGGGAGTGCGCTTTTGCGGCCCCCAGTGAACACCCGTTCCGAGGAGTATCGTGGCCACGCATTGCGAGTGCCAAAGCATCTGCAAGGGGGCATGCAGCGCTGAAAAAACGGTTTCCGCCAGGGCACTCATGGTGGCGCGCCGCAATCCTCCAAAAGCCCGCCGCCTGGGACCGTCCATGGCCAGGTCGATCAAGGCCAGGAATTTCGGAAGAAACAGCACGCCCATGCAGATCAGGAAAATCAGGAAGGCGTGTTCCGTGCCGCTGAGTTTGAGGAACGGCGTCAAGGCGCGCACAGTGATGACCGAAAGGCCCGTGTGCTGCCGGAACCAGAGCGTCCAGTTGAACGTGATCAGGAACAGCAGCCAGAGCGGGCTGGCCAGATAGCCAAAGATGCCCAGGAGCAAGTGAATCCGGCTGACACCGCGCAAACCCCGCGCAAACAAGACCATGCCATGCTGCATGTTTCCCTGACACCACCGGCGGTCGCGCTGGGCATTTTCGATGATGTCCTGCGGAGTTTCCTCATAGCTCCCCTGCAATTCGTGGGCGAACCAAACCTGCCAGTTTTCCTTGAGCAGCAACGCGGCCTCGACAAAATCGTGGCTGAGGATCTGTCCTCCAAATGGTTTCCGCCCCGGCAGGCTGGGCAGATCGCAGTATTGCATGAACGGGTCGGTGCGGATGATCGCGTTGTGCCCCCAGTAATTGCCGAACCCTTGCGCCCAATAATTGAGTCCGGCGATGAACACGGGGGCGTACAGGCGATTTGCAAACTGCTGGATCCGGCCGAACAGCGATTCCGCGTTCACCAGCGCCGGCACGGTCTGGATCAGGCCCACGTGCGGGTGCGCCTCCATCAACTTCACCAGGTCCACGATGGTCTCGCCGCGCATGACGCTGTCCGCGTCGAAAACGATGAAGTACCGGTATCGCCTGCCCCAGGCATTTAAAAAATCGCGCACGTTCCCGCTCTTCTTGCCCTCCACCGAAATGCGGCGCCGGTAATAGATGCGGCCCAGGGCGTCCAGCTCAAGGGCCAGCTCGCACCAACGCCGCTCCTCCTCGACCCATTTGTCCGCGTCTCTCGAGTCGCTCAGAATGAAAAAGTCAAAGTGCTCCAATTGTCCCGTCCTCTCCAGCGATAGATAGGTGGCCCGGAACCCCTCGAAGACCCGGGCAACTTCTTCGTTGCAAATCGGGAAAACGATGGCGGTGCTGACTCCCTCGATGCTTTGGGATGGATAATCCCCCAAACGCGTGATCTGGTCGGGATCGCCGAAGGTGCGGAGGATGAACCCGTAGATGCCGTGAAGGCACCCGATCGAAATGAGAAGGAAGAGGATCACGAACAGGACGAGCAGGATCGTGCTCGAATTCGTCCAGCCGCTACGCCAGAGCAGATCGGCGAACAGCATCGACACCAGGCCGGTCAACAGCATCGCCGAGGAGATGAAGATGAACAGCCGGACGGCGCGGCGGGCCGGACGGCCCGGGTAAACCGCCCACGCGGGCGTTGGCCCTCCCGCAGGCTTTGACGCGTCGGAGATGGCGGAGGACATGGTCAATGCGTGAACGGAAAATGCGTCAGAACGAAGATCGCCACCAACAGCAACGCAAACGCAATCCAGATGAACACCATTTTCCCATAGGACCACTGGCTGAGCTGGGTCAGCGTCGCAATGGGCCCCAGGTCCAGCGGCCGTGGCGCCATTTTGGAAAGTTGAAAATCCGGCCCGGCCCGCAGATAGGCGTCCCGCATCGCTTTCACGAACGCCTCCGGCCAGGGTCCCGGGCGCAGGAATTGTTCCTGCCATTTGCCGGGCATGTCCGCGAGCAGCAACGCCAGCCGCCCGCGAGTGGATAGCATGTGGTCGGTGCCGGCGGGCGATTCCTGGAGCACCTGCGCGAACCAATCGGTGACCACCAGGTCCATCTCCTCGGCGGCAAGCTCCGTGACCGGGCACTGCAATTCCTGCGGCGCCCGCCGCATCGCACGTTTCAACACGTGAATGACCAGGCGTCCAAGCAGGACTTTATCCCGGACGCGCAGCGCGTGAAAGTAACTCTCCACTTTCGCATATGCGGCGTTCCAGTCTTCGAGCGGCCGTCCGACAATGCGGCCCGTCTGTTCGGCGCCGGCGGCGGGATCGTTCAGGGCGGACTCCAGTGATACGTCCATGTTTCGCTTAGAACCTCCTCTCCCTTGTTGAGTGTGCACCGAATGTCCACCGGGTCTTTGTTGCCCGGCTTGGGTTCCATCTTGAGCATCACCCGCCAACTGTCGTTGAAGAGATTGAAGAAAACCTGGTTGTCCACGATCGCCGCGTTCGTGGAACAACTCGCGATCGCCTGCGGCGGGGCCGTTTCCGGAATGGCCTTCAATTTGGGTCCCGCAAAGTCGATGACGAACTGGCGCCGCTGCGAGTCCCGCGGGTCCGCCCCGACGCGCGTGCCAATCACTTTGTTCTCGGATAGCTTCAAGTCCGACTCGTGGGTCGTCCAGTAAAGCGTGTACCCGAAATGAAAGGGCTGCATCGGCGCCGGCTTCACTTTCGGATCCCAAAAGGCGACGATGTTGTCCATTCCTTCGTACGCCGTGCTCAACTCGACCAGGTTTATGTCCCCCTCGCCCCAGAGGGAGTTCGGCTCCGCCCAGACGCTCGGCACCGTCTGGTACAAATTGAACAGGTCCTGGTAACTCTCAAAATCGCGGGCGCGCTGGAGCAGGCCGAAGCCCTTGATATCCTTGGCGCCGAACCGCTGATGCCTCATCTGCGTGGTGTTGTCCAACGGCCGCCAGAGATTCTCGCCGTTCTCCATCTGCATCAGCAGACCGTCGCTGTCGTGCACCTCCGGCCGGTAATCGTCAAACCGCCGCTGGGAACTCTTGCCGAACCAGAACATGCTCGTCAACGGCGCCAGCCCGATCGTTCTGATCGGCTTTCGGTTCGGATCCACGGGCCGCACCTTGTCCGGGTCGCGGAAGTAAAGAACCGCCTCGATCGTGGCGACCGTTGTCTCTCCCGGTTTGATGAGAAAGCTGTATGCCCCGGCACAACTGACGCTGTCGAGGATGGCGTAGAGTTTCACGCGGTCAGCGGCGGCGTCCGGCTTGCCCAGCCACCAGTCGGTGAAAATGGGAAACTCCTCGGGCTGATCGGTCTCGCCGCAGTCCAGCGCCAGCCCGCGGGCCGACTGGCCGTAACGCTGCTCTTTGCCCAGCAGCCGGAAGTAACTGGCCCCCAGGAACGCGCCCAGCTCATCCCACTTGCCGTGTTCATTCAGCTCGCACAACAGCCGGAAACCCGCGTAGCCCGTGTTCGCCGGAATCTGCTTCTCGATGTGCAGGTTGCGGTAGTTGAAAAAATCCTGCACGAACCGGACCGGCTGCACCGCCGTCAGGGTGAATTCATTGATGTGCACCGGCTCCTCGTAGAGATAGCCGGGATGGAAAAACTCGACGCGGAACGGCAGACCCTCCGCCGCCCAAAGTGCCTTGTCGTGGCGGAACTCGATCTCCCGATACTTGTCGTAATTGAGCTTGTCGGCCCGCAATATATCCGGCAGGTCGCCCCGCGGCGAATGAAAAGGCTTGCTCGCGCGCTGTTCCGCCTTCTTCGCGATATAATCCAGCGTGACGTCAGCAGACTCCAAGCGCGCCAAAGCTCCGCGTGGCAACACAGTCGCCAGCACTAAAACCAGACAAGCCAATCGGTTCATCCAGGTAAAAGAAGTACTCAATTGAAGCCTTTTGGCAAGACCCGTTGGGAATCGGTGAACGCACAATCCACCACCGGCGCTCGTCAGTTTCCCTGCACTTCAGGCACTTGCGCCGCCATCCCGCCAACCCCAACGTCCAACCCGTCCCACGCGAGGCCGGCAATTTTATCCCGCCCGACTTTCCCGGTCTGATCGTCATGGCGCTGACCGGAGCGAAATCTGGCCGGCAACACCATTGACTTTCACGGCACCTTCATCCTGGGACTGCCGGTGGAGACGAAGGAAACCATCGAACAAACCATCCGCTTCGCGCAGGAACTCGACGTGTTCAGCCTCCAGGTCAGCCTCGCGGCGCCTTATCCCGGCACCGAATTGTACGAGCGGGCCAGGCTCAACGGCTGGTTCGCCAAGAAAGACAAGGCCGCCCTGGTGGAAACCGACTGCTTCCAGCAGAGCTCGCTCGAATACCCCGGCCTGAGCAAGGAAGAGATACGCCTTGGCTGATCGAGAAGTGCTATGCGCACTGAGCCCCAGCGTGGTGCGAGGTTGTCAGGTGCAGAGTCTGGTTTCCAGTCGCCTATTTCGGCCACTCGCTGACCCGGTGCCACCAGTGTTCGAGCCGTTTCAGATATTTCTTGGGATTCGGCATCCGGTCGGCCAGTAGTTGGCTGCCGAGGGATTTGTCCGGCCAAAGATGGAGTTGCTTTTCGATGCCCA